>Ga0075419_10000175_pt1 | contig 36940 bp, 37 predicted proteins | sample SoiMetdeltSBSDD3_FD_76900 | JGI IMG/M metagenome (GOLD analysis project Ga0075419, IMG submission 76900) | Bulk soil microbial communities from a Populus tree surrounding site in Tennessee, USA - Soil MetaG P. deltoides SBSDD3 | ecosystem: Environmental > Terrestrial > Soil > Tree plantation... | reverse complement strand
GCCTCCGGGCCGTGGGTATGGGCCTCTGGCTTCTGGACCTCCGGACCGCTGGCCCCGGGGCTGTGGACAGCCGGGAGCACCCCATCCGGCGTTGGGCTACGCTCCCCCACCGGGGGACCCGGCCCCGGACCGGTTGGGTCGAGGGCGCCCACGGCGCCGGGTGGGTGCCCACCGGGCCCGTGGTCGCTGGGCGCGTGGTCGCTGGGCCCGTGGTCGGCGGATGGGTGCTGGGCGTGGGCGTGCCGGCGGGCTGCCGCTGAGGCTTCCGGGGGTGGTTCGGCGCCGACGCAGGGGCCGGGGCAGTCGATCGGGTCGATGGCGTGGCTGACGATCCGGCCGACGGGGTCGGCGCCGGTGGCGGCCTGGTGGGCGTAGAGGGCGTGGAGGCACTTCACCCGGCCTGGGAGGCCGCCGACGCCGGGGGCGCCGGGGAGGGGGGCCATGGCGTCGCGCTGGGCCAGGTAGCTGGTGTGGGCGGCGGCGTGGGCAGCGGCCAGGTCGGGCTCGGCGGCGACCCGCTCGCTGAGGATGGCGTTCCAGCCGGCCGCCTCCAGCCGGCCCACGGCCACCCTGGCCGCCGGGCAGGCCAGCCAGTACAGGGTCGGGAACGGGGTGCCGTCGGGCAGCAGGGGCGCGGTCCGGACCACCGCCGGCAGGCCGTAGCGGCAGCGGGCGGCCACGGCCACCGACCCGCGCACGTCCCGGCCGATCTGGGCCTCGATCAGCCGCCGATCGGCCGCCCCGGCCTCGGGCAGCCCGCCCGCCCACCCGGGCTCGTCCCGCGGGTCAGCCGGAGGGGTCCGGCCGGAGGGGTCCGGGGAACCCCGAAGGGGTGCCCCGGTGGACCGGGAGATCTTCCCGAAGGGGTTCCCCGGTGGACCGGGAGGGGTCCCGGGTTGCCAGGGGAGGTGGAGGGGATCGGGCAGGGCGGTGGGGTCGGGCCGGGTGGGGGACCGGGGTGGGGTGCGGGGCACGAACTACCCGCGCCGGCCCTCGCGCTGGCGCTTGACGTCGACCAGCCGTTCCTCGCTGGAGCGCATGAACCGCTTGAGCTTCTGCTCGAACTCGGGGTCCTTGGCGGCGCGGCGGGGGCGGCTCGCCTCGGGCTGCCAGTCGGAGGCGGCCTGCTTGATCGACAGGTCAATCTTGCCGTCCTCCTTGACTCCGACGACCTTGACCGTGACGGTGTCGTCGATGCGGAGGTGCTCCTCGACCGAGCGGACGTAGTTGCGGTCGATCTCGGAGATGTGGACGAGACCCGTCTCGCCCGACTCAAGCTTGATGAAGGCTCCGTAGGGTGCGATCCGAACGACGGTGCCCGGGACAATCGCCCCGATCTCGGCACTCATGCTGGCGACCAGCGCTCCTTTCAGATGAAGAACCGGGCCGACGTCTGCCCGGCCCGCTTCCCATCGTAGGGATGGCCCTCCGGGAGCGTCAACAATTTCACGAGCGGCCTGGTTGGACCGGCTCGTCCGGCTTCAGCGAACAATGGCCCAGCCGGCGAGGGGCGCGGTCCCCGAGCCGGCACGGGCCAGGGTCAACCGAGCCAGCTCGTCAGGCGCTGCCAGGCGCGCCTGTACCAGGGCGGGTCGGAGTCGGCGGCCGACGCCTGAGGGCTGTTGCTCGCCGGCGGGGTCCCGGTGACCACCCAGGCCTCCTCGCCCGGAGCCACCAGCTGGTAGTCCCGCTTGGCCAGCTGCTGCACGTAGGCCGGGTCCTGGAGGCGCTTGCGCTCGACCTCGAGGCGGGCGTTCTCGGCCGCCAGGGCCCGCTGCTTGGCCTCGAGCCGCTCGATGCGGTGCTGCTGGGACACGTACTGGCGCAGGGGGTACACCGCGGTCGCGGCCAGCGCGAACATGACCAGCAGGAGCACCGCGCCCCGGGGGGTGAGCCCCAGCGGCGGTCGTGGCTCCCCGTCGGCCGGCCGGAGCCGGCCGGGCCCGCCGGCCGTCGCCGGACGGGCCTGGCTCATGACCCGCTCGAGGGGTAGGTGCGCGAGAAGGCCTGGCGGCCCGGGTAGCGGGCGACGTCGCCGAGCTGCTCCTCGATGCGCAGGAGCTGGTTGTACTTGGCCACCCGGTCGGTGCGGCAGGGGGCGCCGGTCTTGATCTGGCCGGAGCCGACGGCCACGGCGATGTCGGCGATGCTGGTGTCCTCGGTCTCGCCCGAGCGGTGGCTGACCACCGTGGAGTAGTTGCTCCGGTGGGCCAGGTCGACGGCGTCGAAGGTCTCGGTGAGGGTGCCGATCTGGTTGACCTTGATGAGGACGGCGTTGGCGGCGCCCTCGTCGAGGCCGCGCTGGATGCGCTCGACGTTGGTCACGAACAGGTCGTCGCCGACCAGCTGGAGCTTGTCGTCGAGAGCCTCGGTGAGGGCGGTCCAGCCGGCCCAGTCGTCCTCGGCCAGGCCGTCCTCGACCGAGACGATCGGGTAGCGGTCGGCCAGGGTCCGCCACAGCTCGACCATGCCGTCGGAGTCGAGGCTGCGGCCGTCGCCGGCGAGCTCGTAGCGGCCCTCCCGGTACAGCTCGGTGCAGGCCGGGTCCATGGCCAGGGCGACCTCGGCCCCGGGGTCGAAGCCGGCCTTGCCGATCGCCTCCACCAGCAGCTCCAGGGCGGCCTCGTTGCCGGGCAGGTCGGGGGCGAAGCCGCCCTCGTCGCCGATCCCGGTGCCGATGCCGCGCTCCTTCAGCACGGCCTTGAGGGCCTGATAGACCTCGGCGCCCATGCGCAGCCCCTCGGCGAACGACGGGGCCCCCACGGGCACGACCATGAACTCCTGGAAGTCGACGTCGTTGTCGGCGTGGGCACCGCCGTTGAGCACGTTCATCATCGGCACCGGGAGCACGTAGGCGCTGATGCCGCCCAGGGAGCGGTACAGGGGCAGGCCCAGGGAGTCGGCGGCCGCCCGGGCCACCGCCATGGAGACGCCCAGGGTGGCGTTGGCGCCGAGCTTGGACTTGTTGTCGGTGCCGTCGGTGGCGAGCAGGACCGCGTCGACGGCCCGCTGGTCGTAGGCGTCGGGGGCCTCGTCGAGCAGCGCCTTGGCCAGGGGCTCGTTGACGTTGCGGACGGCGTTGCGGACCCCCTTGCCGCCGTAGCGGTCGCCGCCGTCGCGCAGCTCGACCGCCTCGAACTGGCCGGTGGAGGCGCCAGAGGGGACGATCGCCCGGCCGAAGCCGCCGTCGTCGAGGTGGACGTCGCACTCGAGGGTCGGGTTGCCCCGGGAATCCAGGACCTCCCTGGCGACGACAAGTTCGATGGTGGCCATGGGGAAGCCTTCCTGCGTGGCGAGCGGACGGCGGCGTCGGCGAGCATATCATCGCCGCCAATTCCCACCAGGGAGGCTCCGCGGGGAATTGGGCGTCCGGCTCGCCGCGGGCCGACGGGGCGGATTACCGTTACGCGAACGCCAGAGTCGGCGAGGCAGGAGGAGGCGACCATGACCCGTCCGGCCCCGCGCCACCGCACGGTCACCCGGTGGCGCGCGCTGGCCCTGCTGGCCGCGGCCATCCTGCTCGCCGGCTGCGAGCTGGCCACGGGCACGGTGCGGACCGCCACCCAGCTCCAGGACGCCGGCATCAGCAACCCGAACCTCCGCTACAACGCCGGCGTGGCCACCCTCGGGTACGACGCCGACCCGAACCCGCTGGAGGCCAGGGCGGAACAGGACCGGGCCGCCGCCATCATCTGGAGGAACCTGCCGTTCCGGATCGACCGGATCACCGTGATCGCCGACGGCGGCGCGTTCCCGAGCCGGCGCGACTACCCAAGGGCGCTGCTGGAGCAGCAGCTCGGGCCACGTCCGGCCGGCCTGGACCGCTCGGTGACCGACATCGCCCGCCGGGCCACCCTGATCGCCCTGGCTGTCGCGCTGGTGCTGATGGTGCTGATCGTGGTCGTCATCCTCCTGGTGCTGCGGGCGGTCCGGGGCCGTCCCACCCCCCAGCCCGCCGGCGCCTGGGCCCAGGGCGGCGCCCCCCAGCCATGGGGCCCGCCGCCGCCCGGGCAGCCGTGGGGCCAGCCGCCGCCACCGCCGCCGGGCCAGCCGTGGGGCCAGCCGCCCCGGCAACCGGCACCGCCGCCAGCGCCCGGCGACACCCAGCGGCTGGAGCCCGGACCGGCACCGCCCCCGCCGCCCCAGGAGGAGCGGGGACCGACCCCGCCCAACTGAGCGTCCGGGGCTCAGCGCTCGGGGGCCGCCGGCACCTGGGGCGCCATCGGCGCCGGCGGATCGGCCTCGGCCTCGGCCGGAGCGGCCTCGGTCGGGGCCGCGGCCAGGAACTGGGCGCGGAAGCGGCGGGCCGTGCGGCGCAGGGCGGCCTCCGGCTCGACCCCGTTGGCCCGGGCCAGGGCGACCACCTCGAACAGCAGCGCCCCCACGGCGTCCTCCAGCCGCTCGGCGTCGGCGGCCCCGGCCAGCTCGTCCAGCCGTTCGCGGACCCCGGCCGCCGATCCCGCCTCGGCGGGCAGGCCGCCCGGGGCGCGCTTCTGGAGCTTGGCCGCCAGCTGGAGCGCCGGCAGGGCCGAGGGGATCCCGGCCAGGGGGTCGGTGCGGCCCTCCTCCTCGCGCTTGATCGCCTCCCAGTTGCGGACGACCTCGCCGGCCGAGGCGACCCGGAGGTCGCCGAAGACGTGCGGGTGGCGCCGGACCAGCTTCTCGGTGATCGCCCTGGCCACCCCGTCGACGTCGAAGTCGCCGGCGTCCTCGGCCAGCTGGGCGTGGAAGACGACTTGCAGCAGGAGGTCGCCCAATTCTTCGCGCAGGTGCTCGGGGTCGCCCTCCTCGATCGCGTCGAGCACCTCGTAGGCCTCCTCGACCAGGTGCCTGGCCAGGGAGGCGTGGGTCTGCTCGCGGTCCCAGGGGCAGCCGTCCGGGCCCCGCAGGCGGGTCTCGGTCGCCACCAGGTCGAGCAGGGCCGCCCCCTTGGGCTCACCGACCGGGTAGACGGCCTCGACCTCGATGTGGCTGCGGGCGGCCCGGTCGGCGACCAGCTGCACCAGCGGCCCGTCGTTGACCGGCGGCAGCAGCAGCGTAGCCGACCCGTCCCGCCGGGCATGGTCGAGCAGGGCGTCGGCCTGCCGCCTGGCCAGGGCCACCCCCTCCATGTCGAGGCCCTGGCCGACCAGCAGCAGGTCGCGCCCGGCCGGGCCGGTGTCGGCGGCCGGGGCCAGCACCTCCCAGGGGACCTCGGCCACCTCGAGGGCCGGCAGCGACGGGTGCTCGGCATCGAGCAGCCACACCGGCCGGGCGGCGTCCAGGGCCCGCCAGGTCTGGGGCGGGAACAGCAGCGGGAGCCGCGGGCTGGAGGCGACCAGCACCACCCGGGTCACGGGGACCCCTCCGGCCGGGTCATGGACGGCTAGGGCTGGGTCGGCGTCGGGCCGCCGGCCCCGGCGGTGGTGGTGGCGGTGCCGGGTGCGGTCTCGCGGTCGACGATCTTGCCGGTCTCGGCGTCCCAGCGCCCGAACCGGGGGTTGACGGTGACGTCGGCCTGCTTGACCTGCTCGTCGAACCAGCGCTGCACGGCCTGCTGGCGGCGTTCCTTGACGGCCGGCTCGAGCTTGGCGCGCAGGTCGTTGTTGAGCGCGGGCAGGCGCACGCCCACGACCTGCAGGACGTGGAAGCCGAACTGGGTCTTGACCGGCTGGGAGATCGGCGAGGTGCAGGAGCCGCTGGTCTCGCCCTTGCAGTTGCCCTGGCCGGCGAGGGCGTACTCGGCCGTCTCGAACTCCTTGACGGTCGCCCCCTTGGCGATGAAGCCGAGGTCGCCGGCCTTGTCCTTGCTCTGGGTGTCGATCGAGCGCCGCTTGGCCACCCCGCTCCAGTCGCCAGAGGCGGCCAGCTCCTGGCGGACCCGCTCGGCGGTCGCCTTGTCCTTGACCAGCACGTGGCGGACGTGGACCTCCAGGAAGTCGTTCTTGCGCTTGTCGAGGGTCGCCCGCAGCTGGGTGTCGGGCGAGTACGGGACCAGCTTGACCGCGATCAGGTCGACCGCCAGCTGGACCCGCTGCTGGTCGCGCAGGACCTGCTCGGAGAGCTGCCGGGTCTGGAGCAGCTCCTCGTAGTTCTGGCCCTGGGCCGCCACCTGCTGCTTGAGCTGCTCCATGCGGGCGTCGACGTCGGACTCCTGGATGGTGATGCCGGCCTTCTTCACCCCGTCGAGCACCAGCTGGAACTGGATCAGGCCCTCCAGCGCCTGCCGGGTCGCCCCCTCGATGTCCTGGGAGGCCTGCTGGCCCTGTTGCTGCTGCTGGGCCTGCTGCTGGCCGAGCTGGGCCTTGGTCATCTCGGTGAGGCGGTCGGTCGGGATGCCGACGCCGTTGACCGTCGCGGCGTCCTGGTTGCGGACGCCGACGCCCGAGCAGCCGGCGGCGAGGACGGCGATACACAGGACGGGGAGCAGACGGCGCACGGACGACCTCACGTTCACGACTCGACGACAATGCACAAGCATACCGGCGGGTGCCGCCTTGAGGGTGCGAGAATGCCGCGATGAGCTACCAACCGGCCGACGGCCGCTACGACACCATGCAGTACCGCCGGGTCGGGCGCAGCGGGCTCGAGCTGCCCGCCATCTCCCTCGGGCTGTGGCAGAACTTCGGCGGCGACCGGCCGCTGGAAACCCAGCGGGCGATCGTGCGCCGCGCCTTCGACCTCGGCATCACCCACTTCGACCTGGCCAACAACTACGGTCCGCCCTACGGCTCGGCCGAGGAGAACTTCGGCCGCATCCTCGCCACCGACCTGCGCGGCTACCGCGACGAGCTGGTCATCTCGACCAAGGCCGGCTACGACATGTGGCCCGGCCCCTACGGCGACCGCGGCTCCCGCAAATACCTCATCGCCAGCCTCGACCAGAGCCTGTCGCGCATGGGCCTGCCCTATGTCGACATCTTCTACTCCCACCGGGTCGACCCGGACACGCCGCTCGAGGAGACGATGGGGGCGCTGGACACGGCCGTTCGCCAGGGCAAGGCCCTGTACGCCGGCATCTCCTCCTACTCCCCGGAGCGGACCCGGCAGGCGGCCGAGATCCTGCGCGGCCTGGGCACGCCGCTGCTGATCCACCAGCCGTCGTACTCGATGCTCAACCGCTGGATCGAGGAGGACGGCCTGCTGGAGGTGCTCGGCGAGGAGGGGGTCGGCTGCATCGTGTTCTCGCCGCTGGCCCAGGGGCTGCTCACCGACCGCTACCTGGACGGCATCCCCCCGGGGTCGCGGGCCAGCAAGCCCGGCACCATCGAGGAGGGCCAGCTCAACGAGGCCACCCTGGCCAAGGTCCGGGCCCTGGACGAGCTGGCCGGCCGGCGCGGCCAGAGCCTGGCCCAGATGGCCGTCGCCTGGACCCTGCGCGACCCGCGGGTCACCTCGGCCCTGCTCGGCGCCTCCAGCGTGGCCCAGCTCGAGGCCAACGTGGCCGCCCTGGACAACCTCGACTTCACCAGCGACGAGCTGGCCGAGGTCGACCGCCACGCCACCGACGCCGGCATCAACCTCTGGGAGGGGTCCAGCCGGGCCTAGCCTAGCCGGCCGCCTCCAGGGCGGCCGAGACCACGGCCGTGGCCTCCTCCAGGATCCGCTCCAGGTGCTCGGTGCCGAGGAAGCTCTCGGCGTAGACCTTGTAGACGTCCTCGGTGCCCGAGGGGCGGGCCGCGAACCAGCCGTGCTCGGTGGCCACCTTGACGCCGCCCAGGGCGGCGCCGTTGGACGGGGCCGCGGTGAGCACGTCGGTGATCGGCTCGCCGGCCAGCTCCGAGGCCTGTACGTCGCCGGCGGACAGCCGCTTGAGCACGGCCTTCTGCTCGGGAGTGGCCGGGGCGTCGACCCGCCGGTAGGCGGGGTCGCCGAAGCGGGCGGTGAGCTCGCGGTACTGGGCGCCCGGGTCGGCGCCGCGGCGGGCGGTCATCTCGGCGGCCAGCAGGCAGCAGACGATGCCGTCCTTGTCGGTGGTCCAGACGGTCCCGTCGCGGCGCAGGAACGAGGCGCCGGCGCTCTCCTCGCCGCCGAAGCCGAGCGAGCCGTCCAGCAGCCCGTCCACGAACCACTTGAACCCGACCGGGACCTCGTCCAGCCGCCGGCCCAGGTCGGCCGTGACCCGGTCGATCATGGAGCTGGACACCATCGTCTTGCCGACCCCGGTCCCGCTGCCCCACTCGCGCCCGCCGCCGAACAGGTAGGCGACCATGGCGGCCAGGTAGTGGTTGGGGTTGAGCAGGCCGGCCCCGCCGGTGACGATGCCGTGCCGGTCGGCGTCGGCGTCGTTGGCGAAGGCCACGTCGAAACGGTCGCGCAGGTCGATCAGCCCGGCCATGGCGTACTGGGATGAGGGGTCCATGCGGATCTTGCCGTCCCAGTCGACGTGCATGAACCCGAAGGTGGGGTCGATGGCCTGGTTGACCACCTCCAGGTCCAGGCGGTAGCGCTCGGCAATGGCCGACCAGTAGTCGACCGCCGCCCCGCCGAGGGGGTCGACGCCGAGGCGCAGCCCGGCCCCGCGGACCGCCTCCAGGTCGACGATGGCCACCAGGTCGTCCACGTAGGCGGCCACGTAGTCGTAGCGCTCGACCCCGTCGCCGTCGGCCGGGACCCGCCGGACGCCGTCCAACCCGGCCCGCAGCAGCCGGTTGGCCTCGTCCTGGACCCAGCCGGTGATGTCGGTGTCGGCCGGGCCGCCGTTGGGCGGGTTGTACTTGAAGCCGCCGTCCTCGGGCGGGTTGTGGGAGGGGGTGACGACGATGCCGTCGGCCAGGTGGTCGCGCCGGTCCCGGTTCCAGGTGAGGATGGCGTGGGAGAGGGCCGGGGTCGGGGTCGGCCGGTCGGCCGAGTCGACCCGCACGTCCACGCCGTTGGCGGCCAGCACCTCCAGGGCGGTCCGCTGGGCCGGCTCGGACAGGGCGTGGGTGTCGCGGCCCAGGAACAGCGGCCCGTCGATCCCCTGCTGGCTGCGGTAGCGGCAGATGGCCTCGGTGGTGGCCAGGATGTGGGCCTCGTTGAACGACCCCTTCAGGGCCGACCCCCGATGCCCCGAGGTCCCGAACGCCACCTGCTGGGAGGCCTCGCCCGGGTCCGGCCGCTCCTCGTAGTACGCCTTGACCAGCTTGTCCACGTCGACCAGCGTCGAAGGGTCGGCCGGCCGCCCGGCCTGCTCGTTCACCGTCATCCCGCTCACCCCGCTCCGGAAGGGTCCCGGGAGTACGGTACCCGGCGAGCGGCGTTCCTAAGAAGCGGCCCGGCGCTGTTCCGGGCGGTCGCTGTCGGGCAGGGTGGGGGCATCGGGGGCGCCGAGGACCCCGGTGAGCAGCTCGCACAGCCAGGTGGGCAGGCTGGTGCCCTCGGAGGGCAGGGGCACCAGGAGGGTGCGCTCGGGCTGCTTCCAGATCGCCCCCGGGTAGAGGCGGTCCAGGCGGACCTGCTTGGACTCGGGGAGGTCGTCGACCGGGAACAGCCGCGCCCTGCCCCCGAAGCAGACGACCTCGGTGAGGCCGACCGCGGTCGCCTGGGCCCGGACCCCGGCCAGCTGGAGGAGGTTCCGCACCGGGGCCGGGGGCGGGCCGTAGCGGTCGGCCAGCTCGGCGGCCAGCGCCTCGACCTCCTCGACCACCCGGGCCCCACCCAGGCGCCGGTAGGCCTCCAGGCGCAGGCGCTCCCTGGGCACGTAGGCCGCGGGCAGGTGGGCGTCCACCGGGACCTCCAGCTTCAGCTCCCTGGGGGCCTCGACGGGGCGGCCGCGCAGCTCGGCCACGGCGTCGGCCAGCAGTTGCATGTACATGTCGTAGCCGACCAGGGCGACGTGCCCGGACTGGTCGGCCCCGAGCAGGTTGCCGGCGCCGCGGATCTCCAGGTCCTTCATGGCGATGGCCATGCCCGACCCGAGGTCCTGGTGGGTGGCCACGGTGGCCAGGCGCTGGTGGGAGGTCTCGGTGATGGAGCGCTCGGGCGGGTAGAACAGGTAGGCGTAGGCCCGCTCCCGGGAGCGCCCGACCCGGCCCCGCAGCTGGTAGAGCTGGGCCAGGCCGAGGGTGTCGGCCCGGTCGACGATCAGGGTGTTGGCGTTGGGGATGTCGATGCCCGACTCGATGATCGTCGTACAAACCAGCACATCGAATTCCTTGTCCCAAAACTGGATCATGATTCGCTCCAGCTGGTCCTCGTGCATCTGGCCGTGGGCGACGGCCACCCGGGCCTCGGGGATGGCCTGGCGGACCTGGTAGGCGACCCGGTCGATCGAGTCGACCCGGTTGTGGACGAAGAACGTCTGGCCCTCGCGGAGCATCTCGCGGCGGATGGCGTTGACCACCGTGCCCTGGTCGTAGGGGCCGACGAAGGTCAGCACCGGGTGGCGCTCCTCGGGTGGTGTCTCCATCACCGACAGGTCGCGGATGCCGGAGATGGCCATCTCCATGGTCCGGGGGATCGGGGTGGCGGTCAGGGTGAGCACGTCGACCTCGGTCCGGAGCTGCTTGAGGTGCTCCTTGTGGCCGACGCCGAAGCGGTGCTCCTCGTCGACCACGACCAGGCCCAGCTCGGACCACTTGGCGTCGGCCGACAGCAGCCGGTGGGTGCCGATGACCACGTCGATGGTGCCGTTGGCCATGCCGGCGACGACCTCGTCCTGCTCCTGGTGCGACTGGAAGCGCGACAGCATCGCCACCTTGACCGGGAAGGGGGCGAACCGCTCCGAGAAGACGGCCATGTGCTGCTGGGCCAGCAGGGTGGTGGGGACCAGCACGCCGACCTGCTTGCCGTCCATGACCGCCTTGAAGGCGGCCCGGACCGCGACCTCGGTCTTGCCGTAGCCGACGTCGCCGCACAGCAGCCGGTCCATCGGCACCGGCGCCTCCATGTCGGCCTTGATCTCCTCGATGGCGGTGAGCTGGTCGGGGGTCTCGGTGAACGGGAAGGCGTCCTCCAGCTCGCGCTGCCAGGGGGTGTCGGGGCCGAAGGCGTGGCCCGGCGAGGCCATCCGGGCCGAGTACAGCCGGACCAGCTCGGCCGCCATCTCGCGGACCTTGCGGCGCACCCTGGCCTTCTGGCGGTCCCACTCGCGGCTGCCCAGGCGGGACAGCTTGGGGTGCTCGCCGCCCACATAGCGGCTGATCAGCTCGACCTGCTCGCTGGGCAGGTACAGCTTGTCGCCCTGGTCGTAGGCCAGCACCAGGTAGTCGCGCTCGGCCCCGCCGACGCTGCGGTGCTCCATCCCGACGTAGCGGCCGATGCCGTGGACGGCGTGGACCACGATGTCGCCCGGCTGGAGCTCCTCCAGGGCGAGCTGGCCGCCGGCATGCCTGGCCGGCGGCGGCTGGAGGGCATGCGGGCCTGCTCGCGGGTCTGGCGCCTGGTCCCGTACAGGTCGCCCTCGGCGACCAGGGCCAGCCTGAGCGACGGCAGGCGGAAGCCGGTGAGCAGCGATGCGGTCCCGACCAGGACCCCCGGCGCCGGCTCGGCCGGGAACTCGGTGGCCAGGTCGGGCACGGTCAGGCCCTCCTCGCGCAGGACCTCGACCAGGCGCTGGGCCGGGCCGGCGCCCTCGGTGCAGTACAGCACCGTCGAGCCGGCGGCGACCAGGTCGCGGGCGTCGGCGGCGATGCGGGTGACGTTGGCCCGGTAGGGCTCGATGGCGTGGGCGTCGATGCGGACCGCAGCGGCCTGCCCGGAGTCGAACGGCCCCAGCCGCAGCAGGGCCCGGCCGGCGTCCTCCAGCACCCGCTCCAGGGGCCGGTAGGCGACGCCCTCGACCGGGGCGGTGGCGCCCTCGGCGGCGCTGGCCCACGACGCCTGGCTGGCCTCGTCGGCCTGGCGGCGGACCTCCTCGGCCCGGTCGAGGGTGCGCTTGGGGTCGAGCAGGACCAGCAGGGCGTCGTCGGGGAGGTAGGCCGGCAGCGGCTGGAGGTTGTCGAACAGCAGCGGCAGCAGCGACTCGACCCCTTCGACGTCGAGGCCCTCGGCGATCTGGGCGAGCAGGTCGCCGGCGACCGGCACCTCGGCGGCGAGCTGGCGGGCCCGGCCGCGCTCGGCCTCGCCCAGGCGGACCTCGCGGCACGGCCAGGCCTCGACCTCCGGCAGCTCGGTCAGGGACCGCTGGCTGGACACGGCGAAGGCGCGGATGCTCTCGACCTCGTCGCCCCAGAGCTCGACCCGGACCGGATGGTCCTCGCCCGGCGGGAAGAAGTCGACCAGGCCGCCGCGGACGGCCACCTCGCCCCGGCGCTCGACCATGTCGGTGCGCCGGTAGCCGGAGGCGATCAGCCGCTCCAGCAGCTCCTCGAGCTCGACCCGGTCGCCCGTGGCCACCGTGACCGGGTCGACCGCGTCCAGGCCCGGGGCCAGCGGCTGCATCATCGCCCGGGCCGGCACGGTCAGCAGGCGGATCCCGTCAACCTCGGGGGCGCCCAGCCGGTGGAGCAGCCGCAGGCGCGTGGCCACCGTCTCGGAGCGGGGCGAGAGGCGCTCATGGGGCAACGTCTCCCAGGCCGGGAAGGTGGCCGCCGCGTCGGGGCCGCAGAACGCGGCCGCGTCGGCGGCCAGGGCCTCGGCGTCGGCGGTGGTGGCGGTGGTGACGACCAGCAGCCGCCCGCTGGCCTTGGCGATCCCGGCCAGCAGGAACGCCCTGGCCACGTCGGGGACGATCGCGTCCAGGCGTGCGCCGGCGGCCTCGCCGTCGTCGAGGGCGGCGAGCAGCTCGGTGAAGGCGGGGTCGTCGGTCCAGCGGTCGAGCAGGGGGGTGAGGCGCACGGCGGTCCTTTGCAGCGGTCGGAGCACGCACGGGTAGCCCCCTACGGCCGCAGCCGGGGGGCTCCCCGCTATGTCGACCTCCAGGCTACCGCAGCTTCCCGACGATCAGACAGCCAGGCCGAGATGGGCCCGGAGGGCGTCGAACACCTCGCCCCAGCCGGTCTGGTAGGCGGCGCGGGTGTCGTCGTCGATCTCGCCGATGGCGTGGTGGGACAGCCGCACCAGGGTGCCGTCCGGGAGCTCCTCAAGGGCCAGGCTGAACACGCCGGCCACCGGGACGCGCATGCCCATGGGTCCGGTGCAGGTGAGCTGCTCGGGCCGGCGGATGCCGGTCACGGTGGCGTACAGGGCGCCGTCGCCGCCGCCCCAGTCCTCCCAGAAGCGGCCACCCACCCGCGGCTCCAGGTGGACCGTGGAGCCCTCCCGGAAGGCGTGCGGCCACCACTCCCCCATCTGGCACAGCGCGTCGAACACCTTCTCGCGCGGTGCCGCGACCGTCACCTCCTGCTCCACGTCCAGGGTCGTGGTCATGCGCGCTCCTTCCTGCCGCTCGGCCGTCTCCTTGAGCCGGAGCAGCGACTCGGCCCAGCGGTCGGCGTAAGGGCGCATCCAGAGCTCGTACGCGGCCCGCAGGGGCACCCCGTTGAGGTGGTTCCAGCGCTCCCGCCCCTGGCGGCGGACGACCACCAGCCCGGCCGCCTCCAGCACCCCCAGGTGCTTCATGACCGCGAACCGCGACACCTCGGGGAACGCCCCGCTCAGCTCCCCGGTGGTGTGGGCCCGGTCGCGCAGCAGGTCGAGGATGGCCCGCCGGGTCGGGTCGGCCAGTGCCTTCCAGACCGCGCCGCCGTCGTCGGCCATGCCAGGACCTCCGGAACCCTGATGTGACCCTATAGTCACGTGACTATAGGGTCACATATGTCAGGCCCGGTCGTCAATCCCCCGGCGGCAGCTGGGGCACGACCACCCCCAGGTCGACGTTGCCGCCGGTGAGCACGGTGCCGACGCGCCGGCCGGCGAGGTCGCCGGCCCGGCCGGTCAGGAGGGCGGCGATGGTGGCCGCGCCGGCCGGCTCGACCACCACCTTGAGGCGCTCCATGACGAACCGGACCCCGGCCAGGAGCTCCGCCTCGGACAGCAGCACCACCTCGTCGACCAGGTCGCGGAACAGGGGGAAGGTGAGCGGCCCGGCGAAGGGGGCGCAGAGGCCGTCGGCGACCGAGCGGGCCACGATCGGGACCGGGTGGCCGGCGGCCAGGGCGCCGCTCAGGGCGGCCGCGCCCTGGGGCTCGACCGCGACCACCCGGCAGTCGGGGTTGGCGTCGCGCACGGCCAGGGCGGTGCCGCAGGTGAGCCCGCCGCCGCCGACGCTCACCACCCAGATGTCGACCGGGCCGGCGTCCTCGACCAGCTCCAGGCCGACGGTGCCCTGGCCGGCGACGATCTCGGGGTCGTCGAAGGGGTGGACGAAGGTGAGGCCGCGCTCGGCCTGGAGCCGCTCGCACTCGGCGAAGGCCTCGGTGGTGGTGTCGCCGTGGAGCACCACCTCGGCCCCGTAGCCCCAGCAGGCGGCCACCTTGGCGGCCGGGCTGTAGGTGGGCATGACCACGGTCGCCTTGGCCCCTACCTGGGCCGCCGCCCAGGCCACGGCGGCCCCGTGGTTGCCGGCGGTGACCGCCACCAGCCCACGGTCGCGCGCCTCGTCGGGCAGCGTGAGCAGGCGGTTGAGGGCTCCGCGGGCCTTGAACGAGCCGGTCTTCTGGACCGCCTCGTCCTTGACCAGGACGTGGGCGCCGGTACGCCCGTCGAGGGTGGCCGAGGTGTGCACCGGGGTGCGATGCACCCGGCCGGCGATCCGCGCCGCTGCGGACCGCACCGCTGCTGGGTTCACCTTCGCTCCTTCCTCCAGCCGCTCGGGGTGGCGGAACGGAACCCAGCATAGAACCGTCACCAGGTTGACGAGGCCACCCCGGCGTGGTACCAAACATCGGATGTCTGTGTCGACCGGATCGAGGGGGAGACGTTGGCCGCGCCGCGGACGGAGACGGCCATCGCCTGGATCCGGGACCTGATCGCCTCCGGGGAGCTCGTGCCCGGGTCGCGGCTGCCGCCCGAGCATGAGCTGGCCGCCCAGCTCGGCCTGTCGCGCAACACGGCCAGGGAGGCGGTGCGGGCCCTGGTGACCGCCCGTGTGCTCGACGTGCGCCGCGGCGACGGCACCTATGTCACCAGCCTCACCCCCGATCTGCTGCTGGAGGGCGTGGGCGCGGCCGTGGAGCTGATGCGCGACGACGGCGTCCTCGAGGTGCTGGAGGTGCGGCGCTACCTGGAGCCGGCGGCGACCGCGCTGGCGGCCAGCCGGATCGACGCCGCCGGCCTGCGGGCGCTGCGGGCCACGATCGGACGCATGCGCGAGGCCGGCGACGACGAGGAGTTCGTGGCCCAGGACGCCGACTTCCACGCCGGCGTGGCCGAGGCGTCCGGCAACGGCACGCTGGCGTCGCTGCTGGCCGGCCTGTCCAGCCGGACCCTGCGGGTGCGGGTGCTGCGGGCGATGACCGGCGCCGACGCCCTCCGGAGCACGATCGACCAGCACGAGGCCATCTACACCGCCCTGGCCGCCGGCGACCCCAACCTGGCCCAGGCCCTGGCCATGCAGCACGTGGTCACGACCGAGAGCTGGCTGCGGCAGCTGGTGGCCGGCGGGCCCGACAAGGGCGCCGCCTAGGGCGACGGCCGGCCATCCGGCGGCGGGCGAGCCGGCACGGTCCAGGCGGGCCCGTCCGGGAAGCGGTAGCTGGCCAGCGCGGCCGGGGTCATGGCCGCGTAGCCGGGCGCCGCCGGAAGGTGGTAGCGGCCGCCGGTCACCCGGACCGGCTCGGTGAAGTGCTCGTGCAGGTGGTCGACGTACTCCACCATCCGCTCCTCCAGCGAGCCGCTCACGGCCACGAAGTCGAACGCCGACAGGTGCACCACCAGCTCGCACAGGCCGACCCCGCCGGCGTGCGGGCAGACCGGGACCCCGAACCTGGCCGCCAGCAGCAGCACCGCCACCACCTCGTTGACCCCGGCGAGCCGGCAGGCGTCCACCTGGCAGGCGGCGATCGCCCCGGCCTGCAGGAGCTGCTTGAACACCACCCGGTTCTGCACGTGCTCGCCGGTGACCACCCGGATCGGGGCAATCGCGCGGGCGATGGCGGCGTGGCCGAGGACGTCGTCGGGGCTGGTCGGCTCCTCGATCCACCATGGGCGGAAGCGGGCCAGCTCGCCCATCCAGCCGATCGCCTCGGGCACGCTCCACACCTGGTTGGCGTCCAGCATGAGCCCCCGGTCGGGACCGATCACCTCCCGGGCGATGCCCAGCCGGCGCAGGTCGTCCTCGAGGCTGGCGCCGACCTTGAGCTTGAGGTGGCTGAAGCCGGCGTCGACGGCCTCGAGGCAGCGTCGCCGCAGCTTCTCGTCGTCGTAGCCCAGCCACCCGGCCGAGGTGGTGTAGGCCGGGTAGCCCTCGGCGGCCAGCAGCGCCTCCCGCTCCGGCCGGGTCGCCGCCCGTTCCCGCAGCAGCGCCAGCGCCTCGGCGGGGGTGAGGGCGTCGGTCAGGTAGCGGAAGTCGACCAGGTCGACGATCTCCTCGGGCTCCAGGTCGACCAGCAGCTTCCACAGCGGCTTGCCGCGCGCCTTGGCGTACAGGTCCCAGACGGCGTTGACCACCGCGGCCGTGGCCAGGTGGACCACGCCCTTCTCGGGCCCGAGCCAGCGCAGCTGGCTGTCGCCGACCAGCCGGCGCCACAGGCCGCCCATGTCGGCGAACAGCTCCTCGGTCCTGGCCCCCACGACCGCCGGGGCCAGGGCGCCGATGGCCTGCACGCACAGCTCGGTGCCGCGCCCGATGGTAAAGCAGAAGCCGTGACCGTCCAGGCCGGGGTCGCTGGTGCGCAGGATCACGTACGCGGCCGAGTAGTCGGGGTCGGGGTTCATGGCGTCGGAGCCGTCCAGCTCCCGGGAGGTGGGGAAGCGCACGTCCACAGTGTCGAAGCCGGTGATCTCGACCCCGCCCACGACGGTCCCCCGCCCGCTCACCCCTTCACCGCCCCGACCAGCAGCCCGCGCGAGACGACCCGCTCCAGCGCGACCGCCAGGGCGATGACGGGAAGGATCATGATCTGGATCAGCACCGACATGTACCACCACTGCGGTCCCCGGGTGGCGTTCTGGGCGGCGACGGTGAGCGGCATCGTCTGGGCGTCCGCGCTGGAGAGGAACAGCGCCAGCAGGTACTCGTTCCAGGCGAACACCAGCACGATGAGGAAGGTCGCGACAAGGCCGGGCACCGACAGGGGCAGGGTGATCGAGCGGAACACCCGGAAGGCCGAGGCCCCGTCGACGACCGCCGCCTCCTCCAGCTCCCACGGCAGCCGGGCGAAGTAGTCGCGCATCAGCCAGACCACGATCGGCAGGTTGGTGGCCGCGTAGGTGATGATCAGCGCGGTGCGGGTGTCCAGCAGCCGAAGGTGCTGGAAGAGCACGTAGATGGGGATCACCACCGCGACCGGGGGCAGGATCCGCTGGGAGATCATCCAGAAGGCGATGTCCCCATTCGACAGGGTGCGGGTGAAGCGGCGGCCGACGGTGGCCGCCAGGATCGCGAAGCAGGCCCCGGCGGCGACCACGGCCACCACCGGCGGCACGCCCAGCCCGACGGCGACCGCCACCAGCGCCAGGCAGCCGGCGAGCAGCGCGATCACCCCGAGGCGCGGCTTGTAGGGGAAGCGGACGAGCGCGTAGGCGCCGGCCGACCCGAGCAGCAGGGCCAGCACCGAGCTGCTGAGCGCGACCACCACGGTGTTGACGTACGGCCGGACGGTGTCGTCCCGGAGGTCGACGAAGATGTAGCGCCAGGCGTCCAGGGACGGCTTGAAGTCGACGAAGGGGAGGTAGAAGGGGCCGCTGTTGACCTGGATGGGTAGCTTGAACGAGGTGATCACCAGCCAGTAGAGCGGGAACAGCACCACCACGGCCCAGCCGACCAGGACCAGGTACGCGGCCAGCTTCCCGGCCGGCGGCAGGTCCTTGACCGAGCGGCGACGCAGCGGGTTCATCGGCTCATGCCTCCGCCAGCCGCCGCCGGACCAGGTTGACATAGGACAGCGCGACCACGGTTACGATGAACAGCAGCGAGTAGGCGACCGCCGCCGACTGGCCCAGGTCCAGCGTCCGCCAACGGATGTAGGCGTGGAGGCTGAGGGACTCGGTGGCGGTCCCGGGGCCGCCGTTGGTGAGGATGTTCGGCAGGTCGATGATCTTGAAGGCCTCGATGAGGCGGATGAGGATGACCGTGGTGCACACCGGCAGGATCGCCGGCAGCGAGATGTGGCGGAAGATCTGCCAGCGGCTGGCCCCGTCGACCATGCCCGCCTCGACGGTGTCCTGGTCCTGGCCCTCGAGCGCGGCCAGCAGGATGATGAACATGAACGGGGTCCACTGCCAGATGTCGCCGACCATCACCGCGACCCGCGCCCCCCAGGGGTCGTTGACCCAGGAGAAGTCGCTCAGCCCCACCGCCACCCACAGCGGGTGCAGGGGGCCTTTCCCGGTGTCGGTCAGCATGCGGAACATGTAGGCGACGCCGACCGGGGTGACGGTCATCGGCAGGAGGAACACCACCCGGAAGAAGCGCTGGCCGGGGAGCCCCTGGGTCAGCAGGTAGGCGAGCCCCAGCCCGAGCAGGAACTGCACCGTGGTCCCGACCAGCACGTAGACCACCGTCACGACCGCGGTCCCGGGGCGCCCGCCGTCGGCCAGCAGCGTCCGGGCCAGCAGCCACACGGCACCCGCCGCGAGCACGGCGCCGAGGACGCGGAAGGCCATCCCCGCCGGCGAGACGCCGGCGCGCCAGGCCCGGGACAGCCCCCAGCCCAGCAGGCCCAGCCCGGCGGCGAGCACCAGCCAGCCCAGCGGGGTCGGCGGCCGGGTGACCCCGAGGAAGTGGGCCTGCTCGTCCCCGAAGAGGAGCTCACGGTAGTTGTCGAGGCCGATGAACCGGAACTGGAACCCGCCCCGCACCAGCTTCAGGCGCGACATGCTGATGTAGAGCGAGACGAGCAGCGGGTAGATCGACACGAACAGGATGGCCAGCAGCGCCGGCCAGATGAACGCGGCCCGCACCCCGAAGCTCGCCCCCAGCGCGGCCCGCGAACGGATCCGCGCCTGCTCCTCGATGGCCGGGCCGGGCACGCGGCCCCGGCTCAGCCTGGCGGCGTCCATCGTCTAGCGCTGGATGTTCAGGCTGTCGGCGTAGGCGGCCTTCTGGTCGTCGCGGCCCTCGTCGTCGGTGATCTTGTCCCAGCCCCGCTCGATCTGCTGCATCGCCTGGTCGCGGGAGATCTCCCCGGCCAGGAACTGGGCCACCGCCGTGTCCAGGACCACGCCCTGGTACTGGGCGGACTTGGGGACCCGCAGGTCGAGGATCATGTTCGGGCTCTCCAGGCTGCTGCGGATGGCGCCCAGGTAGTTCTCGGCGGCCTCCTTGCTCATGCCGGCCTTCACCCATAGCTGGGTGTCCGCGAACTGGGAGGTGCGGTACGGGTTGAAGCCGGTCTTGCCGAGGGTCACGTCGACGTTGGACTGCGCCGGCGCGCTCATGTAGGAGAGGAAGTCGTAGGCGGCGTCCTTGACCTTCTGGTCGACCGCGGTGTTGATCGCCCCCGACCAGCCGCCGAAGGCGGCGTACGGCGCGTGGTTGACCCCGTCGACGGCGTGCGGGCACCTGGTGGCGTCGCAGTCGACCAGCTGGCCGCTGGCCCGGTCCAGGACCTTGCGGGACCCGGGCATGATGACCGCCCCCACCTTGTCCTGCACGGTCGAGGTCTTGGGGTCGATGGCCAGGGTCCCGATGTCGCCCCAGTCGGCCGAGAGGGCGCAGCGGCCCGAGGTGAACAGCCCGCGGGTGTCGCCCACGTCCAGGTTCAGCTCGTCCTTGGGCGCGTACTGGGTGGTCTGCTTGTAGACGTCCAGGGCGGTGGCGAACGCCTGGTTGTTGACCAGCGGCTTCATGGTGTTGGCGTCGAAGAAGGCGCCCTGGCTGGTCCCCCCGGCCTGCAGGTAGGAGCCGGCGACCGACCACGACATCCAGTACGACTGGGCGGACCGCTTCTTGGCGATGCAGGAGCCGTAGTCGGGCTTGCCGTCGCCGTTGAGGTCCTTGCCGTTGTAGCGCTTGGCGATCGACAGGTAGTCGTCCCAGGTGGCCGGCGGCTTCAGCCCGTCGCGCTTCAGCAGGTCGCTGCGGTAGTAGACCATCTGGAAGTCGCCGTCCAGCGGGATGGTGTAGGTGCGCCCCTTGTAGGAGGCGCTGAAGTCACGGAAGAACGGGGCGATGTCGTCCCAGTTCAGGGCCTGGTCGCCCTTGACCCGGTCGGTGATGTCCTCCAGGTACCCGGGCGGGACGAAGTCGCCCATCCACTGCGGGTCGAAGACGAACGCGTCGTAGCTGTTGGTGCCGGTGGCCAGGTCGGTGAGGATCTTGTCGTACAGATCGGCGAAGGGGACGGTCACGATCTTGACGTTCGCGCCGGTGAGCCGGTTGAAGTCGGGGGCGCGCCGTTGCAGCGGCTCGGCGATCTGCGGCCCGGTGAAGGTGAGGACGGTGACCTCCACCCCCTTGTGCCGGTCCGCCCCGGTGGCCTGGGTGGTGGACTGGGTCTGCTGGTCGCCGCCGCCGCTGCAGGCGGCGACCAGCAACGACGCCGCGGCGATGCTCGCGGCCCAGCGGGAGAATGGACGCTTGGCCATGGTGTCCTCCCATGTTTCGAGGGGCCGTCGACGGCCCGCTCGGGCTCCCTCCCCGGAGGACGTAACCGTAGCCGACAGAAACATCCGATGTCTAGAGCCGAGTCAGCCGGCCGCCGGGTCGATATAGCCGATGGTCAGGAGCAGGTTGGCGTAGAGCCGCTGGTCCCCGGTGGCGACGGCCAGGGTCACCTCGGGGCGGCGGGTCAGCTCGTAGAAGTCCAGCCGGTCCACCACCTCGACCGGCAGGCCCGGCGGCAGGAGCGCCCGGTACTCGCCGAGCACGGCCGGGACGTCGGCGTCGTGGGGCCGCATCACCGCGGCCGCCTCCAGCGGCACGGTCGGCACGACCGCCTCCAGGACCTCGGTGACGGTCACGCGCCCCGGGGAGAGGTTCAGCCAGACGCGGCGGGCAGCCGCCGGCGTCGCGGTGGCGTGCGGGAAGTTGCCGTCGGAGATGAGCAACCGGGACCCGTGTCCGGCCGCGGCCAGGGCGGCGAGGATCTCGGGATGGATGAGCCGGGTCCGAAGCATCGTGGCCTCCGTTAGGGTCGGCGAGGGGGCGGGAGGATCGCGGCGGTCAGGGCAGGCGGTACAGGCGGCGGGCGTTGGCCCCGAGCACCAGGTCGCGTTCGGCCGGGCCGATCCCCGCCCGGTCCAGCGCCTCGGCGGTGGCCGCGACCACCTCGCCGTAGCCGGCCGCGAGCAGGCACACCGGCCAGTCGGAGCCGAACAGCAGCCGCTCGGGCCCGAAGACCTCGACCGCGTGGCGCACGTAGGGGACGAGCTGGGTGGGCGTCCAGGCGTCCCAGTCGGCCTCGGTGACCAGGCCGGAGACCTTGCAGGCGACGTTGGGGTGGCGGGCCAGGGCGGCCAGCTCGCCGGCCCATGGGTCCATGGCCGCTTCGCGGATGCGCGGCTTGGCCAGGTGGTCGACGACCAGGGTGAGCTCGGGGAGACGCTGGGCCACGGCGCGGGCCGCGGGCAGCTCCCGCTCGCGCACCAGCAGGTCGTAGACCAGCCCGGCGGCGGCGACGGCGGCCAGGCCGTCGACGACCTGGTCACGCAGCAGCCAGTCCGGGTCGGGCTCGTCGTGGACCTGATGGCGGACCCCGACCAGGGCCTGGCCGCCGGGCCGGGCCCGCAGGGCGGCAAGGGTCGCGGCCACCTGGGGGTCGGCGAGGTCGACCCAGCCGACCACGCCGGCGACGCGGTCGGAGGCGGCGGCCACGGTCAGGAGCTCCTCGGTCTCCTCGACGCTGGAGACGGCCTGGACCGCGATCGTCGCCTCGAACCCCTGCGGCGCGGCGGCCGCGTCGAGATCCTCGACGCCGAAGGGCCGCCGGATCGCCGCCACCGACTCGTCCATCCAGGGGTAGGTCCGCCGGCCCGGGTCCCAGAGATGGTGGTGGGCGTCGACCCGTCCCGCCCGGTTCACCGTCGGCCCGCCGGGGTGGGGACGTGGCCGGGCAGCAGGCCGCTGGCGACCAGGTCGGCCCAGAGCGCGTCGGGGACCGGCCACGCGAAGCAGGCCACGGCGTCCTCCACCTCGGCGGCCGAGCGGGCGCCGACCAGCACGCTGGTCACGGCCGGGTGGCCGAACGGGAAGGCGAGCGCCGCCGCCCGCAGGGGTGTCCCGTGCCTGGCGCAGACCTCGGCCAGCCGCAGCGCCCGGTCCACCAGCTGCCGTGCGGCCGGGGCGTAGTCGAAGGTGGCCCCGGGCCGCGGGTCGGCGAGCAGGCCGCTGTTGAACACCCCGCCGACCACCACCGCGGTGCCCCGGGCGGCGCAGGTGGGCAGCAGCTCGGCCAGGGCCCGCTGGTCGAGCAGCGAGTACCGGCCGGCGACCAGCACCAGGTCCAGGTCGAGGTCGCGCACGAACCGGGTGAGCATCTCGGCCTGGTTCATGCCGGCCCCGATCGCCGTCACGGCGCCCTGGTCCCGCAGCTCGATCAGGGCGGGCAAGGCCTGCTCGCGGGCCTCGCGCTCGTGGTCGTCGGGGTCGTGGACGAGGACGATGTCGACCCGGTCGAGCCCCAGACGCTCCAGGCTCTCCTCCAGCGACCGCCGCACGCCGTCGCCGGAGAAGTCCCAGACCCGCTTGGCCGGCGGCGTGTCGGCGAAGCCCTCGGGGTCGGCGGTCTCTCCCGGGGCCAGTGGGCGCACCAGCCGGCCCACCTTGGTGGAGACGACGAAGCGGTCGCGCGGCAGCCCGGCCAGCAGCCGTCCGAGGCGGCGCTCGGCCAGGCCGAGCCCGTAATGGGGGGCCGTGTCCACGTAGGTGAGGCCGGCCCCCAGGGCCGAGTGGACGGCCGCGGCGGCGTCGTCCTCGGCCACCGGCGCGAAGAGGTTGCCGAGCGGCGCGGTGCCGAGCGACAGGGCGCTGACCCGGAGCCCGCCGCGGCCGAGGGCGACGCTGGGCACGGGCACGCTCACCCCTCCCCCGGCGCGGGTCGCAGGCGCAGGCCCTGCATGCCGCCGTCGACGGCCAGGGCGGTGCCGGTGGTGGCGGAGGCCAGCGGGCTGGCCAGGTAGGCGATGGCGGCGGCGACCTCGTCGGCCGAGACCAGCCGCCCGGTCGGCTGGCGGGCCCGGAGCGCGGCCAGCTCGGCGTCGGGGTCGGGCGTGGCGGCCAGCAGCCGCCGCACCCAGGGGGTGTCCGCGGTGCCGGGGTTGACGCAGTTGACGCGGATCCCCTCCGGCAGGTGGTCGGCGGCCATGGCCAGGGTGAGCGAGAGCACCGCCCCCTTGGTGGCGCTGTACAGGGCGCGCTCGGGCAGGCCGGCGGTGGCGGCGATCGAGCAGGTGTTGACGATCGCGGCCCGCCCCGAGCGCCGCAGGTGCGGCAGGGCGGCCCGGGTGGTGCGGACCATGCCCAGGAGGTTGACGTCCAGGACCAGCCGCCACTCCTCCAGGGGGTTGTCCTCGACCGTGCCCTGGGCCCCGATGCCGGCGTTGTTGACCAGCACGTCCAGGCCCCCCCAGCGCTCGGCCACGGCGGCCACGGCGGCGCCCACCGACGCCTCGTCGGTCACGTCGGCGACCAGGGCCAGCGGCCGCTCGGCGCCCTCGACCGGCCCGGCGGCGGCCGACGGGTCCAGGTCGAGGGCGGCCACCCTGGCCCCGCGGGCGGCCAGGAGGCGGACCGTGGCCAGGCCGATGCCCGAGCCGCCGCCGGTGACCGCCGCGACCAGACCGTCGAGCTCCCCTGCCACCGCGCCGCCTCCGCTACCCGCCGCGCCGAGCATGACCGTCCCTCCCCGTAGGATGGGTGCTCCCTTCCGAAGTCCCAAGGAGGAAGCATGCAGCAAGCCGCCCCAGACATCGAGATGCGGCTGGAGGTCGTCCCCATCCCGGTCTCCGACGTCGACGCCGCCAAGGCCTTCTACACCGAGCGGGTCGGCTTCCACCTCGACCACGACGTCCGCCCCAACGAGAGCATGCGGGTCGTGCAGATGACCCCGACCGGCTCGGCCTGCTCGGTCGTCATCGGCGAGGGCCTGCCCCTCGGCGACCCCGGCTCGGTCAAGGGCGTCCAGCTCGTCGTCTCCGACGTCGACGCCGTCCGCGAGGCCCTGGCCGGCCGCGGCGTCCCCGTCGGCGACGTCCAGCAGCTCGGCCCCGAAGGCACCCCCGGCTCCCGCTACCTCTTCTTCGACGACCCCGACGGCAACACCTGGGCCGTGCAGGAGTACCAGCGCCCCTGACATGGACCGCTTCCCCGACGAGATCGTCGAGCACTACGACCGTGAGATCGACGAGGGGCGACGGATCACCCAAGGACTCGGTCAGCTGGAGCTGCTGCGCACCCGCGAGATCGTCCGGCGACATCTCCCTCCGGCTCCCCGGCGGATCCTGGACGTCGGCGGCGGCACCGGGGTCCACGCCGCCTGGCTCGCCTCCGACGGCCACGATGTCCACCTGATCGACCGCGTTCCCCGGCACGTGGACCAGGCCCGGCGCCTCGCCCCTGGGCCCGGCCGCGTCACCGCGGCGGTCGGCGACGCGCGCGACCTCGCCGCCGCCCGGGCGAGCTTCGACGCCGTCCTGCTCCTCGGCCCGCTCTACCACCTGACCGAGCGGGCCGACCGGATCCGCGTCCTCCGGGAGGCGGCCCGGGTCGTCCGGCCCGCCGGGGTCGTCTTCGCCGCCGCCGTCTCCCGGTTCGCCTCGCTGTTCGACGGCCTGGCCCGCGAGTTCCTGTTCGACCCGGGGTTCCGGCCGATCGTGGAGCGTGACCTCCGCGAGGGCCAGCACCGGAACCCGGAGCATCGGCCGCACTGGTTCACGACCGCGTTCTTCCACCATCCCGAGGAGCTCCGGGCCGAGGTCGCCGACGCCGGCCTGGAGGTCCTGGAACTGGTCGGGGTGGAGGGCCTGGCCGGCTTCCTCCCCCGGCTCGACCGGCGGTGGGAGCGTGATCGGGATCGGGAGCTGATCCTGTGGTCGGCCAGGGTGGTGGAGGCCGAACCGTCGCTGCTCGGGCTGAGCGCGCACCTACTGGTGGTCGCGCGACCGGCGTTGCCGTGACGTACTAGTGATTGTGGCGGTCCTGGGCCCGTTCCAGGGGGAGGTGGACCAGGTCCATGGTGGCGTCGGCGGCGCGTTCGACCAGGACGGCGAAGTCCTCGGCGTCGCGTTTGGGGATGGGCTCCAGGACGTAGTCGGCCGGGTCCTTGCGGCCGGGGGGGCGGCCGACGCCGATGCGGACGCGCAGGAAGTCGGGTGAGCCGAGGGCCTTGGCGACGTCCTTGAGGCCGTTGTGGCCGGCGGTGCCGCCGTCGCGGCGCACCTGGAGCTTGCCGTTGGCCAGGTCGATCTCGTCGTGGACGACGATGATCCGCTCCACCGGCGTCTTGTACCAGCGGGCCAGCAGGGAGGCCGGGCCCCCGGACTCGTTGACGTAGCTGTTCGGCCTGGCCAGCACCACCCGGGTGTCGCCGTCGCGGATCTCGGCCACCTGGGCGCGGTTGCGGCTGCGCTTGAGCTTGGCCCCGGCCCGCTCGGCCAGGCGGGCGACCACCATCGCCCCGGCGTTGTGCCGGGTGTTGCCGTACTCGTCGTCGGGGTTGCCGAGCCCGAGCACGATCCAGGGGCCGCCGTCCGCCTCGGCCATCGCCGCCGGCTTCCGCCGCCAGAATCGCACCAGGCCCGCTAGGCCTCGGGCCGGTCCTCGCCCTCGCCGGCGACCTCGGGGGCCGCGCCCTCGGCGGCCTCGGCGGCCTCGGCGGCCTCGCCCTCCTCGGCCTCCTCGACCTCCGGCTCGGGCTCGACCGTCGGCGCGACCACCGACACCACCGACGCCTGGGGGTCGTCGAGGATCACGGCGCCCTCGGGGGCCTTGAGGTCGGCCACCCGCAGCACGTCGCCGATGCCGAGCCCGGACACGTCGGCGTCGACCGCCTCGGGCACGGCCGTGACCTCGGCCTCGACGTTGAGCTGGTACAGGTCCTGGTCGACGATGCCGCCCTCGCGGGCCCCGGGCGCCTCCCCGACCAGGTGCACCGGCACCTGGACGTGGACCTTCTCGCCCCGGCGGACCTGGATGAAGTCGACGTGGATGAAGGTGCCCTTGACCGGGTGGCGCTGGATCTCCTTGGCCAGGGCCAGGTGCTGGTCGCGCCCGACCTCCAGCGAGATCAGCACGTTGACGCCGGCGTCGGTGCGCAGGGCCTGGCCGAACTGGCGGGCGTCGACGCTCAGGTGCTGGGGCTTGGTGCCGTGGCCGTACAGCACGGCCGGGACCCGGCCGGAAGCCCGCAGGCGGCGGGCGGCCCCCTTCCCGGCTTCCGAGCGGTTCTCGGCGGCCAGCTTGTACTCGGGCATTGGGGACGAGCCTCCTCAGGCAAAGCAGCTAGGACCCGGGCGGGACCGGGAGGTCCAGAGGGTAGCAGCGCCCGAAGCGGCGGCTCAACCTGCCCGCCGGGCGATTGCGAGGTCCAGCTCAGGGGCGGGCCCGTGCTTCTCCTCGATCAGGTCGAGGACGGCCTGCTCGATCGGTCCCTGGTGGGCCGGCTCGCCGGGCTCGTCGACCTGGCCGAGCTGCTCGAGGGCGCCGGCGATGGTCAGCCCGGAGCGGTAGCAGTCGACGACGCGGGGGTCGATGTAGGAGGCGCGGCAGACCGCCGGCGTGTTGCCCAGGTAGTGGGCGACCTCCTTGACCGCCCGGCTGACCGCCCCGGCCCTGGCCGTCCTGGACCGGGCCTGGGGGAACGAGCTGGCCAGGGCGACCGCGGCCAGCACGGTGGCGCTCCAGGTGCGGAAGTCCTTGGCGGTGAAGTCGCCGCCGGTCTGCTGCTTGATGTAGGCGTTGATGTCGTCGGAGCGGACGTCGGCCCAGACCCGGCCGCGCCTGTAGGCGAGCAGGTCGGGGCCGCCGCCGCGGCGGCGCTTGAGCTGGGCCACGACCTCGCTCACGGCCGGGTCGAGCACCGAGGCCAGGCGCCGCTTGCCGCTCTTGGACACGTAGTCGAAGCTGATCAGGTCGCCGTCCAGGCGGACGTGGCGCTTCTGGATGGTGGCCAGGCCGTAGGTCTGGTTCTGCTCGGCGTAGCCCTCGGTGCCCATCCGGAAGAAGCCCCGGTCCAGCAGCCGGGTGGCGCAGGCCAGCACCCGCTCGCGGGTCAGGCCGTCGGTGGCCAGGTGCTCGGCCGCCCGCTCGCGCAGCCCGGGCAGGGCGTGGGCGAACTCCAGCATGTGGTCGAACTTGGCCTGGTCGCGCCGGGTGCGCCAGGCCTCGTGGTACAGGTACTGGCGGCGGCCGGCGGCGTCGGTGCCGACCGCCTGGAGGTGGCCGGTGGGGATGGGGCAGATCCACACGTCCTTCCAGGCCGGCGGGATCCCAAGGGCCCGGATGCGGGCCAGCACCTCGGGGTCGCTGACCGGCTCCCCAGTCGGCTCCTCGTAGCTGAAGGACCGCCCCCGCCGCCGTCGCCGGATGCCCGGGCCCGAGCAGTCGACCCGCCTGAGCCTCGCCATGACCTGCCTAGGGGGCGTTGCGCTCGTCGGAGAGGTCGTAGGTGGGGGGCGGCCCCTCCTCGACCCGGGAGCGGGGCACGTCGGTGGCCGCGCCCGGGTCGTCGCCGCCCAGGAAGGGCAGGAACGAGCTGGCCGTCTCCCGGTCGAGCTGGTCGCGGCCCTCGTCGGCGGCGATCTCGGCCATCCGGGCCCGAACCTGGTCGGCCGGGCCGCGCACGGCTCCGCCCGGGTGCACGATCAGGACCTCGTCGCCGGCCTCGTACAGGCCCCAGAAGCCGGCGCTGGTGGTGGCCATCCTGGTCGGCTGGGCCAGGCGCAGGTCGCCCACGGCGACCGGGCGGTCGCCCTCGTACCGGACGGCGTCGCCGTCGAAGTCGGTGGTCATGTCGCGGTCCGCTCGCGTTCCTCCTGGGGCAGGTCGGCCTCGGCCGGGGCGAGCCAGCGGGCGCTGCCGATCCGGCCGGAGGCGTCGAAGGCCAGCTCGACCACGTAGCGGCCGGCGGCGCTGTCGACCTCCAGCCGGCTGCGGTCGTTGCCCTGGCCGGCCGGGGTGGCCACGACGCGGCCCCGCCGCAGCAGGTCCTCATGCCAGCCGGCGATGCCCGACCGGCCCCAGATGCGCTCGTCGGCGCTGGTCAGCAGGCCGTGCTCGGCGTACAGGTCGGTGGCCAGGCCGGCGTCGCCGGCGGCCAGGGCCGAGGCGTAGGCGGTCGTCACCGCCCTGGGGCCGCGCTCGGCCCGCGGGTCGTGGGCCGTCTCCACCGGGTCCAGGTCGGCCGGGACCTCGTCGGTGGCCGCCGAGGGCGTGTCCGGGGCGTCCTCCGGCAGCCCCTCGACCGGTAGGTCGGCCAGACGCGCCGTCTCGCGCTCCACCGGCTCCTGCCCACCCGTCTGGTCCATGTCGGTTCCTCCGCTCGCGTCGTCGCCGATGACCAGTGTTTCCCGCCTCGGCCGCCCCGAATCAGCTGGGGGCGCGGCCGGCCAGGACGTCGGCCAGGTCGAACTCGATCGGCCGCTCCAGCTGCTCGTAGGTGCAGGACTCGGGGTCGCGGTCGTAGCGCCAGCGCCGGAACTGGGCGGTGTGGCGGAAGCGCCGGCCCTCCATGTGGTCGTAGGCGACTTCGACCACCAGCTTGGGGTCGAGCGGCTCGAAGGTCAGGTCCTTCTTGGCGTTCCAGCGCGACGGCATGCCCCCGGGGATCCGCTCGGGCGTGTCGGCCCCGAACCAGGGGTGGCTGTCGCTCGACTCCAGCCGGTAGGGGGCCAGCTCGTCGAGCAGCTCGCGGCGCCGCTCCATCGAGAACGAGGCCGACACCCCGACGTGCTGGAGCTTGCCCCGCTCGTCGTACAGCCCCAGCAGGAGCGAGCCGACCACCGGCCCCTTCTTGTGCCAGCGGAAGCCGGCGACCACGCAGTCGGCGGTCCGCTCGTGCTTGACCTTGAACATCACCCGCTGGTCCTCCAGGTACGGCAGGTCCGGCGGCTTGGCGACCACGCCGTCCAGCCCGGCCCCCTCGAACAGCCGGAACCAGCGCTCGGCCTGACGCAGCGAGTCGGTGACCAGGGTGCGGTGGACCGGCGCCCCGGCCCCGGCAAGGGCCTGGTCGAGGGCGGCCCGGCGCTCGGCCAGCGGCCGCTCCATCAGCGACTCGTCGCCGAGGGCGAGCAGGTCGAAGGCGATCAGCATGGCGGGGGTCTCGCGGGCCAGCAGGTCGACCCTGGAGGCGGCCGGGTGGATGCGCTGGAGCAGGGCCTCGAAGTCCAGGCCGGGGCCGCTGGCGATGACGATCTCGCCGTCGACCACGCAGCGCGGCGGCAGCTGGGCCCGGGCCGCCTCCACCACCTCGGGGAAGTAGCGGGTCAACGGGCGCTCGTTGCGGCTGCCCAGCTCGACCTCGTCGCCGTCGCGGAACACCACGCAGCGGAACCCGTCCCATTTGGGCTCGTACAGCATGCCCTCAGGCAGGATCGCCACCGACTTGGCCAGCATGGGGCGGATGGGCGGCATCACGGGCAGGTCCATGCCCCGATGGTGCCATGCCCGGGAACGGCGCCGCCGCCGGGGGACTCCCGGCGGCGGCGCGAGACGAACCTGCCCTAGCGGGACCTGGGGCCGCCGTCCTGGGCGGGACCCTCGGAGATGGCCTCGATCAGGTCGCCCTTGGAGGCGTCGTCCTCCAGCTCGCGGGCGATGTCGGCCACCGCCACGATGCCGACCAGGTCGTGGCCGTCGATCACCGGCAGGCGGCGGACCTTGTACTGGGCCATCGTCTTGAGGGCCTCCGACAGCGAGTCGTCGGCCCCGATGGTCACCGGCTTGCCCTCGCCGAGCTCGCCGGCCCGGGTCGAGGCCGGGTCCTTGCCCCTGGCGAGCGCCTTGGTGACGATGTCGCGGTCGGTGAGCACGCCCTTGAGGCGGTTGTCCTCGCCGCAGATGGGCATGGCCCCGAAGCCACGGTCGGCCATCTTCCTGGCCGCGTCGAGCAGGGTCTCGTTCTCCCCCACGCACTCGGCGTTGGGGGTCATGATGTCGCGGGCCGTCTTCGGCATTGGCGTCGCACCCCTCCTCCAGTGGGTTCTACAGGCAGGGAACGTGCTAGCCCCGGACCCGGGCCCGCAAACCTAGGCAAGCGGGGTCTCGTCGAGCCGCTCGCACAGCTCGGTGAGCGACTCGAACACCGACCCGGCGCCGGCCTGGCGCAGCTCCTGCTCCGAGTAGCCGCCGGTGAGGATGGCCACGGCGGGGACCTCGGCCCGGGCGGCGGCCTCGCAGTCGAAGGTCGAGTCGCCGACCAGCACCGCCTCGCCGCCCCCGACTTTCTCGATGGCCGTGTGGACCAGGTCCGGGTCGGGCTTGGTCTGCTCGACGTCGGCCGAGGTCGTCCAGGCCTCGACCAGGTCACGGGCGGCCAGCAGGTCCAGGTAGTGGTCGATCTCGTCGGGCTTGCCCGAGCTGGCCAGCACCAGCCGCTGCCCGCGGCCGTCCAGCAGCTCCAGCAGCCGGCGGGCGTCGGCGAACGGCTGCACCTCGCCGATCAGGTCGGCGTACAGGGCGGTCTCGGCCGCCCGGATGCTGTCGCCTTGCCGGTCCTCGACCCGCTTGCCGGCCACCGCGGCCACCAGCTGGTCGCCGCCCATGCCGATGTGGCGGTGGATCCGCCACACCGGCATGGTCAGGCCATGCTCGCGGAAGGCGCGGTACCAGGCGATGGCGTGGTGGTAGTTGGTGTCGACCAGCGTGCCGTCGACGTCCAGCAACGCGATCGGTGGCGCCATCGCCGCCCGCTCAGCGCCGCTCGGTGCCCGCCAGGGCCTCGGCCTGCTCGGGGTGCACGCCCTCGGCGAACTCCTCGACGATCTTGGCGTTGAAGGCCGGCAGGTCGTCGGGCTTGCGGCTGGTGACCAGGCCGCGGTCGGTGTGGACCTCCTCGTCGACCCAGGCCCCGCCGGCGTTCTCGATGTCGGTACGGATGCTGGGCCACGAGGTCAGAGTGCGGCCCTTGACCACGTCGGCCTCGACCAGCGTCCAAGCGCCGTGGCAGATCGAGGCCACCGGCTTGCCGGCCTCGAAGAACGAGCGCACGAACCCGACGGCGTCGGCGTCGGTGCGCAGCACGTCGGGGTTGGCGACTCCGCCGGGGAGCACCAGGCCGTCGTAGTCGTCGGCGCTGGCGTCGCTGACGGCCCGGTCGACCGGGAAGGTGTCGCCCTTGTCGAGGTGGTTGAAGCCCTGGATGTCGTCGGTCTTCAGCGACAGCAGGTGGGCGGTGCCACCCGCCTGCTCGACCGCCTTGCGGGGTTCGGTGTATTCGACCTGCTCGACGCCGTCGGTGGCGAGGAACGCGATCTTCTTGCCTTGCAGCTCGCCGCTCACATGCTCCTCCTGTTCGAGGCGGGAATGCGTCACCTCTGAGCATTGACATCCCAGGGGGGCTGCAAACGGGTTGGAGCAGGCTAGAACTGGTTCTCGTCGTTGAAGATCTCCGAGACGCTGGCGTCCTCGAACACCGCCCGGATGGCCCCGGCCAGGGTGCCGGCGATCGACAGCACGACGATCTTGTCGAGCCGCTTCTCCTCCGGCACCGGGATGGTGTCGGTGACCACGATCTCGGCGATGGGGGCGTTCTTGAGCCGGTCGATGGCCGGGCCGGAGAACACCCCGTGGGTGGCGGCGGCGGTCACCCGGTCGGCGCCGTTGGCCATCAGCGCCTCGGCCCCCTGCACGATCGTGCTGCCGGTGGCGATCTCGTCGTCGATGAGCACGCAGTGCAGGCCGGCGACCTCACCGACGACCTCGCGGACCTCGACCTTGTCGGCCTCGTGGCGGCTGCGCCGCTTGTGCAGGAAGGCCAGCGGGCAGCCCAGGACCCCGGCCATCTTCTCGGCCGTCTTGACCCGGCCGGCGTCGGGGGCGACCACCACCAGGTCGCGCTCGTGGTGCTCGCGGATGTGGTCGGCCAGCAGCGGCCGGGCGGTCAGGTGGTCGACCGGCCCGTCGAAGAACCCCTGGACCTGGCCGGAGTGCAGGTCGACGGTGATGAGCCGGTCGGCCCCGGCGACCTTGAACATGTCGGCGACCAGCTTGGCGGTGATCGGCTCCCGGGAGCGGCCCTTCTTGTCCTGGCGCGAGTAGCCGTAGTAGGGCATGACCGCGCTGATGCGCTTGGCCGAGGCCCGCTTGAGGGCGTCGATCATGACCAACTGCTCCATGATGCGCTCGTTGACCGGGGGGGCGTGGGTCTGGATCACGAACGCGTCGGTGCCGCGCACGCTCTCCCCGAACCGGGCGTAGGTCTCGCCGTTGGCGAAGTCGCGGATGTCGACCGAGCCACACTCGATCCCCAGGTGCTGGGCCACCTCCTGGGCCAGTTCCCGGCTGGCCCGCCCACCGAACAGCATCAGGTGCCTGCGCCCGAGCGCCTCCACCGACTTGGGCGTCACACCGTTGCTCACCTTCCCCTCCCCGTCATTCCCTACGCTTGCGCCGACGGCGCCTGGCCGCCCAGCCCTCGATGGTCCGCTGGTCGGAGCGTTCGATGGCGAGGGCGTCGGGCGGCACGTCCTTGGTGATGGTGGATCCGGCGGCGGTCTGGGCCCCGTTCCCGACCGTCACGGGGGCGACCAGCATGGTATCGGATCCGATGAAGGCGCCGTCGCCGACGGTCGTGTGGTGCTTGCTCACGCCGTCGTAGTTGACGAAGACGGTGCCGGCGCCGATGTTCACCCCGGCGCCGATGTCGGCGTCGCCCACGTAGCTGAGGTGCGGGACCTTGGACCCGGGGCCGACGGTCGAGTTCTTGATCTCGACGAAGGTCCCGGCCTTGCTGCCCTCGCGCAGGTCGCTGCCGGGACGCAGGGACACGAAGGGGCCGACCACCGCCCGCGCGCCGATGGTCGAGGAGATGGCCACGGTCTGGGTGACGGTGGCGTCGTCGCCGACGCTGCAGCCGACCAGGCGCACGTTGGGCCCGAGCCGGCAGCGGGCCCCGACCCGGGTTCCGGCCTCCAGGAAGGTCAGGGGGGCGAGCACACTGTCCTGGCCGACCTCGACGTCGGCGTCGACGAAGGTGGTGGCCGGGTCGACCACCGTCACCCCGCCCAGCATCAGCCGCTCCAGCAGCCGCCGGCGCAGCAGCGCCTCGGCCGCGGCCAGCTCGACCCGGTCGTTGACCCCCCTGGCCTCGGCGGCCGGCCCCTCGGCGGTGGCGACCCGGCCACCGCCGGCCAGCACCAGCGGCACCAGGTCGGGCAGGTAGTACTCGCCCTGGTCGTTGTCCGGACGCAGCTCGGCCAGGCTGTCCAGGGAGGGGCGGCGGAACACGTACATGCCCGCCCCGACCTCGCGCAGCCGGCGCTGGGCCGGGGTGGCGTCGCGCTCCTCGACCACCCCGGTGACGGCGCCGTCGGCGTCGCGGAGGATCCGGCCGTAGCCCGTCGGGTCCTCCAGGGTGCAGGTGAGCAGGGTGGCGGCGGCCCTGGCCGAGCGGTGGGCGTCCAGCAGCCCCTCGAGCAGGGCGGCCGTGATCAGCGGGGTGTCGCCGGAGAGGACCAGGACGTCGCCGTCGCCGTCGCCGTCCAGCAGCGGCATGGCGGTGGCCAGGGCGTCGCCGGTGCCCCGCTGGTCGGCCTGGACGGCGAAGTCGACCGGCCGCAGGTCGAAGCCGTCCACGGCGGCGGCGACCTGGTCGGCGCCGTTGCCGACCACGACCACGGTCCGGTCGGCCTTGAGCGGGGCGGCGGCGGCCAGCACGTGCCACAGCAGCGGCCGGCCGGCGACCGGGTGCAGCGGCTTGGGCACGGCCGAGCGGAACCGCTTGCCCTCCCCGGCGGCGAGCACGACGACGCTCAGGCCCTGGCCCATCGGTCCCCCGTTCTGTGGTCTGGAGCTGGCGGGCAAGGATTCGAACCTTGACCTGACGGCTCCAAAGGCCGCCGTGCTGCCATTACACCACCCGCCAACGCTGCCCCGAGATTACCCGAACGTGACACCTGGGACCGGGCCGCGGGCGACCTCGACCCGGGCGAAGCCGGAGCGGGCGGCCCGGGCTACCTGGGTAGCGTGGTCCTCGTCGGCGCACAGGCCGAGCATGGTCGGGCCGCTGCCGCTCATGATCGCCCCCAGGGCGCCCGCCTCCAGCAGCCGCTGCTTGGACTTGGCCAGCGCCGGCAGCAGGTCGAAGGCGGCCGGCTCCAGGTCGTTGTGCAGGACCGCGGCCAGGCGCCGGGAGTCGCCGGCGGCCAGGGCGGCGAGCAGGTCGTCGGGCGAGCGGCCCTGCAGCGGGATGGCCAGGCCGAGCTCGTCGAAGCGACCGTAGACGTCCTCGGTGGACAGGCGCTCGTGGTCGATGCCGACCACCCACCAGGTGCTGCCCTTGTTCGGCACCTCCCGGACCTTGTCGCCGCGCCCGGTGGCCACGCCGGCCCCGCCGCCGATGCAGAAGGGCACGTCGGACCCGACCTCGGCGGCCATGGCGTGGAGGTTGACCGCGGGCAGGTGCAGCCCCCAGAGCCGGTCCAGCGCGATCAGGGCGGCGGCCCCATCGGCGCTGCCGCCGCCCAGGCCGGCCGAGATGGGTATGCCCTTGCGGAGCCGGAACCGGGCCCCGGGCAGGTCGCGGGAGCGCCGGGCCAGTTCGCGGGCCGCGACCAGGACCAGGTTGGTCTCGTCGGGGGGCAGGCCGCCGCCCTCGACCTCGAGCCCGAGGCCCTCGGGCACGACCTCGATCTCCAGTTCGTCCCAGATGGCGATCGACTGGAGCACCGACACGACCTCGTGGTAGCGGCCGTCCTCACGCAGCGGCCCCACGTACAGGCCGAGGTTGACCTTGGCCGCGGCCCTGGCCCGCAGCGTCGTCGGGGACACGTGGTCGGCTGGCTGGCGTTGCTGACTGGCCACGAGCGTCCCTCCCCGACGTCGATGCCCGGGCATGGTAGCCGTGCCCCGGGGATCGGATCAAAGCGGACTCTTGACCTGCTGGGCAAGGGCGGCGAAGGCGGCCACGTCGAGGCGTTCGGCGCGCAGGCCGAGGTCGACCCCGGCCGCCCGGCCCAGGGCCTCGACCCCGGCCGCGTCCAGCCCCAGGCCGCGCAGGGCGTTGCGCAGGGTCTTGCGGCGCTGGCCGAAGGCGACGTCGATGACCCGGCCCAGCTCGGCCGGGTCGAGCCCGGCCGCCGCCGGGTGCTCACGCCGGTCCACGCCGAGCAGGACCGAGTCCACGTGCGGCTCGGGCACGAACACGTGCCGGCTCACCGGGGCCAGGACGCGGGCGCTGGCCTGGGCGGCCAGCTTGGCGCTGGGGGCGCCGTAGGCGGCCGACCCGGGGGCCGCGGCCAGCCGCTGCCCGACCTCGCGCTGGACCATCACCACCTGGTGGGCGATGGCCGGGGCCTCGGCCAGCACCTTGAGGACCAGGGTGGCGGCGATGCTGTAGGGCAGGTTGGCGACCATCCGGGTGGCCTCGGGAGCGAGCGCGGCCAGGTCGACCCGGAGGGCGTCGGCCACCTCGACCCGCACCTCCGGGTCGTCGCCCAGGACCTCGGCCAGGGCCGGGAGCAGGCGCGGGTCGGCCTCCACGGCCACCACCCGGGCGCCCGTCTCGCGCAGGGCCAGGGTGAGGCTGCCCAGGCCCGGCCCCACCTCCAGCACCGTCTCGGACGGCCCGGCCCCGCCCAGGCGGGCCACCTTGCGGGCGGTGTTGGGGTCGGCCAGGTAGTGCTGGCCGAGCGCCCGGCTCGGCCGCAGGTCGTGGCCGGCCAGCAGCGCCCGCACCCGGCCCGGGGTCAGCAGGGGCCGCGGCCGCTCAGCCACGGCCGTCCAGGGGCAGGGCGAAGGCCTCGGCCGCGGTTGCGGTGGTCGCGGCGGCGACCTGCTCGACCGGGACGCCGTGGACCTCGGCCACGGTCCGGGCGGTGACCGCGACCCGGCCGGGCCGGTTGGGGCGGCCCCGGTAGGGGTGGGGGGACAGGAACGGGCTGTCGGTCTCCAGCACCATGCGGTCCAGGGGCACGGCGGCGCAGGCGGCCCGCAGCCCGGGGGCGTTGCGGAAGGTGACCGTGCCCGCGAACGACACGTACCAGCCGGCCTCGACCACCCGGACGGCGGCCCGCTCGTCGCCGGCGAAGCAGTGGAACACCACCCGCGGCGGCGCGCCCTCGCCGTCCAGGACGGCCAGCACGTCGGCCATGGCGTCCCGGCAGTGCACCACCAGCGCCTTGTCGAGCTCGCGGGCCAGGCCGACGTGAGCGGCGAACGCGGCCCGCTGGGCCGGGCGGGGCGAGTTGTCCCGGTAGTAGTCCAGCCCCGTCTCCCCCACCCCGACCACCCGCTCGGAGGCGAGCAGCCGGCGCAGCTCGGCCAGGGCCGCGTCGTCGAGGGTGTCGGCGTCATGCGGGTGGACCCCGGCGGTGGCCGACACCCGCGGCAGCCGGGCCGCGTTGGCCGCGGCCTGCCGGCTGGAGGCCAGGTCGACCCCGACGTCGACCAGGTGCCCGACCCCCTCGGCGAGCGCCTCGGCGACCACCTCGTCGGCCGGGGCGTCCAGAAGGTGCAGGTGGCAGTGGGTGTCGACCAGCATGGGGGGAGCATGCCACAGCGGCCGGCGTCCGAGGGCGCCGCCAGCCTCACCGACGTAGGGCCAGCTACGATCTTTGCAGGTGGCGATGGCCGAACGGACGACTCAACCATACCTGCGGAGTTGGATCTCGGCGGGCTCTGCGGGCTGTCCACGCGACGCTCCTCGGCCCCGGGCGGAGGGAGTGCCGTGATGACTCGGCCGAGCGGCGGGAGCCCGGCGCACCGGACCGCCCGACAGACCTGCTCGTTCGCTTTGCTGGTGGCCTTGGGTGTGGCGCTGCTGTCGGCCGCGCCGGTGTCGGCGGCGCCGCCTCCGTCCGGGGAGCGTGGCGGTGAGGTCCTGGGCCGTGCCTCCCGGTCGGC
>Ga0075419_10000174_pt1 | contig 37128 bp, 35 predicted proteins | sample SoiMetdeltSBSDD3_FD_76900 | JGI IMG/M metagenome (GOLD analysis project Ga0075419, IMG submission 76900) | Bulk soil microbial communities from a Populus tree surrounding site in Tennessee, USA - Soil MetaG P. deltoides SBSDD3 | ecosystem: Environmental > Terrestrial > Soil > Tree plantation... | reverse complement strand
GGGCGTAGAACCGGGCGAGCTCCGGCGGGTTCGGGCTGTCCAGTACGACGCCCCACCAGCCGGTCGATGGCAGTCCAGACATGCCGCTCATCATGCTCCAGGCGTCCGACAGGACGCCCCCGTCCGGCTGTCCTGCGACGTGCCCGACATCTCGGGCACGTCGCAGCAGGGGTTGCCAAACCGGAGTCGCATGCGATTGGCTGGCTGAACTTGAGTCGAGTACGCTCAAGTTCACTGCTAGGAGGCGCAGCAATGCTGAAGCGCGGCCCTGGCGGGTTGTTGCGCGAGCATGACTTCCGGCACTTGTGGGCCGCGGACCTCATCAGCCAGATCGGGACCCGGATGAGCCTGCTCGCGATCCCGCTGCTGGCGCTCACCGTGCTCGATGCGAGGCCGTTGGAGGTGGCACTGCTCAGCGCCAGCGAGCGTGCCGCCGCGCTCCTGCTCGGGCTGGTGGTCGGGGCGTGGGCCGACCGGCTGCGCTGCCGGCCGCTGCTGATCGCGGCCGACCTGGGCCGGGCGGCGCTGCTGGGCTCGATCCCGGCGGCGGCCGCGCTCGACCTGCTGACGCTCGGCCAGCTGTATGTCGTGCTCTTCCTCGTGGGCGCGCACACGGTGGTCTTCGACGTCGCGCACCAGACGTACCTGCCGCGGCTGGTCGCGTCCGCGGACCTGGTCGAGGGAAACGCCAAGCTGGCCACGAACCACTCGATCGGCGCGGTGGCCGGCGCCGGAGTCGGCGGGTACCTGGTGCAGTGGCTGACCGCGCCGTTCGTGGTGCTGCTGGACGCGCTCAGCTACCTGTGGTCGGCGCTGTGGCTGCGCGGCATCCGCAAGCCCGAGCCCCGGCCGGAGCGGGCCGAGCAGACGCCGCTCGGGCGGGAGGTCCGGGAGGGTCTGCAGTACGTCGCGCGTCACCCGATCCTGCGCGCGATCACGCTGAACTCCGCGACGATCATGCTGTTCCAGAGCGCGAACGGCGCGATCATCCTGGTCTTCCTGGTCCGCGAGATCGGCCTGTCGCCGGGGCTGATCGGCCTGCTCAGCATGGTCGGGCTGCTGGCCGCGATCGTGTCCTCGATGATGACCGGGTGGATCGGGGAGCGGATCGGTACAGCGCGGGCGATGCTGCTGGGCTCGGTCATCACCGGCGCCGGGTACCTGCTGTTCCCGCTGACGACCGGCGGCGCGGGACTCGTGTTCTACGTCGCGGCCGGACTGGTCACCGCGTTCGGGATCATCGTGCTGCGGATCCTGGAGGCCACCGCCATCCAGCAGATCTGCGTTCCCGCGATGCGCGGCCGGGTCGCCGCCACGATCGGGGTTGCCACCGGGGCCGTGCTGCCGGTGGGCGCGGTGCTGGGCGGCCTGCTGGCCGGCTCGCTCGGACTGCGCGGCACACTCTGGCTGACCGGCGTGCTGCTGCTGGCCGGGTCGCTGTGGCTAGTCTGCTCGCCGCTGCGACGGCTCCGGGACATCCCGGAGCCGTGACGGTCAGCCGGGCGCCTGCGCCTTCTTCTCGTCGTGCTCGAGCAGGTGCAGGACCGGCACGCCGAGGTGCCGGCGTGCCTGCGCCGACCAGTCGACGTGGAAGAACTCGGCCACCACGTGCGGTCGGGTGAGCACGATGACCTCCTGGCCCTCGACCTTCCGCACCGTCGCGACCAGCGCGTCGATCGCGCGGTCGTGGGTGATGCCGCCCTCGGCCTGTTGCCCGAGGCCCTGCAGCCGTTGCACGCTGCGGCCGAAACAGCCCTTGGCCTCGTCGTCGATGGCCCGCTGGGCCTCGGCCAGATCGGCCCGCTGGTCCACGATTCCGGCGCCGTACAAGTCGGCTGTGCCCAGCGCCGCGAGCGACGCCTCCACCCCGGCCTCGGCGTTGTGACAAGGAATCACCACGTGATACTTGACTTGCTCGGGCATCTCCTCGTGCAGCGCGACGACGCGCTTGGCGTCCTCCGCGCTGAGCTCCTGCTCCACCAGCAGTACGACGTCGTACATCGCCTGACACCTCCGCTGAATGCGCTCGGAAACCGCGGTTTCCAAGACCATGATGCCGTGTCCGGGGCCAGATTGCGTACGTTGCTGCCGAAGCCGTGATCAGGTCGCGGTCAGACGTTCTGGTTGAGTACGTCGGCCAGGTCGAACTTCACCGGCTCCTCGAGCTGTTCGTACGTGCAGGAGGCCGGTTCGCGGTCCGGGCGCCAGCGCACGAACTGCGCGGTGTGCCGGAACCGGACGCCTTCCATGTGGTCATAGCGCACCTCGACGACCCGTTCCGGCCGCAGCGGCACGAAGGAAAGATCCTTACCGGCCTGCCAGCGGCTGCCCTCGGCGTTCCGCGGCGTCCGGGTGCCCTCCTCTTGCCGGGCCCACGCCCACGGGTGGTCGTCGAACGTGGTCACCAGCGGCTGCATCTCGGTGAAGAGCTCCTTGCGCCGCTCCATCGGGAAGGCGCCGATCACGCCGACGCTGGCCAGCGTGCCGTCGTCGTTGTACAGCCCGAGCAGCAGGGAACCGATCCGGTCCGGCCCGCTCTTGTGCAGCCGGTACCCGGCCACCACGCAGTCCGCCGTGCGCTCCGGCTTCACCTTGAACATCACCCGCTTGTCGGGCTCGTAGATCCCGTCCAGCGGCTTCGCGATCAGGCCGTCCAGGCCGGCGCCCTCGAACTGCTCGAACCACTGCTTGGCCAGCGTGTGGTCGGTAGTCGCGGGGGTCACGTGGATCGGCGGCTGCGCACTCGCGAGCGCCTGCTGCAGCGCCGCGCGCCGCTCGGTGAACGGGCGCTCCGTGTAGTCCGTGTCACCGAGTGCGAGCAGGTCGAAGGCCACGAACCGGACCGGGGTCTTCTCCGCCAGCATGTTCACCCGGCTCGCGGCCGGGTGGATCCGCTGCTGCAGCAGCTCGAAGTCGAGCCGGTCCCCGGACTCGCCGATCAGGATGATCTCGCCGTCGACCGCGCAGCGCTCGGGCAGGTTCGCCTTCACCGCGTCGACCAGCTCGGGGAAGTACCGGGTCATCGGCTTCTCGTTCCGGCTGCCGATCTCCACCTCGTCGCCGTCGCGGAAGATGATCGACCGGAATCCGTCCCATTTCGGCTCGAAGCTCATCGCGCCGTCGGGAATCTGCTTGACCGCCTTGGCCAGCATCGGCTTGACGGGAGGTGGCACCGGAAGTCGCATGCCGCCATTCTGACCGATGCCCGGCTGTGTTCAGGGGATCAGGACTGCTTTGCCGACCGTTCCGCGGTTCATCAGCGCGGTGTGCGCCTCGGCAGCCTTCTCCAGCGGGAACCGGGTGACCAGCGGGACCCACGCGCCAGAGGCGACCCGGTCCAGCGCGAACGACTCCAGGCCGCGCAGGCCGCCGTCGTAGCGCTGGATCAGGTGCTGACCGGTCGCCCATTGCACGGTGAGGCTCTTGGCCAGCAGGTCCGCCGAGGAGATCTCGGTCATCGCGCCCGCGGACCAGCCGAACATCAGGAACCGCCCGCCCGTCCCGAGCAGCTCCAGCGCGGCCCGCCCGGTCTCGCCGCCGACGCCGTCCAGTACGACGGTCAGGTCGCGGCCGCCGAGCTGGTCGCGGACCCGGACCGGCCAGTCGCCTTCGCGGTAGTCGACCGCGACGTCCGCGCCGAGCGCCCGGACCTGCTCGACCTTCGCCGGGCCACCGGCGAGCCCGACCACGGTCGCGCCGAGCGCCTTCGCCTCCTGGACGAACAGGCTGCCCAAGCCTCCCGCGGCGGCGGTGACCAGCAGGACGTCCTGCGGTGACAGCTGCGCGGCTGACAGCACGATCGCCGCAGTCCGGCCGGTGCCGATCATCGCGACCGCACCGGCAGCGTCGACGCCGGACGGAATCTCGTGCACCTTCTCGGCCGCTGTGACCGCCAGCTCGGCGTACCCGCCCGGGACCATGCCGAGATGCGCGACCACCCGCCGGCCGACCCAGTCCGGGTCGACGCCGTCGCCGACCGAGTCGACCGTGCCGGCCACCTCCCGGCCCGGGATCGTGGGGAGCTCGGGCGCCGGCATCGGGCCGCCGGAGTACTCGCCGGAGCGCAACATCGTGTCGACCAGGTGTACGCCGGCCGCCTCGACCCGGATCCGCAGCTCGCCGGCCGCCGGCTCGGGATCGGGGACGGTCTCGTAGCTCAGGTTCTCGGCCGGGCCGAACTCGTGCAGACGGATCGCGTACATGCCGGTGATGCCTCCAGGGTGGGTGTGCCCCGACCCTAGAAGCTCAAGCGAACTTGAGATCAAGCGCGACGGTAGCGCAGCAGCAGCCAGCTGTCGTGCTCGATGACGTGCGCCAGCTCGGCCTGCCACGGCGGGTCCAGCAGGTCGCCGTCGCTGATCCGCAGCCCGTGCCCGGCGACCATCATCGGCGACAGGGTCAGGCACAGGTCGTCCAGCCGTCCGGCCGCGGCGACCTGGGCCAGTACCCCCGGGCCGCCCTCGCACAGCACCCGGCGGTAGCCGTTCGCGTGCAGGTCGTCGAGCACCGCGCCGACCGGCAGGTCGGTGTACACCAGGGTCGGCGCCTCGCCGCCCGCGCGCAGCTCGTCGTCGATCACGCCCGACCGGGTGAGTACGGCGATCGCCGGTGCCTGGCCGAGCCCCAGCCGCTCCCGCAGCGCGCGCTGCCACGGCTCGGGCCGCACCGGCTTGTACCCCTCGGTCCGGGTGGTCTGCGCGCCGACCAGGATCACCTCGCACAGCGCCCGGTTCACCTGGAACACCAGGTGGTCCGCAGGCCCGTTGATCGTGCCGGACCGGCCGTCGGTGCCCTGCGCCGAACCGTCCAGCGTGCTGACGAAGTTCGCCCGCAGCCAGGGCCGGTCCGGCGGGTACGCGTACAGGTCGGCGATCCCGTCCTGGTCCAGCTCGGCAACCCGCGGATGGATGATGCGCACGCACCGATCGTAGGCTGTCGGCCATGCCGATCCGCCTCACCGAGCGTCGCCCGGAGGTCGGTGCGGACCGGCTGCTGTCGGAGTGCGTACCGCCGCCGCGGTTCGCGCCCGTGCGGTTCGGGACGTTCCGGCCGGACCCGGCCGAGCCCAGCCAGGCCGCGGCGCTGGCGGCGTTGCGGGACCTGGCCGGCGAGCTCGCCGGGCCGCGCCGGAAGAGGTCCTGGTGGCGCCGCGACAGCGGCCCGGACGGCCCGGCCGGGATCTACCTGGACGGCGGCTTCGGGGTCGGCAAGACCCACCTGCTCGCCTCGCTGTGGCACGAGTCGTCCGGCCCGAAGATGTACTGCACGTTCGTCGAGCTGACCAACCTGGTCGGTGCGCTCGGACTGCGCCGGGCGGTCGAGGAGCTGGCGTCGTACCGGCTGGTCTGCGTGGACGAGTTCGAGCTCGACGACCCGGGCGACACGGTGCTGATCGCGCGGCTGCTCGGCCAGCTGGTCGAGGCCGGGGTCCGGCTCGCCGCGACCTCGAACACCTTGCCGGACAAGCTCGGCGAGGGCCGGTTCCAGGCGAGCGACTTCCTGCGCGAGATCCAGGGTCTGGCCAGGCACTTCGACGTACGCCGGATCGACGGCGAGGACTACCGGCACCGTGGCCTGCCGGTCGCTCCGGAACCGCTGGCCGATGCCGAGGTCGAGCGCATCGCCGGTACGGCGGACGGCGCCAGCTGCGACCACTTCGTCGATCTGCACCGGCACCTGGCAGAGCTGCACCCGAGCCGCTACGGCGCGTTGCTGGACGGCGTCCGGACCGTCGGCATCGTCGACGTCCGCGAGCTCACCGACGAGAATGTCGCGCTGCGCATCGTCGTACTCGCGGACCGGATGTACGACCGGGACATCCCGCTGCTGGCCAGCGGCGTACCGCTGGACCGGATGTTCAGCCCGGCGATGCTGAAGGGTGGCTATCGCAAGAAGTATCTGCGCGCGTTGTCGCGGCTGATCGCGCTCGCGAACGCCGCGATGCGGCAAGATGGCCCGCATGGCGCCCAAGAAGCAGGCCCCCAAGAAGCAGAACAAGAAGACCGCGGCAGCCAAGAAGGCGAGGAAGAAGGCCGCTGACGTCGACGCCGCGGTGTCGGGTACGACGCCCGCCGTGGCGACCAAGCGCACCCCCAAGAGCACGGCCGCCAGGACCACCGCCAAGACCATCGCCAGGACCACCGTCAGGACCACCGCCGCGAAACGTTCGGCCCGGAAGGCTGCCGCGAAGGCGGCCTCGGTGCCGACCGGTCCGGTGCTGGACGCGCTCCGGGTCCCGGCCGGGCCGGTTGACCTGAGTGCGTTCGACACGCGTGCGACCCCGGGCTTCTCCGGCGGGAAAAAGGAGGGCAAGGAGGCGCTGGCGGCGCTCGGCCCGCAGCTGTCGGACTGGCAGGAGCGGCTGTACGCCGAGGGTCGCAAGGGTGGTACCCGGAGTGTGCTGCTGGTGCTGCAGGGCATGGACACCTCCGGCAAGGGCGGCGTTATCCGGCACGGCGCGGGCCTGATGGACCCGCAGGGCCTGAGGATCGTGTCCTTCAAGGCGCCGACGCCCGCCGAGCGGCGGCGCGGGTTCCTGTGGCGGATCCGCCAGGCCGTGCCCGGTCCCGGGTATATCGGCATCTTCGACCGGTCGCACTACGAGGACGTCCTGATCGCAAGGGTCCGCAAGCTGGTGACCGAGGCGGTCTGGACCCGCCGCTACGGCCGGATCAACGACTTCGAGGCCGAGCTGGCGGCGAACGACGTGACGGTCGTGAAGTGCTTCCTGCACATTTCGTACGAGGAGCAACGTGATCGGCTGCTGGCCCGGCTCGACGACTCGACCAAGCACTGGAAGTACAACCCGGCCGACGTCGACGAGCGGCAGCTGTGGCCGGCGTACACGGAGGCGTACGAGGCGGCGATCGAGCGCTGCAACACCGACGTGGCGCCCTGGTACGTGATCCCCAGTGATCGCAAGTGGTACCGGAACTGGGCCGTCACCACGATGCTGCTGGAGACTATGAAGGGCCTCGACCCGCAGTGGCCGCAGGCCGACTTCGACGTGGACCTGGAGCGCAAGCGCCTCCTGGCCTCCTGAATCAGGCCGCGGGTCAGGTTCCTGGCTTCTGGTGCAGGTAGTCCTCGGCCCGCATCGAGGTCGGCGGCATGATGTCCTCCGGCCGCAGCTCACGCAGCTCCCGCTCGGTGAGCGTGTCCGGGTCGCGTTCCGACAGCCGGCTCGCCTGGTTGGAGATGGCTTCCTCGAGCACGTTCCGGATGAACCGGCCGTTTCCGAACGTGTGGCCGCGAGGTGCCGGCGGGATCACCTTGCGGACGGCGTCCAGGACTCCGTCGGAGAGAATCATGCCCGCCTGCCGAGCCTGCAGCCTGAGGATCGCCACCAGCTGATCGTCGTTGTACTCGCTGAACGCCAGCATCTTCGGGAACCGCGATGCCAGCCCGGTGTTGGACTCCATGAACCGTTGCATCTCGCGGTGATACCCGGCGACGATCACGACGCAGTCGTCGCGATGGTCTTCCATCATCTTGAGCAGCGTGGCGACGGCCTCGTAGCCGAAGTCACCCGGGCTGTTCGGGGGCACCAGGGCGTACGCCTCGTCCACGAAGAGCACCCCGCCCAGGGCCTCGCGGAACTTTGCCGCGGTCATCGGTGCGGTGGAGCCGACGCCGGCACCCACCAGGTCGGACCGGTCGACCTCGACCACGTGACCCTTCTCGAGCACGCCCAGCTGCTTGTAGATCCTGCTGAGCAGCCGGGCGATAGTGGTCTTCGCGGTGCCGGGCTTGCCGACGAACACCATGTGCCGGGCGCGCTCATGCGCCGGTAGGCCGAGCTCCTGGCGGCGCAGGTTCGTCCTGGTCTCTGCGACGATGCGGCGAACCGCCTCTTTGACCGACTCCAGCCCGATCAGCGTGTCCAGCTCGGCGATCGGGTCGTCGAAGTTCATCGGCACCGGGGTAAGAGGCTGGTCCGGCGTCTTGACCTCGGCCTTCTCGCCCGCTGCGGCGGAAGTCACCGCGACGAGGGTCTGGGGTAGGGATGGCGGTGCGGCAAAGTCGTCGGTCACCCGCGAACGCCGAGTCTCGAGCAACCGGAAGAACGCGCCCAGATCCGGAACCTCCGGATCCGGCCACGGCTGGTGTGCGAGGACTCCAGCGAGCTGAACGGAGACCTGGGTGGCCGCGGCCGCCCAGGCGCGCGCGGCCACCTCCTTGTGCTGGCGCACCGCGCGCGACAGCCAGGTGGTGTTCCCGGCCAGCCAGGCGTTGGTGTCGAAGCCGTCCTTGGCCTCTTCGAGGGCCTTCTCGACGTCGCGGGCGGCGTCGCTCAGCTGCTCGGTAGCGCCGGCAGGGACGTCGGCCAGCCCGGTCGCCAGGATCAGCCGGGCGAGCATCTGGGCGAAGTCACCGTCACCGCCGTCCAGGCCGTCCACGCCGAACAGCTCGGCGTGGACGTTGCGCAGGTCGGTCAGCGACTGCCCGAGGGCGGGTCCGGCACCCGCCAGCTCCGGCAGAACCGCGCTCTCGTGGTCGCGGAGCAGGCCGTCCCGCCAGACGGGGACGATCTCCTGGTAGGGAGCTGCGACGTGCAGCCGGGTGAGCTCTCTGTCGGCGAGGACACGGTCGAAGACGGCCGACAGGGCCCGGGCGCGTGCTGCCAGCGGAGGCACGTCCACGAACAGGTTCGCCACGTCGCGGGACAGCTGCAAGGCCTGCCGCCTGCCCGGCTCGGGGAAGTTCCGCGCGCCGGCGACCATCTTCAGCGGCCAGTCGAAGGGCGCTGTCGTGACCACATGCCCGGCACCGCCCAGCCGGACTGATGGCCGGTGGAAGTCGCGGGTCAGCTCGGCGGAGATGTCGGCGAAGTCGCCGTGCAGCACGGGGATCCAGCCGGCCAGCAGTGGCGCAACCTGATAGGTGTACCAGACCGCTGCCGGGGTGCCGCGGACGAAGTCGGCGAAGGCACCGGGTCGCAGTGTGTCCGGCTCCACGGCCCACGCACGCAACCGACTGCGAACGCCGGCCAGCCACTCATCCGGTACCTCCCACGCCTGCTCGGCACCAAGGACGTCGAGAGTGCGCAGTCTGCGGGTAACGTCTGCCACCTGGATCCCTTCCGCCCCATTGGGCGCCTGGCCACCTCAGCGCAGCCTAGTGTGCGAGCGGACCATCGCCGGGCGCCACGGCCGATGCCGCCGGCGAACCGTGCGGCGCCGGGTCAGGATGCGTCGGCGTCGAGGCCGTGGTCGTGGAGCAGTCTGCGCAGCCGAGCGACCTCGCGGTGCAGCCGGTCGTTCTCGTCGAGCACCGCGCCGATCTCCGCCATCAGGTGGCTGCGGCGCCCGTCGTCGTGGGACGGGCCTGCGACGGCATCGTGCGCTCCCGACCCGAGCTGGCGGATCACCTCCGCCCGGACCTCGCCGAGACTGGCGCCGAGCCTCACCAGCACCTGCGCGGCGACACCATGGCCCTCACGGATCAGGCCGAGCAGCAGGTGCTCGGTGCCGATGTAGCTGTGCCCGAGCTGCAGGGCCTCGCGCAGGGCCAGCTCGAGCGCCTTCTTCGCCCGCGGCGTGAACGGGATGTGCCCGGCGGGTGAGCCCTGGCCGCTGCCGGCGGTCTGCTCGACCTGCGCCCGGACAGCCGACAGGGAGATACCGAGCTGTTCCAGGACGCGCGTGGCCAGTCCGCCGCCTTCGTGGACCAGGCCGAGCAGGACGTGCTCGGTGCCGATGTGGTCGTGGCGGAGAGCGACCGCCTCCTGCTGGGCCAGCGATACCGCCTCCCGGGCCTGGTCGGTGAATCGTTCGAACATGGGCGTGTCCTCCCCACGTCGGCGGTCGCGTCGCGACCCGCGCAATCGCATCATCCTGGTCCTCAGCTCGTCGGCGAGTACGGCGACCGGCAGCCCGTCGGCCACGACCTTGTCGAGCAGGCTGTCGGTCTCATCGACCGGCTCCAGTCGCAGGTCGCAGCCGTTCAGCGCGAGCAGCTGCAACGTGCACGCCACCGCGATGGTCCGGTTCAGGGCGGGGAACGGCCGGCGCCGGACCAGCCCGCTCAGCAGTGCCGCCGCGGCCAGCGCCGGGTCGTCGTACGCCGCGTCCCGGACCTCGGCCAGCGTCTGCTCGACCGCATCCAGGGCGGTCTGCCGCACGACGCTCGCGCTGTCCCGACGCAGCACGTGGGCCGCGACCGCGAGGACGTCGTGCAGGCCGAGCAGCTTCACCGGTGGTCGTCCTCCCGCAACCGGCGCAGGGTCTGCTCGTGCCGGTCCAGGCTCTGCTTCAGCAGCCGGGCGAAGTGCGTGTCCGAGCGTCGCTGCTCGACCAGTGCCGCGATCGCCTCCCGCGCCACGTCCGACACCGATCGGCCTTCCACCTCGGCGACGGTCTGCAGCCGCTCGGCCAGTTCCGGGTCGAGCCTCAGCAGCATGTTCTTCGTCTCGGACTTCCCCATAGATATCGTGATATCACGCTATCTCCGCAGGAGCAAGGGGAGGCTGGTCAGGCGGAGTGCACCAGCCTCGGACGCGGCGCGGGGTCGGCCAGCGCCAGCAGGTCGAGGCCGGCCACGCTGTAGCGCAGCAGCACGAGCCGGACGATCTCCGCGCTGACGCCGAGCGGGCGGGACACCGCGACGGCCCCGGCACGCCGGGCGGTCTGCGCGGCCCGGTCCGGCAGCACTCCGGGGGCCAGGAAGAACGACCCGACCGCGACGTGCCGCCGGCCCTCCATCCGCCACTGCAGCACCGCCTCGGCCGGCGCCGGTGTTGCTGCCGCGGTGAACGCGGCCGTCACCGGCAACTTGTGCCGCTGACCCCACAGTCGCGCCAGCCGGGCCACCGCGGCGTTGGCCTGGTTGTCGCTGGAGCCGGCCACCGCGAGCACGAGCGCGTCCAGCTCCCGGACCCGGCCACCGGTGAGCGCCTCCCGCATCCGGCGATCCAGCACGTCCAGCAGCGTCTCGTCGTACCCGAGCACGTCGGACGCGATCACCCGCAGCTTCGGGTACCGGGCCCGGGCCCCGTCGATCACCGCGGGTACGTCGACCCGGGCGTGGAACGCGCCGGACAGCAGCAGCGGGACGACCACGGCCTCCTCGACGCCGTCGGCGACGAGCTTGTCGAAGACCTGGTACGGCGTCGGCGGGCAGTGGTCGAGGAAGGAGGTCTCGATCCGAAGGTCGTCCCGGCGCTCGCGCAGGCACTCCGCGAGGGCGTGAACGGTCGCGGCCGAGCGCGGGTCGCGGCTGCCGTGGGCGAGGATGACGAGTGCTGGAGCAGTCACAGCGGTTCCCCTTCTTCGTCGTCGATCATCCCGGCGGCGAGCGTCCACCCGTCGTGGGCGTCGATCAGCAGGAACGATCCGGTGATGGCGTTGCGGGAGTACGGGTCGGCGGCCAGCGGTGCGGCGACCTTGAGCTGGACCCGGCCGATGTCGTTCAGGGTGAGCTCGTCGGCCTCGGTGACGTCGAGCGTGTCCAGGTCCAGGGCGCCGTTCAGCTTGGTGACGATCGCCTGGGCCGTCGTGGTGGTGTGCTTGATCAGCACCCGGGCGCCGACCGTCAGCGGCCGGTCGCCCAGCCAGCAGACCGTGGCACACAGCTCGCGCCGGGTGCCGGGGGAGTTGTCGGCGGCGACCAGTACGGACCCGCGGGCGACGTCGATGTCGTCAGCGAGCCGGATCGTCACGGCCTGGCCGGCGGTCGCGGTGTGCTCCGCGGCGGCGGTCGCGGTCGTCGCGGTGACGGCGCCGCGGTCGATGCCGGCGATCTCGGTTCTACCGCCCGACGGCAGCACGATCACCTTGTCGCCGACCCTGACGTTGCCCGAGGCAACGGTACCGGCGTAGCCGCGGTAGTCGCGGTACTCGTCGTCGGTTTGCGGCCGGATCACATACTGCACCGGGAACCGGAACGGCTCCTGCGAGATGTCCTCCCGGCCGGACGCGTTCTCCAGGTACTCGAGCAGCAACGGGCCGTTGTACCACAGCGTCCGCTCGGACCGCTCGACCACGTTGTCGCCGACCAGCGCCGAGACCGGGATGGCCTGGATGTCGGCGATGCCGAGCTGGTCGCCGAGCTCGCCGACGTCCTTGACGATGTCCTTGAAGACCGTCTCGTCGTAGTCGACCAGATCGATCTTGTTCACCGCCAGTAGCACGTGCGGGACCCGCAGCAGGCCGGCCACCGCGAGGTGCCGGCGGGTCTGCTCGAGCACGCCGTTGCGGGCGTCGACCAGGATGATCACCACGTCCGCGGTGGACGCGCCCGTGACGGTGTTCCGGGTGTACTGCACGTGCCCCGGGCAGTCGGCGAGCACGAACGAGCGCCGGTCGGTGGCGAAGTACCGGTACGCCACGTCGATCGTGATGCCCTGCTCCCGTTCGGCGCGCAGGCCGTCGGTGAGCAGCGCGAAGTCGAAGTCACCGGCCCCGCGGGTGGAGCTCACGTGCTCGACGTGCGCGATCTGGTCGGCCAGGATCGCCTTGCAGTCATGGAGCAGCCGGCCCACCAGGGTGGACTTGCCGTCATCGACGGATCCGGCGGTGGCGAGCCGCAGCAAGCTGTGCGTCATCAGAAGTAGCCCTCTCGCTTGCGGTCTTCCATCGCGGCTTCGCTGACCCGGTCGTCGGCGCGGGTCGCGCCGCGCTCGGTCAGCTCGCTAGCCGCCACTTCGACGATCACGTCCGCCGGGGTGGCCGCGTCGCTGCGCACCGCGCCGGTGCAGGACATGTCGCCGACCGTGCGGTAGCGCACCTGCTCGCTGAAGATCAGCTCGCCGTCGCGCGGCTGCGAGTAGGGGCCGACGGCAAGCAACATCCCGTCCCGCTCGAACACGTCCCGCGTGTGTGCGTAGTAGATGCTGGGCAGGTCGATGCCCTCGCGCTCGATGTAGTTCCAGACGTCCAGCTCGGTCCAGTTCGACAGCGGGAAGACCCGCACGTGCTCGCCCGGACGGTGCCGGCCGTTGTACAGCGACCACAGCTCCGGCCGCTGGTTGCGCGGGTCCCACTGGCCGAACTCGTCCCGCAGGCTGAAGATCCGCTCCTTCGCCCGAGACCGCTCCTCGTCCCGGCGGCCGCCGCCGAAGACCGCGTCGAACCGGTGCGTGTTGATCGCGTCCAGCAGCGGCACGGTCTGCAGCGGGTTCCGGGTGCCGTCCGCGCGCTCGCGCAGCCGCCCGTCGGCGAGGTACTCCTCGACGCTAGCCACGACCAGCCTGAGGCTCAGGTCGGCGACCACCCGGTCGCGGTAGGCCAGCACCTCGTCGAAGTTGTGCCCGGTGTCGACGTGCAGCAGCGTGAACGGCGGCCGTCCCGGCGCGAAGGCCTTCCGCGCCAGGTGCAGCATCACGATCGAGTCCTTGCCGCCGGAGAACAACAGCACCGGCCGCTCGAACTCCGCCGCGACCTCGCGGAACACGAACAGCGACTCGCTCTCCAGCGCGTCCAGCTCAGTGATTTCGGGTACTCGCGTCGACTGAGTCATACGTGCAGCCCGCATTCGGTCTTGGCGCGGCCGGCCCAGCGGCCGCTGCGTGGGTCCTCACCGGGTGCCACCCGGCGGGTGCACGGCTCGCAGCCGATCGACGGGTAGCCGTCGTACACCAGCGGGTTCACCAGCACGCCGTTGTCCGCGATGAACGTGTCCAGGTCGTCCTGCGTCCACGGCGCGATCGGGTTCAGCTTCACCATGTTGCGCTTCGCGTCGTACTCGACCACGGGCGTGTTCGAGCGGGTCGGCGACTCCTCGCGTCGTACGCCGGTGACCCAGGCGGTGTAGCCGGACAGCGCTTTGTTGAGTGGGGCAACCTTCCGTAGTGCGCAGCACTTGTCCGGGTCGCGGGCGAACAGATCCTTCCCGTACGTCGCGTCCTGCTCGGCCACGGTCTGCTCCGGCGTGACGTTGACCAGGTTGATGTCCAGCGTCGCCCCGACCGCGTCCCGGGTGCCGATCGTCTCGACGAAGTGGTAGCCGGTGTCCAGGAACACCACGTCCACACCCGGTGCGGCCTGTGCCGCCAGGTGCGGCAGCGCACCGTCGGCCATCGACGCCGTCACCACCAGCTCGTCGCCGAAGGTCTCCCGCGCCCACTGCAGGATCTCGTACGCCGAGGCGTCCGCGAGGTTCTCGTTCGCCTGCTCGGCGAGTGTCTTCAGATCGGCCATCAGATCTTCACCCGCAGCCCGACGAAGCTGAGCTTGAACACCCGGGTGCACGACCGGCACTCCCAGACCCCGTGAGCGGCGCCATCGGGACTTTCGGACGGACGCAGGTCCTCGTCACCGCAGTACGGGCAGTAGTTCGGTGCCGCACGCTCACTCATTTGAGTAGCTCCTCGTCGGCGCGGACGGCCCACCGGGCGAAGCGCTCGCCCTCGGTTCGGTCCGCGAGGTAGTTGCGGGTGACCCGCTCGACGTAGTCGACGAGCCCGGCTGCGGTGACCTTGTGGCCGCGCAGCTTGCGGCCGAAGCCGGCGTCCAGGCCCAGGCCACCACCGAGGTGCACCTGGAACCCCTCCACCTGGTTGCCCTCGGCATCCATCACCAGCTGGCCCTTGAGGCCGATGTCCGCGACCTGGATCCGGGCGCACGAGTTCGGGCAGCCGTTCAGGTTGACCGTGATCGGCACGTCCAGCTCAGGGATCCGGCGCTCCAGCTCGGCGATCAGGCCGGCCGCGGACGCCTTGGTCTCGACGATCGCCAGCTTGCAGAACTCGATCCCGGTGCAGGCCATCACGTTGCGGCGCCATGGCGACGGCTTCGCCTGGAAGCCCAGCTCGCCCAGCGCGGTGACCAGCGAGTCGACCTGGGCCGGTTCGACGTCCAGCACCAGCAGCTTCTGCTGGGCTGTGGTCCGGATCCGGTCCGAGCCGTGCGCCGCGACGACGTCGGCGACCTTGGCCAGCGACGACCCCGAGACCCTGCCGACCACCGGCGCCACGCCGACGTACAGCTTGCCGTCCTTCTGCTCGTGTACGCCGATGTGGTCGCCCTGGACCGCGGGCACTGCGGGCGCCGGTCCGTCGATCAGCTTCCGCTTCAGGTACTTCGTCTCCAGCACCTCGCGGAACTTCTCCACGCCCCAGTCGGCGACCAGGAACTTCAGCCGTGCCCGGGTGCGCAGCCGCCGGTAGCCGTAGTCACGGAAGATGCTCGTCACGCCCCACCAGGCCTCGTGCACCTCCTCGAGCGGCACCCAGACACCGAGCCGCTGGGCCAGCATCGGGTTCGTCGACAGCCCGCCGCCGACCCACAGGTCGAAGCCCGGGCCGTGCTGAGGGTGCACCACACCGACGAACGCGATGTCGTTCACCTCCGGCACCACGTCGTGCGACGGGTGGCCGGTGAGCGCGGTCTTGAACTTCCGCGGCAGGTTGGAGAACTCCTGGGTGCCGATGTACTTCTCGACGATGTCGTCGATCGCCGGCGTCGGATCGATGATCTCGTCGGCGGCGATACCGGCCACCGGGCTGGAGATCACCACCCGCGGGACGTCGCCGCAGGCCTCGGTGGTGTACAGGCCGACGGACTCCAGCCGCTGCCAGATCGCCGGCACGTCCTCGATCCGGATCCAGTGCAGCTGGATGTTCTGCCGGTCGGTGATGTCGGCGGTGTCGCGCGCGAACGTCGTGCTGACGTCCGCGATCGCGCGCAGCTGCTCGGTGGTGAGCTGGCCGCCCTCGATCCGGACCCGGAGCATGAAGTATCGATCGTCGAGCTCCTCCGGCTCCAGCGTCGCGGTCTTACCGCCGTCGATCCCGGGTTTGCGCTGGGTGTACAGGCCCCACCAGCGGAACCGGCCGCGCAGGTCGGCCGGGTCGATCGAGTCGAAGCCGCGGTGGGCATAGATGTTCTCGATCCGGGCCCGCACGTTCAGGCCGTCGTCGTTCTTCTTGTTCTCCTCGTTCTTGTTGAGCGGCTCGCGGTAGCCGAGCGCCCATTGCCCCTCACCCCTTTTAGGGCGTGTCGAGGCTCTGCGGGCAGGAGCGGTGACGCCGGTCATCCGGGACTGTCCTCGTCATGTCAGACGGGTGCGATATCGCAGCGGAGTCCCGGAGCTTCATCGGTCCGGGGCCTTCGGCGCGCCGCACCCAGCGATGAGCTGTGTGATCAGGGCCCCGTCGAGGGCCGTGGCGGTAGCGCGTCAGATCGCCGAAGGACAACAGATGGCGCTGCGCATACGACCGAGGTCGACATGAATCCGACCTACGAGATACGTCGTGTGGACAGCGAACATGCTGATAAGCGTGCGGCCTTGCGCCGTCAAGAATCAAACGAGGATCTCATATGGCGAGACGCAATCTCGTCATGCGGAAGATCTGGTGGCCCGGACTGCCTCGAGGGAGCTGGAGATGGGCGAGGAGATCGCCGAGCACTATCTTCGGCAGGAGGTGTAACGACCGGCCTGGTGCCGGACATGCTGCAGGTATGACAGGCACCGAGAGCCCGTCGTTGCTCGTGGTCGCGGACACCGGCATGGACACGCCGGAGGAGCGGTTCAGGGTGCTGTTCGCGGCGCACTTCCGGGAGCTGCTCGGGTACGCCCTGCGCCGGGTGCTCGCGGCGGAGGATGCCGCCGACGTGGTCGCCGAGACGATGCTGGTGGCGTGGCGCCGGATCGGTGAGGTGCCGGACGACTCGACCGCCAGGCTCTGGCTGTACGGCGTCGCGCGCCGGGTGCTCGCCAACCACCGCAGGGGCGAGGCCCGGCGGGAACGTCTCGGCGACCGGCTGCGGCAGCACCTGGTCGCGGCCACGCCGGACGTGGCCGAGTCTGTCGCGTCAACCACGGCGATCCGTGCGGCGCTGGCCCGGCTCGGTGACGACGATCGGGAGCTGCTCGGGCTCACCCTCTGGGAGGGGTTGTCGCCACAGGAGGTGGCGGCCGTGCTCGGTCTGGCGTCCGGCACGGTCCGGGCCCGGCTGCACCGGGCGCGGGCCAGGCTGCGGGCAGAGCTCGGTGACGACTTCGAGCAGGCCGGACATGTACGGGACGTCAAGCCCGTTCAGGAGGAGGAGCGATGAACGACCGAGAGCTCGACCGCCTGATCGCCCGGGCCAACCCGTACGGCGACCAGACGGTGGCAGACCTGCCGACCGGCGGCGCCGAAGCCGACCTGTTGGAGGAGATCGTGAGCACTGCCACGCCAAAACTGATCCCTGTTGACGACCCCGGACGCCCACCGCGCCGTCGGATCCGGCGTCGCCTGGTTCTGGTCGCCGTGGCCGCCGCAACCGCCCTGATCGTACTCGGCGGCGTGTTCCTGCCCAGCGGGGGCGGTGGCCCCTCCGCGCCGCCGCCCGCCTATGCGGCCGAGCTGGTCGCCGTGGCTGAGGCCAACCAGCGGCTGATCATCGACGCGCCCGGCTGGAAGATCGACTATGTCGGTGAGTTCGGCGCAACCCAGGGCGAGATGCGGTTCCGCAACGGCAGCAGCACCGTCTCGATGATGTGGGGCCCGGCCGGGCAGTACCGCAGCTATCTCCAGGACCGGGCGCGGGAGAGCAGACCCACTGAGGTCGATGTGCTCGGCCGGACCGGTTCGATGGTCCACTACTCGGGTTCGGACTTCGCCACGATGCTGCCGCCTGCGGGACCGACCTTCCTGGAGATCCGCGCCGATCTTGGCTCCGAGAAGGCCTATCGGGACATGCTCGGGAAGCTGCGAGCGGTGGACGTGAACACCTGGCTGGCCGCGTTGCCCGCGTCGGTGATCACGCCGGACAAGAAGGCAGCCGTGATCACCGAGATGCTCGCCGACATCCCGGTGCCGAAGGGTTTCGACACCAAGAAGCTGAACACCGGCACCACGACGGAGCGCTACCACGTCGGCGCCAGGGTCGCCGGGACCGTGGCGTGCGCTTGGATCGACCGGTGGGCCGCCGCCAGGAAGGCCGGGAATGACGAGGGTGTCCGCGAGGCGGTCGACGCGCTCAAGTCGTCGAGATCGTGGAAGGTCCTGCGGGAGATGCAGGCCCAGGGCGCCTTCCCGGAGGTCCTCTGGGAGACCGTCGACGTCGTAGTGACCGGCAAGGTCAAGCTCGGCAAGAGCTCGAACCCCAAGGAGCCGACCGTGGAGTCGCTCAAGGGGGGCATCTGCTACTAGCTGTTGCTCGTGTCGGCCCGGCTGGTCCATCGAGGACCAGCCGGGCCGACGGCGACGTACACGGTGTGCTGGGAGCGTCAGGCGAGGTCGAGGCCGGGGTAGAGCGGGTTCGCGTTGAGCAGCTCGGCGGCGGCGGACCTGGTCTTGTCCGCGACGCCGTCGGCGAGTACGTACTTCGCCTTGCCGGGCTTGCCGTCCTTGGTCTGCGCCGGGGTGGTCGAGGACAGTACGTCGACGATCAGCTCGGCCACCCGGTCGAAGTCGTCGGCGGCGAAGCCGCGCGAGGTGAGCGCCGGGGTGCCGATCCGGACGCCGGAGGTGTACCAGGCGCCGTTCGGGTCCCGCGGCACGCTGTTGCGGTTCGTCACGATGCCGGACTCGAGCAGCGCGGACTCGGCCTGCCTGCCGGTGATCCCGTACGAGGACACGTCGATCAGCGCCAGGTGGTTCTCGGTGCCGTCGGTGACCAGCTTGGCGCCGCGCTTCATCAGGCCGTCGGCCAGTGCGACCGCGTTGTCGGCGACGTTGCGCGCATAGGTCTGGAACGACGGCTGCTTGGCCTCGGCGAACGCGACGGCCTTCGCTGCCATCACGTGACCGAGCGGCCCGCCGAGCACCATCGGGCAACCCCGGTCGACCGCATCGGCGTACTCCGGCTGGCTCAGCACCGCGCCGCCTCGCGGGCCGCGCAGCGACTTGTGCGTCGTGGTGGTGGTGATGTGCGCGTACGGGACCGGGTCGTAGTCGCCGGTGAAGACCTTGCCCGCGACCAGGCCGGCGAAGTGCGCCATGTCGACCAGGAACGTGGCGCCGACCTCGTCGGCGATCTCGCGCATCTTCGCGAAGTTCACCTTCCGCGGGTACGCCGAGTAGCCCGCCATCAGGATCAGCGGCCTGAACTCGCGTGCCAGCCGCGCCACCTCGTCGTAGTCCAGCAGCCCGGTGTCCGGGTCGGTCCCGTACGACGTCTGGTGGAACATCTTGCCGGAGATGTTCGGCCGGAACCCGTGTGTCAGGTGGCCGCCCGCGTCCAGCGACATGCCGATCATCCGCTGCTCGCCGAACGCCTTGCGCAGTGCGGCCCAGTCGTCCTCGGTGAGGTCGTTCACGTGCCGCGCGGCGGCCCTCTCCAGCGCCGGCGACTCGATCCGTTGCGCCAGTACCGCCCAGAACGCGACCAGGTTCGCGTCGATCCCGGAGTGTGGCTGCACGTAGGCGTGCGGCGCCCCGAACAGGTCCTTGGCGTGGTCGGCGGCCAGCTGCTCGACGGTGTCGATGTTCTGGCATCCGGCGTAGAACCGGTGCCCGATGGTGCCCTCGGCGTACTTGTCGGACATCCACTGACCCATGGTCAGCAGTACCGCGGGGGACGCGTAGTTCTCGCTCGCGATCAGCTTCAGCGACGCGCGTTGGTCCGCCAGCTCGCTGCGGATCGCGTCCGCGACGTTCGGCTCGACGGCTCCGATCACCTGCAGTGCACTCTGGTACGCCGTGGTCGCGGCGGCTGCGTCGAAGGACTCGGTCATCTCACGCTCTCCTGCCAGTCGGGTTGTCGGCGGGCACCCAGGCGCACGGTGTCCCGCGGCGTTCTCGCTCCCCGGTGGTGCTCCACCTCGTCCAGCGCCAGTCGCGACGATGCCGAGCCTAGCGGCTGCCGGCTGCCGCCGGACGGCGGCTCGAGGTGATCCGCAGGGTTGCCGCCGCTCGACAGGGAGTGACCTTGTCGGTTGAATTGGTGCAACGACTTCAAGGGGGAGGTCGAGGCGAGCGATGCGGACCGCGTTCATGCGTCAAGCGATCGCGCTGGGCCTGCACGGAATGCGGATCGGGGAGGGCGGGCCGTTCGGTGCAGTCGTCGTGAAGCGTGGCCGGGTGTTCGCCGCCGGCTGGAACCGGGTTCTCGCCACCCACGACCCGACCGCACATGCCGGCATCGTCGCGATCCGGCGCGCCTGTGAGCGGCTCGGCAGCAGCGCTCTGACCGACTGTGACGTTTACACCAGCGCCGAGCCGTGCCCCATGTGCCTCGGCGCCGTCTACTGGGCCAGGCCGCGAGCGCTGTACTACGCCAGCAGCAAGGCGGATGCCGCCTCGATCGGTTTCGACGACTCCTTCATCATGTCCGAGTTGCAGGTACCGCACGAGGACCGTTCGATCCCGTTCATCCGGCTCGTCGTCGACGACGCCACCGACGGCCTCCGCGAATGGACCCGCCTCAAGGGCTGATTGGGTCCCCGTCAGCCCGTAGGGAGGGCACGAGACACGAGGGCTTCGGTAGGGGTGTTGTGGGGGAGCGTGCCGAAGACGCCGGACCAGTCGGCGGCTACGCGGCTGGCGATGAAGGCGTCGGCGACCTCGGCGGGGGAGTGCCGCAGCAGCAGGGCGGCTTGGAGGCAGACGGCCATCCGCGCGGCGATCCGCCGGGCCCGGGACTCGGCGTCGCTGAGGTCCGCGAGCGAGGTGAGGACATCGGTGACGGCCGCGTCGAGCCGCGGGTCCTCGCCGCGCACGGTGCCGACCTCGGTCAGCCATGCGTCCAGCGCGGCCGGCTCCCTGCTCAGCGCCCGGAGCACGTCGAGCGCGTTGACGTTGCCGGAGCCCTCCCAGATCGAGTTCAGCGGTGACTCGCGGTAGATCAGCGGCAGGCCGGACTCCTCGACGTACCCGTTGCCGCCGAGGCACTCGAGCGCCTCGGCCACCATCATGGGCGTCCGCTTGCAGACCCAGAACTTCGCCAGCGGCAGGGCGATCCGGCGCAACGCGTCCTCGTGCTCGTTGCCTGCGGCATCGACCGCGGCGGCGAGCCGGACTGCCAGCACGGTAGCGGCCTCGGACTCGACCGCGAGGTCGGCGAGCACACCGCGCATCGCGGGCTTGTCGCGCAGCAGGTCGCCGAACGCGCGCCGGTGGCTGGTGTGCCAGACCGCCTCGACCAGCGCACGGCGCATCAGGCCGGACGAGCCGAGCACACAGTCCAGCCGCGTGGCGGCGACCATCTCGATGATCGTCGGTACCCCGCGTCCCTCGTCGCCGAGCCGGTACCCGACGGTGCCGTGGAACTCGACCTCGCTGGACGCGTTCGACCGGTTGCCGAGCTTGTCCTTCAGCCGCTGCAGGGCGAACGCGTTCCGGGTGCCGTCCTCCAGCACCCGCGGGACGACGAAGCAGCTCAGCCCCTCGGGCGCCTGCGCCAGCACCAGGAACACGTCGGCCTGCGGAGCCGAGCAGAACCACTTGTGCCCGTCGAGCAGGTAGTGGTCGCCGGCCGGGGTCGCGGTGGTGCGGTTGGCGCGGACGTCGGAACCGCCCTGCTTCTCGGTCATCCCCATCCCCGCCAGACAGCCCGACTTGTCACCGGGCGCAGCGCGGCGCGCGTCGTACGACGTGCTGGCGAGCCGCGGCTCCCACAGGTCAGCGAGCGCCTTGTCGGTGCGCAGGGCCGGCACCGCGGCGTACGTCATCGAGATCGGGCAGCCGTGCCCGGGCTCGACCTGGCTCCACAGGTAGAAGCCGGCGGCCCGGGTGACGTGCGGTGCGGGTTCGGTGCTGGTCCACGGTGCCGCCTGCAGGCCGAAGTCGACGGCGTGCCCGAGCAGCCAGTGCCAGGACGGGTGGAAGTCGACCTCGTCGATCCGGTTGCCGTACCGGTCGTGGGTGCGCAGCGCGGGAGGGTTCTGGTTGGCGACCAGCGCGTGGTCGAGCGCCTCGCGGGTGCCGCCCAGGGCCCCGATGCTCTCCAGCCGGGCGGACCGCGGGCCCGCGTCGTGCCGCTGCACGGCCTCGGTCAGCGCGAGGTCGGTGCTGAAGAGGTTCACTCCGTCCAGCGGCGGCGCCTGGTTGGTGACGGCGAAAGGTGACTCAGGCATGCAGAACCCTCAAGATGCTCGATGGGCGCGTCCGGCTACAGGTTACCGATCGGTTATCACCGTAATCAGTTCGTGACCATCGATCACGTAGCGTCGCGCCACTTTCTAACGATAGATCGGGCGTGTGACGGCGGGAGAAAACGTCGGATCGCTGCAGCGCAAGGGGTTTCGGTTCACTGGTGACGGTGTGCTTCGTGGCCCGCCGGTGCTGCCGTCACCGTGCGTGGGGGTGCGCCGGGGCAGGTCGGCGACGTACGGGTTCGACTCCCGTCACCCCCGCTCGCTTCGCCAACGAGGGCGGGCACAAGGGAGGGGACGACATGTCGAAGCACAGGGGCCGGATCGGGGCCGTGTCGGTGCTGGCCGTCGCGAGCCTGCTCGCGCTGGGTGGGGCGACCGTCGGCGCGAACGCCGCGGGAAACCCGTCCATCCCGGACGGTTCGGTCACGGGGGCCGACGTCCAGGACGGGTCGCTCTACCAGAGCGACATCAACGCCGCGGTGGTCGATCTGCTGCGGACCCCGAAGGCGGACACCGTCTCGTCGTGGAACGTCAAGGACGGCGGGCTCTATTTGCAGGACTTCCACTCGTCGGCCAAGGCGGGGCTCAAGGGGGAGAAGGGCGACACCGGCGCCACGGGCGCGACCGGAGCGCAGGGCCTGAAGGGTGACAAGGGCGACCCGGGCGAGACCTACACGGGCGCGAACTGGGGCACCGTGCACCGCAATGTGATGGGCGCGGCGGACGCGGAGCTCGGCGCCACCTCGACGAAGCCGCCGCTCGGGATCGGCGCGCTCAACCTGCACACCGCCTCGGGTGCGGACAAGGTCGCCTTCGGCAACGAGGTGGACTTCGCCGGCATCAAGCTGTACGAGATCGGCAGCGTCGGGTACAGCGTCTACACCACCGGCGAGAACAACGCGCTCGGGAACAACATGCCGTCGTTCGTCTTCGAGATCGACCCGAACCTGGTGTCGATGCCGTCCGTGAACTACACCTCGCTGGTGTACACGCCGAGCAACACCGCCTCGAACGCGTGGACCGCGATCGACGCCCGGGGCGACACCGCCAAGCACTGGGGCCTGACCGGTCCGGCGTTCGACGGCACGCCGTGCAGCATCAACGGCAGCCGCTGCACCTGGGACGAGGTGCTGAACTACCTGGATGACACCGGCGACGACGCCACGATCCTGACCGCGCAGATCAGCAAGGGTCGCGACTACGCCTTCTCGGGCGCCGTCGACGCGCTGAAGATCAACGCCGAGACGTACGACTTCGAGCCGCTCGGCGTCAAGTAGAGGCTCGGTTCCCCAGGCGCGCGGGTCACAGTTCAACGGGGGCTGTGACCCGCGCGCCGGAGCGCGCCGGGAGGTCTGTTGCCCCTAACCCGGCCGCGGGGTCGCTACGGTAAACGCATGGCGCGTGCTGAACCCGCTGCGGGCACCTGGCGACAGGGCCTGCTCAGGCGTGTCCGACGGGTCCCGAGAGTGATCTGGCAGCTACTCACGCAGACCGTCGGCACCTGCCTCCGCTACCGGGTCACCGGGCTGGCCGCCGAGGGAGCCTTCTTCGCGATCCTGTCGCTGCCGCCGCTGATCTTCGGGCTGGCCGGCAGCATCGGGTACCTGGCGCGGCAGTTCGACGTCGAGACCATCGACGAGATGAAGGACCAGATCATCGAGCTGGCCGGCCGGGGGTTGACCGCCGACTCGGTGACCGCGGTGATCGAGCCGACACTGAACGACGTGCTGAACGGCGGCGGCCGCCTCGAGGTGGTCTCGATCGGTTTCGTGATCGCGCTGTGGTCCGGTAGCCGCGCGCTGAACGTCTTCGTCGACACCATCACGATCATGTACGGGATGGGCGGCAGGCGCGGCATCATCAAGACCCGCGCGCTGTCGTTCACGCTGTACTGCGTCGCGCTGCTGATCGGCGTCGTGGTGCTGCCGCTGGTGCTCGCCGGGCCGTCCGCGGTCAACCGGGTGCTGCCGCCGGAGCTCGACGGGCTGAACCAGCTCTACTGGCCGATCGTGATCGTGCTGTCGACCGGCTTCCTGAATACGCTGTACCACCTGTCCGTCCCGGTCCGCACGCCGTGGATCTCCGACCTGCCCGGCGCGTTCCTCGCCCTGTCGGTGTGGATCCTGGGCAGCTTCGTGCTGCGCTGGACGCTGCAGACCACGGTCGGCGGTACGTCGATCTACGGGCCACTGGCAGCACCTATCGCCGTACTGCTGTGGCTGTACCTGACCGCGATCGCGGTCCTCATCGGGGCGGCGCTGAACGCGGTGATGGACCGGATGTGGCCGCACCGGCCCCGCAGCACACTCATCGAGCCCGCCGCGCAGGCCGAGCAGATCTCACGGATCGACGCGGACGGCGAACAGCTGAGCACACCTGAGGCTGAGGAGCCGCCGAAGCAGGAACCGGCCGAGCTGCCGGCCGAGCAGCAGGAGAAACAGCAGGAGAAGCAGCCGGATCCGACCGGCCCGGCAGCCCCGCAGGCGGAGGTCTCGGAGGACGGCTCGCGGCGGAGAAAATCCCGTGCGCGGCCGAAGAGCGGCAACGTAGCCTGACAGCGCACTGCAGATGCGACGCTCGCCCGCCGCACCCCGGCGGGCCCGAAACCGAAGGGAGATGAGTGTGCCATGACCAGAGATCCGGTCACCCGGACCGACATCTCCCGCTCCAGCCGTTCGCTGCTCTGATGCGCTGCGACCGGCCTCCCGAAAGGTTCGTCGCATGTCAACCACGATGCAGTCCCTCGGCCTCACGGCCGAGATCAGCGCAGCTCTCGAGCCGTCCAGCGGCCTGATTCCCGGCAGGGTCAGCCGGGTCGACAAAGGTCTGTGCACGGTCCTCACCGCGAAGGGTCCGCTGCGCGCGTCCTGGTCCGGCCGGCTGCTCGCCGAGATCGCCAAGGACGCGCTGGCCGTCCCGTGCACGGGGGACTGGGTGGCCGTCTGCCAGTGGCCGGACGATCCCGTGACGGTCGAGCTGGTCGCGCCGCGGCGTACCGCGATCGTGCGGGCCGAGGTGAGCGGTACGTCGCGCGGGCAGCTGCTCGCCGCCAACGTCGACGTGGCCGCGGTCGTGGCCGGGCTGCACCCGGAGCCGAACCTGGGCCGGATCGAACGGTTCCTGGCACTGGCCTGGGACAGCGGCGCCGACCCGGTCGTCGTGCTCACCAAGGCCGACCTGGTGCCGGACGCGGACGCGCTCGCCGAGGACGTCGCGGCCGCCGCCCCGGGCGCACGGGTGCTGGTCTGCAGTACCGTCTCCGGCCGCGGGCTGGACGACGTCCGCGCACTGCTGGCCGGCGACAAGACGATGGCGCTGCTCGGCGCCAGCGGGGCCGGCAAGTCGACCCTGATCAACGAGCTGGCCGGTGCCGAGGTGCTCACGGTGCAGGCGCTCCGCGACGACGGCAAGGGCCGGCACACCTCGGTACGGCGCGAGCTGATCCCGCTACCCGGTGGTGGGGTCGTGATCGACACGCCGGGACTGCGCGGCGTCGGCCTGCAGGACGCCGGTGCCGGGCTGGAGGCGGTGTTCGCCGACGTCCAGACTCTCGCCGAGCAGTGCAGGTTCGCGGACTGCGCGCACGACACCGAACCCGGCTGCGCGGTGCGCGCGGCGCTGGAGGACGGATCGCTGCCGGCACGGCGGTACGAGTCCTGGCTGAAGCTGCAGCGCGAGGCGGCCTGGATGGCGCGCCGGGCGGACGCGCGGCAGCGGGCCGAGGTCAAGAAGGAGCTGAAGCGGCGGTCCAGGTCCCAGCACTGACGCTACGGCGGCGGCAGCAGCACGCCGAACCCGGACACCGCGAGCCGCAGCAGCACCTGGCCCGGCTCCAGCAGGTCGGCGATCTTCGCGGCGCTCAGCAGCTCCAGCTCGGCCAGTCGCAGCTCGTACGACGCGGTGCCGGCCTGCCGCGCTCGTTGCAGCTCGGCCGTGTTGTGCCAGACCTTGCGCCGGGCCTCGCGCAGGAAGCGCCGCGACGACAGCCGGTTCAGCGGGGTGAGCACCCGGTCCAGCAGGTTCTTGCCGCCGGCAACGGTCAGCTCTTCGTCCTCGGCGCCGACCCGCCCGGCGAGGATGGTGTCGATCCGCTCGTGGTCGCGCCGACGCCGGTCGAGCAGCGCCGGGTCCGCGAACTCGGCGTCGTCGATCACCGCGAGCAGCGCCTGCGGCAGGTCGTAGTTCACGTGCGCGTTGATCCCGAGCAGCACGTGCCGCAGCGGGGGCAGCTCCGGCGGGGCATCGAACGCCAGTCGCCACGGACGCGATGCCCGGGCCGGCGGTCCGGCGACGTCCGCGTCGTGCGCCTGCAGGTACAGCTCGGCGAACGCCACGTCCCAGACCTCCACCCACTCCGGGTCTTCGAACCGGGCTTCCTCGATGCCGTTGCCGACAGCAACCGTCGTGCGCAGGTAGGTGCTGAGGAAGATGCGCCGGTGCTCCAGCTCCTCGGGCAGGTCGTCGAGCCGGTGCTGCAGCTGCTTCACGACGTGGTCGATGGTCATCGGGCGCCTCCATGCAGCGGGTGACACCGGCAGGTGCCGTCCGGCACCCTGGGACCGAGGGGGTGGTGCCCGTGGCCGGACCGCGGCTGTTCGACCCGGTGCTGGTCGGTAACCGGGAGGCCGACGGCTGGGCGGCGTACTACCGGCACGAGTGGCCCCGGTTTCTCGTCGCGGCGGTCGGGATGGTGTCCGCGGGCTTCGGGATGGACCGGCGCCGGACGCTGGCCGGGGCCTGGTACGTGCTCCGCGCGAACCAGCTGTGGTCGCCGTACCCGGACAACCAGCCGGACGGCGCCCGGGCGTACATGCGCCTGTTCTACGCCCTGGTCGCGAACCACGACGGGCTGCGGCTCGACCCGGCCCGGGCCGCGCGGCTGGAGGTGGAGTGGTGGCGGATCCACCGCGAGCGCCAGCACGACGACACGGTATCGCGGGACTCGCTGGTCGACGCGCTGGTCGAGCTCTACGGGTACGTGTACACCGCTGACCCCGCGGCGATCCGCCCGGCGGCCGAGCACCGGGTGAACGCGATGGACCTGTCCGACCGCTGGGTCGCGGCCGGCCGTGACCGGGCCCACCCGCTGCTCGCGGCCGAGCGGCGCGCCCTCGTCGCGTCGTACGCCGCGCTGCGCCGCGTGGTCGAGCACGTTCCCTGAGCCGCACCCCATCGGCTGTCACCCCCCTTCAGACACGATCGGGCCGCCGCACCCGCGGGTCAAGTGGCCGCCGATGTTCCGGCAGACTGGCGGCCGATGCGTGTCTGGTATGTGCCGTACGGGTCGAACCTGAGCCTGGCCAGGTTCCGCTGCTACCTGGCCGGCGGCCGGCCCGACGGCGGTGCCCGGCTGTACGACGGCTGCCGGGACACCCGCGAGCCGGACGCGGTGCGCGCGGTGGAGCTTCACGGCCGGATCTACTTCGCCGGCCGGTCCCGGGTCTGGGGCGGCGGGATGGCGTTCTACGACCCGGACGCGGACCGGACGGTCGCGGCTCGCGCCTACCTGCTGACCGCGGGCCAGCTGAGTGATGTGATCGCGCAGGAGGCCCGGCGCCCGACCGGCACCGACCTCGACCTGGACCGGCTCGGTCCGGGGGAGTGGCTGCCGGTCGAGACCGAGCACTACCGGCGCGTGCTGCACGTCGGAACGCTTGATGGCTTCGCGATGATGACGCTCACGTCGGCGACGCATGGCCCGGAGGACTGGAGGCCGCCGGCTGCGGCGTACCTGCGGACGATCGGGACCGGTCTGCGCGAGGCGCACGGGTGGGGCCCCGAGCGCGCCGGTCGCTACCTCGCCGCCGCGCCCGGCGCCCGGGACACCTGGACGGCCGAGCGAGTCGCCGCCGTGCTCGCCGGGGTCAGCCCGGCTGCCCCGGATCGACCAGCTGCTCGGTGACCGGATCGGCGGTGGTGGCCGGAGCCGCGCCCTGACCGGCGCGGATCGCGTCGACGTCGTCCTTGATCGCCGGCAGCGCGTTGTTCGCCAGGTAGTCCAGCCGGGTAGCCGTCAGCGACGCCGACTTCCGGACCTCGTCGACATCGGCCCTGAGGTCGGGCATCTGGTGGTTGACCAGGTTGTCCATCCGCACCGCGTGGGTGCGGAGGAGCTGGGCTACCTCGTTCAGGGTCGCGGCGGACTCCCTGAGGTTCGCAACCGCGGCAGCGATCTGTGCATCGGTCCATGCCATCGTTCCGTCTCCTCCTCCTTGCAGATCGCGTGCTCGCCTGATGATGCCGGGGATCTGCGCGATCTTCGCCGCTCCCGGACAGACCTTCCCGTACGCCGACGACCACGTCTCTCCGCCGTCCACCCGCCAGGGCTCGATACCCAGGCGGTGGTACCCGATTCCGGTGGTGCTGGGCCGCGAGTCGGCCATCGCGACCAGCGGGATTCCGTGCACCCGATTCGCCCACGCCGTGATGCCTGCCATGGTCTCGAGCTGGGCGGCGGTCCATGGCTCGCGATCCACGTTCTGCACGCCGCCCTGGGTCTCGATGCTGATCAGGCTCGGGTTGCCCTCCAAGTTCGCCGGCGCCTGGAACTGCGTATCGACGTACTGCTCCACCGTCCCGTCGCGGCGTACGTAGAAGTGTGAGGTCGGGTTGCCGGCCTGGTTGAAGTAGTTGAAGAGGCTGGCCGCCTCGCTGACGGCGACGTGGTTGCAGATCCCGCGGTGCCGGGCCATCGCCGTACGGTGCCGTGCCACCACCTTGCGGATGGCGCCGGGGTACCAGGCCACGTCACTCTCCGGAAAGGGGTGCGACGCCGAGTGGCGACTCGGTGGGCACGAGCGGGTGCCTCCTCGGTATCCGACGGCGTGAGCCTGCCTGCTTGCACCGTACCCGGCATCGGCCGCGCCGCAACACCCTCCTGCGGCGCGCGTGGTCGTGCCGGCGGTGGTTCGCACGTCGTGCTGGCGTTGCAGCGGAAGGCTCCCCAGCGAAGCACTGCCGCGTGACCCGTGGACACGCGGCAGTGCCGGTCCGCGGTGTCAGCCTTCCGTGATCGAGAAGTCGGTGAAGTTGAACGTGGCCGGAGCGTTGTTCGTGGAGCACACCTCGACGCCGTAGTCGATCTGGCCGACTGTGGTGCTCTGGCTGATCCAGCCCTTCGACTGGAGCCAGCGGAACATCTCCAGCAGGTTCATCGTCCCGCTCGTCTGCGTCGTCCTCGACACGAACGCGATGTAGTGCTCACCGGACCGCCAGACGTCGTACGTGTGGCCACCGAAGGTCACGGTGGCCTGTACCGAGCCGGCCGGACGCTGCTTGAAGTTCTCGGTCCAGATCATCACCTCGGTCGACCCGGACGTGGCGATGCCGTTCAGCCAGATGTCGTACGCCACGTTGTAGATGCCGACGTGCGGCGTGTTCGCGGCGAACGTGCTGGTCAGCCGGTTGAACGAGCTGATCGGCTTGTCGTCGTAGTCCTTGTGCACGTTCGGGTACGTCTTCACCGACGTGGTGTTCGGCTGCGTGGCCGTGACGTTCCAGTTGTTGTATGCACACGCGCGCAGCGTCTGCGTACCGCCGCTGTTGTTCCACATGTTGTTGTGCACGTAGTAGCCGTTGGTACTCCAGCCGGCGTTGGACTGCGAGGTGGTGAACACCGGGTTCGTGCAGTTCCTCGTCGGGCTGGTCGCGGTCGCTGTGGGCGTCGCGGTCGCGGTCGGGGTTGCCGTGGCGGTGGGGGTCGGTGTCGCGGTCGGTGTGCTCGTCGCGGTCCGCGTAGGCGTTGGTGTGGGCGTCGCGGTGACGGTGGGTGTTTGCGTCGGTGTCCTGGTCGGCGTGGCCGTCGGTGTCGGCGCGGGGCCTGAACCGGCCCGGAAGTCGTAGTGCACGTAGTACGCGACCGGTGTGCCGGCGGCGAACTTGCTGCCGTTCGGCCGGGTGAACTGCAGGCGGTAGCTGGTCGCAGTGGTCTGTGCCGGGTTCACCGAGACGATCGCGACCCCGGCGGCGTTGGCGGTGACGGAACTGGGTCGGGTGCCGAAACCGTGCGCCTTGGTGCAGCCCGAGGCGGCGTCCAGGACGCACATCTCGGCGCGTCCGGTCGCGGATGGGGTCGGCGGTTCGGCGGTGGCTGCCGGTCCGCTCGCGACGACGACGCCGCAGAGCAGGCCAGAAACGGCAGCGATGATGGGTTTCATGTCAACCTCTCCACCGCGGCGGGCCGTGAAGGCCGGAGGGGAGCGCCGCGGTCACTGGTGGGCAAGACGTAGGGCCCCTTCCCCACCCCCGGGTCGCGGTCAAACACCTATGTTTCGGTCCGGACACGCAGCGCTGGAACGGAAAACGCCGAACGAGCGGTCTGATTGCGCTCGCACGGCCAGTCCTGGCGCGCCGGCGGAGCGGCTTAGGTAGCGTTCGGCCTATGTTCGCTGCTCTCGGTAGACTCGTCGTCCGGGCCCGCTGGTGGGTGATCGCCATCTGGATCGTGGCCGCGGTGGTCATAGCGTTGACAGCCCCCGCCCTGCAGTCCACGCAGGACCAGTCGGAGTTCCTGCCCAGGCACTACGAGTCGGTCAAGGCTCTCACCGTGCAGCAAGAAGCCTTTCCCGAGCGCGGTGAGATCGGCGCAATCGTGGTCTTCGACCGCGAGGACGGCAGCATGCTGACCGAGGCCGACCAGGCTGAGGTGTCCTCGATCGCCGAGGAGCTCAACACCAAGGGCTACGACAACCTGGGCGCTGCGGCCGCTGCCCCGGCCTCGGACAACGGCTTGGTGCAGGCGATCTTCGTGCAGGTCAAGCCGGGCAAGAACGCCTTCGACCCGACGGCCATCGCGGACGCCCGCAAGCTCCGCGCCGACCTGGAGCCGCTGGTCGAGGGGACCGACCTCCGCTCGGGCGTGACCGGCCCGGCGGGCCAGTCGCTGGACTCCCAGGAGTCGTCCGAGCAGGCGCTCGCGGTCGTCAGCATCGTGACCTTGCTGCTCATCGTGGTCCTGCTCGCGCTGATCTTCCGCAGCGTCATCGCGTGCGCCCTGCCTATCCTGACCGTAGCCCTGGTCGGGACGACCGCCAACGGGCTCATCGCGATGGCGAACGAGGCGTTCGACCTCAAGGCCGACAGCTCCATCTCGGTGATCCTGTTCATCGTGCTGTTCGGCATCGGGACCGACTACATCCTGTTCTTCCTGTTCCGATACCGGGAGGCCCTGCGGCTGGGCTTCGACGGTCGAGGCGCGGTGTCCCACGCGGTCGAGCGGGCCGGTGAGGCGATTGCCTCGGCCGGCGGCGCGGTCATCATCGCCTTCATGGCGATGGTGCTGTCGTCCCTGAGCATCTTCCGCTCGATCGGGCCGGCGCTGGCGATCGCGGTCGCCAGCGCCGTGCTCGCGGCTCTGACGCTGGTCCCGGCGGTCGTCGCCGTCCTGGGGCCACGGGTTATCGCCTGGCCGTCGAAGAAGTGGATGGTCGAGCCCGATGCCACCCGGTTCCGGGGCATCGGGCGGTCAGTGGCCGCGCACCCCGTCCGCTACGCAGTCGTCTCGGCGGGGTCGCTCGCGGTGCTGTCGTTGTTCGCACTCGGGTTCAACCCGACCTTCAACTTCTCCGACAGCAGCACCGAGCAGACGGAGTCAGGCCAGGCGCTGATCACCTTCCAGAAGGGCCAGCCCAGCGGTGCCGCCGACCCCACGACTGTGCTGCTGCGCTCGACAGACGGCCAACCGCTCGACGAAGCCGAGCTCACCACATACGCCACCGAGCTCGGCACAGCGAGTGGAGTCGCGTCGGCGGCGCTGTCCGCCCGCACCGACGACGTCGCGGTCTTCACCGTCGTCCTGTCCGACGACCCCGCGTCCGACGCGGCGCTGGCCAACGTCGAGGGCTCCGTGCGCGACACCGCGCACTCGGCGGCGCCGGACGGGACCGAGGCATTCGTCGGTGGCACCACGTCGATCTTCGTCGACCTCGACGACGCGATGGTGCGTGACTACTCGGTCGTGTTCCCGGTCGCGGCAGTGCTGATCATGATCATCTTGGCGCTGCTGCTGCGCAGCCTCGTCGCGCCGTGGTACCTCATGCTCTCGGTGGGCCTCGGCTTCACCGCCAGCCTGGGGGCGACCGTGCTGGTCTTCCAGGGCCTGCTGGGAGAGCAGGGGCTGATCTTCATCCTGCCGATCTACATCTATCTCTTCGTGGTGGCGCTGGGCACCGACTACAACATCCTGATGGTGGCGCGCCTGCGGGAAGAGGCACGGGAAGGGCTCGAGCCGCGGCCCGCCGCCGCCAAGGCGATCGAGCATGCCGGTCCGACGGTCGCGGCCGCCGGCCTGATCCTCGCCGGCACCTTCGCCTCGCTGATGTTCGCCGAGGGAACGTTCTTCAAGGCGATGGGCTTCTCGTTCTCCGTCGGCATCGCCATGGCCGCGTTCGTGATGGCGCTCTTCCTGACTCCGGCGCTGACCGCACTCATCGGGCACGCCGCGTGGTGGCCCGGCCACGGCGACCGGGCCACCACCGACACAGTCGAGAAGCCCGCCGAGGAGCCCGTCCTGGAGAGCTGACCAGACCGGGAGCTGGAGTCTCCTTGCTAGGACAGCGAGTGCCCGGCCGCGGCCATGCTGACGCGGGGCCTCCACAGCAGGGCACAGAAGGCCAGCAGCCACAGGCTCCAGGCGACGTAGCCTGCGAAGTTGGTGAGCTCGGCGGTCTCGACGCCGAGCGGGATGACGACGCCGGTGGCTATGAGTGCCGCGGACGCGTAGCCGAGGACCAGCAGCCACCGGGGGGCACCGGTTCGGCCGAGGCCGACCAGCACGAGCACGGTAAACGTCGCAGTGAGTGCGTAGCCGACGGTCTCACCGAGCGCTTCGCCGAGCCAGGTGTGGAGCTGCTCGAACGTGTTCAGAGCGTCCGTGCGAGTGGCCGGGTTGGTCGCGTCATCGCTGAGGCCGGGTACGAAGAGCACCCAGCGGGACAGGCCGATGACCTGGACGGTGGCGGCGGCGATGCCGGTGATCGCGATCCAGCGGCCGAGGCGGCCGCTGGTGAGCCGGCCGAGGAGGATGCCGGCCGGGGCGAGCAGCGCGGCGCCGACGACCAGCACCAGGAACCAGCCGCTGACGGCGGCGCGGTGCTCGCGGTAGAGCGCCAGGATCTCGTCGTTGGCTCCTTGAGGATGGCGGGGTAGTCGAACACCGAGCCGAGGGCGGTGAAGCCGGCGATGGCTAGCAGGGCGGCTCCGGTCATCGAGCCCGCGGCGGCTCGGCGGGTCGTTGTGGTGTTCATCGGGCGGTCTCCTGCTGGGTGCGGCCGGCTGCGGTGGCATACCAGTCGAGGGTGGTGGCCAAGGCGTCGTGGAGAGGGGTGGCGAGCTCGCCGAACGCCGCCCGGAACCTGGTGTCGTCCACAACCCAGCGATCGGTGAACTGGTAGAGGGTGTGCAGGTACTCGCGCATCGCCGGTTTGACGATGCCGAGGAGGCGGAGCGTGGTGGCGCCGGCAGTGAACAGGCGGGTCCGATGCCCGGCGAGCTGGTAGACGCAGTCCACGACCTGACGGGTGGTCCGGGTCTCCGCGACCGGCAGGTGCCAGATGGAGCCGGTGGCACCCGGGCTGGTGGCGAGGGTTACGAGTGCGGCGGCGACGTCGGGGGTGTAGGAGTAGCTGTGCGGCTGGTCGGGGTCGCCCATCACTTGGGCGGGGCGGCCGGCGAGTGCGGTGCCGAACACGGTCTCGCCGAGGGCGGAGCGAGTGGCGCCGGGTCCGAAGTAGTCCGAGGCGCGCCCGATGGCGACCTCGACCCGGCCGGCCTGATGGGCGGCCATCAGCTCGGCGGTCATCGCGGCCCGGGTGGCGGACTTCTCCGACGTGGGGCGGGCGGCCAGTGTCTCCACCAGGTCGTGGCCGTGAGTGGGTCCGTAGCCGTAGAGGTTGTCGAGGACGACCAGGCGGGCGCCGGCGGCCTCGGCGCCGGCGAGGACGCCGTGCTGGAGGGGCGGGAACTCCTCGGCCCAGCGGGCATAGTTCATCGCGTTGAGGCAGAAGTAGACGACGTCCGCGCCGGCGCTCACGCGGGTGGTGAAGGCGGAGTCGGTGGCGTCGCCGCCGACGATGGTGGCGCCGGGCAGCTCGCCGGAGCCGTTGCGGTTGACGGCGACGACGTCGACGCCGCGGGCGGTCAGCTGTCCGATGACATGTCGGCCGACCTGGCCGGTGCCGAAGACGACGTGGCGGGTCATGACTGGTTCCTTTCGCGGTTCAGGGCGTACGGGAGGACGAGGGTGAGTGCCGTGACCATCAGGGCGCCGCTGGAGCCGAAGATGGGGAACTGGAGGTCGACGTCGATGCCGGCGGTGGTGGTGACCGCCCAGCCGCCGGCCCAGATGACGGCGAGGAAGGCTGGCCAGGCAAGGGCGAGGCGGCCGAGGCGGCGCCTCAGGACCAGCCCTTGGGTAATGCCGACAACGAGTCCGGTGATGGCGCCTTGGGTGACCAGGTCCGCGAGACTGGTGTGGTAGTCGACGACGGCGGATCCGAGACCCAGGCCGAGCATCATCCCGACGGCGGTGGCCGTGATCCACGACGTGGCGGGCGGCCGGTTCCGGCCGAGCCCCCACACCTGGACGGCTCCAAGGATGGCGCCGGTGATCAGGCCGGCCAGAAGGGCGGGACGAAGGCTGTCGACGTGTCCGGTGATCAAGTAGGCGGCGTAGCCGCCGAGCGGGAAGCCGGTGACGGTGGCCATCCACCGCCAGAAGGTTCGGGGCGCGCTGATGTGGATGGTCGGAGACGGTGTGCTCTGGACGGCGTGCATGGTCACTCCTGGGGGTTGGTGCCGGTGGTTCCGGCGAGCTGGGTGGCGATCCAGGCAGCCAGCAGGCTGTCGGGGTGGTCGACGAGGTGGTCGCGGATGAGGGCACCGAGCCGGTCGGTGTCTCCGGCCAGGTGGGCGGCCGCGATGGCCACGAGCTGGCGGTCTCGGGTGGTTCTGGCCAGCCGGGATGCCCGTTCCAGCAGGCCTTCCGGCGTCTTGGCCACCAACGCGGCAACCAGCAGGGTCGCCGTACTGTGCTCGGTGTCCGGCCGGGCCAGGGTCGCGGTGACTGTGGTGGTGTTGCCGGCGACCAGCTGGCGGATCAGTATCTCGTCGTTGTTCACGGCTCTACCGTCTCGATGACCGCTGACGATGCGCTGACGACGAACTGACGCAGACCCGGCGCCGCGGTCATAGGCTCGGTGGATGCTGACCGTGGCCGTGCTCGGGCCGGTGGAGGTCCGCCGTGACGGCGAGCTGCTACCGGTGCCGTCCGGCAAGACCACCGAAGTGCTGATCCGACTGGCCTTGGAGGCCGGGCGGGCGGTGAGCGCCGAGCGGATCATCGAGGATCTGTGGTCCGACGCCGTCGGCACCGGCCGCAACACACTGCAGTCGAAGGTCTCGCAGCTACGTCGGGCGCTGGGCGACCCGAACCTCGTCACGGGTCGTGAGGGCGGCTACACCCTCCACGTCGGCTCCGATCAGGTGGACGCCCTCGCCGTCCTCGCCCTGGCCGCCCGCGTGACCTCCGCGCGCCACTCCGGGGATCAGGCTGCCGCCGCGAAAGAGGCGGCCACGGCATTGGAGTTCTTCCGCGGCGATGTCCTGTCCGGTGCGGGTGACGGTGCGTGGCTCCAGCCACACCGGGCCCGGCTGGAGGAGGCACGGCTCGGTCTGGTCGAGGACCGGCTCGCGGCCCGGGTCGCGCTGGGTTCTGGCGGTGACGTGATCGGCGAGCTCGAGGCGGTCGTCGAGCTGTACCCGCTGCGCGAGGGCCTGTGGGCGTCCCTGATCACCGCCTTGTACCGCGCCGGCCGGCAGGCAGACGCCCTCGCGGCGTACGCCCGGGTGCGGGCTTTGCTCGCCGAGCAGCTCGGCGTCGACCCCGGCCCCATCCTGCGCAGTCTCGAAGCGCAGATTCTCCGACAGAGCCCGGCTCTGGCCGACGATCAGGAGCCATCACTCGGCAGGCCGGGCAACCTTCCGGGCCTCACCTCGCCGCTGGTGGGGCGGGAAGATGAGTTGGCCACGCTGTCCGGACTGGTGCGCGAGCACCGTCTGGTGACCATGGTCGGGCCGGCCGGCGTCGGCAAGACACGTACAGCGATCGAGCTGGCCCGCTGCATCGAGACGCCCGGCGGTGTCTGGCTGGTCCGGCTCGATGGCGTGGACTCCTCCGCGCCGATCCCTCGCGTGGTGGCCGAGACGCTGCACGTCACCGGTGGGGAGGCGATGCTGGCCGACCGATTCGCGGGCGCCGAGACAGTCCTGTTCCTCGACAACTGCGAGCACGTCGCGGAGCAGGTTGCGCAGTTGGTAACCCACCTGCTGGACCGGGCACCGCAGTTGAGGGTGCTGGCCACCAGCCAGCAGCCGCTTGGCCTGGACGGCGAGATCGTCCATGAGCTGCGGCCGCTGCCACTTTCGGACTCGACGACCCTCTTCGCGAGCAGGGCGGCTGCGCACCGGCAGTTCGAGCTCAAGGACGACAACGCTGCGACGGTCGAGGAGGTGTGCCGAGCGCTGGACGGGCTTCCACTGGCCATCGAGCTCGCGGCGGCCCGCGTGAGGTCCCTGTCGGTGCGGGAGATCGCCCGCCGGCTGGATGACCGGTTCGGCCTGCTGCGAGACCCCACGAGCCGGGCCCCGGAACGGCGGCGGGCCCTGGCGGCTGCGATCGGCTGGAGCTATGACCTCCTCTTCCCCGACGACCAGCGCGGCCTATGGGCTCTGGCCTGCTTCGCCGGCGGTGCCCCGCTGCCCGCGGCCGTGCACCTCCTCGAGGCACTCGGTGTCCCCGCGGAGTCCGCGGCCGACGTCGTCGACCGGCTCGTCGACAGGTCCCTGGTCAGCGTCGACGAGGACGACCACGGCGCGGTCCGCTACCGACTGCTGGACAGCGTCCGCGCCTTCTCCCGAGACCGCCTGGGCGAGGCCGGCCTCGACGACCTCGCCTTCGCCGCGCACGCCGCCTGGTTCGCCCAGGTCGCCGACCGAACCGCCGAGTTGGTGCGAGGTCCCGCCCAACCGGACTGCCTGGCCGTAGCCCGCCAGGAGCGGGCCAACATCGACGCCGCGCTGGCGTGGTGCACCGAACATGACCCGCTGCTGGGCACCCGCATCGCCATCGGCTTCGGCTGGACCTGGGCCGTGCTCGGCGACGGTGCG
>Ga0075419_10000173_pt1 | contig 37181 bp, 28 predicted proteins | sample SoiMetdeltSBSDD3_FD_76900 | JGI IMG/M metagenome (GOLD analysis project Ga0075419, IMG submission 76900) | Bulk soil microbial communities from a Populus tree surrounding site in Tennessee, USA - Soil MetaG P. deltoides SBSDD3 | ecosystem: Environmental > Terrestrial > Soil > Tree plantation... | reverse complement strand
AGCGTCTGTCCGACAGCGCACGACTCGCGGCGGGCGCGCCGACCCCGGAAGCGCGCGATGCCGCGCTGGCCCAGCTCGAAGCGTCGAAGAAGGCGCTGGGCGAGCGCGTCGACGAAATCTCTGCGCGGTTAAGCAACGCGCCGGAGCTGCAGAAGGCGCTGCAGGAAGGCTTCTCCAGCTTCGTGATCAGCGCCGTCAAGGCCAGCCGCCTGATCAAGGCGGGCCGCACCGCAGACGCGGAGCGCGAGTTGTTGACTGCCTTCGATCCGCAGCTGCTCTCATACGTGCTGATGACGATCCGCGGAATCTCCGAGCACACCGAGCGCGCTGTCCAGGCAGTGGCCGTCACAGGTCACGGTGCCTACAACCGCACGCTCGGGCTGCTCCTCCCGATTCTCGTTGCCATGGCGGCGGGAATGATCGTCAGTCACGTGCTGTTGCGCTCGACCGTGATCAAGCCGGTCCAGCGCGTCGCGCGCGCCGCGGAGCAGCTCGCCCAGGGCACGTTCGACATCGACCTGACCAGCACTTCCCGGGATGAGTGCGGCGACATGCTACACGCGATGGCCTCGCTGCGCGGCCAGCTCGCGTCGATGATCGAAGCGATCAGCTCTGCGTCGAGTGCGGTTGCGACGACGGCCGACAGTCTCGCGGACGACAACCAGGATCTTTCGTCGCGCACCAACGAGCAGGCCCGCGCATTCCGCGAAGCGTCGCAGGCTCTCGAAGCGCTCAACGTGATGGCGCACAAGAGCGCTGAGGGTGCGCGCCAGGTCAGCAACGACATGCAGCAGGCTTTCAGCTCGGCGCAGCACGGCAACTCGGTGATCCTCCAGGCCGTCGCGACGATGCAAACCAGCGCAGAAGCGTCCCGCCGGATCGCGGACACTGTCGGCATGATCGACGAGATCGCATTCAAGACGAACATCCTGGCGTTGAACGCGGCCGTTGAAGCCGCACGCGCCGGAGAGCACGGACGCAGCTTCGCCGTAGTCGCAGCCGAAGTCCGCGAGCTCGCACAGAAGAGCGCCACGGCCGCGAAGGAAATCGCAGCGCTGATCGACAGCAGCGTCGTCGCGGTAACGCGCGGCAGCCAGCTCGTCGGCGAGGCGGGAGCTGCCATGGAAACCATCGTGCGCCAGGTGCGCGATGCGGCCGGACGCATGTCGGACATCAGTGCGGCAAGCCGCGAACAGAGCGTGCGCGCCGGACAGGTCACGAGCGCAATGAGCGCGATCGACTCAGGGACGCAGCGCAACGCCGGCATGGTGTCGCAAGCGGCAGCTTCCACCGAGACATTGCGTAGCGAAGCGCGTGCGCTGATGGCAAGTGTCAGCGAGTTCGGGCACCACGAACAGGTCGCGGCCTGAGCAGTCAGGCTGACGCCTGACCCACAGGCTATTCCATCGCCGCCGCGGGCGCCGCCGACGTGCGCTCCGACTTGCGTAACAGCAGCACGAGCGGCGCCATGAAGACGTAAAGACGCTATGCGGTGGCGCGGCGTTGGTTGCGTGCGCGAGCGATGATACCGCGATCCGGCGAAGGGCCGTGCGACTGTCTGAACATCAGTGCGGACTCGACCACGTGTCCCGACGGGTCGTAAGGCTCGCCGCGAAGTTGGCGCAGCAGCAGTTCCGCAGCCTGCGCTGCCATGGCCGGAATCGGCTGGCGGATCGTGGTCAGTGCGGGCCACACCTGGCTCGCGAGCGGCACATCGTCGAAGCCGACCACCGACAGGTCTTCCGGAATCGACAGTCCCAGTCCGTGCGCCACCGCGAGCACGCCCGCAGCCATCTCATCGTTACTCGCGAAGATCGCCGTCGGCCGCTTCGCGACCGGCACCTGCAACAGTTTGCGCGCGCACTCGACGCCGGAGTCGTAGGAGTTGTAACCCTGCGCGATCAGTTTCTTGTCGAGTGCGACTCCGCAGTTGCGCAAGCCGTCGCGATATCCCTGGAAGCGATGCGCGACCGCCGCGTGATCGGGATTGCCGATGATGAAGCCGATGCGCGTGTGCCCGAGCCCGGCGAGCTGTTCGGTCATCCTCGCACAGCTCTCGCGGTCGTCCGTGTAGACGCTGCGCCGATCGTCCGCGTGCTCGGCCGGCGCGATGCGCACGAATGGCACTTCCTGTTCCTCCAGCAGCGCCTTCAGCGTTTTCATGTCCGAGAGCGGCGGCGTCACGATGACGCCATCGGCGCGCGACTGCCGCAGATTGCGCGAGACTTCTTCGGTCAGCGACACCGACTTGTAGTCGCACGGCTGCATCACGACCTGGTAGTGCGCGGCGCGACAGGTTTCGAGCACGCCGCCGAGCACGCCCGTCGCGTAGTAGGCGCAGGAGACGTCGTAGAGCAGGCTGATCAGGTAGGAGCGGCTGCCGCTCAGGCCGCGGGCCGAAGGGCTCGGGTGATAGTCGAGCTTGCGAATCACGCGCAGCACACGCTCGCGCGTGTGCGGCTTCACGGTCTTGACGTCGTTGATGACGCGCGAGACGGTCTTTATCGATACACGCGCCTGCGCAGCGACGTCGCGGATCGTGGCATTGGTCATGGCGAGAACATTCCAATGCGGCATCAATAGCGCAGGCCGAAGCCGTACGGGAACAGCGGCTCGTACTTCGGATCGTTGCGGTTGAGCGCCGTCTGCGTCGCGGTCCGCGGCCACGAGAACGACAGCTTGCCGACGAAGTTGTGGTTCACACTGCCGTCGGCCTTGCGGAACAGCACGTCGGCGATGCCGCCGCCCTCGGTGCCCGGCAGCCAGGCGACGACGAACGCGTCGCACGCTGCGAGCTCCGGCTCGATCCACAGCGGCCGGCCGGTGAGGAACACGCAAACGCTCGGGATGGACTGCTGCCGCAGCTGTTTCAGCAAAGCGAGCTCGGCGCCGCCGGCACCGCGATAGTCGATGGACCGCAGGTCGCCGAACCATTCGGCATAGGGGTCTTCGCCGAATACCACAATGGCACTGTCCGGACGCGCCTGCGGTCGATCGGGATCCAGCCGGATTGCGGAGCTCGCTGTGCCTCCGCCCTCTTCGACCGTGCGCGCGATGCCCTGGAAGATCGAGGTCGCGCCCGGAAAATCGGCGTTGGAGTTTTCCGTACCCTGCCAGGTCACGGTCCAGCCGCCGGCCTGCTTCGGGATGTTGTCGGCGCCGTCGCCGACGACCGCCACGCGCGAGTTGCGACGCAGCGGCAACAGCCCACGTTCGTTCTTGAGCAGCACCAGCGATTCGCGTACGGCGTGCCGCGCCAGCTCGCGATGCTCCGGCGCGCCGAGCAACTCGCGTTTGTTCGCGAGCGGCCGCGACGACGGGCGGCCTCTCTCGAACAGGCCCGCGCGGAATTTCACGCGCAGGATGCGCGTCACTGCATCGTCGATGCGCGACATGGGAATCTTTTCCGTGCGCACCTGGTCGAGCGTGTTGCCGATGAAGTTCTTCCAGTCGGTCGGCACCATGACCATGTCGATGCCGGCGTTGATGGCCTGCGCACACTTGTCCTTCGAGCAGCCCTGCACTTCGTCGACGCCATCCCAGTCGCTCACGACGATTCCGTCGAAGCCCATGCGCTGCTTGAGCACGTCGGTCAGCAGCTGCGACGAGCCGTGCACCTTCCAGCCTTGCCAGCTGTTGTACGAGGCCATGATCGTCTGTACGCCGGCGCTGATGGCCGCGACATAGCCGGGTCCATGGATCTTGAACAGCTCGGCTTCGCTGCTGCGGTTGTCGCCGCGGTCGACGCCGTCGGCAGTGCCGCCGTCGCCGATGAAATGCTTCGCCGTGGCGAGCACGTGCGCGGCGTCCAGAAATGACGTTGATCCCGGTGCACCCTGCAAGCCCCGCACCATGCGGTCTGCGTACGTGCGCACGATTTCGGGATCCTCGGAATAGCTTTCGTAAGTGCGTCCCCAGCGATCGTCGCGCACCACCGCAACGACGGGTGCGAAGGTCCAATCGAGCCCGGTCACGGCCACTTCGCGCGCAGTGACCGTCCCGATGCGCTCGATCAAATCCGGATCGTGCGCAGCGCCCAGGCCGATGTTGTGCGGAAACAGTGTCGCGCCGATGACGTTGTTGTGACCGTGCACGGCGTCGGTGCCCCAGATGATGGGAATCGCAAGCTGGTTGTTCGCGGTGTCCATCGCGGCGTCCCAGAACCGATCCGCCATCGCTACCCAGTCGCCAACGCTCGCGTGCTTGTTTTCGCCGGGGAAAGCGCCGCCGCCGTTCAACACCGAGCCGAGGCGGAACTTGCGAACGTCCTCGGGCGTGACGCTGCGGATGTCGGGCTGCACCATCTGGCCGACCTTCTGTTCGAGCGTCATCTTCGCGACCAGCGCCTTCACGTTCGCTTCGACCTGCGCCGGGTGGGCGGACGCCGTGCCCCACAGCGCGATGCCCGCAACACACAGCAGCAGTCTGCCCGCGTGCTCGCTGCGCATCAGAAATTCACTCATGACTGATTCCCCCCGACAGATGCTCGTTCTCGCGCGTAGCAATACTCCCGCCGAGACAACGTTGTCAATTTTCATCGAGCGATGAACAGCATACATGCAGATCCGTGCTTAATTTGCAGGATGACAACGGTGGTAACTTTCGCTCAGTCGTCCGAAGAAGGGATTGCTCGCGAGCGCGAAGAACGCGCCGATGCTCAGGACCAGGGAGTGATTCGCTGCTGCGTCCTCCGGCGTGAGCTGCCGGATCTCGAGCGCGATGGTGATCAGCACTGGAGTCAGCAGTGCGATCCAGGTCCCCGTGTAGGCGAGAGCATAGGTAACGACGAAGCGCCAACTCACCCGCATGGGGCTATTGTCGGCGCAATCGCAGCGAGGCAGTTACGTCAGTTGGCGTTGCAGCCGCCGCCCGAGCAGGTCCGCGCCCGGTTCAGGTCTTCGCGCATCGTCCGCTTGTTGCGCTCCATGTCCTTGAGCTGGGCTTCGTTGCGGCAGTCGACGATCGGGAATTTCGAGCCGAGGATGACCGTCTTGGTGCAATAGACCAGCTCGCCGTTGACGCGCTTGGGCTTGTAGCCGGCGGGTGGCTTGAACGGCTTTTCTTCCTCGGACACGCGGGCCGTGGCTTCGGTCTGTGCGGCCTGCAGGGCCGACTTGTCAGCCGCTGATTCCGCCGTTGCCTCCGTCTTGGATTCCGGAGCGCTCGGCTCGTCGGCGAACGCCAGCGCCGCCGCCATCATCAACACCGTCGTCAACGCAATTCGCATGTGTTCACCATTGGACTTGCCTGGCACCCGAGCGGGCGATTCCACACACTCGACACTGGCTTTGCAAGCGCCCGGCGCACGATGGGACGACGGTACGTTATGTGGAGAAACGTCAGCGAGTCGCGAACCTGAACGGTAGCTGACCGGACAGTAGAATCCACGAGCGGACACCAGGTACTCACGGCACGATCGGCACCGGAAAGAGGGAGGAAGCAATGCATGCGACTGGGCGCGAGGACCTCGCGTGGCCGGCAATCGAGCCGTATTTCGACCAGGCACTCCAGCTCGACGAACACTCGTGCGCGCTCTGGCTCGGCGAGCTCGACGCGAGCCAGCCGGACGTCGCCAAGGCCGTTCGTGCTCTGCTCGAGCAACGCGCCGCGCTGAATGCGGCTGGATTTCTCGAGGGCCACGCGTTCGCGGGGGTCGAGAAGCTCGCGCCAGGGCTGCGTGAAATCGCTGCCAACCACCGCAATGCCGGAACGCTCGTCGGACCGTACCGGTTGATCCGCGAGATCGGCGTCGGCGGCATGAGCAGCGTGTGGCTCGCCGAGCGCAGCGACGGACAGCTGAAGCGCGAAGTCGCACTCAAGCTGCCGCTGACCGGAGCGCGCATGCAAGTCGAGCGCTTCCTGCGCGAGCGCGACATCCTGGCGGCGCTGACCCATCCCAACATCGCGCGCCTGTACGACGCGGGCTTCAGCGAATCGGGCCAGCCGTATCTCGCGATGGAATACGTCGCCGGCACCCAGCTCCTGCAGAGCTGCGACGATCGCTTGCTCGACATCCGCGCGCGGCTGCGCCTATTCGTGCAGGCACTGGAGGCAGTGCAGTTCGCGCACGCGGAGCTCGTGATCCACCGCGATCTCAAGCCGTCGAACATCCTCGTGACGGCCGAAGGGCGCGTCGTGCTGCTCGACTTCGGCATCGGCAAGCTCCTGACTGCGGAGACCGCGCAGGAATCGGAGCTCACGCAGATGTCCGGCAACCTGTTCACACCGGGCTACGCTTCTCCGGAGCAGATCGCCGGGGCGCCGCTCAATACTGCCTCCGACATCTATTCGCTGGGTGTCGTGCTGTACGAGCTGCTCACGGGTGTTCGACCTTATCGACTGAAATACGATTCGCGCGCGGCGCTGGAGCAGGCGATCCTCAAGGTGGATCCGCGGCGGCCGAGCCAGAGCGGCTTCTCTCCTCACGTTGCGGCCGCGCGCGGCACTTCGGAACGAGCGCTCCTGCGCGCACTCAAGGGCGATCTCGATACGATCGTGCTGAAGGCGCTCAAGCGCAATCCGCTGGAGCGCTACGCATCTGTGAGCGCGTTCGCGCAGGACATCATCAATCACTTGCACAACGTGCCGGTGAGCGCGCGACCCGACAGCTTGTGGTATCGCATGGGGCGATTCACGGCGCGCTACAAGGTTCCGGTTGCTGCCGCGAGCGTCGCGCTGCTTGCATTGCTCAGCGGCTCGGCGGTCGCAATCTGGCAGGCACGCTCAGCCGCTGTCGAACGCGATCGCGCCGTTGCACTCGCGTCGCAAAACGAAGCGGTCACTGATTTCCTCGGCCGGATAATCAGGGACGCGGCCGCATCGTCGACCCCGATCACTGTGAGCGAGCTGCTGACGCGCGCCGAAAACCTGGCGCTGAACGACACCGGCGGCAGTCCTGAGAATCGAGCCGCTGTGCTCGAGATGATCGCCGACCGCTATTCGTCGACGGACAATGTGGAACGCGCCCAGCCACTGCTCGCACGCGCGCTGCAATTGCTCGACAAGTCATCGGATGCAGCCCTGCGCTCGCGGCTCACCTGCAAGCACGCCGCCGCGTCCGCCGAGCTCGGGCATGCCGAGCCGCATCTGCAGATCATGTACAGCGAGGCTGCGCGTCGCGGCGTGGACCCGCGCGCCGCGGCCGAATGCTTGCTACGCACGTCGATCATCCACCTTGCCGAAGCCCGGACACCGCAGGGTCTGCACGACGCGCAGCTCGGCCTCGAAAAGGCCCGCGCGGGCGGAGGCGGCGTGGTCGAGGCCGCTCTGCTGAACTCACTCGCCTACGCCTATCACTTGAGCCACCGTGACGTCGAAGCGAACAGCCACTTCGAGCAGGCCCTGCGCAAGTACCAGGAGCTCGGCCGCGGCGAAAGCGACGGCGCTCTACTGGTCCTGAACGACTGGGCAATCTCGCTGTTCGGCGCCGGCGTGCCGCGTCGTGCACTGGAGCTGTTGCAGCAGGTCGAGCGAGCGGAGCAGCGGCGCGGACCCGATGTCGAGCCGACGGCGACATCGATCGGCAATCGTGGCCTCGCATTGCAATCGCTCGGCAGATTCGCGCAGGCGCGGGCAACGTTCGAGGAAGAGTGCCGGCTCGCGGTCAGTCACAGCGACGAGTTCAGCGAGATGCATTGCCTGAGCGGGCTCACCTCCGTGCTGCTCCATACTTCCCAGCTCGAGCAGGCCGAACAGCAGCTCCAGCGGTTCGACCGGCTGATCCAGGAATCGTCGCTGCCGCCGGAGAGCCCGCCGTCGCGCGTCTACGCGGTGCTGCTCGGTCGGCTGGAGCTGGCGCGAGGTCGGCCGGCAGAAGCTGTCGCTGCCCTGGACCGCGCTCTCGCCACTTCCGGCAGCGATACGACCGCGCTCTATGCGCTTCTCTGGAAATCGGCGGCGGAGCTGGCGGCGAACCATCCTGCAAAGGCCATCGAAGCTGCGCGGCACGGACTGGAAATCGCCCGGTCGTTGCAGGGCGACCTGCCGTATTCGAATCTGACGGCGACTGCGTCGCTGGAGCTCGGCCGCGCGCTGCTGAGAAGCGGCGACCGTGCTGATGCGCGCAACGCCTTCTCAACCGCCATTGCGCATTTCTCCAGCACGGTCGACGCCGATCATCCTCATCTGCTGGCGGCGCGCACTGAGCTACGCGACGCGCAGCTCCTCACGGCGCGACCGGCGCGCAGCGAGAAGGATCAGCAGTCCGCCCAACGCTAGCGGTCCGAAACTCCCGCCGCCGCTGCGTCCGCCTTCGCGCTTCGCCACGCGAACATTGGCCTTGCCCGCGCGCACGTCGGCTTCGAACTTCGTCAACGCAACGTCGAAGTTGTCGATCATCTGGGTCGTGGCAGTCGCGAAGCTCGCGGCGTTGGACTCGCGCGCTTCGCGTTGCTGGTCGACGAGTGTCGAGTTGCGACTGCGGCTGTCGGTGCCGCCTGCGCGCAGGATCAACGACTGCGTCACCGGATCGACGACCGCGAGGTCGACGAGCGTCGCGACATCGTGATGGTTGCCCTTGAGCACGTACGCGCCGACGATCGTCAGGTAGCCGAGCGACCATTCGTTCTCGTCCAGGTGCTCGACCTGGTCGTACGAGACCAGCGCCATGACGTCGATCGAGTACAGGCGTTGCACGCCCTGCAAGCCGGCGAAGCCGCGGTTGTCGCGCAGGTAGTAGTCGGGGATCGTGACGATCTCCGTGACGAACTTGCGGTCGGCGAAGCGCTGGCGGATGAGCTCCAGCAACTCATCGCGCTGGACCGCGGTCGGCCCGGCGCCGCTTTGGGTCGGCAGGAACGCCAGCCCGACGCGCAGCGGCACCCGCAGCTCGGGCATCTGATTCTCCGCGGGCGGAATGCGGCCGTGCGGGTAGAGGAACTCGACCAGGCTCGAAGAATTGTGCGACTGGCGGGACTCGTTCGGCATGCCCATCAAGGCGCCTAGTGCGGTGCATCCGGACAGCGTCAGGGCGGCAAGGCTCGTCAGTGCGAGAACCCGGAGCTTCATGGCGGACTCCCTCGGCAACCAACGCATCGAATCGATGCGCGGCGCACTGTCCGGCCACTCGCTCAGGGGAGCAAATAAAGCAGCAGCAGTAGTGCGCAGGACGCCGCGAAGTATCGTTTTATGATACTTCGCAGCGTCTGCTGCGCCGGCCGCTACACGATGAAGTCCTCGTTGTGGAGCGTCGCCGTGCTCACGCCGTTCAACGTGAGCTGATGGTCGCCGAGATCGATCACCGCGTTGCCGTCGACGTCGCTGGCATGCGCCATCAGCCACTCGAAGCTGAGGCCGCGACCGCTGAGGTCGATGCGATCCTCCGTGTTGGCGCCGGCCGCGAAGCCGTTGATCACGATGTCTTCGCCATCGCTGACGATCAAATCGTCGCCGTCGCCACCGTCGAGCACGTCAGCGCCCGGGCCGCCGACCAGCACGTCGTCACCTGCGCCGCCCGACAGGATGTCGTCGCCGTCGCCGCCGATCAGTACGTCATCGCCGTCGCCGCCCAGCAGCGTCAACCCGATGCCGTTGCTCGACAGGTTCGCAGCCACGAGCACGTCGTCGCCCGCTCCTGCATCGATGACGAGCCGGTCGAGAGCGCTCTCGGCACCAGTGATGTTGATCTGAGCCGCGAGACCGAGCACGGCAACTCCGGAGGCATCGCCGTCAATGATCGCGACGTCGTCGCCGGCCGTACCGTGCGCCGTCACGGTGTCTTCCGCGCCGTCGCCGGCCGTCCCGTCGATCGTGCTGGCCAGGCGGATATCGACCTGGGTCACGTCCGTGCCCGAGAGGTCCTCGACGTTGACGTTGTCGACGCCGCCGAGCGCGTTGAACTGGAGGCGCTCGACGTCGTTCTGGTCCATCGTGACGCTCGCGACGTTGCGGAAGAAGATTGCACGACCGCCGTTCGCGAAGATGTCGACGTTCTCGGCGATGTTGGCGCCGTTGAACAGCATGGTGTCGAAGCCGTCCTGACCCTCGATCGTGTCGTTGTCGTCGCCCGGGTTCCAGACGAAGGTGTCGTCGCCCGCGCCCATGAACGCGGTGTCGTTGCCATCGCCGCCGTTGATGAAATCGTCGCCCTCGCTGCCGATGAACAGGTCCTCGCCGAGACCGCCGTTCATTGTGAGCTGGATGCCGTCGGCTTCCAGGCCGCTCGCGTCGATCACGTCGTCGCCGCCCTGGCCGTTGATCGTCAACCGGTCGTTCGCTGCTTCCTGGAAGACAATGTTCACGTCTGCCTGCAGCCCGGACACGTGGACGCCGCCGGCATCGCCTGCGACGCTGATGGAGTCCTCGCCCTGCGTGCCGTTCGCGGTCACCGTGTCCGCTGCGCCGTCGCCGCCGCCATTCGGGCCGCGCAGATCGAGATCGACCTGCGTCACGTCGGTGCCGCTGAGATCGCCGATCACGATATTGTCGGCGCCGCCGAGCGCGCGGAAATCGATGCGCTCGACGTCGTTCAGATCCATCGTGACGTTGCCGGGGTTGCGGAAGAATATCGCGCGCCCGCCGTTCGCGGAGATGTCGACGGTCTCGGCGCCGTTCGCGCCGAGGAACAGCATCGTGTCGGTGCCATCACCGCCCTCGACGGTGTCGTTGCCGTCGCCCGGATCCCATTGGAACACGTCGTCGCCGGCGCCCATGAACGCGACGTCGTTGCCGTTGTCGCCGAACATGAAATCGTCGCCGTCGCCGCCGAGGAAGGTATCCACACCCTGGCTGCCGAGCAGGGTGTCGTCACCTGCACCGCCGTCGAGCGTCAGCTTGATGACGCCTGCTGGCAAGGCAGTCGCGGTGATGCTGTCGTCGCCGCTACCGCCTTTGACGACCAGCGAATCGTTCGCGCCTTCGCTGTTGGCGATGTTGATGCGTGCGGGTAAGCCGAGCACTGACACCGAGGTGCCGGCGCCGACCACGTCGATGACGTCGTTGCCAGCCGTCGCATTGGCGATGACCACGTCGGCCGCGCCATCGCCCGTCGTGCCATCGATCGTACTGGCGAGATCGACGTTCACTTCGACGACGTCGGTGCCGCTGAGGTCGTTGACGGTCAGCATGTCCGTGCCGCCGAGCGCATTGAGGTCGATGGACTCGACATCGTCCAGGTCCATGACGATGGTGCCGAGGTTACGCGTGAACAGCACGCGTCCGCCGTTCGCCGAGGCTTCGAAAATCTCGCCGCCGGAGCTGCCGTTGAACAGCATGGAGTCGGTGCCGGCGCCGCCCTCGACCACGTCGCTGCCGTCGCCCGGATCCCATTGGAATACGTCGTCGCCAGCGCCGAGCAATCCAGTGTCGTTGCCCTGCTGGCCGTCGATGAAGTCATTGCCGTCGCCGCCGATGAGCAGGTCGATCCCGTTGCTGCCCAGGATCGTGTCGTTGCCGGCGCCGCCGTCGACCTGCACGCTGATCAGCGCCGCCAGGTTGCCGGTCGCGGAGAACGTGTCGTTGCCGCCGCCCATGTTGACGATCAGCTTCTCCGTCGTGCCGATGTCGATGGCGAACGGCGCGGGATCGGTGCGATCGAAGCGCACGCGCGCACCGTTGGCAGTGACGGTGAAGACTTCGCCGCCGCCGCCGCCGTTGACCTCGGCCGTGTCGATGCCGGCGCCGCCTTCCATCAGGTCGCTGTCGTCGCCGGGATTCCAGATCATGCGATCGTCGCCGCCCTCGCCGAACATCTGGTCGTCGGCGTCGCCGCCGGTCAGCACGTCATTACCGGCGCCGCCAAACAGCAAGTCGTTACCGCCCTTGCCGAGCAACGTATCGTTGTCCGCTTGGCCGAACAGCAGATCGGCACCCGAGCCGCCGGTCAGCACGTCGTTACCCGCGCCGCCAAACAGGAAGGCTTTTGGCAACGCTCCACCGGATTCGTTGAGCGTGATCACGTCGTTGCCGCCGAGGCCGAACGCCTGGATCACGCTGGTGTTCGCGACCGACGGCGTGCCGCCGATGACGGGCGCTGCGCCGCCGTTTACGAGGATTGTCCCGGCCGCGTTGCGGCTGTACTCGATGTCGTTGGCGTTGTTGTTGCCGAAGGTACTGAGCACGCCGTTGAGGAACGTGTTGATGAGAGGCGGCGGACTGAAAGTGAGCTTTAGTGTCAGCCCATCGGCAACAGGCGCAATGGCGATCTTGGAAGAGCCATGTTCGAAGTCGAGCGGACTCGACTCCGGCACGAGCGGCGTGTTGAGCACGCCGGATTGAGGCTTACGCATGGGAGCTCCTGTGAAGATGAAAAATCATGGACATCAAGGCTCGCGCATCGCGCGTCTGGCGAAGGTGGTCAGCGGCTTGGCGAGGTACTGGAAAAGCGTGCGCTCGGGCGTCTTGACGAACAGCTCCGCAGGCATGCCGGGCTGCAGGCGCAGCGAAGGATGATCGCGCAGCGCAGCCGCATCGACTTCGACGGTGGCGACGAACCAGGACTCGCCGGATTCCTGCGAGGTGATGCGGTCGGGCGAGACGAAGACGACTTTGCCGGGCAGCAGCGGCGTCGTGCGCGCGTCGAATGCGGTCAGGCGCACTTCCGCAGTCGAGGTCTCACGCACGTGATCGATGTCCTGCGGTCGGATGCGTGCTTCGACGACCAGCTTCTCCTGCGTCGGCACGATGTCGAGCAGCGCGTCGCGCGGGCCGATCACTTCGCCGATGGACGAGACACGCAGCGCCATCACTCTGCCGTCGACGGGCGCACGCACGAACTGGCGTTCTGCCTGATCCTGCGAGGGCCGTACGCGCTCGTCCAGCTCGCGGACGCGAGCCGCCGATTCCCTGGCCTCGTCCGTTGCGAGCTGTTGATATTGGTTGCGAGCCTGCGCGATGCGCGCCTGAAGCTCGCCGGTGCGCTGCTGCGCGAGTGCCAGGTCGCTCTGCGCTTCGGCAAGACGGCTGCGATAGTCCGACTCGTCACGCTGCAATTGCAGCAGCCGCGCGCGCTGTACGTAGCCCTGGCGCACCAGCTTCTCGTTGATCTCGAGCTCATCTGCGGCGAGCTTTGCCGAGGCGGCAGTCGTTTCGATTTGCCTGGTGAGCGCTGTCGCCTGCGCACGCGAATCGCGCGTCTGTGCTTCGAGCGAGGCGATCTGCTCGTCGAGCGTGCGGCGGCGCGCCTGGAACAGAGCCGTCTCACGCGCGAGGTCATCGCCCGCTCCCGCCGCGCCCGCAAGGTCCGCCGGCGCCTGGAACTTCGCCGCGAGCACCGCTTCGGCCGAAGCTCGCGCGTTGCGAATGCGCTCCGCGCGCAATTGATCGCGCAGCATGTTGAGCTCGGCATCGTTGCGAACGTCGCCGACGACGATCAGCGGCTGTCCGGCGCGCACCATGTCGCCGTCGCGCACCAGGATGCTGCTAACGATTCCGCCTTCCTGGTGCTGCACGGTCTTGCGATTCAACTCCACCTTGAGCTTGCCCGCGGCGATGATCGCTCCCGAGAGCGGCGCGGCGATCATCCACAGCGCGAGCATCGCCGCGGAGACGGCGAGCGGAATCAGAAACAGGCGTCGCTGACGGCGCAGCTCGGCGCCCGCTTGCGGATCGACTTCGCTCTGCACGAGAAGAGAGGCGAACGTGGTCGTTGCAGTACTCATGCGAGTGCCTCGCTGCTCTTGCCGGGCTGGAACGCGACGACTCTCTGGGTCACCGCCGGCGAGCGCAATCGCGCCAGCACCGCGGCGTTCGGCCCAAACATCTCGAGCGTGCCGTTCTTGAGCAGAGCCAGCTTGTCGAGTGCTGCCATGAGCGCTGCACTGTGAGTCACCATGATCACCGTGACGCCGTGCTCCTTGAGCTCGACCAGCGCGTCGATGAGCGCGACCTCGCCAGCCTTGTCGAGATGCGCGTTCGGCTCGTCGAGCACGATCAGGCGCGGCTCGCCGTAGAGCGCGCGAGCCAATGCAATGCGCTGGCGCTGGCCGCCCGAGAGCACTGCGCCGCTGTCGCCGATCTGCGTCTCGTAGCCGTCGGGCAGTTGCAGGATCATTTCGTGCGCGTGCGCGAGACGCGCGGCACGGATGACCCGCTCCGACACTTCGGGACCGGACACCGCATTGAGGCGCGCAATGTTCTCGCCGACTGTCCCTGAGAACAGCTCAATCGCCTGCGGCAGGTAGCCGATGTGCTCGCCGAGCGCATCGCGATCCCAGCGCGACGTGTCTGCTCCGTCGACCCGGACGCAACCCGCCTGCGACCGCGACAGGCCGAGCAACAGACGAATCAGAGTCGTCTTGCCGGATCCGCTGGGACCGATGACGCCCAGGCTCTCGCCGGGCGCCAGCGTGAAGCTCACGTTCCTGAGCAGCGGCGGTCGCGACGGAGCGAATGCGTACGTGAGGCGCTCGACCTCGACACTGCCTTTGGGCGCAGGCAGCGCGACCCTGGATTCGGCCGGCAGATCGGCCTTGCGCTCGCTGAGCCGTTGCCAGGCGCCGCGTGCGTCGGTCATCGCGCGCCAACCGCTGATCAAGTGCTCGACCGGCTGCAACGCGCGCGACAGGATGATCGTCGCCGCGATCATGATGCCCGGCGATGCCTGCATGTCGATGACCAGCCACGCGCCGAGCCCGAGCATTGCGACCTGAAGCACCTGTCGCAGCGTGCGTGCAGTCGCCGCGAGTACGGAAGAAATGCGGCTGTGCGTCTCCTGTGCGAGCAGCGATTGCTCATGATCCTCGCGCCAGCGCGCGAGCGCCGTGCCGGTCATGCCCATGCCGACGATGACCTCGGCGTTGCGCGCCAGCTTCTCGGCCGTGCGTGTCGACTTACGGGAAGAGCGAACGGTCTCGGCGGCGGGCTCGCGCGTGAGTCGGTCGGTGATCACGCCAAGAGCGACCAGCACGAGTGCGCCGAGCGTTGCAGTGAGGCCAAGCATCGGATGCATCAGCGTGATGAGCGCGAGATACAGAGTTGCCCACGGCGCATCGAACAGCGCGAGCACGCCAGGTCCGCTGAGAAAGGTCCGCAGTTGCGCGATGTCGCGCAGCGCATCCGTGTCGGCGCGACCCGGCCCGGCGGCCGCTTCCTGCAGCGAGCTGCGTATGGCTGCCGGCGCGAGCTTGCGATCGAGCGAGCGACCGGCCCAGGCGAGTGCTCGCGTGCGGACAGTGTCGATGAAGAATCCGAGTGCCAGGAACAGCAGGGTGATCAGGCCGAGCATGATCAGCGTCTCGACGCTGTGGCTCGTGAAGACCCGGTCGAAGACCTGCATCATGTAGATCGCAGGCATCAGCAGCGCGATGTTCAGCACGAAGCTAGCTGCAGCCGCGAGTGCCACGAACGAGCGGAGCCGCTTGACGAACAACCACCTCATGACGTCCCCTTGTGTTCTTCCGATGCGAAATCAGCATGGATCAGCACCATCCACGCGTGCAGTGATCCGAAGTGCAGACACGCAGATCCGTATGGAGGGGCAGCTGTACTGACTAAAGTGTGTGATAAACGGCGGGGAAAATCCGACTACCGCCGGTCGATGGAAGCCGTCGTGACCAGCCAGGGGCCGTTCGATTGTTGCAGCAGCGCTGCCCAGTACCACGCCGAGACGTCGGTCCAGCGCCCACCTTCCTGGTCCTGCAACTGCTCGCAGACCTCACGCGCATCCTGTTTGCGACTCGCTTTGAAGCAGCGCCAGCGGGCTCGGTCGGCATCGGTGACGATGCGGGACGTGTCGACGGTGTAGCCGAGTCCGCGATAGCAGTCCTCGGCGGGATGCAGGCGTCGCGTCGGCTGCGTCACCCAGCGCATCACGATGTCGCGCTCACCGTCGGTGAAGCGCGCCACTGCCCCAGGAAATCCGGCGAGGAATGCACTCTCGCGGGCACTCAGCGGCAACGCGCTCAACATCCGCCCCTGAAAGTGGGTAGGCCACTGCGGCTGGATGTGCGCAGCTACAGTTGCTTCCGACTCCTGTCGCAACAGTGCAGGAGCAAACGCCGCACAGATGCAGGCGACGGTCAGCGCATACGAGACAGCGTTACGCATACCGTTACTGCAATGAGCGCGAACGTCGCGGCACCGATTGTCGGATGGATGAATTGGGGAATCGGCGAGTCGCGGGTTTCGACGATGAAAAGCGCAGCCGCACGCAGCACATTCGCGAACAGCGCCGCTGCCGATGTCAGCAGCAGCAACATGGTCAGGCTGCGCCAGCTGATCGCCTCGCGATACAACGCCATCGCACATGCGAGTGCTGCGCCAGTCCACAGCATGCGGATGCCGCTGCATGGAGCGTCGACGAGAACAGTGCCACCTTGCCAAAGCAGCGCTGTCCCCGTGCGCTCGACTGCAAAGCCCAGCAGCGGAAGCGCTGCTGCCGCGCCCGCAGTCGTCATCGATCGCAGCGGGTAGCCAAGATAGAACTGCAACGATGCAATCACCGGAAGCGAGAGCGCGAACAACGCCGTGACTGGCGCCAGCTTGCTGCGCAGACCCGCGATGCTGACCCAGCTACAGGCGAGTGCAGCCATTGCCAGGGCGGCGCGAACGAGGGGCGGCGCGAACGGTACGCTCGCTGCATAAACGAACGTCAGCAGCGCGGCGGCCCACAGCAGCCAATCATCGCTCCGTAACTTCCACTCGCACGGATGACGCCAGGTCAGCAGCAGCGCTGCAACCAGCGCTGCTATTCCCCAGGGCTCATCCGAGCCGTCCGTCATCCGTGCCGCGTACCAGCGCCAGACCGGCCAGAAGCACAGAACGTGAGCGGCAAGAATGAGCCCCGGCAGGCGGGCAGACTCACTGCGCACGCGACTTCGCCTTGCGGCGTCGAGCCCACGCAGCGACCGCGGCCGAGACGCCGATCAGAACGAGCAGCTCGGGCTCCGGAGCAGTCGGCACTTCGCCGCCTACGGCGAGATCGCTCACGCCTTGCGGCATCGGCAGCGGCTGGCGCACGGTCTGGGTATCGGCAGGCTTCTCGTTGCGTACGACTTCGTCGACTGCGATGAACGAGGTATAGGCAGTCAGCAGGTGATATTCCAGTCCGAGCTGCGTGATTTCCTTCACGCGATCGGCATCGTGGGCCAGCTTCTGATAGTCATCCAGCCGCGCGATGCGAGCGCGCGCCCAGAGATACTTGAGCGCCTCGTTGTTAGCGTCGGGGCGAACCTTGCTCAGCTCGAAGCTGCGCTCGAACGGACCGTCGCCCGCGACGCCGCGCAGTGTCAGCTGGCCACGGCGCGGCCCGCGCCACTTGCCGAAGACGATCACCGGGCGCTGTGCGAGCACATCGGGAATGCCGGCCGGCTCCCGGTCGTAGATCTCGAACCCTGTCGCACTCAAGCGCGCCTTCGTAAGTACCGGCGCCTCGATATACCGGCGCAGCGCTTCGGCACGCTCTTCGGCCTCGGCGTCGTGCGTGACGACGAACGGCTCGCCCTGCCCTGCGCGCGCCATCCCTTCGATGAGAAAGCGGTTGACCGACGAGCCGATGCCGAATGCGAAGAGGTTCGCCTGGCCGAGGCTCCCGCGAATGACGTCGAACGCCTCGGTCTCCACCGTCACGTAACCATCGGTCGCGATCACTATGCTGCGTGCACTAGCGTCCGTGCCGGGCAGTGCGAGCGCGCGACGCAGTGCGGGCAACAACTCGGTGCCTCCGCCGCCCTGTTGCGAGTCGATGAACTCGACGCCGCGGCGCACGTTCTCTGCGGTGGCCGGCAGCGGTGCATCCGCGAGCACCAGCGAGCTGCCGGCGAACAGGAGTACGTTGAAGGTATCAGTTGGCCGCAACCGGGTGAGCAAGTTGCGCATCAGCTGCTTCGTGATGTTGAGCGGGAAGCCGTGCATCGAGCCCGACACATCGACGATGAAGACGTAGTCGCGTGCCGGAATCTGCGCCGGTGTCACGCGCTGCGGCGGCTCGATCATCGCGAGGAAATAGTTCTCGCGCGCGCCCTCGAACAGCAGGATGCCGGACTCGATCGCGGCGCCGGCCAGCCGATAACGCAGGATGAAATCGCGGTTCGCCTCGTTGCCGCCCTCGCGCGGCAGCTCGATGTGCGCCTGCTGCGCGCCGTCGAAGCGGACCTGCACTGTGTGCGAGGGCGACCCGACCTCCTTGAGGGAAATGCCGGAGTTGACCGTTGCCGTCAGCTTGAAACTGCCGGGCGGCTGCACTCCTGCGTGCAGATGTGGATTGCTCTGCCAGCGGTCGAGCGGCGCGGTGCCCGCTACGCGGTCGGTCGTGTAGCGGGGCCCGACGACCGTAGGAAACACGAACTCGTAGATCGAATCGGTCGGCACGATCAGCTCGGTGTAGTGCAGCTCGACCGCGATCTCGTCGCCGGGCAGGATGTTGGCGACGTTCATCTTGAAGACGTTCGGCCGGTGCTGCTCGAGCAGCGCGGCACTCTTGCCGGCAGCTTTGGCCGCCTGATACTGCGCGCGCGCCTGCTCTTTCTCCCGAATCTGTGCGACGACGCGCCGCTCCCCGATCGTCATCGTGAGTCCGTAGACCGCCGCGCGCGTGGAGCCGGGGAATACGTACTCGGCCTCGATCGGTCGGGTACCGTCGTTGCGATAGCGCTGCGTGACTTTGACATCGGCGATCACGCCGGCGACGGCGATCTCGACCTGCGTGTCCTTCAGCGGCAGCTTGTCCACGCTGGGATCGTCGCTGTGCACGAAGAAGTACGGTGACAAGGTTCGATCGGCTGCATCCTCGCCCGCCGCCGGCAGCGGCAGCGGCACGAAAGCCAGCATGCAGATCAAGATGAAAATCCAGGCGCGGCAGTCGCGCCGGGTTGTTGTTCGATCCATGACTCCCCTCCGCGAAGTGGTAGTGGCGGCTCGCGGAATGAGACGCGATCGATAAGGCCGGCGACGCGCCGCCGTGTGGCGCAGCGATGGCAAATCGTGACGAAGAATGACGGCGCCCCGTACTTTGGCGACAATGCACGCCGCCCTCGCAACGAGAACAACGCCATGCTGCGCAAACTGCTGATCGTATTCGTGTGTGTCCTGGCTACGACCGCGTGCTCCCGCCAGCCGGAGCCTGCTGCCGCCAAGCCCGGCACGGTGGCAATCGTCAACGCCAAGGTCTGGACGGGGGACGACGCGCAGCCCTGGGCTACGGCGCTCGTGATCGATGGTGGGAAGCTGGCGCTCGTCGGCAACGACGACGACGCCCGCAAAGCGAACGCTGAGCAGGTCGTCGATGCTGGCGGCCGATTGATCGTGCCGGGCTTCACGGACGCGCACGTGCACTTCAGAGAGGGCGGATTCGGTCTCGCCTCGGTGCAACTGCGCGATGCGCGCACGCGCGAGGAGTTCGTTGCACGGATCAAGGCCTTCGCAGCAACTGTACCCGCAGGGACGTGGATCACCGGCGGCAACTGGGATCACAGCTTGTGGGGCGGCGAGTTGCCGACGCGCGAGTGGATCGATGCAGTGACGCCCGATCATCCGGTGTGGATCAATCGACTCGACGGCCACATGTCGCTCGCGAACAGCGTCGCGCTGAAACTCGCGGGCATTACGCGTGCGACGAAGGACATCGCCGGCGGCGCGATCGTGCGCGACCGCAAGGGCGAGCCGACGGGTGTGCTGAAGGACAATGCGATGGCGCCGGTCGACGCGGTCGTGCCTGCGCCGTCGGCGGAGATGAAGGATCGCGGGTTGCTCGCTGCGATGAAGTACGTCAACGAACAAGGTGTGACGACGGTGCACAACATGGGCACCTGGGACGACGTCGACACATTCGCGCGCGCTGCGAAGGCGAACACGCTGACGACGCGAGTCTATGCGGTCACGCCGCTCGACCAATGGGAGAGGCTGCGTGACGCAGTCGCGGCCAAGACGTACGGCGGTGCAGACGGCCGCGGCGACGAGTGGCTGCGTGTCGGCGGATTGAAAGGCTTCATGGACGGCTCGCTCGGCTCGCACACCGCTGCATTCGACGAGCCGTTCCTGGATGCGCCGAAGGATCGCGGCCTGCTCGTAAATCCGCCGGAGAAGATGTACGAGTGGATCTCGGGCGCCGATAAGGCCGGCCTGCACGTGATGGTGCACGCCATCGGCGATCGTGCGATCGGCATGCTGCTCGATATATATGAGCGGGTCGCGAAGGAAGACGGTGCGCGCGACCGCCGCTTCCGCGTCGAGCACACGCAACACCTGCGCGAGCAGGACATTCCGCGCTTCGCACAACTCGACGTGATCGCAAGCATGCAGCCCTATCACGCGATCGACGACGGCCGCTGGGCCGAGCAGTTCATCGGCAAGCGGATCGCCACTACGTACGCATTCCGTTCACTGCTCAACAACAAGGCGCGGCTCGCGTTCGGCAGCGACTGGTTCGTCGCGCCCGCGACGCCGCTCGAAGGGATCTACGCCGCAGTCACGCGCCGCACGCTCGATGACAAGAATCCGGACGGCTGGGTGCCCGCGCAGAAGATCACGGTCGAGGAAGCGCTGCGCGCGTACACCGCGGGCGGCGCGTACGCGTCCTTCGACGAATCGCGCAAAGGAACGTTGACTGCAGGCAAGCTGGCCGACCTGGTGGTGATCGATCGCGATCTGTTCAGCATTCCGCCGCAGGAGATCCGGGATGCAAAAGTGGTAGCGACGGTGGTCGGAGGGAAGGTCGTCAGCGGCGGCTGGCCGACGGCAGTCGGCAACTAGAGCCGTATCGCAACCTTGCCGAAGTGGCTCCCGCTCTCCAGGTACTCGAACGCCGCCGCTGCCTCTTCGAACGAAAACACCCGATCGATGACCGGCTTCAGCTTGTGCCGGGCGATGAACTCGTTCATCGCCTCGAAGTCGGCGCGCGATCCCACATAGACGCTGGTCAGCGCGCCGAGGCGGCCCGTGACCGCACCGACGTCGACGCTGCCCTCGAAGCCGGTGAGTCCGCCGATGAGCGCGACGTGCCCACCGAGGCCGAGAGCAGCGAGCGCCCTCGGCAAAGTATCTTTGCCGCCGATCTCGAGCACATGTGACACGCCTGCGCCCTTGGTCGCGGCACGCACCTGCTCCTGCCACTCGGGATGAGTCCGATAGTTGATCGTCGCGACTGCGCCAAGCGTCCGCGCCCGTTCCAGCTTGGCGTCGCTGGAGCTCGTGATGATCGGCTTGGCGCCCGCGGCCGCTGCGAATTGCAGGCCAAAGATCGACACGCCGCCGGTCCCTTCCAGCAGGACGAACTGACCGCGCTGCATATGTCCATACGTGAACAGCCCGTTCCAGGCCGTCACGGCTGCGCACGGTAGCGTCGCAGCTTCCTCGAACGACAGATGATCGGGGATGCGCACAAGTCCATCCTCGTGCGTAACGATCCGCTCGGATAGCACACCGGGCACCGCTCCACCGCGCGCTCTCGAGATCGCAGCAGGCGTCGGCGGCCCATCGTTCCAGCTCTCGAAGAACGTCGTCGCCACGCGATCGCCGACCTTGAAGCGCTGCACGCCCGGCCCGAGCGCGACCACTTCGCCAGCGCCGTCGGAGACCGGGACGCGTCCCGAAGCATCGCCGCCGTCGACGCCTTGCAGCACGTAAAGATCGCGATGGTTCAGCGAGACCGCACGGATGCGCACCACGACCTCGCTGGCTTTTGGCGCGGGGACTTCTGTCTTGCGCAGCGCCAGGCGGTAGCCTTTGTCGGCCCGCTCCAGCTCGTAGCGCCGAACCTCTTCGGCCCCGGCGATAGACAACGGAGCAACAGTTGCGGACAAAAGCGACAGCACGGCGAGCGCCGGCAAGTACGTGGTTTTCATGGCAGGCGAACACTACTGCAATCGGCTGTGCGCGTCAGGTACGATCCGCAACGCCATGGCTGCCGCCCTGCCCGCACTGCCTTTCCACTGCCAGCGCTTCTCCACGCCGCTCGGTGAGTGGGAGTTCCTGATCGCTCCGCCGCCGCCGGATCTCGCGGGCATCATCGAGTGCTTCTGGATCTCGCGCGGGCGAGTCACCTTTCTCTACGAGAAGATCCTGCCGCAGAACAACATCGAGCTGATGTTCAACCTGCGCAAGCCGTTTGGCGTGCCGAACCGGCCGCCGGCCGACCGGCAGTTCAAGCGCGCGTGGATCGCGGGCATGCAGCGCGAGTGGCTGACCGTCACGCCGCAATACGATCCGAGCGAGCCTTCCTATCTATTGAGCATGCGCATGCCGCCGCTCGGCGCGTATCGCCTGCTCGGCATGCCCCTCGGCTCGGTTGCGCAGAACGTGTTCGAGCTCGACGAAGTGCTGGGCGACGCGATCGCAGCCGTGCACCAGCGCCTCGGTGATTGCGAAGACGCTGGCGCGCAGTTCGCGGTGCTGTGCGATTTTGCACGCAGCCGCATGGCACGCAGTCGCGTGACGCTGCGGCCCGATGCGCAGATCGCAGTCGACCTGCTGACGCGCACCGCGGGGAGCGAGCGCATCGAAGCGATCTGTCGCTCGGTGTCGATCAGCCGCAAACATCTGAACGACCTGTTCGACACGCACATCGGCCTGACGCCGAAGACCTACGCGCGGATGTTCCGCTTCCGGCGCGTCGTCGATCTCGTGCAACGCGGTCAGGGGCTGGACTGGACGCGCATCGCGATGAGCTGCGGCTACTACGACCAGGCGCACTTCAACCACGAATTCCGCGAGTTCTCCGGCATGAGTCCGGGCGAGTACGCGGCGGCGGGCTCGGTCGACGGCCTGACCGTGGTCGTCAGTTAAGGTAACTTTTTTACAAGGAGGCGTGCGGCGGGCTCGTTACCATCGCCGCATGCCAGAAATAAATCTGTGGGCGGTGCTCGCCGCCGGTGTCTCGAGCATGATCCTGGGCGGCCTGTGGTACTCGCCGGTGCTGTTCGGCAAGGCGTGGAGCGCGGCGAGCGGCATGACCGAAGAGCAGGCGAAGTCCGCGAACATGGCGAAGATCATGGGCACGGCATTCGTGCTCGCGGTGATCGGCGCCGCGGTGTTCGCGATGTTCCTCGGACCGAAGCCCGCTTTCGGGTTCGCCACTGCGGCGGGGTTGTCGGCGGGATTGTGCTGGGTCGCCGGATCGTTCGGCATCAACTACCTCTTCGAGCAGCGGTCGCTGCGACTGTTCCTGATCAACGGCGGCTATCACACGCTGCAGTACACGCTGATCGGAGCGGTGCTGGGGTTGTGGCATTGAAGGGCACACATATATGAGAGCGATCGCGGCTGTACTCCTGGGTTCTTCCTTGCTTGCGTCCGCGGCCCCGGCGGCGGATGCGCCACTGGCTCCGTTGTCACGACTGGCGGGTCATTGCTGGAAGGGAGAATTCGCGGATGGCGGGAGCTGGGATCGCCACTGCTTCGAATGGGCGTACGACGGCAAGTTCCTGCACGACAAGCACGTGGTCACGGGCAAGCGCGCGCCGTATGGCGGCGAGACGTTCTATCGCCACGATGCGAAGGACAATCGCATCGTGTTCCATTACTTCAACAGTCAGGGCGGCTACAGCGAAGGTGACGTGCAGCCGGCGCAGAATGAGCTGCGCTTTCCCGAAGAGCGCTACGAGCAGGGCGGCAAGACCCTGGTCTTACGAACGACCTGGCGCTTCGAAGGCGACGCCAGGTACCTCGCCGTGACTGAGCAGCAACGCGACGGTCAGTGGGTCGAAGCCTGGCGTATCGCCTTCGCGCGCGAATAGGCTCCCGTTTCTACCAGCCGATATCCCGCAGCAGCTGGAACGTCAGGTCCTGCGGCACGTTGACGCTGTGAGTCAGGTCGCCGTTGATGGACGGCTCCATCAGCTGGTTCGGAATCGCGCTGGTGTCCCAGTGCGAAACCGACGAGCCGGGCTCGAACGGATTCGGCGTGTAGATCACCGGCCGGCCCAGGGCGTCCGCGCCGTTGAGCAGGTTCGGATTGGACCGCATCGTCGTGAACACGCCGGACTTGGTGCGTGAACGGAAGCGCAGCACGTCCTTGAGCCTGTTGCCGTCAGCCAGCGAAATGCGCACTGCCGGAATTACGATCGTCGGATCGACGCCGCCGAGCGCCGCGGGCGGCGTGCTGTTGACGTTGTCCGCGACGATCACCGCGATGGCACCGGCGTTCTGGGCGTTCTTTACCTTGATCACGAACCCGCACACGCCGCGATCGACCAGTGCGATCTTGCCGTTCACCGCCAACGCGTTCGCCGCGTTGAACGGTGTACAGGCGTTGCCCGCCGGCGACGTGTCGATGACGTTCATCACTTCGCCTGTCAGACCCGCCGGCGTCAGCGCCGGCCCGAACGCGGCCCCACCCACCTGGTAGTCGCCAGCGACAGTGGCAGGCGCATTGACGGTCATCTCAGGTTGTCCCGGCGCGAGCACAGCGGCCGCGTTGGCCACGACGTTCGCTCCGATCCACGCGACACGCCGACCGTTGATCGCCGACTGCTGGCGCTCCGCGTTGGTCATCACTGACCACAGCTTGTTCTGCGTGTTGTCGAACGTGAAGAGATCGTAGATCGTCGGGATACCCGCAACGATCTGTGCGCCGGTCTGGCCGTTCGTGAACGTCTGGAAGCCGAGCCCATGCCCGAACTCATGCAGCAACACGGCCACCAGGTCGATCAGCGGGCCGTGGTTGTTGTCGAAACCGAGATAGAACGGCGCGCCCGTCAGACAGCCCGGCTGTCCGAGATTGACGTTGAAGCGGGCGCGGATGTCGGCCACCGTCGGTGACAGGTCGACGCCGGCGATCTTGCTGGCCAGCGCTCCGCCGTAGGCGGTGTTCTGGAACGCCACGTTGGGAAAGTTCGCGAACGCCTGGAGCGAGCCCGCGGAGCCCAGCACCGCGGAGGTCGCGGTGCAGGCCAGCGGTTCGAACGTCGACTGGATCTGGATCGGGACGGTGCTCGTCAGCGTCGCACCCCAGATGGAAGCCGCATGCTGGAACGCGTTGAGACGTTGCTGGCCCAGCGTCGTTCCGAAGTTGCCGCCGACCGGCGCTACCGGTGTCGGATCGTTGAAGCCAACGCCCGCTGCGTTGCCATTCACGATGACGATGGTCGCAGCGCTGAAAGTCGGCGCGCTGAAGGCAATGCCTGCAAACGCCAGGCTGGCAACGAGCAGCGAACGCAGGCTCGGTGATTTAGCGGTCATGACCCACCTCCTGCGCCTTCGAATCAGTGGCCGGGTTCGCGACTGCGCGTTCCGCAGCAGTCTTGCCCTTGTGCTCCTCGACCTTCACGCCTTCGGCTGTCTTCTGCGCGACCTGGTAGACCATCTGCTCGTCGGTGAGCGTGATGGTCATCGTGCCGTCGTCGCCGTAAGTAACCTCGAGCCCGCCGTCATCCGACTGCAGTGCGTCGGCGTCGTTGCGCTGAAGTGACCGAGTGTTCAGCCGCAGTTTCGGCTTGGCGGCGAGCGCCCGGGCTTCTTCGGAAGTTACCGGCCGCAACTTGCCCGAACCGTCGATGGCCGCTGTCATGCCCTGATCCGCGCCTGACTTCGGCTCGGCAACCGTTGCCGCCGGAGCATTGACGACGCTCACGTTCGGAAACGTCATCGCGCCGTCCTTGTTGGCAGGCGGTTCGGCAAGGGCCGGTAAAACGACACCGGCCGCGAGCGTCAGGCCCGCAGCCGAGATCCATCGTCTGAGATTCAATGGAGTGGCAACCATGGAAAACTCTCCTTCGAAGGAAGCCAAAAGACATCGGTCGGCGCCCAGGGGCTGCCTGGACGCCGACCGGCTTGGGTTCGTTATTTGATGCGGGTCCGACGACGCAGCGACAACGCCAGCGACGCCGAGGCGAGGAGGAACAGAGCGAGCGTGCCGGGCTCGGGAATTCTGTAGACGACCGAGTCGATGCCGATGTAGTCGCCGTTGACGGACGTATCGGTGACGTAATAGCGGAACGCGAAGCGTCCAGTGAGGCCGCCTACACCGAAGATCGAGAACGAGTACTGCGTCCAGTCACTCGCGTAGCCGCCGAGATTCAGTGCGGGATTGAGCGTCAGCCATAGCGTCGTGAAGGCGCCGACGGACGCATCGGTCGCACCCACGTCCAAGCTGGCGCCGCTGGTGCTGAGACGCACTTCGAGCCGGTCGGGAAAAGCACCGTTCGAGCGTGTGTAGAACGACAACGTTGAGCCTTCGACCAGGTTGAGCTCCGGTGTCAGCAACCAGTTGCTGATGTTCCCGCCGAAGCCGGCATTCTCGAAATTGGCGCCGGCGTATGAGTCCGGGGTGCCGGACTGCGCTCCGAAAACACCGGGATTGCCCTGGAACCAACCGGTAGTACCACCGGGGCTGCTGTTGTTGATCGCCGCCCAGCCGGTGAGCGGGGCCCCCACGTCGAAGCCTTCGTCCAGGCTGTCGGTCGGAACGGCCTGCGCGCCGACAGCGATGGACAGCAATAGCAGAGTAGCAAGCGTCTTCCTGATCACGTGACTCTCCCCTTATTGGTCTTTATCGTTTCGAATGAGCACGGTCGTGGACCTGATAACGGCGTGCAAAATCTCGTCCACTGCTTGTGCAGACGCGGAATAACAACGGCTTGGTCCCGCAAATTCGCGTCCGGCGTTCGATAGTCAGGCGTGGATTGCTAAATTAGCCGACAGCGCTGGAGAGCAGCATGCGAGCACTACCGGGCAGATCGACCGCCGTGACCGTGGGACTGTTGGTCGCCTGGGCAGCCTTCGCCCAGACCGACCGGGTCTCCCGCTTTCCCGCGATGTCGCGCGCTGCAGAAGAGCGCGGCCTCGCCGACCCGTTCAAGGGCATCACCACGAACGGCGAGGTCGTCAAAGGCCTGTTCCCGTTGCGCTCCACCGGAGTGTCGACCGAGCCGGTGCGCGTCGCGGCCGGGAAATTCCTGGCCGCGCTCAACGAGGAGCAGCAACGCAAGACGCTCTATCCGGTCGACGACATCGAATGGCGCAAGTGGATGAACGTCAGCTTCTACGTGCGCCAGGGGATGGGCTTCAACGAAATGTCCGAGGCCCAGCGCGAAGCGGCGTTCGGACTGATGCGCGCTTCGCTGAGCGCGAAGGGCATGAAGCTGAGCCGCGACATCATGAAGCTCAACCGCACGCTCGGCGAGCTCAACCACGACAACTTCGTCGAGTACGACGAGTGGCTGTACTGGATCACGGTGATGGGCACGCCGTCGCCGACCGAGCCGTGGGGCTGGCAGCTCGACGGCCATCACCTGGTCGTCAATTACTTCGTGCTCGGCGACCAGGTCGTCATGACGCCGTCGTTCTTCGGCTCCGAGCCGGCGCGCGCGACGGCGGGCAAATACAAAGGCACGAGCGTCATGCAAGAGGAGCAGGAGGCGGGCCTCGCGTTCATGAAGTCGCTCACGCCGCAGCAGCGCACAGCAGCGACGCTGCGAACGTCGAAGGACGGCAACGACAATCTCACCGAGGCGTTCAAGGACAACGTCGTAATGGATTTTGCGGGTGTACCGGCGCGGTCACTGAACGACAAGCAGAAGCGCGAGCTGCTGACTCTGATCGGCCTGTACGTGCACAACATGCGCGACGATCAGGCGCGCGTGCGCATCGACGAAGTGAACGCGCGCATGGACGAAACGTACTTTGCGTGGATGGGCGGCACCGAGCCTGACTCGGTGTACTACTACCGCATCCATAGCCCGGTAATCCTGATCGAGTTCGATCACCAGAAGCCGGCCAACCTGCGGCATCTGTACCCGGACAAGCCGTACCGCGACCACATTCACGCGGTGGTGCGCACGCCGAACGGCAACGATTATGGGAAAGACCTGCTGCGGCAGCACTACGCAGCGCACCCGCACTGACGCTCAGGCCACCTGATTTCTGCCTGCCCGCTTCGCTCGATAGAGCTGAATATCTGCCGCCTGCAGCAGCTCAGGCACTTCGGCGCTTCCGTCCCACTGCGACAGCCCGATGCTCAGCGTCACGTTGAGGTCCCGCTGCACGCGGCTCCAATCGTGACGCTCGACGCACGCGCGCAGGCGCTCGCAGAATTCCAGGCCCTGCTCCTGCGACAGGCCCGGCAAGATCAGCGCGAACTCCTCGCCGCCGATGCGCGCAACCAGGTCGGTCGGGCGGCACTCGTCGCGCATCAGCGTCGCGACCTGATTCAGAACTTCGTCGCCGACGGCATGTCCGAGCCGGTCGTTGATCACTTTGAAGTGGTCGAGGTCGCCGACCGCGATGCTGAGCGGATGCCCGACGGCCAGCGCCACCTCCATCTCGGCCGCGAGCCGCTGCGCGAAGTGGCGGCGATTTGCCAGGCCCGTCAGCGGATCTTCCTGCGACTCGCGCTCGAGCTTCAGGCTGCGCTCGCGCAGCGCTGCGATCAGCCGCTCCTTTTCCGCGCTCGCCTTCTCCAGCTCGTGAGTGCGCTCCGTCACGCGCAGCTCCAGGCGCATCCGGTAATCCTCCAGATCTTCGAATGCGCGCGCGTCGGCGACTGCCGGCGCGACTTGCGTGGCGAGTTGCTGCATGAGGTGCAGATCTGCTTGCGAGTACACGCCGGGCGAGGTGTGTTGCACGCTGAGGAGCCCTGTCACCACGCCGTCTTCGATAAGCGGCACGACGATCACCGAGCCAGTTTCCTTGCCCGTCGCTTCCGCGCGCTGCCGCAGCTCCGCCGGCGCGCGCGACCAATCCTCGACGAGCAGCGGCGCGCGACGCTCCACCGTCCAGCCGAACAATCCCGCGTTCACGCTTTTGGTGCGCGCGGGCTGACGCTCACCGCGGCGCTCGTGCACGCGAAAGTCGAGGATCTGCTCCCCGGGCTCGACCAGCACGAAATAGAACTCATCGAAGCGCAGCAGCGTCCGCGTTTCGGTGAGGATGCGCTCGCCCAACTCATCGATGTGGCGCGCGCCATGCAGAGCGCGGCTCGATTCGAACAGCTTGGCCATCGGTCCGCGCCCGTCGGCAGCAGTCGCAGCAACGCCAATGCTGTTGAAGCTCAGCACGAAGACCAGCATCACCAGAGCGAACAGCGCGAAGACTGACGGCTGGCCGACGTTGTACAGCACCGCGGCGAGGACGCCCGCCGGCACGAACACGAAGTCCGAAAGGACATAGGCAGGCTGCAGCACGCTGCGCACGTCGCGGCGATCGAACAGGAAAAACAGCGTCATGACCCCGGTATTCACGGCTTGCGCGACGACGGCCATCGCAGCGAGCGGCCAAAGATCGGCCATACCGACGCTCGCGAGAGGATAGTGTCCGCCTGCGGCGGAGTACGCAGCGCCCGCCGCCAGCAGCATGACGATCGTCATCGCTGCATTATGCAAAGCGCGCAGCATTGCGAACGTCGTCGAGCCCTGGCTGTACGCGCGATTGAACAGTGGCCAGATGAAGGATGCCGTCGCGCAGATCGCCGCGGCGACCGCCGGGCTGAACACCAGCAGCAAGCCGATCTGCGGCACGCGCTCCATCGAGATCAGGCCGATGCGCATGCGCAACCCGAATTGGAATACGAACAGGCAGGCTACGACCGCGATCGCTGCAACCCACGGGGGCGGAAACGCCGGTGTCGCGCTCAGCTCGACGGCCAACCACGTGCCGGCGCCAGCGGCGAGCAACGCCGAATACGCAGTGAGCGCGCGATAGCGGGAGGCCATCGGCGCAGTGTACTCGCGTCAGCGCCGCTTGAAATATTGCACAGCGCGCTCGTGTTTCTCGGCGGCTGCGCGCGTCGTGAAGGTTCCCAGATTGCGGCGGCGCCCCGTCCGCGGATTCTTCTTACGCGAGTACAGGCGGTAACCGCCGGATGCGAGTTTACGGATCATGACCGGACAACGCGCGCAGGGCCGATCCGTTCCCGGCGTGCCCAGCCACTCGTCCGGGCTCGATGACGACATCAACGAAGCGTCAGCTCCCAGGTCTCTGCGATCAGCTTCGCCCCGAAGCTCTCATGCGGCTGCGCTGCCACCTTCCGGAATCCATGACCCTCGTAGAGTTTTCGCGCAGCGGAAAGGATGCTCTGCGTCCACAGCGTGACCTTGCGATAGCCGGCGGCGCGCGCGAACGCGAGACATTCCTCGACCAGCCTGTTGCCAACGCCCATGCCGCGCTGGCTCGGGTCCACCAGCAGCAGACGTAACTTTGCAATGGTGCGCGAATGGCGGACCAGCATGATGCAGCCGACGCGAATCCCGTTGCGCTCGGCGATCCAGCAGCGCTCGCCGGTCGAAGCGAATTCGCGCAGAAATTTGCCGCAGATCTCCGCGACGAGCGCCTCGAAGTCCGTATTCCAGCCGTACTCCTGGGCGTACAGCTCGCCATGCTGCTGCACGATCCAGCCCATGTCGCCGGCGCGATGCTCGCGCAATTGCAGGTCGCCATTGCGCACCGGTTGTGCGCCGAGCAGGGACTGCACGTTCTGCAGATGGCCCTGCAACTTCACCTGCTGCTCCGGCGGCAGCGGAGCGAGCAGCGCGCCGATCTCGTCGCGCGAACGGATATCGAGAGCCTGGAACGTCGCTCTGCCCTTCGCCGTCAGATGCAGATGCGCCTTGCGCGCGTCTTCGCCGGAGCGCTCGCGCTTGAGCCAGCCACGCCGTGCGAACTTCGCGAGAATGCGGCTGAGATAGCCTGCGTCGAGCGCGAGGTCGCGAACGAGGTCGCTCGCGAGCGGCCGCTGCCGATGAGCGATCTCGTACAGCACGCGCACTTCGGTCAGCGTGTAGTCGGTGTCCAGCAGGCCGGCGCGCAGCACGCCGATCTTCTGCGTGTAGAAGCGATTGAACTCGCGGACCGCGCTGATGTGCGGCTCCGCGGCACGGGCGTTGGGCATGGCGGGCGGCTCCTGGAGGCCGCCGCCACTATCTGACAATTAGTTGACTGCGTCAACCTTTCTGCAGGCGCTGGCTGGCGGCGAGCAGGCGCGACTGGATGCGCTCGCCGACTTGCCCGCCCCATGCAGCGCGCAGCGCCGCCAGAGTCTGCGGCGCCGCCTCTTCCGGCGTTCCGGAGCGGAACGGCGGCTGCGGCGAATACTCGAGCGCGAGCTGCACCATGCGCGCGAGGTCGGGACTTGCGAGGTGCGACAGCACAGCGAGGCCAAAGTCGATGCCTGCAGTCACGCCACCGCCCGTCGCGCGGTTGCGATCGATGACCCAACGCTCGTTCGACGGCGTCGCGCCGAACATCGCGAGCGAGTCGCGGGCGAACCAATGCGTAGCTGCGCGATAGCCCCGCAGCAGTCCGGCTGCGCCGAGCAGCACCGCGCCGGTGCAAACGCTCGTCACCCACTTCGCCTGCTCGCCGCGCGTCCGCAGGAAGTCGATGACTTCCGCGTCGTCGAGCAGGTCGAACGTCGGCAGCAGTCCGCCGGGTGCGAACAGGATGTCCGGGTCGGCCCACGCGTCCGCGAACGAAGTCGTTGCGATCACCGCGAGACCGGAATCGGTCGGCACCGGGCCGGTGCTCTTCCACGCAAACTGGATCTGCGCGCCCGGCCAGGCTGCCCACACCTGCAGCGGTCCGACCAGGTCCTGCAGCGTCATGCCGGGATAGACCAGCATCTGGATCCGCGTCCCCGCCGGCTTGCCCGGCGACTCGGCAGCCCTGGCGGTCACGGCGACGGTGCCCGCCAGCGCGGCGAGCTGCATCAGTTCTCTGCGTGTCATGGTTGCGCTCCTGCGGTTCGGGGACGATCATGCGCGCACCGCCGCTGGCAGATATGCCAAGAGATTGACGATTCATGCCAACCGTCGTTTACCTCGCCTGCTTCCCCGGCGCGGAGCTGCTGGACATTGCCGGACCCACCAGCGTCTTCAGCAGCGCAACCAGCTTGCTCCGCCGCAAGGCCGGCTACGAAGTGCGGCTGGTTGCGGAGCGCGCGGGGCCTGTCGTCACTTCCAGCGGTGTGACGCTCACGGCACAGCACGCACTCGGCTCGCTGCGAGGTCCGATCGATACGCTGATCGTTCCCGGCGGGCTGCTGGGCGCGATTCACAATGCCGCGCCGCTCGTGCCGGTCATTACCCGTCTCGCCCCGCGAGTGCGGCGCCTGGCGTCGGTGTGCTCCGGCGCGCTCATTCTGTCGCGCGCTGGGGTGCTCGACGGTCGTGCGGCCGTGACGCATTGGGCTGCGTGCGATGAGCTGCGCCGCATGAATCCGCAATGTCGCGTGGAAGACGATCGCATCTTCGTACGCGACGGCAATGTCTGGACTTCGGCCGGCGTCTCGACCGGCATCGACCTGGCGCTCGCGATGGTCGAGGAAGATCACGGCGCGCAGCTTGCGCTCGAGATCTCGCGCTGGCTCGTCGTCTACCTGCGCAGACCCGGCGGCCAAAGTCAGTTCAGCGCTCCGCTCGCCGCGCAGGTCGCGGAGCGCGAGGGCATTCGCAAACTCCTGTTGTGGATGTCGGAGAACATGCAAGGCGATCTGTCGGTCGCAGCGCTCGCGCAGCGCGCGAACATGAGCGAGAGAACTTTTGCGCGCGTGTTCACTGCCGAGACACGGTTCACGCCGGCCGCATACGTTGAGCGGCTGCGCATCGACGCAGCACGCCGCAGCCTCGAGACATCGAAGAAATCGGTGAAACAGATCGCGCGGCTCTGCGGCTTCGGCACGGCGGAGACGATGCATCGGGCGTTCCGGCGTGGAGTGGGCTCGACGCCGCTGGAGTACCGGGCGCGGTTCGCGACGCCGAGCTGAGAACGGATAAAACTCTCGCCAAGACGCCAAGAGCGCGAAGAAGAATCAGACTCTTCATATCGGAATTCTTACCTTGGCGTCCTTGGCGTCTTGGCGAGAGAAATTCTTCTTTCTCAAAAGAAGGGAGGCGTCCCTGCCTCCCTCCCGGGGCCACTTACGGAGTCATGCTCTCGCCTGCCTTCACGATGAACGCCCACACGCCGCCGCCCGTGGCGATCGGGCCGTTGAGCTTCGTCGCAGTGCCGGGCGTTGCGACGCCGACGCGATACAGCTCGGGTGCAGTGCTGTCCTGCTCCGCCGAGTAGGTCGCGCTCGCGCTGTCATCGGCATACTCGAACTGCCACAGGCCTGCGCCCGCCATCGGCGCGCTGAGCTTGGTCGACGCGGTCGGCGTTGCGAATGCGACCTCGTAGAGCTCGTAGACCGTGAAGTCATCCTGAGTCGCGATGTACGCCGCGTGCGTGCCGTCGGGACGGAACTTGAAGTCCCACACGTCGCCGTCGGCGACCAGCGCGTCGCTCATCTTGGTCGCGACACCCGGTGCGGCAATGTCCACGCGGAACAGCTCGACGCGCTCGTCGACCTCCTGGTCGGCGAGGTACAGCATGAAGGTGCTGTCCGCCGAGAACTGGTACGCCGCCTTGACGTCGCCGCCCGACACGAGCGCCGGGCTCAGCTTCGTCGCGGCACCTGGAGATGACACCTCGACGGTGAACAGCTCGGTCACGTCGTCCGTGATCTGGTCTGCGCAGTAAGCGACGCGCTGCGAATCCGGGCTGAACTTGAAGTTGCAGATGCTGCCGCCGGCCGTCAGCGGACCGTTCAACTTGGCCGTCACGCCGGGGCTCGCGACCGTCGTGTCGTAGAGCTCGAGAACACCATCGACATCCTGGTCGGCGACGTACGCCACGTGGGTGCTGTCCGGGCTAAAAACGAACGCGCTGCTGACATCGCCGTTGACGACGAGTTGCGAGTTCATTTGCGTCGACACGCCAGGGTTGGCAATCGCAACCGAGAACAGCTCGAGCTTGTCCACCACTTGCTGATCGGCGCGATACAGGACACGCGTGCCGTCGTGGCTGATCGAATAACCGCTGCGCACCGACCCACCGGGCGTAAGCGCGCCGCTCACCTTCGTCGCCGCGCCGGGGCCGGCGACATCGACGAGGTACAGGTCGTACAGGCCGATCGTGGCGTTGTCGGCGCGATACACGACCTTGCTGCCGTCCGGCGTCTGCACGAAGTCCATCACGTCGCGATTGGTCTGCAGCTGCGGATTGAGCTTCGTGGCCACACCCGGCGTCGCGAGGTTGACGCGATACAGCTCGTAGCGCGTGTCGATGTCCTGGTCGGCGAGGTACAGAACGGACTTGCCGTCCGGGCTGAGGGCGAAGTCATAGACGTTGCCGCCCGTGACCAGCGGCGCGCTCAACTTGACCGAGCCGCCCGGCGTGGACGGATCGACCATGTACAGCTCGTCGATGCCTGCAGTCGTCTGGTCGGCGACGTAAATGACGGGCTTGCCCGAGCCGCCAGGCGCGGGAGTCGGACCCGGAGCGGGCGTCGGATCCGGACCCGGGGTGGGTGCCGGAGCGGGAGCGGGACCGGGATTGCCGGAACCGCCGGAAGGAGTGCCGGCCTGCGAGCCGGAGCCGCCGCCACCGCCGCACGCAGTGAGGGCGAGTGTCACTGCTGCAGTGAGCAACAGCGAGCGCACGATACGAAGAGAACCGTTGGAAGTCGTCATGGGTGAATCTCCAGGGAGGGCTTGAGGTACTTCACCCACTGCATGCGTAGAATCCGGCGGAAGGGGATCAAAAAATGTCCGAAGGGGATGTCACCCGACTGCTCGGTGCAGCGGGAGCCGGCGATCGCGCCGCGCTCGAACGGCTGTACCTGCAGGTTTACGACGAGCTGCGCCGGCTGGCCGAGGCGCGGCTGCGGCGCGAGCGCGCCGGTCATACGCTGCAACCGACGGCTCTGGTCAACGAGGCGTACCTGCGCCTGAACCCGGAAGCCTCGACCTGGGAAAACCGCCGGCATTTCTTCGGCGCGGCCGCGCAGGCGATGCGCCGCATTCTGGTCGATCACGCGCGTCAGAAGCTCGCCGACAAGCGCGACGGCGGCGCCCGCGTCACGCTCGCCGATCTCGACATCCAGGCACCGGAAGAAGATCTCGACATCCTCGCAGTGAGCGATGCGCTCGACGTCCTGGCGCAGGAGGATCCGCGCCTGTCGGAAGTCGTGAGCCTGCGGTTCTTCGCGGGCATGAGCGTCGAGGAAACGGCGCGCGCGCTCGACGTTTCGCCGATCACGGTCAAACGCGATTGGGCGTTCGCGCGCGCGTGGCTGTGCGAGCGGATCGGCGCTGCCGGAACCTCACGCGCGTGACGCTGCAGACCGAACGCGAACTGTTCGAAGCGTGCATGGACCTCGCCGCCGGGCAGCGCACCGCCTGGCTCGAACAGCATTGCGGAGATGCGCCGCTGCGCGAGCGCGTGTTGCGACTGCTGCGGGCGCATGACTCCGCGCAGGAACACGGCTCGCTCGAACAGTCGCCGCTCGTGACTGCACGCCGCATCGGCGACTTTGATCTGCTGGAAAGAATCGGCGAAGGCGCGATGGGCGAAGTCTGGCTCGCCGAGCAGACTGCGCCGGTGCGGCGCCGCGTCGCAGTGAAGATCGTCAAGGCCGGCACCGGCTCGCGCGAAGTCATCGCCCGCTTCGAGCTGGAGCGCCAGGCGCTCGCGATGATGAGCCATCCTCACATCGCGCACATCGTCGAGGCCGGCACTACGGATGACGGCCGGCCGTACTTCGCAATGGAGTACGTGCCCGGCATTCCGCTGACGAAGTACTGCGATCAGCATCGGCTCGACATCGACGCGCGGCTCGCGCTGTTCGTGCTCGTTTGCGAGGCCGTGCAGCACGCGCATCACAAGGGCGTGATCCATCGCGATCTCAAGCCGGGCAATCTGCTGGTCACCGAGATCGACGGGCGGCCGAGCCCGAAGGTGATCGATTTCGGCATTGCCAAGGCAGTCGCGCTTCAACACGAGCCGAGCCGCGCGCACACGATGATCGGGCACCTGATCGGCACGCCGGAGTACATGAGTCCCGAGCAGGCGCAGCTCTCGCCGCTCGATGTCGACACGCGCGCCGATGTCTACTCGCTCGGCGTCGTGCTGCACGAGCTGCTCACTGGCACGCTGCCGTTCAGGACTTCCGATCCGAACGCGACGCCGGCAACGCTCGTGCAGGAACTGCTGACGCACGATCCTGCAGCCCCGAGCACGCGCGTCCGAGTCGCCGCGCCCGAGCCGGAGCAGAGCGCGGCGAATCGCGGTCTCACTTCGCGTCAGCTGGCCGCGCGACTCGCGGGCGACCTGGATTGGATCGTACTCAAGGCGCTGGAGAAGGATCGAAATCGCCGCTATGGATCGCCGTCGGAGCTTGCTGCCGACATCCGTCGCCACCTGGCTGACGAGCCGGTCGTCGCAGGTCCGCCGTCCACGCTGTATCGCATGCGAAAGTTCGCTGCGCGCCATCGATTGCCGCTGGCGCTCGCTGCTGGTGTGTTCGTCGCTGCGATCGTGTTCGGCGCGATGATGGCGTGGCAGGCACATCAGTTGGCTCTGCAGCGCGACGAGGCGCGCTTCCAGGCGCAGCGCGCGGAAGCGTCGAGCGAGTTCATGAGCCTGATGCTGGAGGAAGTCGGTCCGGAAGGCCGGCCGCTCTCGCCGACCGAACTCGTCGACAAGGGCGTGCAGCTTCTCGATCGCCGCTACGGCGCCGATCCGCAATTCGCTGCGCGCATGCTCCTGCAGATGTCGCGCCGCTACATGGATCTCAGCAATACCGAGAAGTCGTCGCAGGTGCTGGTTCGCGCGCTGGCGATTGCACGCGAGGTGGACGATCCCGATCTGCTCGCCGATGTCGAGTGCACGATGGTGCGCGCCGCTCTCGATGCGAACCAGCCCGACCTCGCCAGGGAGCACCTCGCAGGCGCACGCGCGGCACTCGCACGTCTGCCCGATGCTCCCGTCGTGACTGAAGTGGACTGCCTGCGTGCCGAGGCGGACATGGCCGAGAACGATCGCGACTTCGCGACAGCGGAGACGAATCTGCGCAAGTCGCAGAAGCTGCTCGAAGAGAGCGGCAACACGCGCGGGCTGTTGTATCACGCAGTGCTGACGGATCTTGGCGGTGTCCTGTTTCGCACGAGTCGCTTCCGCGAGGCACTGACATTGAACGAGCAGACGGCGGAAGCCCTCGATCGCAACGGTCGCGGCGGCACAATGGGACGCGTCACGGTCTCGATGAATCGAGCCTCGCTGCTCATGCGGCTCGGCGAAGTAAGTGGAGCAGAAGCCGCGGCTGCCGAAGCGACTCGCCGCTTGCAGCGATTGCGCGGCGGCGAGCCGGCAACGCCCCAGCAGGCGATCGCGTACAGCATCACATTGAACCGATTGGCTCGTCCGGACGAAGCTCGCAGGCTGCTCACTGCTGCGCGCGAGCAAGCACGCAGCCTCGGTGCGGAGTTCTGGGTAGCCGTCGCCGAGTTTCACCTCGCGCGCTCGTTCATGCTGGCGGGCCACTACGATGAGGCGCGGACGCT
>Ga0075419_10000171_pt1 | contig 37381 bp, 28 predicted proteins | sample SoiMetdeltSBSDD3_FD_76900 | JGI IMG/M metagenome (GOLD analysis project Ga0075419, IMG submission 76900) | Bulk soil microbial communities from a Populus tree surrounding site in Tennessee, USA - Soil MetaG P. deltoides SBSDD3 | ecosystem: Environmental > Terrestrial > Soil > Tree plantation... | reverse complement strand
TTGAAAGATTTTTATAGATCAATGCGGGCTCATCCACATTATTAACTACCATATCCATGTCTCCATCATTATCAAAATCAGCATAAGCAGCGCCGTTGGAATAAGTCTTCGGATTATTCCTGATCATCGAAGCTGCATCAACAAACGTTGCTTCGCCTTTATTCAAATAGAATTTATTGGCCAGCTTTATCTGCGGAAATTTTTTTATCAGCGCCATATCATTTTCATCAACACGATTTGTCCTTATTTTTTCCTGTAGTTCATCATTACTGATATGGTTTATATAATCCATATCATTCAACCGTTTGGGAATACCATTACTGATGAACAGATCCTTCCAGCCATCGTTATCAAAATCTGTCCACAACGGTGCCCAGCTCCAGTCTGTTGCATACACTTCACTGTAAAAACCAATTTCGCTGAACAAGCCATTTCTCCTGTTCAGCTGTAGTGTGTTCCTCGCAAACTGGGGATGATAACCGTGCCTGATCTTGAAGTGAAAAAGGTTGTACTCGTTTTCACCCAATGATCTTTTTAAAATGTAAGGATCCTCAGGCATCATATCAATTGAAATGATTTCAGGAAACCCATCGTTTGTAATGTCAGCCACATCAGTACCCATGCTGAATTGGCTTGTGTGCATAATGCTGCCTTCCAGGGTATCTATGAAAGTTCCATCCTTCTGGTTAATGTAGAGATAATCGTTTTCATGAAAATCATTCCCGATATATAGATCAGGATAGCCATCGAGATTTATATCAGCAACAGAAAGCCCTAAACCGTATCCGATAATTGACCGGTTAATTCCGGCTGTTGCAGAGACATCAACAAATTTTCCACTATCATTTCTAAAAAGGTAATCTGCCGCGAGTGTATCAAATGTATTTAGGTAAGATGATCGCTCATTAAAGGTTCCGTTAAAGCGAAGCGAATGATTCATTAAAAAAAAATCCAGATCCCCATCAAGGTCATAATCAAAAGCCGCTGCCTGGGTACCAAATCCGCTAAAATCAAGACCCAACTTCCCGGCTTCATCTTCATAATAAGGCACCCCATTCGCATCTTTTCCTTTACAAATCAAAAATTGATTCTTGCTTTTCAATGTTTCATAATTACCAACACGTGATACATAAATATCCAATAAGCCATCATTATTAATATCAACAACAGATACCCCTGTGCTCCATCCGCCATCTTGTGGTATCCTTGCGTCTTTCGTTACATCTTTAAACTTCATTCCCCCTTCATTCAGGTAGATTTTATTCTCTCCCTGGTTCGATGAAAAGAAAATATCGCTAAGTCCATCACCATTAAAATCCCCGACTCCAACACCGGCCCCGTTATAAAAATACATGTACTTGAACATATTGAATGCCGGCGTCGGCGTCAGCTTATTTGCAAAATCGATTCCTGTTGACTTATTGTCCAACACTTCAAACATTGCCTGCACTTCTGCTTTCTTCTCATTACACGAAAAAAGTGAAACACACCATATGATAGCTATAAAAATGATTTTGAACCAAACTTTGGCACTACTATTAACCTTATGTTGCGTCGCACTCTTCATCATTCTGTAATACTATTTAGCTAAGAGGATAAAAGAGAGTCCCGATAGCTATCGGGAGAGAAAAAGAGTTTCCTCGAACCTCTCCTTATCTCTTTTTCTCCTTTATTCTCTTAGTTTATATATAACCGGGAAATCATTATTTCTCAAAAACAAAATATAGTTTTCTTTTTTACCCATTATCCATGCAATATCCCTTACCATACCAGTGACAGCTATCCCAGTCCTTGCTGGATCTATTTTGGTAAATTGTCTGTTCCCGTTATTTTTTAGTACAATACCATAATTAGCATCCAACCTTCCGAATTGGGGAAGGCATTCTGTGATATTTCCGCCCAGAACAATATCTAATTTTCCATCATTATTAATGTCCTTACAAAGTATTGCATTGACACTCGACAGTTGCACTTCCAATGGCAATTCTTTTATGGTAAATCTTCGATCGCCGTCGTTCCAGGCTATCACACTGCTGCTGTAGTTAAATGTTTTTACAGTTGCCGATTGCACAGATGCTGGTTCAAAAAGAGTTTGTATTGTTTTTTTAGCGAATTCATGATGTTTTAAATTTTCTTTTTTCAGCGACGGCAAGGCATCCGTAAACTCTCTTTTTAAAAAGACAGGAACATCATTTCCATTTATTGTTCTTGAAAAAATCTTATCCGCTAATGTATTCTTATCAAAATCGTTCATCCAAAGCTTTACCGGGTGTTGTTTGTCAGGATGCAAGTAAAAATTATTCCCGTAATTTCCAAGTATAAGGTCATTGTCACCATCGCCATCCAGGTCTGTTGCATTTACCGATTGCCACCACCCAAACATATCATTCATGCTGGTGCCAATCTCATTCATTTTACCATTAGTATATGAAAATATTCTTGGCGTCATCCATTCACCAACAATGATCAGTTCCTTTTTATTATCGCCAATTAGATCTGTCCATATAGCTCCTGTCACCATTCCAATTGTACTGATCACTGGATTTAATTCTTTTGCAACGTCCGTAAAATGTCCTTTGCCATCATTTTGATAAATGTAACTATCAGGCTCGGTCCCATAATTATAAGACAGGCTTCTACCTCCAACGAACAGATCAAGATCGCCATCGCCATCATAATCATCCGCAACAGCTAATGCTATATTGGAATTATTTCCATCAAAAGCAGTGGTATCGTTTTTAAAATTCCCACTGCCGTCATTTTTATAGAGCCGATGTTTTAAATAAGGATTTCTTGGTGGCAGATCATTGCCCCCTGAGCCAACAAACAGATCTTCATCACCGTCTTTATCGCAATCAAAAAATAAAACAGCTACGTCTTCAAATTCTTTGTCAGCTTCAAAAGTTTTTTGACCGCTTTTCACAAATCCGTTCTTAGTTTGAAAATACAATTGTCCAGCCTGTCCTTTTGCGCCGCCAATAAAAATATCCTGCAAACCATCTTTGTTTACGTCACCAACAGATGCTTTAGGCCCCTCACGGGAAAGCATGACGGGAATATTTCTTTCTGCATAATAATCCACGAATTCATTTTCTGTATGCTTGTCAAATTGTGTAGTTGATGAATCAAATAATCGTATTCCGGGTGCCTTATACTCGATGTCAACAATATTTGGACTGGTCTCCTCAATAATATTGTTTTTATCCAACAAGTCATCATTAAGATATGTCTCAAATCCACCGGGCCAAATAACTTTTGCGTATTTTATTTTTCTATCCCCCAATCCGATCACAATTTTATAATCAACACTTGATTGAAAACCCCGGCTAGGAATTACTTCTCTTGTTATGATTCCACTGTCAGTAAGCAATTCAATTTTAGCACCAATCGCAAACTTATTTGGTGCCTTACCTTCCAATTGAAATGAGATAAAGTGATTGCCATTGATCTCCCGGCTATTATTCTTATAAACAAAACATGGCATGTTCACATTATTCACTATTAGATCAAGATCGCCATCATTATCCAGGTCGCCATAGGCAGCGCCATTCGAAAATGAGGGTTGAGTAAATCCCCAATTGACGCCTTCATCAGAAAATCTAAGGTTGCCATTATTTCGAAATGCTTTATTCAATATCGGAACTGAAGGCATACTGTCAACGATCTGCTGCACTTCTTTCTTCTCACCAGTCATTACCATTTTCTGAATTATATCGTTGGCAAAAAAGTCAATAAAATCCTGGTCAATCAGGTCTTTATAAATACCATTACAAACATAGATATCATTCATGCCATCATTGTCAGCGTCAAACATTAACGCTCCCCAGCTCCAATCGCTGGCGGCAACACCGCTGAAGTAAGCGGTTTCCAGAAATTTTCCATTGCCATTATTTACCTGTAGGGCATTCTGCTGAAACTGGTGATAGAAGCCTTGTATTTCTTTTTTGTGATAAATATCATAACCATCAAATGAGGAGGTTGTTTTTAAACGATAGTCGTCAGGTGGTAGCATATCTGTTGTAAATATATCCGGATAACCATCATTATTTATGTCAGCAAGATCAGCGCCCATGGAAGCAAGGCTTGTATGCTCCATCCAATTCGGAAGCTCTTCTTTGAATGTTCCGTTTTGCCGATTGATATATAAATAATCCCGCTCAAAAAAATCATTCGAAATATACAGATCAGGATAATGATCACCGTTTATATCACCAACGGTTACACCTAGCCCAAACCCAATCAGACTGCCGTATATATTTGCTTCCCTACTCACATCATTGAAGTATCCCCCATCATTGCGCAGTAACTTATCACCGCCGCCTTTTACAAAATCTTCCACAGGCCAATCCTCCGCACGAAGCTCTCTTTTGTTTTCATAATTCAGTGTATTTACGGGGATAAAACTATTATTCAGAATATAACAATCAAGGTCACCGTCAAGATCATAATCAAAAAAAGCGGCGTGTGTAGTGTACCCCTTTTCATCCAATCCGTATTCTTTTGCTTTTTCTGTAAATGTCAGGTCATGATTATTAATAAAAAGCTTATTACCGTCCTTGTTCTTCCATTTATCGATTCCTGCATTACATATGTATATATCCAGCCACCCATCCGCGTTTATGTCAACCATAACAACGCCGGTATTCCATTTTCCTTTTTCTTCGATCCCCGCTCTTACTGAAACATCTTCAAACTTAAAATTTCCTTTATTCAAATAAAGCTTATTCTCTCCCATGTTAGAAGTCATAAACACATCCGGTAAACTATCGTTATTAATATCCCCGATACCTACGCCACCGCCATTATAAAAATTCCGATAAGTAAAAATGTTGAAGTCCTTTGTGTTTTCTATCCTGTTAGTGAAGTTGATTCCGGTATCATTTTCAAGGGAAAAAAGCATTTGTGATTTTTTTTCCTCTTTGCAGGAAAAGAAAAACATTAGAGGTAACCACAACAAAACAACAATCGTTCTTTTCATGGATGTGAAAACTCAGTGTTGTAATCTAATAGCATAACGTATAACGGAAAACTAAAAAGGCCATCTTTTTAAATGGCCTTTTTGAGTACTGCTTGTTTACTTCGATATTTTAATTATAGCCGGGGTTTTGTGAAAGATTCGGATTAACAGCCAACTGGCTGCTGGGGATAGGGAATAAAAGGTTTTTGGTACCGTTATCCGCAGATTTTTCCTGCCAGGCCGATAAATATTTTCCAAACCGTATCAGGTCATTTCTTCTCCAACTCTCCCAATACAATTCTCTTCCTCTTTCATCAAGCAAGGCATTTAAATCAACGGAAACTAAGGCCGTTGCCCCACGCTTGAGGCGGATTTGATTTACTATTAGTAAAGCTCCTGCAGCATTGTTTGATCTTAACATTGCCTCAGCTTTCATTAGCAAAACATCGGCATATCTAAACATAACATAATCGTTCTTTTTAAAATCTCCAGTGGTTCCATAATCGAAGGCATATTTAACAGCCCTTATTCCTGCTAATTCCAAAGTGTTTTGATCGGTTTCTCTTATTTTCACTGCCCTCGTAAAAGCCAAAGGAGCGGTAGAGGGGTTCCTGGCATTGAGAGGTGCATCTGTAGTTAAATTATATTGTTGCCCTATAAGAAATCCAACATTAACTCTTGAGCCAGGGTTCGGAAGTGCACCAGGATAGCTATAAGAAACGCCTCTTCTTTGATCGGTTGCTCCGAACTTGTCATAAAAATCAGAAAGTGTTGACCAGCCATTCCATCCACCTGGGTTCATGTTGTAATGGTTTATCATATAAGTAAAGCCACGCATGGCATCAGACCCTCTTGCAGAAGTGCCGGTATTTAAAAAAGTGAAGATGCTTTCTTTTGACTTTACATCATTATCGGGAGCAAAGGCATCAAAGAAATTATTATTCAAAGCATACTTATTGCTATTAATTATTTGGTCAGCAAGGGTAATTATTTGGTTCATATCAGCTGCAGCAAAAGTGGGTGCAGCTCTGTTTCCATATACCCCTTTGTTTAAATAAAGCTTCATTAATAAAGCCCTTGCGGCATCCTTATTTGCAACTGATGAAGTTGTAGGTGATCCGTCAGGCAGTGTAGCCATGATGGCATTTAATTCGCTAATAATAAAGTCTGCACCCTCTGTTCCCTTTAGCGTTCTCGGTGTTATTTTGTAATCAGTTAGATCTTCCCGATAGGGTACCTGGTCCCAACCGTCTAATACCCAATACATAGATAAAGCTCTTAGAAATCTTGCTTCTGCAGCTTGTTGAGCGGAAGGATTAAACTGCAATACATTGGACGCCGCAAACTGTGCTCCTAATAAGCTACTATAAGCACCGCTCAAAAAACTATGATCTACTGTCCAGGAATGAAGAAACAACTGCCTCCATAGCCCATTATCATCCCAGTCACCTGCACGGGTAGGCACAATTGTTTCGTCTGAAGTAACCTGAGCTGAAGAAATCAGGTTGCCATTCCCCTGAAATGTACCCTGAATTGATTGATATGCACCAACCAGTAATTCACCAGGAGTAATACTACTTGCGCTGCCTTGCGTCAATTCACCCCTGAATCTCTCGTTCAATTTAGTACAGGAAAAAAAGACAAGAGCAGTTACAAGAAAACTCAGTAAAATTTTTTTATTATGTTTCATATACAAACGTTTTAATCTATAATGAAAAACTTATTCCTAAAAGAATAGACCTCGCAGAAGGATATGGTATATACTCAATACCAAGCGAAGGTATTCCACCCACACCTCCATCTGTATTAACCTCCGGATCAAACCCTGTATAGTTCGTAATTACAAACAAATTTTGACCAGTAAGTGAAATATTCAGGTTCCTGAAACTTTTTCCCAAATTACCTACACGATAGCTAATGCTTGCATTGGTCATTTTAACATAGTTACCTTTTTCAAGATTACGGGTAGATGGAGCAGGAGCATTGGAAAGAGCTTCTTTGATTTCTCCGCCAATCAGGCTTTTCGCAATATTTCTGTTTGGTAAATTACCTATTCCTAATACAGAAGCTGCTGTGTTATTGTATATATAATGTCCAAACGTACCATTCATATTAATGGTTGCCGTAAATTGTTTAAAACTAAAATCTGTTGATACGCCTAACAGCACTTCAGGATTAGGGCTTCCTACATAAAATTTATTAACTGAGGGATCACCTCCTGTATAGATGCTTTGTCCTGTTGATTTATCAAGTCCTTCAAATTTTCCAAGATACCATACATTCAAAGGTTGCCCTGCAACCATTCTTTGACCAAAAACATTAGAAAAACCTTGTCCTCTAAGTGCACCCGTTTCATAAAAACCAGCTAACCCACTTACGTTATTTTTCAGGAATGAAACGTTTGTACTAACATTCCAATTAATATCCTTACTTCTTTTCAAATTACCGGTCAACATTATTTCAACACCCTTATTTAAAACATAGCCATCTAAGTTGACCCAGATTTTTCCACTGGGTGCGGGTTGAGCAATAGTCTGTTCAAACAAAACATCGGTAGTCTTTTTATAAAAATAATCAACCGATCCGCTCAGTCTGTCTTTAAAAATGCTGAAATCAATTCCCACATTGGTAGTTGTTGATGTTTCCCATTTCAGATCTTTGTTTCCAAAATTAGTCTGGATAAACCCTCCGCCTCCTCCTCTTACTACAAACCTGCTTAAAGAAGCGCCTGAAGGAAATTCCTGGTTACCGGTTTGTCCCCATCCAAGGCGTAATTTCAAATTGCTTATAACACTATTGTTCGCCATGAAATCTTCCTTTGATATATTCCAGGCAACACCAACAGACGGGAAATAACCATACTTATTGTTCTCGCCAAACTTAGTTGAACCATCTGCCCTGAATGTTCCCGTTACCAAATACTTATCCTTATAATTTACAATAGCCCGGGCAAAGAAAGATTGCAGTTCGGTGGTAGGACTGGCAAAGGAAAAAGTTTCCCTGCTACTCTGGGTAGAATATTGCATAATGTCATAATAGGCTAACCCAACATTTGCAAAATCCAGGGCTCTTATTCCATTTCCTTTTGAATCAAAAGTCAACCATTCATGACCTGCCACAGCATTTAAATTGAAATCCGAGCTCAGTTGCTTGTTGAAGTTTAAGGTATTTGTGATCTGTGTATTCGTTTGTTCCTGGTTTCCTATAAATGCGCTACCGCGGCCTTCAATGTTTGTAACATTCAGCAGCCTGTTCAACATCCCTTTTCTAGTTCCTACCTGGCGGTTAATGCTGTATAAGAATTTATACTCGAGATCGTTTGTTATTTTGTAAGAAGGAGATATGCTGGCAATTATTGTATTCACTTTTGCCTTATCATCAAAATATCTCAATGTTCCAAGCGGGTTAATGGTAGTAGTTCCATATAAAATCAATGCTGAATCCGTGCCTGGTTTAGTCAAGGAAAGTGTAGGATTCCATTGTAAAGCCTGGGAGATTAGGTTACCTGTAAATCCAACAAAAGCTGAAATAGGCGCTATTTTTTCATCTGCCTGGGTAACAATCACATTCATTTCAAGCCCCAATTTCTTGCTTTCTAAAAATCTGAAATTGCTTGTTATGCTGGTCGTTATCTTATTCAACCTGGAATTTTCTATTATACCCTGCTGATTAAGATAACCTGCGGAAATGCGATACCGTCCATTTTCAGTTCCGCCTCCAACCGCTACATTATAGTTTTGTGTTATGGCTGTACGGGTAATCGCATCAAAGGCATCAACATCTCCACCGAAATCACCACTAGTTTGTGAATAATCTTTTAAAACCTGCCGGTATTCACTGGCATTTAAAACTTCTAATTTTTTTAAAACGCTTGAAACACTTGTAGAAGCACTTACATCTACTGTTGGAGCACCTGATTTGCCTTTTTTAGTAGAAATTAAGATCACCCCATTTGCACCTCTTGAACCATAAATGGCGGTAGCCGATGCATCTTTTAATATTTCAATACTGGCAATATCGCTAGGATTGATGAAGGTAAGAGGATTGCCACCATCATTTCCATAATCGGCACCATTGCCACCCGGCCGGGCAGAACCGCCGGAGAGTGGAACTCCATCGACAACAAACAGAGGTTGGTTGCCAGAACGAATGGAAGAACTACCCCTGATCCTTACAGTTGTTGAGCCTCCTGGTTGCCCAGTGTTATTTATTACCAAAACACCGGCAGCCTTACCCTGAATTAATTGATCAGGTGCAGTATAGACTCCTTTATTAAAATCTTTTTCCCTGATACTGGCGGTGGAACCAGTAAGGTCCTTTCTTCGCGCCGTACCATAACCGGTTACTACAACTTCATTCAGGTTGGTGCCTGTTGCAACAAATGAAACTTCCACAGAAGTTTTTCCTTCAATTGAAATTTCTTGTGTGGCGAAACCAACAGAACTGATCACAAGAGTTGTAACCGCTGGGCCAACGGAGAGACTGAAAACTCCATCATTATTTGTGGATGTTCCTGTTCTGGTACCTTTTGCCTGAATGGTGGCACCGGCTACAGGAGTTCCATCTTTAGAGTCGGTTACCTTACCGGTGACGACTCTGTCTTGAGCTATTACAAACTGCGATACGCATAACAGTATAATAATAGCTGCTGGTTTAAGCAGATTTTTGCAGGACATAAGCATTAGTAGTTATCGTGATTAAAAAAATACGATTTGGGTGTGTAATTTAGACACAATTATGAATTCAACAATATTTCCAACCAAATTTTTTTATTTAATCTTTAACTCCTCAATCCTTTATAAAAGTCTGGAGTACAAACAATCATTAGTCTTTGAAAATAATAAGAGCCTCTTTCTTTTATATTTGCTGCACCTGAAACCGTAAGTATTTGTTGACAAGGTACGTGGTTAGTAGTCTTAAAAAGTAATTTGTATGAACTTCATTTGTTTTTTTCAATTACTTCTTCAAGCCTGTTTTTCTTTAGCCCGGTCTTTAGTTTATAAAGCTTGCCGGGTCGATGCGGGACATCATCTTCCATTTCATCAAGATCGTCAAGCCATTTTTTCAATGCGATCTTCTTTCGGAAATTTCTTCTGTCCAGTTTAATTCCCAAGATAGCCTGGTATAGATCCTGTAATTCCCTCAATGAAAATTTTTCGGGAAGCAAATTAAATATCACCGGCTCATCCATTATTTGGACCCGCAATCTTTGTAAGCAAACTTCAATGATCTGCTTGTGATCAAATGCCAGGTCTTTAAGATTTTTAAGTGAATGCCAATGCACTTCATTATCGGTGATCTCTAACTTGTGATTTCGAATATTGATCAGTGAATAATATGCAGTAGTAATAACGCGTCCGGAAGGGTGGCGGTTGATAGCGCCGAAGCTTCCTACCTGTTGAAGAAATACATCATCCAACCCGGTTCTTTGCCTCAAAACACGATAAGGGGCACTATCAAGGTCTTCATCTATTTTAACAAGATCACCAAGTAATGACCATTTACCGGCAAACTCTTCAAGGTCTGATTTGATCAATAACACCCTGAGTTCTTTCTTCTCAAAACCAAAGATGACACAGTCAACCGATATCGCAATTTTGAAATAATCGATATGACTGATCTTTTCCGATTCGGCTGTCTTCAGTTTTTTCAGTATTTCAGCAGTCATAACAATAAATGATAGCTATTAGTGTAATAAAATCCTTTTCGTCTGCACACTGTTCTTTACCGAAATGCGAAGTAAATAAATTCCCGGTGAAAAAGATTTCCTTTCATTTTTATCTAACAAGATTTTGTGCACACCTTTTCCCAGCACTCCCAATGATTTTTCAAAAACTTTTTGACCTGATTCATTATATAATTGCAAGGAAGCAGCACCCACCTCCTCATTCTGAATTTCAAGCACGCCATTTTCGATCAATGGATTTGGATAAACATTTATTTTAAACGTTGCCGGTTGATTATTGATATTGGTTACAGGTGTTGTCACTACATTAGTAACATTTCGATTGAGATAAACATGAAACTCTCCCGGTTGCAGGCTTATAGTTTGTGGCGTACCTGTCGCAGTAAATATATTTCCATTCAGATAATCATACCATGTACCGGCATTTTGAAATGTTACTGTATTCGTCGTTGTGTTCACATCAAAATTTCCAATAACACAAATATTAGAGGAATCGGTTGTTATCTGCAGCCACTTGAAAGCTCCCGCAAGATTATGTGTTACACGATCGGTTAAAAATCCATTTTTAAATGATGGATGAACCCGAAGCTTTAATAAAGCCGAATAGATATCAAACAATCTTTGGCGACTGATATTTTGCATATAATCCCAGCGAATTGGTTTTGGATCGAGACGGCAAGCATTATTCACCGTTCCGTTGGTACAGTAATTAATACTGTAATCATAACCCAGCTCACCAAATTCCCAGATCATTTTTGGCCCGGGTATCATGGTGAAAAATGCGGTGTTCATTTCCATCCGGTGTAATGCTGTATAAAGATCTTTTGTATTGTATGTGCCAGATGCATTTCCAGAATTTAAATTTTTATACATCATTCTTTCTTCATCATGACTTTCCATATAAGTAACCAAATGTGGTTGTGCCCAGTTCCTCACTTTAAATATTCCGTATTCAAAATTGGAGTTGGTTAACCATCCCATTGCCGCTTCAGAAAAATTATGATTGCTGTTTCCCCAAAGCATCATTCCATAATTAGATAGTTCGATCTCTTCTGTATTGTCACAAAAATGTTCCAGAATGCAATAGCTGCCGGGAGACTTTACTTGCATAACATCATAATATGCTTTCCAAATGGCAACCCGATCTGCATGATAAGCTGAGATACAGGATTCATTTGTGGTACTTCCCGCGCATTGGGTATTCTGTGTAAATCCCTTTGACAGATCCCAACGAAAGCCGTCAATTTTATATTCTGTGAGCCAATGCTCCGCCACACGACTTGTAAAATACCGGGTAGCGGGACTCTCATGATTAAAATCATTAAATACATTATACGGATGTGTTGCCGTTACATTGAACCAGGGATTATTCGCTGCGGGTTGATTCGTAGCATTATTCCAATACAACGCAGCAAGCGGACACAGACCTGTGGCATGATTCAATGCAATATCCATCAATACAGCTATACCTTTTGAATGGCATGAATCAATAAATTCCTTCAGGTTATTTTTTGTTCCATAATATTTATCAGGTGCGAGAAAGAAATCAGGATTATAACCCCAGCTGTTGTTTCCTTCAAATTCATTCAGCGGCATTATTTCAATTGCATTTATACCTAGTCTTTTGAAATAACTCAAAGTATCTTTTAATGTTTTCCAATCATGTGCCGACAGAAAATCTCTTAATAAAAGTTCATAAATTATCAATCCACGTTTATCTGGCCTTGAAAAATTAGGTACCTGCCATGTATACGCAGGTACATTTGTCTGCAACACACTTACTATACCCGAAGTTTGCGATGGATAAGCCATAAGATTCGGATAAGTGCTTGCCGGTATTCCACTATCATTCCATGGATCAAGAATTTTTTCCGAATATGGATCAGCAACTTTCAATTGCCCATCCACCAAATATTGAAATGCGTATTCTGTGCCGGGAGTAAGACCTGTAATACGTATCCACCAATAATTATTATCTGGTGTTTTGTTTAACTGATTTGTCGTTTGTTCGATCCAACTGCCACCAGGGAAAGTACCAATAACAGAAACACGATTTTTGCCCGGCGCATATAAAACCAAAACAACAGATGTATTGCCTGCTTCATAATTTATCCCATCTCTTACTCCCGCAGGCAAAGCAGCCACAGTTGGAGTATTGGCAACAAAGAAGTTTATTGTTTCTGTTTTCATAACAGGTCCGATTTCTGCCTCGGCCACCAATATTTGATTTCCGGTCTGGGTTAGTGTTGGGCTAGCGCTAATAGAGGAAACACCAATTGCAGATTGAATTATATTTCCATTTAATCGTAATCGCATGGTGCTGGCACCGGTTGAAACTGCAGTAATGTTTATACTTTCTCCAACCATTTTATTGATCGGTTCGGGTACCGGGTTGTACAAAGGTTGCATCAACGGTACATTAAAGCGAACCGCAAGAGCATTATCATATACCGGTACATACATATCACTGCCGTCTGCATTTCGCTGCGCTAAGCAATCGGTACAATTACCTGCACGAAAAAGTATTGCAATTTTCAAAATAGTTTCGCCTGCCGGCACACCAAAAAAAGTTCTGATGTTATTGATTGTGTATGACCATTTATTTGTTCCGGCAGGTGTTGCCAGAGCAGTTGCTTCAGTCGATCCCCATGTAAATTTTGAATAACGCCAATTAGTAGGACCGGTGCTTAAGCTTGTAATTACGCCTATATGTACATAAACATTTGCTGCAAAACCTAATAAACCCTGGTTGCCTTTTGTTGCATCAACTGTGATCGTTACATTATCATTATCCTTGGGAAATTCAGGCGTCCAGCTTAATAATTGAGAACGGCAAAAATTTGCGAACATGAAAACACAAAGCAGCAGTAGTATCCTTTTCATCGGCAAGTTTTGGACGCTAAAGATAGGGATTGTGTACAAATTACACGATGCTACTCTTAACTTCTTTGCTGAAGACTTTGTATAGTTCAAAATTTTATTTTTACATCTTAACTTTCAGTGATGTATAGCAAAGAGCAAACAAAAAAACTGCAGACCGAAACAACCGGATTACTCAAGAAAAAAGACGTAGCTGCAAAAGATGCAGAGGCGCTTCGGGATGTGCTTCGTTTCCACGAACACAGGTATTATATATTAAATGATCCCCTCATTTCTGATTTTGAATACGACCAACTTTATAAAGCGTTAGAAAAAATTGAAGCAGAGAATCCAAAGCTGGTAACACCTGATTCACCAACACAAAGGGTTGCTAAAGGATTAACAAAGGACTTTCCAACAGTTCCGCATTTAGTGCCGATGCTTTCCTTGAGCAATTCGTATAACACTGATGATCTAATTGACTTTGACAGAAAGGCAAGAGAATTAACAGGGGAAAATAAAATTGAATATTGTGTAGAGCCAAAATTTGATGGGGCAAGCATATCACTTATTTATGAAAATGATTTGTTGGTCCGTGGTGCTACGCGTGGTGATGGAGTAGAAGGAGACGATATAACAACCAACATTAAACAAATCAAAAGCATTCCGCTTTCTGCAAAATTTTCTGATTATGGATTAGAGGTAATAGAAATAAGAGGAGAAGTGCTTATCAATAAAAACAATTTCAAAAAATATAATGAGAAGATAATGGAGCAGGGGTTGCCGCCACTGGCCAATCCACGAAATGCAGCCGCAGGGACATTGCGAATAAAAGATCCATCAGAGGTTGGAAAGAGAAGTCTTGAAGCATTTGTTTATAACATCAGCTATTATACAACATTCCGGGGCAAAAAGGCTGGCAAAGAATTAGATCAACATTCAGGTACGCTTGATATACTGTGGCAGCTTGGTTTTCGCAGTCCGCAAAAAGATAAAAAAGTGTTGAAAGGAATTGAAGCAGTAATCAAATATTGCAATGAATTTGAAGAAATGCGTGACGATCTTCCTTATGAGATCGATGGAATGGTGATCAAAGTGAATGATGTTGCTCTCCAGGATAAATTAGGAATGACGTCACATCATCCTCGCTGGGCTATTGCGTGTAAATTCAAAGCACGGCAAGCAACCAGTAAATTATTGGGAGTAGAATTCCAGGTAGGAAGAACAGGAGCTGTAACACCCGTTGCCAAACTGGAACCTGTGGGTATCGGCGGCGTTACAGTCAGCAGCATTTCTATTCATAATGAAGATTACATTAAGGAAAAGGATCTGCGTATCGGTGATTCGGTACTGATCGAAAGAGCCGGCGATGTAATTCCTCAGATTGTAAAATCGTTACCCGAAGTAAGAAAGGGTAAGGAAAAAAAAATTGTCTTTCCGGATCAGTGCCCGGTTTGCAAAGGCAAATTATTTAAAGAAGAAGGTGAAGCAGTTTGGCGCTGTGTTAATATTGAATGCCCTGCACAAGTTGTTGAACGCATCATTCATTTTACAAGTAAAGATGCCATGGACATTCGTGGATTTGGTGACGCGAATGTTCGGAAATTTTTTGACCTGGGATTCCTGAAAGATATTCCCGGCATTTATGAATTGGATTATAATAAAATCGGCGAGCTGGAAGGCTTTGGGGAAAGATCGATCGGCAATTTGCAATCGGCGATAAGTAATTCTAAGAATCAACCTTTACACAGACTCATTTATGCATTAGGAATTCGTTTTGTCGGTGAAACAACTGCAAAAACATTGTCACGTTCCGTAAAGCATTTACTCGATTTCCAAAATTATTCATTAGAAGATCTGCAAAACCTTGAAGACATTGGACCAAAAGTCGGCGGGAGCATTTATCATTTCTTCCGGAATAAAGACAACATAAAAATGCTTCAACAACTGGAAAAACTTGGATTGAAATTGAAGAATGATAAGAAAGAACATGCCACCGGAGGGAATCTAACGGGCCAATCATTTTTATTTACCGGCACCTTGCCAACATTAAAAAGAAGTGAAGCCGAAGAAATGGTTGAAAAAAATGGGGGAGCGATTCTTAGTGGTGTCAGCAGTAAGTTAAATTACCTCGTGGTGGGAGAAGATGCCGGAAGTAAGCTGGAAAAAGCAAAAAAAATAAACAGTGTTAAAATAATTTCCGAGGCAGAATTTTTAAAAATGCTCAATTAAGATCTGCGTCTTATTAGTTTCAATTATCAATGTTGCATTATAACCTTACTTATGAAAAAGAGTTTATTACTATTTCCTTTGCTGACATTTCAATTTATACTTGGGCAATCTCCACCTGATGTTAGGAATCTGGTGTTTGAAGGAGCCGGTATCAGGGGCATCGCCTATTGCGGAGTCGTACAGGAATTGGAATCAAAAAAAATGATGGGTAACATTGAAAAGATTGGCGGAACTTCTTCAGGAGCCATTGTAGCACTTACTATTTCTCTTGGATACACAGGTAAAGAACTTGAAAACATTATTTCACAAACAAATTTTAAAAGACTGAATGATGGAAAATTCTTTTTCATCGGTGGTTTAAACCGGATGAATAAATATTTTGGCTGGTACAAAGGAAAAAAAGTAAGTCGCTGGCTTGAAAAAATTATTAAAACAAAAACAGGGAATGAGGATATAACCTTTGAGGAAATGCATCAAAAAGGATTTAAGGACTTATATATCACTGGCACCTGTCTTAATAAACAGAAGGCGGTCGTCTTTTCTCATGAAACATATCCCAAAATGAAAGTCAAGGATGCCTTAAGGATCTCTGTCAGCATACCTCTTTATTTTGAACCGCTCTATATTGATAGCGCAGGGAATGTATTTCAGCGTCCAAAACAAAAGCACAATTTAGATATGATGATGGATGGAGGGTTTCTTGAAAATTTCCCGATCCATATTTTTGATAAAACAAGTGCTGACCAACATACACTAGGATTCAGAATCGATCATACTGCTCAAATAGAAAAAGATAAAGGAGACAGAACGCTTGCGGAACGACCAATTACTAACCTTAGAGAATATTTCGGAGCATTTTATGGCATAACGATGGAAAACCTGAATCGCCAGCGACTAACTCCCGAAGATTGGCAAAGAACTGTTTCGATCAGTGATGGAGATGTTCAACCCAGATTAAGAAAATTATCAAAAGAAGAGGTTGCTACGCTTATCGAAAACGGCAGAAAAGCAGTACAAGCCCGTTTCAATTAAAAAATAAAAATCGCATGTAAAGAATTATTCTACCTTAGTAATCGTTAATCTGTTCTGATAATTTTTGTACCCTGTTATTTACGCATCCGCATCCCGTTATTATAAATGATGCGTTATGATCAGCAAATTACCTGGTGAAGTGTGGAAGCCGTTAAGGTTCTCAGGATGGAAAGAACTTCGTTATAATTACGCTGTATCCAACTATGGTCGCATCGCCAGCTATAAAAAAGAAATTTTAGAAGGAAAACTTTTAAGCGGATCATTAACCACCGGCTATCGTACACTAAATCTTCATCGCCCGGATAATAAAGGCACCCTGTATATCCATCGGGAGATTGCAAAGATCTTTTTGAAAAAGCCAACTCCAAAACATCGCTATGTTATTCATGTGAATCATGATAAACTTGAAAACCATGTAAAGAACCTGCGCTGGTGTACATTAGAGCAAATGATATCACATCAGCAAAAAAGCCCGGCAAAGATCGCTTATAAAAATATACAGGCGAATCGTACTGTTGGCTTAAAGCTGAACATGAGTCATGTAAAAAAAATAAAAAATGTATTAAAGGACCCCCAACGTACCGTCACCATAAAACGCCTTGCAAAAAAATACAAAGTGAGTGAAATGACGATCTACCGGATAAAGAGCGGAGAGAACTGGAGCAGGGTGTAGAACCACGATCTATAAGATTTCACAGGATTATGAGGAAAGCTTCGCTAAATTTATTTCCTCAAAATCATTCATAATCATTTTAATCGTGGTTCTATGCTTCAGCCGTCAACCTTAAAATTTCTAAAAGATCTGAAAAAGAATAACAACAAGCCTTGGTTCGATGCCAATCGTAAACGCTACGAGGAAGCAAAAGCAGATTTTGCAAACTTTATTCAGCAGGTAATTGATCAGCATGGTAAAAAAGACAAAACAATTACAAACATCAAAGCAAAAGATTGCTTGTTTCGGATAAACCGCGATATACGTTTCGCCAAAGACAAATCCCCATATAAAACAAATTTTGGCGCAAGCATTAATAAAGGCGGAAAGAAAGCATTTTCTACCGCCGGTTATTATTTTCATCTTGAGCCCGGGCAATGTTTTGTTGGAGGTGGCATTTATCAACCCGGTCCTGAAGAATTAAAAAAAGTAAGACAGGAGATCGATTATAATTTCAAAGATTTTAAAAAGATCATCGGCTCAAAAAACTTCAGAACATTTTACAAGGACCTGGACAAAAGCGCTGAATTTCGTTTAAGCCGGGTACCGAAAGGTTATGAACCGGATAATCCCGCTGTTGAATATTTAAAATTGAAAAGTTATATCGCGTTTGTAAAACTTAGCGATGCAGAGCTTACTTCAAAAGCATTGGTGAAAAAAACTTCCGATGCATTTGCAACACTGCAACCGTTACTTGATTTCATAAATGAGTCTCTCAGCTAAACCATCGACAATGAAAAAAATTATTTTCATCATTACTTCATTTTTATTTGCACATAGCTCTTTTGCACAAAACATATCGATCAAACTGCCGGATTCATTAAGTAAAAAGCCTGTTGATGGAAGATTGCTGCTGATCTTTTCAACCAATTTCTCCGGCGAACCGCGTAACCAGATAAGTGACGCTCCGACGACTCAGCAGGTCTTAGGTGTGGATGTAAATGGCTGGCAGCCCGGCACCACAAAAATGATCTCTTTAAATGCATTTGGTTATCCGATTGAAAAAATTTCTGATATACCAACAGGTGAATACAACATACAGGCCGTGTTTCATATTTATGAAACCTTTCATCGCAAAGATGGTCATGTCGTAAAACTGCCAATGGACAGAGGTGAAGGGCAACATTGGAACCAGGCGCCGGGAAATTTTTATTCTGTTCCATTCAAAATTAATTTTAATCCAAAGACAATAATTTTACACAATGTTGTGTTGACGAAAACAATACCGCCGATCAAAGAGCCCGAAGACACGAAATACATTAAGCATATAAAAATTCAAAGCAAGCTACTGACAGAATTTTGGGGAAGGCCAATGTATCTTGGCGCACATATTCTATTACCTGAAGGTTGGGATACTCATCCTGATGTAAAATATCCATTGGCAATTTTTCATGGACACTTTCCTTCTGATTTTGGCGGATGGAGAATAGTTCCGCCTGATGAGAATCTAAAACCAGATACAAATTCAAGATTTAATTTGATCGGCTACAATAAAACCGTTCAGCAGGAAGCCTATAATTTTTATAAACTATGGACAGGTCCAAATTTTCCGCGGGTAATTGCCATAGAGATACAACATGCCAATCCTTTTTATGATGATTCGTATGCAGTAAACTCAGCCAATCTCGGTCCTTATGGTGATGCTATCACTTATGAACTTATTCCTGAAATTGAAAAACGCTTTCGTGGTATTGGACAAGGTTGGGCCAGATTTATGTACGGTGGCAGTACAGGCGGTTGGGAAGTTCTGGCTGCACAGGTTTTTTACCCTGATGAATACAATGGTTGCTACTCCGCTTGCCCCGACCCGATCGATTTTCGTCATTACACATCATTTAATATTTATGAAGATAAAAATGCTTATTACCGCGAAGGTCCTTTTAGAAAAGTTTTGCGGCCCGGTCATAGAAATTACTTAGGTCATGTAAATACGATGGTAAAAGATATGAATCACCGTGAGCTTGCCTTAGGATCAAAAAGTCGCAGCGGTGATCAGTGGGACATCTGGGAAGCCGTATATTCTCCGGTTGGTAAAGATGGTTATCCTGAAAGGATTTTTGACAAATACACCGGTGAGATAAATAAGAAGGTGGCTGAATACTGGAAGGAAAACTATGATCTCGTTCATATTATCCAACGTGACTGGCCAAAGATTGGCCATAAACTTGCCGGTAAAATTCATCTCTATGTTGGCGACATGGATAATTACTATTTGAATAATGCGGTTTATACGGCAGAAGAGATGATCAAAAAGTTAGAAAACCCAAAATGCAATTGCGAAGTGGATTATGGCGATCGAGCAGAGCATTGCTGGAATGGCGATCAGAAAAATCCTATCTGGATAAGTCGTTTGCGTTATCATCAAATGTTTATTCCGAAATGGGCAGAGGAAGTTAAAAGCAGGGCGCCGCAGGGAGCAGACCTTACAAGTTGGCGTTATTAAAATTTTGTTTGACAATTTTCTATGGTCTTATTAAATAAATTCGACAAATGAATAGGTTGATTGAAAAAAGTTTTTCTTTACTCCTTGCCTGTGTTTTGTATTCATGCAGCAATAAGGGCAGTTCCGGTGGTGGTACGCCGCCACCTCCGCCACCCCCTCCAACAGTATATGAATGGAATTTTGAAAGCACACCGGTTTGGTCAGATGAATTTACAATCGATGGATCACCTGATGCAACAAAATGGGGTTATGACATTGGCGGGAACGGTTGGGGAAATAACGAACTTCAATATTACACGAATGGATTAAATGCAAATATCAATAACGGGATATTAAAGATCACCGCAAAAAAAGAAAGTTATTCCGGCAACGGATATACCTCCGCAAGAATGATAACGAAAAACAAAGGCGATTGGTTATATGGACGATTTGAAATCAAAGCAAAACTTCCGAAGGGTCGCGGCACATGGCCTGCGTTATGGACGTTACCAACAGATTGGGTGTATGGTAACTGGCCAAATAGTGGTGAAATAGATATAATGGAACATGTGGGGTATGATCAGAATCGTGTTCATATTACTGTTCATACAAAAGCCTTTAATCATACACTTGGTACTCAAATAGGGGCCAATAAGATCGTAGCAACCGCTTCTGATGAATTTCATCGTTACCGTATTGATTGGGCGTCATACGGAATTCGCGGATATATTGATGATGAAAAAATATTTGAATTCATGAACCAGGGAGCAGGTCCTGATTACTGGCCTTTTGATAAACGTTTTCACATCTTAATGAATATTGCAGTTGGTGGTTCATGGGGTGGTGTTATGGGCGTTGACGATTCCATTTTTCCAGCTACAATGGAAGTCGATTACGTAAGGGTTTATAAGTTTACAAAGTAGATTTACTTCGTGTTTCTTCTCATTAACTTTTAATCTACAAAGAGAAAAGTTAAACGATGTGATACTACTTACACAGTCATTATCGTTGTTATATATTGTGTCAAAACCCGACCCTTTATGAAACAAAATCTACTCTATGCATTTTTTGCATCATTCTTTCTCTTCGTCTTTTCGTGCAGCAATAAGTATTACACAGCAGGCAATTTTTCAGAGAAAACAGAGGACCACAAAGTGGTGGCTATTTTACCAGCAGAAGTTGCTCTCACAGGTAAACAGCCAAAAAACTTATCACCAGAAGATATTGCAAAAGCCGAAGAGACGGAAAGTATAAATTTTCAATATGCTTTAATGAATGGCATTTTAAGACATGCCAATACAAAAAAGTATGTGACAACCGTGAACTTCCAGGATATAAATACAACACAGAAGATCCTTGATCAAAATAATATTTCAATCCGCGACAGCTGGAAAAAAGATGATAATGAATTAGCAAAACTATTAGGTGTGGATGCTGTGATAAGGATGAACATCAGGAAACAACGCTATATGAGTGATGAGGCATCCTATGGTGTTGGCGTAGCAAAGTCAGTGATCTACAGAACTGGCATCGGTTCTAAAGTTCCGGTTCCAAATTCTGTTGGTAAAACCTATGATATTTATGCTACCTGTAATTTGCTAAGCGATAATCAAACGCTATGGAATGACCACTATAAAAGATCAACCGATTATGACACGCAACCGAATGTGATCGTTGAGTGGATCACCGATTGGTTTGGAGAAAATTTTCCTTATAAGAAGAAACGTCGCCGTTAATCAGAATATTTTTTTTGCCACTGAGCCGCCGAAACACTGATTTATTCTGTGCATCTGTGCCTCAGTGGCAATTCCTTTTGATTGAGTTTTTAGAGTAATCCCTTCTCCAGTAAATACTCAGCAATCTGTACTGCATTAGTTGCAGCCCCCTTCCTCAAATTGTCACTCACAACCCACATATTAAGCGTTTTTGGTTGCGTTTCATCTCTTCTCAATCTTCCAACAAACACTTCATCTCTTTCATGCGCATCCATCGGCATTGGATATTGTTGTGTTGAAGGATCATCAACAACTATTACTCCCGGTGCAGATTGCAACAGAGATTTCACGTCGCTAAGATCATAATCCTTTTCAAATTCGATATTCACTGCTTCACTGTGGCCACCCATAACAGGAATACGAACTGTGGTTGAAGTAACACGAATCGAATCGTCACGCATTATCTTCTTTGTTTCATTCACCATCTTCATTTCCTCTTTGGTATATCCATTATCGAGGAACACGTCGATTTGCGGGATCACGTTCAGGTCAATAGGATATTTATAAGCCATAGGGTATTCACCATTGGCTCCCTGCACTGCTTTATGTCGTTCACCCATCATTTGATCAACAGCTTTTTTACCAGTGCCTGTCACACTTTGATAGGTGCTTACGACTATCCTGTTTGCCTTATATTTTTTATGCAATGGATTTAATGCAACGACCATTTGAATAGTTGAGCAATTTGGATTTGCAATGATCTTATCATTTTTTGTAAGAATATCCGCATTGATCTCAGGAACAATAAGCGGTTTGGTAGGATCCATTCTCCATGCACTCGAATTATCAATAACGGTAATGCCGGCGGCTGCAAATTTTGGCGCCCACTCAAGTGATGTGCTTCCTCCTGCAGAAAAAATTGCCACCGCGGGTTTAGCAGCGATACCATCGGTCATGCTGACAACCTTATATTTTTTTCCCTTAAAATCTACTTCTTTACCTACACTTCTTTCTGAGGCAACGGGAATTAATTCCGTCACCGGAAAATTTCTTTCTGCAAGAATTTGTAACATTTTAGTGCCAACCAATCCTGTGGCGCCTACTACTGCAACTTTCATTTTTTCTGCTTTTGGTTTATTATTTAAATTAAAAAAGCCTTCCGGTTTTGGAAGGCCTAAAGCTTTTATATTGTTACATACATACGCTGCAAACCTTCCTTAGGAATGTTTTGTTGTGCGTTTTGTATGTTTTGTATTCATCATAACGAATCACAAAGATAAGCCAGCATCCTTTTTACCCCAAATATTAAATGAATTTAATTATGCTACTAACGTTTATTTGAAACGGATTCATTAATTTGAAAAATGCTTTTGAGAAGGTTATTCCTTATCCTGTTTTTAGTACCTCTTTATTCATTGGCGCAGAACAGGTACGATGTGGTGATCGATGAGATCATGCCCGATCCCACTCCCCAAATTAGCTTACCATCAAATGAATGGATCGAGTTAAAAAATGTTTCCGCCAATCCAATAAACCTTCAAAACTGGCGAATCGGTGATCTGACCGGGCAAAGCGGACCGATGCCAAATTTTATATTACAGCCCGATAGCTTCGTAATTGTTTGTACCGGCAGTGCCGTTGCCGCCATGCAGGTGTATGGAAGAGTGATCTCCGTGACAAGTTTTCCTTCACTTGATAATGATGGCGACCAGTTATTTTTAAAAAACAATGCCGGCCTAACTGTTCATGCAGTTAACTATTCTTTATCATGGTATCAAAATGCTGTAAAGAGTGATGGCGGATGGACATTGGAAATGATCGATACAAAAAATCCCTGTGCCGGTATCAGTAATTGGAAGGCCAGCATAGATGTAAAAGGCGGAAGCCCGGGAACAAAAAATTCTGTTGATGCTCCTAATAATGATCAATCGGTTCCATCGGTAAAAAATGCTTTTGCAATCGACAATCTTACTATCGTTGTTGTATTTGATGAACCGGTTGATAGCTTGAAAGCTGCCACGGTTGCTAATTATTCTATTGATGGCGGATTGAGTATACAATCAGCAACGTCGATTTCTCCATTGTTTGATAAAGTACAATTAAGATTGAATTCCGCCATGCAGGCAAACACGGTTTATACTGTTACGGTAAATAATGTGACTGATTGTAAGAACAATGCAATTGGTGCAAGAAATAAAGTAAAAGTCGGATTGCCTGTTGAGGCCGCTGCCCTGGAAATGGTGATAAACGAAATTCTTTTTAATTCTAAAAGCGGAGGCAGCGATTATGTTGAATTTTATAACCGCAGTAATAAAATTTTTGATGCAAATAAATTATTTGTCGCTAACCGCAACAGCAGCGGAGCGATCAGCTCAACAAGATTAGTTTCAACTATTCCTTATTATATTTTTCCCGGGGATTATATTGTCGTAACGGAAGATGCGATCAATCTCTCATTAGATTACCTGGTACAAAATCCCGATGCGGTCTTTGTTGTTTCATCATTGCCCTCATTTCCCGATGATGAAGGCGATGTGATATTATTAAACTTCCAGGGAGCTGTTGTAGATGAAGTAAACTACAAAGACGACTGGCAATTTGCATTGCTTGACAACCCCGATGGTGTATCGTTGGAAAGGATTGATCCCGATGGTGCTTCCCAAAATGCTGATAACTGGCATTCGGCAGCATCAACCGCAGGTTACGGAACGCCGACCTATAAGAATTCACAGTATAAATTATTACAAAGCATCAGCGCCACTGTTGAGGTAACTCCAAAAGTTTTTTCACCAGATAATGATGGTCGTGATGATATCGCTACTATTCAATATAAAACAACCGAACCGGGCTATATTGCTAATATTACTATTTATGATGCAAACGGACGGCCTGTTCGCAACCTGGTAAGAAATGGAACACTTGGCCTGCAGGGTTATTGGACCTGGGATGGCCTGGATGACAGACGAGCCAAGCTGCCGGTAGGAACTTATATTTTATTTACAGAGATCTTTAACCTGAATGGCAAAAAAGAAATTTTTAAGAATGTAGTTGTATTGGCAAGGAAGCTTAATTAAAAAAAAAATTTAAAGACAAAATTTCTCTTTATAAGGAATAACTAGAAATTCCAACATACAAATCCCAAGTTCCAAATAAATTCCAAAGAATAAATTTCAAAATTCAATTCTCCTCTCTGAATTTTAAATTTAATATTTATTTGGAGCTTGTTATTTGGCATTTGTGATTTTGCCTGACGTAGCAATTTCACTCATCCGAGTTCAATATCAAACTTTGTCAGGTCCTGGAATCTCCGGATACGATGATCGATGTCTTCTCTTTTTAATTCTTTTAATCTTGTAGTGCCAAATTTTTCTACACAGAAGCTCGCCATCGCACTGCCAACTATAATTGCGGATTTCATGTTCTCAAAACTGATATCTCTGGTACGGGCAAGATGACCAATAAAACCGCCGGCAAATGTATCACCGGCACCTGTTGGATCAAAGACTACTTCAAGCGGCAGCGCCGGTGCAAAGAAAACTTTGTCCTCATTAAACAACAAAGCCCCATGCTCGCCTTTCTTTATTATTAAATATTTTGGCCCCATTTCCATAATGGCTTTCGCAGCGCTTACCAATGAATATTGACTGCTTAGTTGTCTTGCCTCCGCATCATTTACCAGTAACACATCTATTTTTTTCAAAACCCTTTCAAGGTCCGGCATTGCACTATCCATCCAGAAATTCATCGTATCTAGTACCACCAATTTTGGTTTGTTCCTTAACTGACTTATGACTGACAATTGAACCGAAGGAAGAAGGTTCCCAAGCATCAGGAACTCGCAATCCTGGTAGCTGTCCGGCACAACGGGTCTGAAGCTTCCGAGTACATTAAGCTGTGTTTCCAATGTATCCCTGGTATTCATGTCCAAATGATAGCGGCCACTCCAGAAAAATGATTTCTCATTTTCTTTTATCTGCACGCCTTCCATAATTACACCACGAGCTTCAAGCATCTTTAGTTCCTCATGGGGAAAATCACCGCCAACAACGGATATCTGTTTTACGGGCCGGGTAAAATTCGAAGCACTCCAGGCTATGTATGTGGCTGCGCCGCCTACTATCATATCGCTTTTTCCAAATGGTGTTTCTATTGCATCGAAGGCCATGGAGCCGACTACTATAAGGGACATTAGTTGTTATTTTAGATTTTAGATTGCAGATTTATGATTTAAAAGAAGGTTGCCAAATCAGTCGCGTTAGTCAAAAGGGTCAAAATGTTAGCTAATGAAAATTGACCCATATGACTTATTTGACCTTCTGACTTTTAACGGCCGCAAACCTAATGGTTTTTACGTTTACATTTTAAACTTACATTTGTTATTTGAACTTATCTTTGATTTATTATGAAAGCAACCAGAAAAAAAGCTTCGAAGAAAGAATTCATTCTAAAAAAAGCGGCGCAGATGTTCCGCGAAAAAGGATTCGCTGCAACATCAATGCGTGACCTTGCCGAAACAGTTGGCATAGAAGCGGCCAGTTTGTATAATCATATTCGTTCTAAGAACGAAATGCTTGAAAGCATTTGCTTTGATGTAGCCAATCGATTCACCATGTATATGGATGAGATCGAATCAACCAGTCAGGGCTCAATAAAAAAAATCGAGACGCTTCTTCGTTTTCATATAAAACAAATGATCGAAAACTTTGAAGAGGTGATCGTTTGCGACCGTGAATGGAAACATCTTGATGAACCTTATCTTTCTAACTTTCATAATCAACGCCGCACTTACCGTAAACGTTTTGCCGCCATTATAGAAGAAGGGATCTCAAAAGGTGAAATTAAAAAGATCGATGCGCCTACTGTTGTTCTTATCATGTTGCACTCAGTTAATGGTATTGAAAGCTGGCACCGCTCCACAGCAAAAATTACTGCAAAAGAACTTGAAGACAACATGGTTTTAATAATGATAGATGGATTGAGGAAATAATATGTCCATTCATTTTCATCCGTTACGGATAAAAAAAATAAATAAAGAGACTGATCAGTGTGTCTCGGTTGAGTTTGAAATACCGGAGAAATTAAAGGAAGCTTTTACATTTAAACAGGGGCAAAGCCTCACCATGCGAACCATGCTGAATGGTGAAGAAGTAAGAAGAACGTACTCGCTTTGCAGTTCTCCGATCGATTATAGATGGAGGGTAGCTGTTAAAAAAGTTGAAGGCGGGCTATTTTCCTCTTTTGCAAATGAAGATTTAAAAGAAGGCGATGTGCTGGAAGTAATGGAGCCTGTTGGAAAATTTTACACAGAATTAGATCCGGTCAATGAAAAAAATTATCTCGCCTTTGCGGCCGGCAGTGGAATTACTCCGGTCATTTCGATTATAAAAACAACATTACGAACAGAACCGAATAGCACTTTTACATTAGTGTATGGGAATCGCAGTCGCAGTTCTATTATTTTTTTTGAAGAACTGGAAGGTTTAAAAAATAAATTCATTGATCGTTTCAATCTCATCAATATTCTTAGCCGCGAAAGAACGGATAGTGAAATAAATTTTGGCAGGATCGATATTGGCAAGCTTACTGAATTAGAAAAGTTGATCGATTATAAAAAAATGGACGAAATTTTTATTTGCGGGCCCGAGGAAATGATCTTCTGTGTAAAAAATTTTTTAGAGCAAAAAGGAATCAGTGAGAAAAAGATACATTTTGAATTGTTTACCACGTCAGGGCAGAACAAGTCAAAAGTTAAAAGGCAAAAGTCAAAAGTTGAACCGGACGGCCCCCAAAGCAAAATAACGGTGAAATTGGATGGACGAAGTTTTGATTTTGATCTTTCTCTCAATAGCGATACAACCATACTTGATGCCGCATTAAAACAAGGGGCTGATCTTCCGTTTGCCTGTAAAGGCGGCATGTGTTGTACATGTAAAGCCAAATTACTGCAAGGCGAAGTGGAAATGGATGTTCATTGGGGATTAGAGCATGAAGAAATAGAAAAAGGTTTTATACTTACTTGTCAAAGCCATCCTAAGACCGAAAAAGTAGTGGTTGATTTCGATATTAAATGACAAGAATCATAGACTAACACCCGTTGATTTTCGTTAGATTTGCTATCTAAATTTCTAACGAGATGTCTGTACAGGATCTTGAAAAAATATTCCAGGATAAAATCGATGGAGAAATAAAGATTGAGCCCAAAGACTGGATGCCGGATGCCTATCGCAAAACAAATATCCGCCAGATCAGCCAGCATGCACATAGTGAAATTGTGGGGATGTTACCTGAAGGAAACTGGATATCAAGAGCTCCTTCATTAAAAAGAAAAGCAATTCTTATTGCAAAAGTGCAGGATGAAGCTGGACATGGTTTGTATTTATACAGTGCATGTGAAACCTTAGGAATTACAAGAGAAGAAACGATCAATGATCTGCATAGCGGCAAAGCAAAATATTCTTCCATTTTTAATTACCCCACATTAACATGGGCTGATATGGGAGCGATCGGTTGGTTAGTTGATGGTGCTGCAATTCTTAACCAGGTAATGCTGACAAGAACGTCGTATGGCCCTTATGCAAGAGCGATGGTAAGAATTTGCAAAGAAGAAAGTTTTCATCAAAGGCAGGGATTTGAAATTTTATTGGTGTTAAGCAAAGGAAGCGATGAACAAAGAGCAATGTGCCAGGATGCGATCAATCGCTGGTGGTGGCCTTCACTGATGATGTTTGGTCCGCATGATACAGAAAGCACCAATAGTGAACAAAGCATGAAATGGAAGATAAAAAGAAAAAGCAATGATGAGCTACGGCAAAATTTTGTTGATATGTGTGCTGAACAAGTAAAGATCCTGGGAATGAAATTGCCAGATGATAAATTGAAATGGAATGAAGAAACAAAACATTATGATTGGGGTGAGATCAACTGGGAGGAGTTTTGGAATGTAGTAAAAGGAAATGGACCATGCAATAAACAAAGAATAGAGACAAGAAAGAAGGCATGGGAAGAAGGTGAATGGGTGAGGGAAGCGGCGGGGACGCATGCTGAGAAAAGAAAATTGAAACAGATGGCTGCATAATTAATAATTAAGAATTAAAAATTAATAATGAAAAATTTTATCAGGAAATTTTATTATGGTGATATACCTGAAGACAAAGTCGGAGGAAAAATTGTGTCTAATGAAACAAAAAGCGATTGGCCGTTGTGGGAGGTATTCATTCGCAGTAAACAAGGTCTGGATCATAAACATGCAGGAAGCCTGCATGCAGCTGATGCACAAATGGCAATTGAAAATGCAAGAGATGTTTATACAAGAAGAATGGAAGGGATAAGCATTTGGGTTGTTGAATCAAAATATATTCATGCATCTAATCCTGAAGAAGCAGGAGAATTCTTTGAACCAGCAATTGACAAAATTTATCGTTATCCAACTTTTTATGATCTTCCTGATGAAGTAAACCAGATGTAATGATTATTGATTACTTATTATTTAATTATTGACTAAGCACAAATAATCAATAATTAATAATTAATAATAAAAAATGAAAGAATCGCTCATTCAATATATTCTTTACTTAGCTGACAATTCTCTCATTCTCGGACAAAGAAATGCGGAATGGTGCGGACATGGGCCAGTACTTGAGCAAGATATTGCGATCACAAATATTTCTCTTGATCTTATCGGACAAGCCAGGAACTTTTATCAACATGCGGCGACATTGATTGGTGATAGTGCAACAGAAGACTCATTGGCCTATTTAAGAAAAGAGAGAGAATTTGAAAACTGTTTGCTTGTTGAACAACCAAATGGTGATTGGGCGCAAACTATTCTGCGTCAATTTTTCTTTAGCCAATACCAGTATTTGTTATTTGAACAACTTCAGGATAGCAAGGATGAACAGCTTGCTGCTATCGCAGAAAAATCTTTAAAAGAAATTGCCTATCATCTTCGCTGGAGCAGTGAATGGGTGATACGGTTAGGGGATGGCACTGATGAAAGCCACAAAAGAATGCTGAGAGCGATTGATGAATTGTGGAGATATACTGGTGAATTGTTCGAAGCTTCGAGCTATGAGCTGCAAACTGCGAGTGAGGGAACGGGTGTTGAGGTTTCAAGACTGAAAGAAACATGGATGAGTAGAGTAAATGAAGTTTTTTCAGAGGCAGCATTAACTGTTCCTGAAAACGTTTTTATGCAAACAGGCGGCAAAGAAGGAAAGCATACAGAACATCTTGGATATATTCTAACAGAATTACAATATATGCAAAGAGCTTATCCCGGTTGTGAGTGGTAAGAAGTATCATGACAGTTCATACAGTAGATAAAAAAACAATTTATTCTTATCTGGAGGAAATTAATGATCCCGAAGTCCCCGTATTGTCAATCGTTGATCTCGGTATTGTACGGGACGTTAGAATGAATAAAGACCAGCTTGAAGTGATCATCACACCTACGTATACAGGGTGCCCTGCAATGGATATGATAACTTCAACTATAAAAATTCAACTCGCAACCCTCGGTTTTAAAAAAATCAAGGTCATCCAGGTTTTATCTCCGGCATGGACCACAGAATGGATGAGTGAAGAGGGGAAAAGAAAACTAAAAGAATATGGGATTGCTCCGCCAAATCCCAAACAGCAGGTTTGTGATCAAAAACTTTTTGCGGAAGCAGAAGCTGTTCAATGTCCGCATTGTGATTCTTATCATACACATCGCATCAGTGAGTTCGGTTCTACCGCCTGCAAAGCTTTATATCAATGTATAGACTGCAAAGAGCCGTTTGATTATTTTAAATGCCATTAATTATTTTAATGGCTCTGGTGCATCTTTAAATCGTTTATGTGCGCCGCCAAGTTTACCGACATAATATTGCATCGGAATGATCACTTTCTTCACAAAAGCAGGAATATCATAGGCACCAAACTCTGAACGATAACGCATAAATAAAAATGAAGCCGCTGTAGGTTCGGGCCGATTATTTTTTCCTGCATCAATGGCTTTATATAATTCAGTCAAAAAATATTCAACATTATTTGCCGGCTTGATCCATCCTTTAATATGTAATTCATCCTTGCCGGCATTCCAGAAACGGTGCCAGGTGCCCCGATGAAACGTAGCCGTTTCGCCCTGTCCATAATAAACAGCCTCTTGTCCCGGAATTTGTGTTCCCATTTTTCCGCTAATCACAGTAAGACTTTCTTCCTGTTTCCAATGTACATGTGTGATTGGTCCCGCACCAGGCGCTGCAAAACCTTCGGTTTCTAATTTATCACCATCAGGTTCTTTTATCAATCTTAAAAAAATTAGCTTTTCGCCAATCTTGTTCTGAATCGTATGGGGATATTGATACATAATGGAATACTTTCTTAGTTATGCAATAGAAATTAAATTTCATTTAAATCCATCCGCCTCTCTGTACGCTTTTATCAATTCCATCTCACCTTCTTTACCAGGTTTAGCATTTCCATGCTCCATACCAAGCACTCCTTTATAACCTTTATTATAAATGTGTTTAAAAATATTTCTATAATTCATTTCGCCTGTGCCGGGCTCTTTTCTTCCCGGATTATCTCCGATCTGGAAATAAGGTGTTTCATCCCATACTTTATCAATGTTGGCAATGATGTTTCCTTCATTGCGTTGCATATGATACATATCAAATAAAAATTTGCAGGCCGGACTGTTCACTGCTTTACATATCATATACGCCTGGTTGGTGCCACGTAAAAAAAGATCAGGATTATCACTTAAGGATTCTAATACCATAACTAATCCATGTGGTGCCAGTATTTCAGCACCTTTTCGCAACGCCACGATCACATTGGCAGTTTGCATATCATGCGAAAGGCTTCTTTCATAATTTCCGGGAACAACGGTCATCCATTTTGCATTACACCGTTTCGCAACTTCAATTGCTTCTTTGCAATCTTTCATCATTTTATCAACCCATTCCTGTTTACCGGTAGTTAGCGATGTTTTCCAATGCCAGCTATCTGAAGTAATGACAAATACTCCCATTCTCATCCCCAACTTTGCAAGCAGATCGCCGATCTTTTTTTGTTGTTCAACAGTACGGCTCATCATACCATTGTCTTCAATACTGCGGAAACCCTGGTCGTAAGCCCATTTTATTTGTTCCAAAAAATCTGCACCCCCATTATTTTTAAACATGCCATCATGAAAGGCATAGTCAAGATTAAATGGTTTGTTTTCTGTTGCCAGGTTCCGTGTCTTCACAAACTCGCTATCAGAATTATTTTCTGCAAGCGACCCGATAGCTATCGGGTGACCCACCGTGATGGTCGCGGCGCCTGATAAAAAACTATTGCGAATAAATTTTCTGCGTTCCATAAACTTTTATCTTGAGGACTTAAATGTAAGACATCCCGTTCATGTGGCGATTGATTTTTCTTTTAGTTTTTCCTTTGACAGTTTCTGCACAGCTGAAACGTTTTCAGTTTTCAGAAAATAAAATGGGCTCCTCATTTGGTATCATCTTTTATCATACAGATTCCCTGGAAGCCATTTCTATCTCAAAAGAATGTTTTGCGTTGGTTGATTCCTTAAATAATATCTTCAGTGACTACTCCTCAACGAGTGAAGTGGGCAAATTGGCTTTACTGCCCGTTATTAAAGATCAAAAAGTTTCAGACGAATTGTTTGAAATGATCCTATTATCAAAACAGGCATGGGTAAGGTCTGCTAAAACTTTTGATGTCACAATTGGAGCTCTAACACAGTTGTGGAGAAAAGCAAAAACGGAAAACAGGTTTCCGACAGGACCAGAAGTAAAGGCAGCAGAAGATCTGACGGGCTTTGAAAACGTTATAATCAACCAGAGATCAAAGACAATTTCATTTAAGAAACCGGGTATCCGTCTCGACTTCGGCGCCATTGTCCCCGGTTACGTGGCACAAAGAGTAATCGACTTACTGAAAAGCAAAAACATCAATAATGCATTGGTTGATGCAAGCGGAGATATTGTTGTGAGTGATGCTCCGCCGGAAAAAGATGGATGGACGATCGCTATCAATCTTCCGGAAAGTGAAAACAAGGTTTGGAATAGTAAGCTGGAGCTAAAAAATTTTGCGGTCTCGACGTCAGGCGATGTTTATCGCTATATTATTCATGAAGGGAAAAGATATTCGCATATAATTGATCCAAAGACCGGTTACGGTGTTACTTCGCAACGAAATGTGACCGTGATAACAAAGTATGGTGCCCATGCCGACTGGCTGGCGACAGCCTGCAGCATTTTACCAATAAAAAAAGCATTGAAACTTGCCAAAGAAGAACATGCAGCTATACTTATTGCCACATTGGAGGGTGAGGAGATCATCACGTATACTTCAAAAAATTTCGAAAGATTCTTTCAAAAGAAACTACCATGAACTTTGTTAACTTGTCGTGCCATATGAATAGAAAATCTTATATACTTTTTATTCTCTATCTATTTACCCAGCAAGTATTATCTCAAACAGATACATCGTTCAAAGCATACGAACAATCTATTCCTCGGTCAAGCGTAAAGTTTAAAATGCTTCCGATCAAAGGCGGCAGTTTTACGATGGGAAGCCCGGAAAAAGAAATTGGAAGAGATAATGATGAAGGCCCGCAAAAAAAATTCACTATTTCACCTTTTTGGATGGGAGTATTTGAGGTAACACATGATGAATTCGATATTTTTTTTAAAGATGTAAATACAAGTCAGAATTCAGGTGTTGATGCAATCACAAGACCAAGTCCGCAATATGTCGATCTTAGCTGGGATATGGGTCGTGAAGGTGGTTTTCCTGTAAACAGCATGCAACAAAGAACTGCCGTGATGTATTGCAAATGGCTGTATAATAAAACGGGAATATTTTATCGCCTCCCGACAGAAGCCGAATGGGAATATGCCTGTCGTGCAGGGTCAACTTCTAAATTTTTTTTTGGTGATAATGAAAATGACCTGGCAAAATATGCCTGGTTTAATAAAAATAGCAACGCGGCATATCATAAAGTCGGGCAACTGCAACCAAATGGTTTTGGTTTATATGATATTCTTGGAAATGTAAGCGAATGGGTAATGGATCAGTATGATGAAAATTATTTTACAAAAATGAAAGATGGTGAAACTAATCCTGAATTAAAACCGACGAGCCGCCATCCAAGATTATTAAAAGGAGGTTCATACGCCGATAATGCAGCTGAACTTCGGTGCAGCAACAAAACAAAATGGCTGCCTGAATGGAACCGTCGTGATCCGCAAATACCAAAAAGCAAGTGGTGGCTGACCGATGCTCCATTTGCGGGATTCAGGTTAGTCAGGCCATTTAAACAACCATCTGCCGAAGAGATTGAAAAATTCTTTACCTTATATCTCTCAAATTAAAAAAACACTTTGTTATGAATACAGAAAATAAGAACTCCCGCCGTGATTTTGTAAAAACTTCTGCAGTGATCACGGGAGGAATAATGGCAACGCCATTATTATCTAAAGCAAATTTTTTCAGCGGCGCTGACGACACAATTAAAGTAGCGTTGATCGGTTGCGGTGGTCGTGGTACCGGCGCTGCCATGCAGGCCTGCCTTACAAAACAAAATGTAAAGCTCGTGGCAATGGCTGATGCCTTTCGCGACCGGATCGATAATTCTTATAAGGAATTAACGGCAGATAATGCTGGCGATAGTGGAAATAAAGTAAGTATTAAAAATCGCATCGATGTTCCTGAAGAAAGAAAATACACTGGCTTTGACGCTTATAAAAAAGCAATGGCCCATGCTGATGTGGTGATCTTAACTACACCACCGGGTTTTCGTCCTCTTCATTTTGAAGAAGCCGTAAAGCAGGGCAAGCAAATTTTTATGGAGAAACCAGTTGCTACTGATCCCGCTGGTATAAAGAGAGTGTTGGATGCAGCAGAAATTGCAAAGCAAAAGAAATTGAATGTTGTGGTTGGTTTACAACGTCATTATCAGAATTCCTATCGTGAGCTGTTTGCGAAAAAAGATCTGATCGGTGATATTACATCAGCTCAGGTATGGTGGAATAATGATGGTGTATGGGTGAATCCAAGGAAACCAGGACAAACCGAAATGGAATATCAAATGCGTAACTGGTATTATTTTAACTGGCTTTGCGGTGATCATATTGTGGAGCAGCACATACATAATATAGATGTGATGAACTGGTTTAAAGGTGGCTACCCTGTAAAAGCACAAGGCATGGGTGGAAGACAAGTAAGAAAAGGAAAAGATCATGGTGAAATCTTTGATCACCATTATGTAGAATTTCAATATGCGGATGGTTCGATATTAAACAGCCAGTGCCGTCACATCCCTGGCACGATGAGTAAAGTGGATGAGTTGTTGATCGGTACAAAAGGAAAAATTTTCTGTGGCGCTGCACAAATAAAAGATAATGCTGGCACTGTATTGTATCAGTTTGACAGGAAGGGTGAAAACAATCCATATCAAACAGAGCATGATGAACTATTTGCTGCTATTGCAAAGGGTGAATACAAATTTGCTGATACAGAAAATGGAGCAAAAAGCACAATGACCGCTATTATGGGAAGGATGGCAACTTATTCAGGACAGGTATTAAATTGGGATAAAGTATTGAATTCAGGTATAGATATTATGCCAAAAGAGTTTGCCTGGAATGCGATGCCTCCGGTTGTTCCTGATGAAAATGGCTATTATGCGATCGCAACACCTGGTAAAACAAAATATACCTAGTTCTAAATTGCTCTATGGTTAAATTGTTAAATGGTCGAAATAGACCTGATAACAATTTATCTCCCGATAGTTATCGGGATCACAATTTAGCCATTAAATAAAAATAGATGAGCTCGATCTTATTTGAAGTAAAGAATTCGGTTGGCATCATTACATTGAATCGTCCTGATAAGTTGAATTCATTCAATCGTGAAATGGCTTTGCTAATGCAGGAAAGGTTAGATGAATGCAAAAGCAAAGAAGTAAGGTGTGTTTACATTACCGGCGCCGGTAAAGGATTTTCCGCGGGACAGGACCTTACTGAAGTAGTTGATCCCGATGGACCGGGTATGCCAAAAATTCTTTCAGAACATTATACTCCTATTGTAATCAGAATAAGAAAATTGGAAAAGCCGGTAATTGCTGCGGTAAATGGGGTAGCCGCGGGTGCAGGGGCTAACATTGCTTTATGCTGTGATATAGTCGTTGCTGCTCAGTCAGCATCATTCATACAAGCCTTTTCAAAAATTGGTTTGATACCCGATAGCAGCGGTACATTTTTTTTACCAAGATTGATCGGCTGGCAAAAAGCAAGTGCATTTATGATGCTTGGAGAAAAAATACTTGCCGAAGAAGCTGAACGGATCGGCATGATCTATAAAATTTTCCCGGATGAAGTATTTGCTGAAAACGCCATGAGTATTGCGTCGTACTTATCTCAAATGCCGACAAAAGGTTTAGCATTTACAAAACAATTGCTCGGTCATTCTTCAAGAAGCACACTTGAAGAGCAATTACAGGATGAAGATATTTACCAGCAAAGAGCTGCCGCCACAGCCGATTTCAAAGAAGGGATAAACGCTTTTTTAGAAAAAAGAATTCCTAAATTCATTGGAGAATAATTAATAATCAATAATTATTAATTATTAATTACTAATTATTATGGCTACAGTTCATCAAGATGTTGTCAACCACATGATGGAAAATGATATTTTTAGTCAATGGATGGGAATTGAAGTGCTTGAAATAAAAGAAGGTTATAGCAAAATAAAAATGACGGTAAGAAAGGAAATGGTAAATGGTTTTGGCATCGTTCATGGCGGCATTCCTTTTTCCCTTGCAGATAGCGCATTTGCATTTGCTTGTAATAACCGGAATAATTTATCTGTCGCCCTCGATGTTACTATTACATTTACAAAAGCAGTGAACACGGGAGATACATTGGTGGCTGAGGCTAAAGAAGTTCACAACGGAAGAAGTACCGGCGTTTACCTTATTACTGTATTTAACCAAAAAAATGAACAGGTTGCTTTATTCAAAGGCACTTGTTTCCGAACTGGCAAGTCACTTATTTAAAACTATAAACCACCCCACATGAAACACCTTTCTGCCTGGGCCAAAAAAAATCCCTGGAAAGCACGGCTTATCATTATTGTATCGCATATTCTGATCTTACTGCTCGCATGGTTTACCGGTAGTCAGCTATTCGGTTGGAGTGATACGTTACCAACCTTTTTAAAAATTGCATTCGTCTTTGTTTTTATTATTGCTGCTTTCTCTTACCCTGCTAAAAAAGACCGTTCATATGGCAGATCATACTCCTATGCAAAACAAAAAACTTGTGATTTCTTGTTGGCCCTGTCCACTTTTGGAATGGTAACAGGAATTGCAGCGTCCGGGGAGATCTCTTTTGGATCATTATCTCCGCTTTATGCCAGCACTTCATCGATCGAAAGCAAAGGCGATCCTACTGCTGAAGAAATCCTTGCTTCCTTAAAATACAGGGATAAAAAATCATTAACACGACAGGAGAAAAGAATTCTGAAAACAGAATTTAAAAAACAATTAAAGATATATGCACACGCTAAGATCACAGGTAACAAAGCTGAAGGGGACAATGCAGGTCTTCTGATTCTTGCGATATTAGGCGCTGTGGGATTGTTTTATTTGGTTGCAGCGCTTTCCTGTTCCCTTTCATGTAACGGTTCCGATGCAGCAGCGGTGGTTGTGCTAGTATTAGGAACGGCAGTGATTGTTTTAGGGCTTCTCGCCGTTATAAGATCTCTA
>Ga0075419_10000167_pt1 | contig 37753 bp, 33 predicted proteins | sample SoiMetdeltSBSDD3_FD_76900 | JGI IMG/M metagenome (GOLD analysis project Ga0075419, IMG submission 76900) | Bulk soil microbial communities from a Populus tree surrounding site in Tennessee, USA - Soil MetaG P. deltoides SBSDD3 | ecosystem: Environmental > Terrestrial > Soil > Tree plantation... | reverse complement strand
GGAGGTGCTCACCGGACGCGGCGTGGAGCGCAGGCACATCCACGCGGAGCTGTTCCACGTCGGCGACATCCCGCCGCCGCCTGTCGAGCAGGCCGCGCCGGTGGACGAGGACGCGGCCGAGGTGACGGTAGTGCTGGACGGCAGACGGTCCACTTTCGGGCTGAAGGAGCACGACAAGCCGGTCCTGGACGCCACGCTGGCGGTCCGATCGGACGCGCCGTTCGCGTGCAAGGGCGGCGTCTGCGGCACATGCCGAGCGAAGCTAGTCGACGGCACCGTCCGGATGGACACCAACTGGGCCCTGGAACCGGACGAGGTGCGAGCAGGTTACGTCCTCACCTGTCAGTCCCACCCCACCAGCCCGACCGTCACCCTCGACTACGACGCCTGAGCCGTACGGGGTCTGACCCAAAATCTGACCCAGCATCGCCGACTGGACCCAATCGCCAAGGTGTGTCCGCGCCGAGTGGACGCGAGTTTCAGCCCGCCCCGGCCGACCTGGAACATGCGACCAGTGGAGGCCAACACACCCTGGAACTCGGGTCCAGTCGGCGCCAAAAGGGGGAGGTCAGGGGCGGCGGGTCGCGCGCATCTCTTGCTCGAGGCGCCATGTGGCGCCGCCGTCGTCGGAGATCTCGCCGCGCCAGACGAACGAGTCCGGCTTGATGTCGTTGAACGACCAGCGGATCGGGCGACCGTCGGACTGCTCGCCCTGCTGCATGATCCGGTCACCGGCGCGGCGGCCGACCAGGCTGCAGTACGAGCCCCACTTCGGCGCGACCCACTGGACCCGCCAGGCGTCGATGGCCGGGTCGTAGGCGCGCACCGTCGTGCCGAAGCCGCGCTCCGGCGAGCCCCAGAGGTCCTGGACCGCTCGGCCGTCGAGCACCCAGCCGAAGTGCACCTCACCGCGGCTGTCGAACCACTCGCCGCGCTCCTCGTCGTACTGGTGGTTGTCGATATCCCAGGAGCCGACGAACTGGCCGTACAGGCCGGCGTTGTCGCCGAGATCGGGATGCGGCCCGTCGGCGGACAGGTACGGAATGATCGGGTTGTCCATGCAGTCCAGCCTGGCCGGATCGTCGCCGCGAGTCTTGAACGATCTTGCGCTCATCTTGTCGGTGCGGACGCATAGCGTGGGCCCGTGCTCGAGTCACGGACGCTGGTCGACACCGCGGAGGCGACCGTCGCCGAGGTGCGCTGCCTGCACGAGCAGCCGGGCTGGTCGGCCCTCGAGCCCGTCAGGCGGTTCGGGGTGGTGCTGGTGCGGTCCGGGGTGTTCCGGCGCGAGGTCGACGGTGCGGAGGCGGTGGTCGACGCGTGCGCGGGCTATGTGCAGCGGCCGGGGAGTGAGCAGCGGTTCAACCATCCGGCGGGCGACGACGTCTGCACGTTCGTGTCGCTGCCGGCGGCCGAGCTCGAGCTGGTCACCCGTGGAGCAGAGCTGTCCAGGGACGCGCCGGTGCTCACGTCGGCGGCGGTCGACCTCGGGCACCGGGCGCTGGCCGCCAGGGCACGGGCCGGGACGGCGGCACCGGACGAGCTCGCGGAGCGAGCCGTCGTCCTGGTCGGCGGCGTGCTGGCCGGGCTGGCGCCCGACGCGGTCGCGGCAGGCTTCCCGGTGGCACGGTCGGCGCACCGGGCGGCCGACCAGGTCCGGCAGGCGCTGGCGACCGATCCGGGTCTCGGACTGGCGGACCTTGGACGGGTCGCCGGCCTGTCGTCGTACCACGTGAGCCGGGTGTTCCGGCGGACGACGGGCGTGACGATCAGCGCGTTCCGGTCCCGGCTCAAGGTGCGGCAGGCACTGGACCGGCTGGCCGCCGGCGAGCGGGACCTGGCCGCGCTCGCGATCGGCTCACGGTTCGCCGACCAGGCGCATCTGACCCGCGTTGTGCGGCGGGAGACCGGCCGCACGCCCGGTCAGCTGCGGGCCTTGCTCGCCCCCTGACCGCTCGGGCCGGAACCGGTCTGGGCGGACGCTGTCGTGAGTATCACCACCGACCGTGAAATTCGGTGACCGATCGTCGACGTCCGTGGCATTCCAAGAAAATTCTCCTGATCCGTGTAACACCTGGCCGGGCTCCAGCGATAGGACGAGTGAGCCTGGTGGCTGCCCGGACCCCCGAGCGGACAGCCACCAGGCTCTATCCATATCCATGCCCAACGACCGGGCCCGCTTGCCAGGCCCGCGTGTCGTCCCGGTGCACCCCGACACCTGACGGACACGGACCGGTAGCCTGACGCTCATGGCCACTGCAGCACCTTCCACCCCTTCGCACACTCCGTTCGGCCGGGTCGGCACCGCGATGGTGACCCCCTTCGACTCCGAGCGGGCGCTCGATCTGGACGCCGCCCAGCGGCTCGCCAGCCACCTCGTCGACCACGGCAGCGACGCGCTCGTGATCAGCGGTACGACGGGGGAGTCGCCGACCACGAACGACAAGGAGAAGGCGGACCTGCTCCGGGTCGTGCTGGAGGCGGTCGGGGACCGCGCCACGATCGTCGCGGGCGTCGGCAGCTTCGACACCGCGCATACGGTGTCCGCGGCGCGGGCGGCCGAGGCGATCGGCGCGCACGGGCTGCTGGTCGTCACGCCGTACTACAACAAGCCGCCGCAGGACGGCATCCGGCAGCACTTCACCGCGGTCGCAGACGCGACCGGCCTGGACGTGATGCTGTACGACGTCCCGGCCCGGACGGCGATGAAGATCGCCACCGAGACACTGCTGCAGCTCGCCGAGCACCCGCGGATCGTCGCGGTCAAGGACGCCAAGGGCGACCTCGCTGCCACCACGAAGGTGCTCGCCAACACCGACCTGGCGATCTACAGCGGCGCGGACGAGCTCAACCTGCCGCTGTTGGCGATGGGCGCCGTCGGCATGGTCAGCGTGGTCGGGCACGTCGCGGGCGACGACTACCGGGCGATGGTGGAGGCCGTCGACGTCGGTGACCTGGCGCGCGCTCGCGAGATCGACCGGCGACTGGTGCCCGCGGTCGAGGCGATCATGACCCGCACTCAGGGCGCGATCATGGCCAAGGCGGCGCTCAAGCTGACCGGCGTACTGGAGCACGCCACCATGCGACTGCCGCTGGTGGATGCGACCCCCGAACAGGTGGACTGGCTGACCACGGACCTCAAGACCGCGGGTCTCCTGCGATGAGTCATCCGCATCCCGATCTGTCCGCGCCCGGTCCGCTCAGTCCGGGCGCGCTCCGCGTCATCCCGCTCGGTGGTCTCGGCGAGGTCGGCCGGAACATGACCGTCTTCGAGTACGACGGCAAGCTGCTGATCGTCGACTGCGGTGTGTTGTTCCCGGAGGAGAACCACCCCGGCGTCGACCTGATCCTGCCGGACTTCGAACCGATCCGGGACCGGCTGGACGACATCGAGGCGGTCGTCCTCACACACGGGCACGAGGACCACATCGGCGCCGTGCCGTACCTGCTGCGGGAGCGGCTGGACCTCCCGCTGATCGGCTCCCGGCTGACGCTCGCGCTGCTCGAGGCGAAGCTGAAGGAGCACCGGCACCGCAACGTCCCGCAGATCGTGGTCAAGGAAGGTGACGTGATCACCTTCGGGCCGTTCGAGTGTGAGTTCGTGGCGGTGAACCACTCGATCCCGGACGCGCTCGCGGTGGCGATCCGGACCGGCGCCGGCACCGTGCTGCACACCGGCGACTTCAAGATGGATCAGCTGCCGCTGGACAACCGGATCACCGACCTGCGCGCATTCGCCCGGCTCGGTGAGGAGGGCGTGGACCTGTTCTGCGTCGACTCGACCAACTCCGAGGTGCCGGGCTTCACCACTCTGGAGCGCGACATCTCGCCGGTGCTGGACCGGGTCTTCGCCGGCTCCGACCAGCGGATCATCGTCGCCTGCTTCGCCTCCCACGTGCACCGGGTCCAGCAGGTGATGGACGCCGCGGTGCAGCACGGCCGCAAGGTCGCGTACGTCGGCCGGTCGATGGTGCGGAACATGGGCGTGGCCCGCGACCTGGGCTTCCTCACCGTGCCGGGCGACACGCTGATCGACATGCGCGAGCTGGAGAACCACCCGCCGGAGAAGGTGGTGCTGATCTCGACCGGCTCCCAGGGCGAACCGATGTCCGCATTGTCGCGGATCGCCGCGAACGACCATCACGTGGTGCGGATCCAGCGCGGCGACACCGTCGTACTGGCGTCGTCGCTGATCCCCGGGAACGAGAACTCGGTGTACCGGGTGATCAACGGCCTGACCCGGCACGGCGCGAAGGTCGTACACAAGGGCAACGCCCTCGTCCACGTATCGGGACACGCGAGTGCGGGCGAGCTGCTGTACTGCTACAACATCGTGAAGCCGCGCAACGTGATGCCGATGCACGGCGAGATCCGGCACCTGCACGCGAACGCGGAGCTGGCCCGGCAGACCGGCGTCCCGGCGGACAACGTCGTGGTCGTCGAGGACGGCGTGGTCGTCGACCTGGTGGATCGCAAGGCGAAGGTCGCGGGCAAGGTCGACTGCGGCTACGTGTTCGTGGACGGGTCGACGGTCGGCGACATCACCGAGACCTCGCTGAAGGACCGCCGGATCCTCGGCGACGAGGGATTCATCTCGATCATCGCGGTGATGGACTCGGTGACCGGCAAGCTGACCGCGGGTCCCGAGATCCACGCGCGGGGGTTCGTCGAGGACGACAGCGTGTTCGACGAGGTGAAGCCGCAGATCGAGGCCGAGATCGACAAGGCGATCAGCTCGGGGGTGGACGACACGTACCAGCTGCAGCAGGTGATCCGCCGGGTCGTCGGCAAGTGGGTCAGCGACAAGCTGCGCCGCCGGCCGATGATCATCCCGGTCGTGATCGAGAGCTAAGGGGGACCGGCGGTCATGTCGACAGCCAACGGTTCGGGGCAGCGGCGCCCGACGATGAAGGAGGTCGCGGCGCGGGCGGGGGTCGCGCTCAAGACGGTCTCCCGGGTGGTGAACGAGGAGCCGAACGTCAGCCCAGAGCTGACCGCGAAGGTGCAGCAGGCGATCCAGGAGCTGAACTACACGCCGAACGAGAGCGCCCGGATGCTGCGCCGTGGCAGGACCGGCACCGTCGCGGTGGTGATCCGCGACATCGGCGACCCGTTCTTCGCCTCGCTCGGCCGGGCGGTCGAGCTGTGGGCCCGGTCCACCGGCTCGGTGCTGATGATCGGGCTCACCGACGAGGACCCGGACCGCGAGCGCGACGTCTGCCTGGAGTTCGTGGCGCGGCGGCCGGATGCGCTGATCATGGCGCCGATCGGAGAGACCCAGGAGTACCTGGCGCCACACGTGGATGCCGGCATGGCGGTGGTCACGATCGACCGGCCGGCACACGGGATCGAGGCAGACGCGGTGCTCGCCGACAACGCCGGCGGCATCGACCAGGCCGTCGACCACCTGGTCAAGCTCGGCCACCAGCGGATCGCGTACCTGGGCGACGACGAGCGGATCTTCACCGCTCGGGAACGCGTGGTCGCGTACCGGGCGGCGATGCGGCGGCACGACCTCGAGGTGGACGAGGACATGGTGCACCTGTCCGAGCCGACCACCGAGGGGATCGGGATCACGCTGTCCGCGGTGCTCGACGTGCCGTCGCCGGCGACCGCGATCATCAGCGGCAACAACCGCACAACGGTCGAGGTGCTGCGCGGGCTGGCCGGGCGGCGGGAGCAGGTCGCGCTGGTGTCGTTCGACGACCTGGAGCTCGGCGACCTGCTCACGCCCGGGCTGACCGCGGTCGCGCAGTCCGCGGACGTGATGGCCCGGACCGCGATCCAGCTGATGACCGAACGGCTGCCCGAGCCGCACCGCCCGAGCCGTACCGTCCGTGTCCCGGTCCGGCTCACCATTCGCGGCTCCGGCGAGATCGCACCCTCGACCTGATCCCCGCAAGCCTTGAATGCGGACGTTGGCTCGGACGGACGTGTACGACGGACGTCCACGGACCGGGCTAGGATCACCGCCGTGAGCAATCGCGAGAAGCTGCTGGCCGGCGCGAAACAACTGATCTCCGAGAAGGGCTACGGCCAGATCACCGCGCGGGACCTGGTGACGGTGTCCGAGACCAACCTCGCGTCGATCGGGTACCACTTCGGGTCGAAGGAGGCGCTGCTCACCGAGGCGGTGCTGGACTCGTTCACCAGCTGGGGTGCGGACCTGAAGCGGGCGATCGGCGAGATCGACACCGACGACCCGGCCGAGCGGCTCGCCGCGATCCTGGACACCCTGGTCGGGTTCTTCAGCACCGACCAGAGCTCGACGATCGCGAGCATCGAGGCGTTCGCCCGGTCCCCGCACGCGCCCGAGGTCCGCGAACGACTGGCCGCCGTGTACGCCGACTCCCGCGCCGCGGTCGCGAGCGTGGTGCTCGAGGTCGACCCCGCCGACGTGGACGCACAGCAGGCGCACCGGATCGGGTCGCTCGGCCTGGCCCTGATCGACGGGCTCGCGCTGCAGTGGCTCGTCGACCCGAAGCACGCTCCGTCGGGCTCCGACATCGCCGAGGCGCTCCGAGACCTCGGCGCGCGCCAGCGCTGATTTGTCAGGCAGCTCGCCGCATAGTCACCGGAGCGTCACCGCGTCTGCATAGGGCTGTCTCGGTACATCTACGGCACGAGTGCGAGGACGTCGTCGGCGCTGCCCCAGGACCATGTGACGCCGATCCCGCCGTGGCCGTAGTTGTGGATGCACATCGCGGTTCCGAGCGGCTCCCGTTCGAGCCGCGGTGTGTCCCGCACCGGCCGCAGCCCGGCCTCGACCGCGAGGATCTCTGCACCGGCCAGCCGGGGCTCGACCGCGGTACAGCGGGCCAGGATCTGCTGGGTGGCCGCCGGGTCGGGGGTGCGGTCCCAGTCGTCATCGATCTGTACGCCGCCGAGCACCACCCTGTCGCCGTACGGGAAGAACCCGGCCCAGGCGTTCCCCTCCAGTGCGGCCTCGTAGAAGAACGTGTCCAGCCCGGGGTTGGCGACGATCACGTGCTGTCCCTTGACCGCGCGGACCCGGTCGTCACCGACCAGGTCGCGAGCACCGGTCCCGGTGCAGTTCACCACCACCGGTGCCGCCTCGGCGGCCTCGGCCAGGTCGGCGACCCGGCGCAGCACGATCTCGCCGTCGACGGCGGTGAGCCGGGAGCTCAGATAGTCCAGGTACCGCGGCATGTCCGCGGTCGGCACCTCGACCCAGAACGCGACCGGGAACCCGGCCGACTCGTCCGGGTCGCAGAGCGCGAACCCTGGGATCCGGGACGCCCACGGCGGGGCGTCCCCCGCTCTTGACGCCAGCCGCCCGCGCCCGAGGCGCACACCAGTGTCAGGCTGCTGCGCCAGCTCACGGAAGACGGTGTCGGCGGCCTTGCCCCAGCGGTCCAGCCGCTCGTCGCCGTACGGGAAGTTCGGCCCGCACAGCGCACCCGCCACTGCCGAGGTGGTGTCCCGCGGCTGCTCCGCACTCCACACCGTGACCCGCCGGCCCGACTCGGCCAGCCGGATCGCGCTCGTCAGTCCAACCACACCCGCGCCCACCACGATGACGTCCATGCGGTCCAGCATGGCCCCAGCGCGGCGCCGCGGGCTTGAACGTTCGGGAGATCAAGGCCCTCGCGGACGTCGTGTGGGCTACCAGATCCGTGGGGCGCTGAGGTCGCGCGGGTCGTCGACGGGCTGGCAGCCCTGCTCGGTGACCCGGTAGCCGAACCGCGGCCCGTCGGTCGCCAAGATGCGCACCGCCCGCAGCAGCCGGTCGACGTGCTCGCGGCTGGTGCCCAGGCCGAGGCTGGCCCGGACCGCGGTCGGGCTGCCGGACCCGGCGAGCAGGTGGTCGGTGAGCAGGTGGGCGCAGAACCTGCCGTCCCGCACGCCGATGCCGTACTCGGCCGCCAGCGCCGCCGAGACCAGGGTCGGGTCCAGCCCGTCGATCGTGAACGCGACAGTGCCGACCCGGTCCGCGTCCGGCCCGAACAGGCTGTACGACGTCACACCGGCGATGTCCGCGAGCCCGCCGGTCAGCCGCTGCTGCAGCTGCCGTTCGTGCTGCTCGATCGCCTCCCGGTGCCGCGTGATCGTCGCGCAGGCCGCGGCGAGCGCGATCGCGCCGATCACGTTGGGGGAGCCGCCTTCGTGCCGGGCCGGCCCGTCCGCCCACACCACCGTGCTGTCACTCACCGCGACACTGGCGCCGCCGCCGGCGAGGTACGGCTCCCCGGCCGCAAGCCAGTCGGCGCGGCCGACCAGCGCACCGCAGCCGAACGGCGCGTACAGCTTGTGGCCGGAGATCGCGACCCAGTCCACGCCGAGCGCGGTGATGTCGACCGCCCGGTGCGGCGCGAGCTGGGCCGCGTCCAGGCAGACCCTGGCGCCGTGCGCCTTCGCCACCGCGGCGATCTCGGCGACCGGGAAGAGCTCGCCGGTGACGTTCGACGCGCCGGTGACGCAGACCAGCCGCGGGCCGTCAGGCGCTGCGCGCAGCGCGTCCGCGACCGCGGTCACCGCGGCGGCCGGAGATGCCGGAGGAGCGAGCCGGACGGTCCGGTCGTCCGGCCACGGCAGCAGGGCCGCGTGGTGCTCGGTCTCGAACACGACGACAGTCGTTGCCTGTGACAAGCACCCGGCGAGCAGGTTGAGCGCGTCGGTGGTCTGCCGGGTGAACACCACCTGGTCGTCCGGCCGGGCGCCGACGAAGGAGTGCACCTCCGCGCGGGCCCGCTCGTACCACTGGGTGGTGATCCGGGACGCGTACCCGTTGCCGCGATGAACCGACGCGTACGACGGCAGTGCGGCGTCCACGGCGCGTCGTACCGCCTCCAGGCAGGGTGCGCTGGCGCCGTGGTCGAGGTTCGCGTAGTCGGTCACCCGGCCGTCGGCCAGCGGTACCAGCAGGTCGGCGCCGGCGGTGGTGGGCAGGTTGCCCGCGGAGGTCAGCGGCAGGTGGGGTGCCCGGTCGGTCGTGGTACAGGCCGGCTCGAGGATGGACAGGATCGACATGCTCAACTCCCGGAGGTCCGCACTTGCCGATCGGGGTCCCGACCGGCCAGGTCCTCACCCGGGGCACCCCACCGCGGTGGAGGGTTGCCGGCCAGCAAGCCGGGGCTTGACGCTGGCGCTCATGACCTGCGCCGACTGTAGGTGGCTGCATGGGCAGACTTCCAGCCCGAATCCCGGTATCCGAGACGCCGTCTCATATTGCAGGCGGGACGAACCCGGGCAGCACCTCCGCCGACTCCAGCGCCCGCGCCACGTCGAGCAGGTCGAGCTCGGACCAGCGAGGTCCGACCAGCTGTACGCCGACGGGCAGGCCGCCGTCGTCCAGCCCGGCCGGCACGGCCAGCGCCGGCTGCCCGGTCAGGTTGGCGAAGACCAGCGGGTGGCCGTGTGCGTCGTACCGCACCTGCTGACCGTCCACGTCCGCGACCGAGCCGTCGGTGTGCGGGAACGCGGTCGTCATCGTCGCGGGCAGCACCAGCGCGTCGACCTCGCTGAAGTATCGCTCGAAGGACGCCGTGAGGCGGTCCCGCTCGTCCAGCGCCGCCAGGTACCAGGCCAGTGAGCGCTGCTCGTCGGACAGCTCCGCCCCGGGCGCGAAGATCTGGGTCACGGCGCCGAGCAGGCCGCCGTACACCTCGTGCAGCCGGTCCCAGTCGACCTCGGGAAGCCGCTCGACAACCCGTGCTCCCGCGTCCGACGCGGTGGCCGCGACCCGTTCGACCGCCGTCCGGACGGCGCGCGAGACGGTGGCGCCGGGCAGCGCCGGTACGACGGCCAGCCGCAGCTCGTCCACCGCGCGCGGCCGGGCCCGGGGGATCGAAACCGGCGGGACGTCGAGATCGGCGCCGTCCGGACCGGCCGTCAGCCGCAGCGCCAGCTCCAGGTCGTCCAGGTCGCATGCCATCGGACCGAGCGAGCTCATGATCCGGACCGAGCGCTGCACGCCGGGCAGGTGGAAGAAGCCGGTCAGCGGAACCCGGTGCTCGGTGGTCTTCAGGCCGTACACACCGCAGAACGCGGCCGGCAGCCGCAGCGACCCGGCCAGGTCGGAGCCGTACTCCAGCGGTGTCAGCCCGGCCGCCAGCGCCGCCGCCGCGCCACCACTCGAGCCGCCCGCGGTCCGGGTGGTGTCCCAGGGGTTGTTCGTCCGGCCGAAGATCTCGTTGGCGCTCTGGTAGTCGGCCAGGTAGGGCGGCACGTTCGTGTGGCCGGCGATGACCGCGCCGGCCTGCTTCAGCCGGGCCGCGACGGTACCGTCCGCGTCGGCGACCCGGTCCAGCTCGCGGGAACCGAGCGTGGTCCGCAGCCCGGCCACGTCGTGCCCGTCCTTCAGTGTCATCGGTACGCCGTGCAGCGGGCCCCGCTCTGCTTCGGCGAGCGCGTCGGCGGCCTTCGCCTGCTCGAACCCGCGGTCGGGGTCGAGCGAGACCACGGCGGTCAGGGCCGGGTTCAGCCGCTCGATCCGGTCCAGCTGATCGGTCAGCGCCTCGACCGCGCTCAGCTCGCCCGCCAGCAGCCGCCGGATCAGCTCGCGGGCCGTCATGACGCGGTCCCCGCCACGGGTACCACCGGCTCCTGCAGCTCGGTCACCCAGCCGGCCGGGTCGTCGGCGGGGCAGGCGATGGTGAGCTCGCGGGGCGGGCCGGCGGAGCGGTACCCGTTCTCGTCGATCCAGTGGGCCAGGCCCTGCACCACCGGCAGCACGTCGTCCATCGGGCCGCGGTGCAGCACCGTCGCCGCCCGCTCGACGGCCGGCAGGTCGACCACGGTGACCCCTTCCGCGGGTGAGTTCACCGGCACTGTCGCGTGCACGGTCACGCCGTCCGCCGCGTCCTCGTAGTAGGCCAGCCGTTCCCCGGCCGGCTGGACACCCGCCCGGGCCAGCCGCGCGTACAGCTCGCCGTACAGCGGCCGGATCACGGCCGTGATCGCCTCCGGGTAGTACCCCGCCGCGGTCCCGGTGAGCTCTGCCACCCGCACCGCCGGCAACGGCTTCAGCACTACCTCGTCGGCCGGCAGCAGCCCATCGGACTCGATCGAGCGCAGCCGGGACTCGACGTTCGCGAGGCTGGCGGTGTCGGCGGCGATCTGCTCGGTGAGCTCCGCCTGGCGCAGCCGCAGCATGCCGCGCAACTCCGCCAGGTCCACCTTCTCGTCGAGCATCGAGCCGACCTGCTGGAGCGTGAAACCGAGGTCCTTGAGCGCGACGATCCGGTTCAGCCGGGCCAGCTGCCCGGCGTCGTACTGGCGGTACCCGGTGCTCTCGTCGGTGTGTGCCGGCCGCAGCAGGCCGATCGCGTCGTAGTGCCGCAGCATCCGGACGGACACCCGACCGTGCCTGGCGAAGTCTCCGATGGTGAACATGATCAACCGGTCTAGCCCCTCACACAGTGTCAGGGTCAAGGGCCTCCGTTCGGCGTGTGACACGTGTGACTGCAGTGGCTGCCGGGGTAACCTGCGGGATATGGCGACCCGCACGTCTTCCCCGGCGCGGGCGCGGAACTCGAAGGCGAGCCGACCCGAATCAGGTCGGTCGTCGGGCGGTACCCGTCCTCGTCCATCAGGCGCCCAGCGACGTGGGCAGAGCAAGGCTCGCAGTGGCAACTCGACTGCCCGGGCTCGCACGCGCACGTCCCGGCCCGCCGCCGCGTCAGGCCCCGGTCCGTTCGCAACCTTCATGCTCGGTATCGGCCGCGGGCTGGTCCGGGTCTGGCTCGGCGTCGCGCATGTGATCGGCGGGATCGTCCGGGGTATCGGCCACGGTGCGCGCGACCTCGACCCCGCGCACCGTCGCGACGGCGGCGGCCTGGCCCTTGTCGGGCTGGCCGTCGTGGTCGCCGCGGCCGTCTGGTGGCAGCTTCCCGGCGCGGCCGGCGACGCGGCCCGCGCGGTGGTGAACGGCAGCGTCGGCCTGGTCGGCTGGGCTGTGCCGCTGCTGCTGCTCGTCGCCGCCTGGCGCACGCTGCGGCATCCGGACCGCAACGGTCCGGCCGGACGCCAGGTGATCGGCTGGTCGTCGATGCTGCTCGGCGTCCTCGGCCTGGTGCACATCGCGCACGGCATCCCGCGGCCCGGAACGCCCGACTCGCAGGGCACGCTGGAGGAGGCGGGCGGCGCGATCGGGTACGTGATCTCCTCGCTGCTGTCCGACCTGCTCACCCAGTACGTCGCCGCGCCGCTGCTGGTGCTGCTGGCGATCTTCGGCGCGCTGGTGGTGACCGGCACGCCGGTGCACCTGGTCCCGGTCCGGATCAGGGCCGCGTTCGACGTGCTGCGCGGGCGCGCCGTCGTACCGGGGCAGGAGACCGGCGACACCGCGGGCGCGAAGACCGAGGACACCGTCCGGCTCAGCCGCAAGGGGCGCCGGCAGAAGGCTGCCCAGACCGACGACGAGGAGTCCGGCGACAAGCCGTACGACTCGCCTGTGCTGGAGCGCCGCGAGCTGTTCAGGCGCAAGAAGAAGCCGGTCGAACCCGCGCCCGACGGTGATACGGACACCGCGGAGATCGTTGCTGAGGGCACCAATACTCCGGCTGTGGTGACGGAGAAGGACACCGGCAAGTCCGAACCGCCGCCGCACACGCCGCTGCCGCAGCGGGTCGAGCAGCTCAGCCTGTCCGGCGACATCACCTACACGCTGCCGGACGGCCAGGTGCTCAAGCCCGGCTCGGTGCACAAGACCCGTACCAAGGCCTCGGACCAGGTGGTCGAGCGGCTCACCGAGGTGTTCGAGCAGTTCGGTATCGACGCTCAGGTGACCGGCTACACCCGCGGCCCGACGGTGACCCGGTACGAGGTCGAGCTCGGCTCCGCGGTCAAGGTGGAGAAGGTCACTGCGCTGAGCAAGAACATCGCGTACTCCGTAGCCTCCGCGGACGTACGGATCCTGTCGCCGATCCCGGGCAAGTCCGCCATCGGCATCGAGATCCCGAACACCGACAAGGAGATCGTCAGCCTCGGCGACGTGATCCGGTCCGCGACGGCGCGCAACGACCACCACCCGATGGTGGCCGGGCTCGGCAAGGACGTCGAGGGCGGCTTCGTGGTCGCGAACATGGCGAAGATGCCGCACCTGCTGGTCGCCGGCGCCACCGGTTCCGGCAAGTCGTCGTTCGTGAACTCGGTGATCACCTCGGTCCTGATGCGGGCCACCCCGGACGAGGTGCGGATGGTGCTGGTCGACCCGAAGCGGGTGGAGCTCAACAACTACGAGGGCATCCCGCACCTGATCACGCCGATCATCACGAGCCCGAAGAAGGCGGCCGAGGCGCTGCAGTGGGTCGTCCGCGAGATGGACATGCGGTACGACGATCTGGCCGCGTTCGGCTTCCGGCACGTCGACGACTTCAACAAGGCGGTCCGGTCCGGCAAGGTGCAGCCGCCGGCCGGCAGCGAGCGCAAGCTGGCGCCGTACCCGTATCTGATGGTCGTGGTCGACGAGCTCGCGGACCTGATGATGGTGGCGCCGCGAGACGTGGAGGACTCGATCGTCCGGATCACCCAGCTCGCCCGGGCGGCGGGTATCCACCTGGTGCTCGCGACGCAGCGTCCGTCGGTCGACGTGGTGACCGGCCTGATCAAGGCGAACGTGCCGTCCAGGCTCGCGTTCGCGACGTCGTCGCTTGCCGACAGCCGAGTCATCCTGGACCAGCCCGGCGCGGAGAAGCTGGTCGGCCAGGGCGATGGGCTGTTCCTGCCGATGGGCGCCAGCAAGCCGATGCGGATCCAGGGCTCCTGGGTCACCGAGGCCGAGATCCGGTCCGTGGTGGGGCACTGCAAGAAGCAGCTGCAGCCGACGTACCGCGAGGACGTCACCGCAGCAGCCGGACCGAGCCGCGACCTGGAGGACGAGATCGGCGACGACCTCGACCTGGTCTGCCAGGCCGCCGAGCTGATCGTCTCGACGCAGTTCGGCTCCACGTCGATGCTGCAACGCAAGCTTCGGGTCGGCTTCGCCAAGGCGGGCCGCCTGATGGACATCCTGGAGAGCCGTGGCGTGGTGGGCCCGAGTGAGGGATCCAAGGCCCGTGACGTCCTGGTCAAGCCCGACGACCTCGAGGACTTCATCGCCACCCTGCGAGGAGAGTGACCACGATGACGCTGACCGCCGCCCGCTCAGCCGACGCCTCAGCACCAGCCGCAACCGACCCAGCAACCGACCCAGCAACCAATCCCGCGACCAAACCCGAAACCGACCCCGCGACCAAACCCGCGACCGAGCCCGGCCGGGTCGGCACCTCTGTCGACCCCGGTACCGCCGCCGGTCAGACGACTCCTGCGACCATCGAGGCGACCGCGGATCCGGTCGTCGGCGCGATCGGTTCCGGCGCGGACGAAGCGGTCGAGCTGGTGCCTGACACCTCCGGCCCGGGGTCCCGCCCGGAGGCGGACCGGCCCGCCGAGTTCACCGTGCGACCGGCGCGGCCGGTGTACGGGTTCGTGGCCGGCGGGTCCACGCTGCTGGCGCTGCTGTTCGGGATCGCGGCCCGGTCGGTCGGCGGCGGGTTCGAGTCCGGCTGGCGCTGGGCGGTGGCCGGTGGGTTCGGCGTTCTCGCGCTGGCTGCGGCCTGGACGCTGCGGTCGAAGCCGTTGCTGGTCGCCGACCGTACGGGGATCCGGCTGCGGATCCGGTCGGAGTGGATCGGCGCGCCCTGGGAGGAGATCGAGGCGGTCACCGTGCTGCCGCGCCGGCACGTGCTCGACGACGGCCGGATCGCCGTTCATCTGGCCGACCCCGGCCCGGTCGTCGCCGCGATGGACAGCGCCACCCGCAAGGTCACCGACGCGAACCGCCGGTTGACCGGATCGTCGCTCGCGGTACCGTTCGGTCTGGCGGCCACGCCGTCGGATCCCGCGGTGATCGCGGCCCTCACCGCACTGGCCGACGACCGCTGCCCGGTGACAGAGCAGCCCTGATCCTTGACCGACTCGACCGAGGCCCTTGGAGGCGGACGACGTGACTCTCGGCGAGCAGCTCGTCGCGGCCAGAGCGCGTGCCGGCCTGTCGGTCGAGGAGCTCAGCGCGAAGACCCGGATCCGTCCCGGCCTGCTGACCGCGATGGAGTCCGGCGACTTCAGCCGCTGCGGCGGCAACTTCTACGCCCGCGGGCACCTGCGCACGCTCGCCAAGGTGCTGGACACCGACCCGGCCCCACTGATCGAGGAGTTCAACGCCCAGCACGCCGCGCCCGAAGTGACACCGAGCCGCCGGGAGGAACGAGCCGACGCGAAGCGCCCGACCGTGCACGCGGCCCGCCCGCGCTGGGCGGTCGTCCTCGGCGCGATCCTGGTCGGGCTGATGGGCTGGGGGATGGTCCGGCTGTTCACGCTGCCGAACGACGTCGAGGCGACCGCCTCCCGTAGCCCGACGCCGTCGGTCACCACCAGTACGTTCCAGCGCCCTCCGCAGGTGACTGTCACGGTGCCGCCCAAGCCGAAACCCACGCCTAAGCCGACCTCGGTCCGGCTCACCCTGGTCGCCGACCACGAAGGCACCTATGTGACGCTCCGGAACTACAACGGCGAGCAGCTGTTCAGCGGCGCGCTGACCAAGGGCGTGGAGCAGACCCTGACCTACCGCGGGATGATCCTGGCCACGGTGGAGCGGCCGCGCAACGTCCGCACCTACATCAACGGCAAGCGGGTCTACCCGAAAGTCCGCCGCTTCAACGTCCTCCTCAGTGGCACCTTCGAGAAGCGCTGACCCTCTCTTTGCTCCACTTCCCGTACTGGCACGCCGTCGTGCGGCGTCCGGCGCGGCGTGTCGGTATGGGAGGCGGGTGGTGGTGATTCCCGCGGTGGCGCGGAGAGCCGTCATACTCGTGGGCGATGACAACCAACGGTGAGAAGACCACTGTCGCGCTGGTGACGCTGGGCTGCGCCCGCAACGACGTCGACTCCGAGGAGCTGGCCGCGCGGCTGGAGGCCGGTGGCTTCGCGCTCGTCGAGGACGCCGCGGACGCCGACACCGTGATGGTGAACACCTGCGGCTTCGTCGAGGCGGCCAAGAAGGACTCGGTCGACACGCTGCTCGCGGCCGCCGACTACAAGGACGGCGGGAAGGCCCGCGCGGTCGTTGCGGTCGGTTGCCTCGCGGAGCGGTACGGCGAACAGCTGGCCGACGCCCTGCCGGAGACCGATGCCGTGCTCGGCTTCGACGACTACGACGACATCGCGGACCGATTGCAGGCGATCCTGTCCGGCACCAAGCACATCCCGCACGTACCGCGCGACCGCCGCACGCTGCTCCCGCTGGCCCCCGCCGCCCGCGCCGGCGTCGCGACCTCGGTCCCCGGCCACGCAAGTGTTCAGGCGATGGACGCGACGTCGGTGGATGCGCCGGATCTGGTGCGCGCGCCGGCGAGCGGACCTCGGGTGGTGCGCAGGCGGCTGGACGGCGGACCGGTGGCGCCGCTGAAGCTGGCATCGGGATGCGACCGGCGGTGCGCGTTCTGCGCGATCCCGGCGTTTCGCGGCGCGTTCGTGTCCCGGCGCCCGACCGATGTCCTGGGCGAGGCCCGCTGGCTCGTCGAGCACGGTGTCCGCGAGGTGTTCCTGGTCAGCGAGAACTCCACCTCGTACGGGAAGGACCTCGGCGATCTGCGGCTGCTGGAGACCCTGGTCGGCGAGCTCGCCGGCGTGGACGGCGTGGACCGGGTCCGGGTGTCGTACCTGCAGCCGGCCGAGATGCGCCCGACCCTGGTGACCGCGTTGTGCTCGACTCCGGGCGTGGCGCCGTACTTCGACCTGTCCTTCCAGCACGCGTCCGGCCCGCTGCTGCGCCGGATGCGCCGGTTCGGCGACACCGAGCGGTTCTTGGACCTGATCGCGCAGATCCGGGAGCAGGCGCCTGCGGCCGGGATCCGCAGCAACGTGATCGTCGGGTTCCCCGGCGAGACTGAGGCGGACGTCGACGTCCTGTGCGACTTCCTCGACCGGTCGCGACTGGACGCGATCGGGGTATTCGGGTACTCCGACGAGGACGGTACCGAGGCCGCGTCGTTCGACCGGAAGCTCGACGAGGACACCATCGCCGAGCGGGTGGACAGGGTCAGCCGGCTGGCCGAGCAGGTCACCGCGGAACGCGCCGCGGCCCGGGTCGGGGAGACCGTCGAGGTGCTGCTCGAGTCGGTCTCGGCGGAGGACCCGGGTGTGGCCGAAGGACGCGCCGCGCACCAGGGCCCGGAGGTCGACGGGTCGACGACGGTCACCGGGCCCGGCGCGGAGGCGGCCGTCGGCGCCCTTGTTACGGCGACCGTGGTCGGCGCGGACGGCGTCGACCTGGTGGCCCGTGTCCGGTAGCGCGGCGTCCGGGGGTTCCGGCGCGGAGCCGCTGCCGGTACCTCCGCCGAGCGTGTGGAACATCGCCAACGCGCTCACCATGCTCCGGATCCTGCTGGTCCCGGTGTTCGCCTGGCTGCTGCTGCGCGACAGCGGGACCGGGGACAGCCCCGATGACGTGACCAGCCGGCTGCTGGCCACCGCCGCGTTCACGGTCGCGATCATCACCGACCGCCTCGATGGCGACCTGGCCCGCAAGCACAACCTGGTGACGAACTTCGGCAAGATCGCGGACCCGATCGCGGACAAGGCGCTGACCGGCGCCGCTTTCATCGGGCTGTCGCTGCTCGGCGAGCTCGCCTGGTGGGTGACGATCGTGGTGCTGATTCGCGAGTGGGGCGTCACCGCGCTGCGGTTCTGGGTGATCCGGTACGGCGTGATGCCGGCCAGCCGCGGTGGCAAGGCCAAGACCGTGCTGCAGGCGATCGCCCTCGGGCTGTACCTGCTGCCCTGGCACGCGAACCCCGAGGGGCACTGGTACCTGACGCTGTTCCACTGGACCGCTGTCGTCGTGATGGCGGCGGCGGTCATCGTCACGCTGGTGACCGGGCTGGACTACGTCGGCCGCGCGCTGCGGCTCCGCGCGGCCGCTCAGGGACGGACCCCATGACCGATACGAGCGGCGGCCCGGCCATGGACCTCCTGCGCCTCATCGCGGCGCTGAACGAGCTCCAGGCGACAGTCGCGACCGCGGAGTCCCTGACCGGAGGTCTGGTCGGTGCGGCCCTGACCGATGTGCCCGGGGTCTCGTCGGTCTACCGCGGTGGCGCCGTGGTCTATGCCACCGAGCTGAAGGCGATCCTGGCCGGCGTGCCGTCCGCGCTGCTCGACGAGGTCGGGCCGGTGCACCCCGACACCGCCGCAGCGATGGCGTCCGGCGTGCGCGATCGTCTCGGTGCGACATACGGCATCGCCACCACCGGTGTGGCGGGCCCCGACCCGCAGGACGGCCATCCGACGGGCGAGGTGTACGTCGCCGCTGCCGGCCCGTTCGGGGTTCGGGTCGAGGGCCTCCAGCTGTCCGGCGACCGTCCGGCGATCCGCGCGGGCGCGGTCGCCGCGGCGATCCAGCTGGCCGCCGATCTGGTCGAATCCGACCTCCTCACGCCGTAGCACGACCTCCGAGGCACTCGCTGGGAACGATGAGGAGGAACACCGCGGACAGCCACCGGTCGGCCCTCGCGACTGCCACAGTCGCGACACGAATGGACACGCCCCCGGGATTCTGACCCGGTTACAGGTACCGTTGGTGGTCTACCGTGCGAGACTGGCAGTCGGTCGGAAGGGAGATGACCTCATGGTCCTGGTTCGTGGCCTGCTCGGCGACGTGCTGCGACGACGGCGCCTGCGGCAGGGCCGCACGCTGCGTGAGGTGTCCGCTGACGCCCGGGTGAGCCTCGGGTACCTGTCCGAGGTTGAGCGCGGCCAGAAGGAGGCGTCCAGCGAACTGCTGGCGTCGATCTGCATGGCGCTCGAGGTGCCGCTGTCGGACGTGTTCGCCGAGGTGAGCCAGGATCTCGCTCGCGAGGAGGCGCTCGTCGCCGCCCAGGCACAGGCCCTGACCTCCCAGCCGCTGGTGCTGACCCGCCCGGCGGTCGACTCGGACGTGGTCGCCTCCGCCGCCTGACCCGTCGAAGGGTCCCGGTCACACAGCCACTGTTCGCGTGCCGGACGGTCACGCCGGCCGCCGGAGCAACGGCACCTCGGTCGGGCAGTACAGCTGTAGCGCCGGAACAGGCGGCTTGCCCGCACCGCGATACATGTCGTTCGCCAGGTGCAGATGCGTGGACGAGTCCGGGAACCACAGCAGCTCGACCGGCTCGGCGAACTCGTACAGGTCGGAGAGGTCGTCGCCCTCATCGAACCGCCGACCGGCCATCACCGCCTCCGCGACCGGTGAGACGGCCTCATGGTCACACCCCGGATGCATCCCGAACACGATGATCTCCGGGTGGTCCCAGCGGCTCAGTCCGATCGTGTACGCGAAGGGCGGGGTGCGCTCGCCGGCGCCCTCGACTGCCTGCAGGAACCAGCCGTAGCGGAGCACCTGCCCGCGCACCCAGCCCCAGTACTCCTGCCGGGTCAGCCCGTTGCACATCATGCACATCGTCCGTCGTCCTCCTGTGGTCTATCGCATTGTTCGAGCAGATGTTCGAAGCATGTCGGACAGTACGCCGGTGTTCCGACAGTTCAGGCAGCCCGCCGGCGCAGCGTGGCGGCGGACGGCCAGAACAGCTGCAGGGCGGGGACAGGTGGGCCAGCGCTCTCGCGGTACAGGTCGTTCGCTCGGTGCAGGTGAGTGGACGAGTCGGGCAGCTGTAGCAGGATGACCGGGTCCCGGGCGTCGTAGAGGAAGGACACGTCGTCGCCGTCGGTGAACTCGCGGCCGGCCAGCACCTGCTCGGCCACCGCGGCGAGCACGTCCTCGGCTGGTGCCGGCTCCATGCCGAACACGACCAGCTCGGGATGGCCGAGCATGGTCAGTCCGACCGTGTAGGCGTACGGGCTGTCGCCGTCGTTGCCCTCGGTCGCCTGCACGAACCAGCCGCGCTCGAGGATCGAGCTGGTCAGCAGGTCCCAGTACTCCGCGGCGGTGATGCCCTGGCAGGTTGCGCACATCTCCCGAATCCTCTCCGTAAAACAATCGAACACAGCATCGATTGATGTGCATCACTCTAGTCGGGCGTGCCGACAGGACGCTGGTTCGCAGGGCCGTGGAGTCAGCGACTGGACAGGCCGGTCATCGGCATGGTCGGGAGCCGGTTCTGCCAGACGTCGTCGAGCGCGAGGCGCATCGCCCCGGTGACAACCGTGTCCTCCGCGAGCGCGGACAGCTCCACAGCCGGGCGGGTCAGGGTCCGCTGGTACAGCTGCCGGGACACTGCCTCGACCAGGACGGCACCGGCGCGGGCGACACCACCGCCGATCACCACGGCGTCCGGATCCAGCATCAGTACGGCCGGCGCGATCGCGTCCGCGAACACCTCGGACACCTCGTCCACCACCGCCGCGGCGGCCCGGTCACCGGTCCCGGCGGCCGCGAACACCGCGCCCGCGTCGAGCCGGCCGGCCGGTGTGCTCGCGAGCCTCGACTCCGGGTGCTCGCGGGCCGCCCGGCGGCCGAGGTCGGCGATCATCTCGGCGCCGATCGCCTGCTCCAGCGGCCCGAGCTGATCGGGGCCGGTCGCACTGGCCGTCCGTGGCCGGATGAAGCCGATCTCGCCGGCGGCCGCCTCCGACCCACGGTGCAGCCTGCCGTTGATGACCACGCCGGCGCCGAGCCGCTCACCCCACTGCACCGCGATCACGGTCTCGTTGCCGCCGCGGCTGTGCGCGACCGCCACCGCGGCGAGGTTGGCGTCGTTCTCGATGATCACCGGGCTGTCGGCGACATCGGCACGCAACCGCGCGGCGATGTCGACCGACTCCCAGCCCGGCAGGCTGGGCGCCAGCCGGATCCGGCCGCTGTCCCCGTCGACCAGGCCGGGGGTGGCGACCGTGATCGCGGCCAGGTCGGCGGCCGGTACGGCGGCCTCGCGCAAGCCCGCGGCAACCGTCTCTGTGATGAACGGCAGCAGCACGTCCGGCTCGGTACCCGGGCCCGGCCGGCGCAGCACCGCGAGCGTCGTACCGGTCAGGTCGCAGACGCCCACGGTCACGTTGTGCGGGCCGATGTCGATGCCGAGGACCGGCGCCGCCCGGCCGTCGAGCGACACCCGGACCGCGGGCCTGCCCATCGTCTGGTCCTCGGGTCCGGGCTCGTGGTGCGTCAGCCAGCCCGCCGTACTGAGGTCGTCCACGACCTGGGCAACCGTCGGGCGAGCCAGCCCGGTCCGCTGCACCAGCTCGGCGATCCGGACCGGTACCGCCGCATCCCGGAGCGCCTCCAGCACCACCGCCGTGTTGATCCGGCGCAGCACCGGGGTGCCGCCGGCTGTGCTCCCGATCCGGTGTGCCGCCGTCATCTCGCCACGATATAGCGCGCGTCCTTTCGAAACGCGCGCGGCGTCGCCGGAGGCGCTCGCCATCCTCGGGCGACTTCGGCGGACGTCAGGTCAGGACGGCTCGGGCTGGCAGTGCGGACACCAGTAGCTGACCCGGTCGTACGGCACGGGCCCGATCCGTGCCGTCTCGACCGTGGTGCCGCAACGTAGGCAGGGGCGGCCCGCGCGTTCGAACACCCACGTCCGCCGACCCGGCAGGTCTATGCCGGTGGTCACCTGGGCGGCGCGCCGTAGGTTTGCCTTCATCAGTCGCCGGACCAGGTCCACGGCTTTGCCGAGGTCGACCTCAGCGACCCGGCGCCACGGGTGGGAGCCGGTGAGGAAGCAGACCTCAGTGCGGTACAGGTTGCCGATCCCGGCCAGGTTCTGCTGGTCGAGCAGCGCCTCGCTGATGGTGCGGTCCGGGTCGCGGCGCAGGTTCGCGACTGCCAGGTCGCGGTCGAAGTCCGCCGCGAGCAGGTCGGGCCCGAGGTGACCGACGACGGTGTCTTCCGCGGACGTCGGCACCAGCTCGAGCACCGGCAGCCGGTAGCCGACCGCGACCCAGGCCGCGGTCGTCAGCACCACCCGGACCTCGTGTGCCGGACCGCCGCGCCAGCGCTCCTCCGGTCGGTAGAGGTGCCAGGAGCCCTCCATCATCAGGTGGGTGTGGACGGTGAGGTCGCCGGACAGTCGGACGAGGATGTGCTTGCCGCGCGGCGTTACCTCGAGCACGGAGCGGCCCGCCACGTCCCGGGTGGCGAGCTGCGGCACCCGGAAGTCCGAGGCGGTCAGCTCGTGCCCGGCGAGCGCTCCGTGCAGCCGGTGGCAGACCCGCCAGACCGTGTCACCCTCGGGCATCGCTAGGCCCTGAGCCGCAGACCGCGCGGCGTGGCGTGGAAGCCGGCCTTTGCCAGCGCGTCCCCGAACGCGGTGTGCCGGACCTGCTCGCCGTCCGCGGTCTCGACGCTGAGCTTGCCGAGGTGACCGTCACGGATCGCCAGCGCGAGCGCGTCGACACCGGGCTGCAGCACGCCGGGGTCCTCGGTGAAGCTGAGCACGGTCCGCCCGCCGCGTTCGACGTACACCACCAGCTCGCCGTCCACCAGGACCACCAGCGCGCCGGCCTTGCGTCCGGGCCTGTGCCCACCGGCGGCTTCCCGTTCGGGCCACGACAGTGCTGCGCCGTACGGGTTAGCCGGGTCGGTCGCGGCGAGTACGACGGCCCGCGGTGCGCCGTCCTCGGTCCGCCGGTCCGGCCCGTTCGCCAGCGCCCGGAGCCGGTCGACGGCTCCGGGCAGCGCGAACTGCGCCGCCCCGAGCCCGGCCACGAAGTACCCGCGCCGGCACCGCCCGCTCTCCTCGAACGCGCTGAGCACCTTGTACACCGCGGCGAACCCGCCGGGCGTCCGCTCGGTCAGCACCGAGCCGCGGGTGACGATGCCGTACCGGTCCAGCAGCGTCTCGGCCGCGGCGTGCGCCCGCCGGGTCGGGTCCGGGTTCCTTGCCGGGAGCAACGACCACCGGCCGGACGCGGTCAGCGGCCCACCGCGCGTCGGCAGTGCCGGTCGACCCGGTCGCGCGGTACGACCCCGCGGTGCGGCCCTCCGGGCCCGGTGCGCGCCCCGGCCACCGACCAGCGCACGCAGCGGTCCGAGCGTGTCGTTGCTCAAGTACCCGGCCCAAGCCAGGTCCCACAGCGCCGTCGTCAGGGTGGTGTCGTCCACCAGGCCGATCCCGGCCGCGACCGCATCGCTCAGCTGCCGGAAGAAGTACGCACCGCCGCCGGCCAGCGCGTCCAGCACCGCCTGGTGCACCTGGCCGAGCTCGAGCGACTCGTCCGGGTCGGGCAGCGTCACGTCACAGGTGTCGGCGAGGTGCAGCGACACCCAGCCGTCCGTCCCGGGTAGTGCACCGGCGCCTGCCCACAGCACGTCACCGATCGCGGTCAGCTCGTCCAGCATCGATGGCGCATAGCCGGGCACCCGGGAGGGCAGCACAATCGACTCCAGTGCCGAGGCCGGTACGGCGCACCCGGCGAGCTGCTCGACTGCGCTCAGCACCGCGCCGGTAAGGTCGCCGTAACTGCGGGACGGCTTGCCGGCGACACCCTGCCAGGCCGGCAGGAACCGGCCCAGCGCGGTCTGCTCGACCGGCTCGACCTCCTTGCGCAGCGCGGCCAGCGACCGGCGCCGCAGCAACCGCAGCACCTCGGCGTCGCACCACTCCGGCGTGGTCCCGCCGGGCAGGAACTCGCCCTCGACCACCCGGCCCGCCGTCGCGAGTCGGCGCAACGTGTCGGTCACCACCGCGACGCCCGTACCCAGGTGCGTCGCCAGGTCCGCGGCGCGGAACGGCCCGTGCGTCCGGGCGTACCGCGACACCAGGTCACCGAGCGGGTCTGCGACCGACTCGGCGTGCGCCTCCGCCACACCCGGTGGCACCGGTACGCCGAGCGCGTCCCGGAGCCGGGCGACGTCCTCGACCACGGCCCAGCGGTGCTCGCCGGCGATCCGGACCCGCACCACCCGGCGGGCAGCCGCGAGCCCGGTCAGCCAGGTCTCGGCGTCGGCGCCGTCCACCGAGGGGACAACACTGCGCTGCGCGGCCTGCTCGACCGACAGCGGCCCGACCAGCCGGAGCACGTCGAACAGTCCCTCGGCATCGCGCGCGCGCCGGTCCTCGGCGAGCCGCTGCAGCTCCGCCTCGGTACGCAGCACCACCTCGGCGTCCAGCAGCTCGCGCAGCTCGGTCCGGCCGAGCAGCTCTGCCAGCAGGGTCTGGTCCAGCGCGAGCGCCGCGGCACGCTTCTCCGCCAGCGGGGTGTCGCCCTCGTACATGAACGCGCCCACGTAGCCGAACAGAAGCGATTTCGCGAACGGCGACGCCTCCGTGGTCTCGACCTCGACCACCTTGATCCGGCGCTCGGAGACGCCGGTGAGCAGGTCCTTCAGCGCGGTCAGGTCGTACACGTCCTGCAGGCACTCGCGCAGCGCCTCCAGCACGATCGGGAACGAGCCGTACTTGCTCGCCACGCTGAGCAGCTGGGCCGAGCGCTGTCGCTGCTGCCACAGCGGTGACCGCCGGCGCGGGTCCCGCCTGGGCAGCAGCAGCGCCCGTGCCGCGCACTCGCGGAACCGGGAGGCGAACAGCGCCGAACCGCCGACCTCGTCGGTGATCACCTGCTCGATCTCGGCCGGGTCGAACAGCACCAGGTCCGCACCCGGCGGCGGCTCGTCGGTCTCCGGCAGCCGCAGCACGATCCCGTCGTCACCCGCGACCGACTGCGCGTCCATCCCGTACCGCTCGCGTAGCCGGGCCGCGATCGCCAGCGCCCACGGCCCGTGCACCTGGCCGCCGTACGGCGAGTGCACGCAGACCCGCCAGTCGCCCAGCTCGTCGCGGAACCGCTCCACCACGATCGTCGTGTCGTCCGGCACCCGCCCGGTGGCCTCCCGCTGCTCGGAGAGGTAGGCGACCAGGTTCTTCGCCGCGAACTCGTCCAGCCCGGTAGCCCGGACCTTCTCGACGGCCTTTGCCTCGGGCAACGACCCGGTGGTGCGCACGAACGCGCCGGCCGCGGCACCCAGCTCCGCCGGGCGGCCGACCGCATCGCCCTTCCAGAACGGCAGCCGGCCGGGCTGCCCGGGAGCGGGGGAGACCAGCACCCGGTCGTGGGTGATGTCCTCGATCCGCCAGCTCGACGTACCGAGCGTGAACACGTCGCCGACGCGGGACTCGTAGACCATCTCCTCGTCCAGCTCGCCGACCCGGTGGTTGCTGGACTCGCCGACCAGGAACACCCCGAACAGCCCGCGGTCCGGGATGGTGCCGCCGCTGGTCACCGCGAGCCGCTGCGCGCCGGGCCGGCCGGAGATCTCGCCGGACACCCGGTCGAACACGATCCGCGGCCGCAGCTCGGCGAACTCGTCCGACGGGTACCGCCCGGAGAGCATGTCCAGCACCGCGTCGTACGCCGATCGCGGCAGCGTCGAGAACGGAGCCGCCCGCCGGACCAGCGAGAACAGGTCGTCTGTGTGGATGCTGTCCAGGCTCGCGATCGAGACGATCTGCTGGGCCAGCACGTCGAGCGGGTTGGCGGGGATGTGCAGCCGCTCGATCTTGCCCTCGCGCATCCGCTGCACCACCACCGCGGTCTCGACCAGGTCGCCGCGGAACTTCGGGAACATCACTCCGCGGGACACCGCGCCGACCTGGTGCCCGGCCCGGCCGACCCGCTGCAGCCCGCTGGCCACCGAGGGCGGCGCCTCGACCTGCACGACCAGGTCGACCGCGCCCATGTCGATGCCGAGCTCGAGACTGCTGGTCGCGACCACGCACGGCAGCCGGCCGGACTTCAGATCAGCCTCGATCTGCGCGCGCTGCTCCTTGCTCACCGAGCCGTGGTGCGCCCGGGCGACCAGCGGCTCGGCGCCGTGCGAGGCACCGGACTGCGCCATCAGCTGGGCGGGGGAGCCGACGTCGGGCAGCTCCTCGCCGGCCCGCTCGGCGGCGATCTCGTTCAGCCGGGACGTGAGCCGCTCGGCCAGCCGGCGCGAGTTCGCGAACACGATCGTGGAGCGGTGCTGCGCGATCAGGTCCGCGACATGCTCCTCGACGTGCGGCCAGATCGACGGCTGCGCCACCGACCGCGCGGCCGAGCCGGACTCCGGCTCGGCGTCGCCCAGCTCGGTCATGTCCTCCACCGGTACGACGACGCTGAGGTCCCACTCCTTCGCATACTTCGGCTGGACCACCTCGACCGGGCGCTCGCCGCCCAGGAACCGCGCGACCTCCTCCACCGGGCGGACGGTCGCGGACAGCCCGATCCGCTGCGCAGGCCGCTCCAGCAGCGCGTCCAGCCGCTCCAGCGACAGCGCCAGGTGCGCGCCGCGCTTGGTCCCGGCCACCGCGTGCACCTCGTCCACGATCACGGTCTCGACCCCGCTCAGCGACTCGCGCGCCTGCGAGGTGAGGAGCAGGAACAGCGACTCCGGCGTAGTGATCAGGATGTCCGCGGGCCTGGTCGCGAACTTGCGCCGGTCGGAGGCGGGGGTGTCACCGGAACGAATCGCGACCTCGACCTGAGCCGGCACCTCGCCGAGCCGCTCGGCGGTCTGCCGGATCCCGGTCAGCGGCGCCCGCAGGTTGCGCTCGACGTCGACCGCGAGCGCCTTCAGCGGGGAGATGTACAGCACCCGGCAGCGGCGCCTCGGCTCGGCAGGCGGTGGGACGGTGGCCAGCCGGTCCAATGCCCACAGGAACGCGGCCAGCGTCTTGCCGGACCCGGTCGGCGCGACCACCAGCGCGTCCCGGCCGGCAGCGATCGCGGACCAGGCGCCGCGCTGCGCCGGGGTGGCCGAGTCGAACACGTCGCCGAACCAGGTCCGGGTCGCGCGGGAGAAGCTCCGCAGCCCGTCCTTGCTCGTCATGCCTGCCATCTTGCCAACCGTCTCCGACATTGTGTGCACGCTGTGGGCAGGAGCAGACCCTTGGTCTGCAATGATCCCGCCCATGACGACTCGCGTACGCTCCGTGCTGCTCGCGGCGGCACTCGTTCTCGCCTTGAGTGGCTGTGTGAAGATCGACGCCGACCTCAAGGTGAGCTCGGACGAGAAGGTGTCCGGCACGATGCTGATGGCCATCGACAAGGCCTTCGCCGAGCAGATGGGCCAGTCACCGGACAAGCTCAAGGAGCAGGTCGAGAAGACCGTCAAGGAAGACCTGCCCGACGGTGTCGACTGCAAGCCGTACGAGGAGGGCAAGTACCTCGGCACCGAGTGCTCGTTGGACGACGTGCCGTTCAGCGAGATGAGCGACTCGCGCGGCACCGGCCTGAAGTTCGAGAAGAGCGGCGAGCGCTTCATCGTCACCGGTGGTGTGGGTGACCAAGCGTCCTTCGAGATCCCGGCCAACCTCACCCCTGAGGTGGAGTTCAAGATCACCATGCCTGGCAAGATCATCGAGAGGGACGCCGGCGCCCAGGTCGACGGCAAGACCGCGACGTACACCGACCCGAAGAAGATGACCAGCATCCGGCTGGTCTCCGAGGCCAGCGGCGGTGGGATCCCCGCCTGGCTGATCATCCTGCTCGTCGTGCTGGTGCTCGGTGCGGCCGGTGCGGTGGTGTTCTTCCTGCTCAAGGGCCGGAACAAGATCGGCGCTCAGCAGTTCCCGGGCCAGCAGTACCCGGGCCAGCAGGGCCAGTGGGGTCCGCAGCAGGGGCAGCAGGCTCCGTGGGGACCGCAGCAGGGTGGTCCGCAGCCGCAGCAGTGGGGCGGCCAGCAGGGTCCGCAGCAGCGCCAGTGGGGTCCAGGGCCGCAGCAGGGCCAGCAGCCCCCGCAGCAGTGGGGTCAGCCGGGCCAGGGTCAGCAGCCGCCGCGCCAGCAGCCCCCGCAGCAGTGGGGCCAGCCGGGCCAGGGTCAGCAGCCGCCGCAAGGGGGACCGCCGCAGCAGTGGGGCCAGCCGGGCCAGCCGCCGCAAGGGGGACCGCAGGGGCCGCGGTAGCTGTTCGCCGCATAGAGTTGCGCGCCATGAAGATCTTCGTCACCGGCGGCGCCGGGTTCATCGGGTCGCACTTCGTCCGTACCGCCCTGTCCGGTGGCTACCCGGAGCTGGGCGACCTCGAGGTCACCGTGTTCGACTCGCTCAGCTACGCGGGGAACCAGGCCAACCTCGACCCGGTGAAGGACGCGCCCGGCTACCGGTTCGTGCGAGGCGACATCACCGATCTGACCCAGGTGGACCAGGCTCTGCCGGGCCATGACGCGGTCGTGCACTTCGCGGCCGAGTCGCACGTGGACCGGTCGATCGCCGGCGCGACCCCGTTCGTGGTCACGAACGTGCTCGGCACCCAGGTGCTGCTCGAGGCTGCCCTGCGGCATGGCATCGCGCCGTTCCTGCACGTGTCGACCGACGAGGTGTACGGCTCGATCCCGGAAGGCTCCTGGACCGAGTCCGAACCGCTGCAGCCCAACTCGCCGTACTCGGCCTCCAAGGCCTCCAGCGACCTGGTCGCGCTCGCGTACCACCGCACGCACGGACTGGACGTCCGGGTGACCCGGTGCTCGAACAACTACGGCCCGCACCAGTACCCGGAGAAGGTCATCCCGCTGTTCGTCACCAACCTGATCGAGGGGAAGAAGGTCCCGCTGTACGGCGACGGGCTGAACGTCCGCGACTGGCTGCACGTCGACGACCACTGCCAGGGCATCGCGAAGGTGCTGCTCGGTGGCAAGGGCGGCGAGGCGTACAACATCGGCGGCGGCACCGAGCTCACCAACCGGGAGCTGACCGACCGGCTGCTGGCGGCGTTCGGCAAGGGCGAGGAGACCATCGACTACGTCGAGGACCGCAAGGGACACGACCGGCGGTACTCGGTCGACTGGTCGAAGATCCGCGACGAGCTCGGCTACACACCCCGGCACGACCTCGACTCGGGTCTGGCCGACACGATCGCCTGGTACCGCGACAACGCGGACTGGTGGCAGCCGCTCAAGTACCCGGACGCATGAGGCTGACCGAGTTCTGGGCCCAGATGGACCGGGCGCTGGGGCCTGCCTACGCGAGGACCTGGGCCGAGACCCAGGTCATCGCCGAGCTGGACGGCCGCACCGTGGCCGAGGCGCTGGACGCCGGCGAGAGCGCCAAAACCGTCTGGCGCGCCGTCTGGCAACACCTCCAGCTCCCCGCCACCGACCGCTGACCGGCTGTCCGCCGGGGTCAGGAAAGGGCGACGGGCGAGGTCACGCCCACGTGACCTCGCCCGTCGCTGACCAGTTCGTTAACGGCCCCTGGGGGGAGGAGAGGCCGTTAGCGAACCAGTCGGTGAGGCAGCCGGCCAACTGTTGGTGGGGCCATAAGTCGGCCGACCGGAAGGGTGGACGGAACGTTGAGGGGAAGGCGCGATGCCCTCCGGGGCGCGCGGCTTGGAGGTCTTCAGCAGGGTGCCGCAGTAACCCGCGACCTTGGACTTGCCACCGGCCTTGCGGACCAGGTCCTCGTACGCCGGCAGGTCGAGCATCCGCTCCGCGTCGAGCCCCGGGTCCTGCCGCTCCGGCGGCTGGGTCGGTGAGTACCTGTCGTTGTCGCCGTCCGCGCCGGACCGCTCGACCGCCGTGCGCGCCCAGATGTACGCCTTGCACAGACCCTCGATCTCCGGGGACGGAGGCGGGGTGGGTGTCACGCGCTTGCTGGGGTGGGGCTTGGTCGGTGCCATCGACGGCCCCGGCTTGGTCGAGCGGCCGGCGGACTCGGACGGCTTCACCGGAGTCATCGCCGTCGAGCGTGCGGTCGGGCGGGAAGAGGTGGCGGGTGGAGCGGCGATCTGCGGCTCGCCGCTGCCGGGCAGGTTCCCGGTGGCTGCCGCGGCGCCGAGGCTGGCCCCGGCGACCGCAGTCAGCGCCACCGCGACCTTGATCGCGAGCGCCTTGGTGACCGTCGACCGGACCGCGGAAGTGGCCGGCCGTGACGCTCCCACCGCATCCCGGAACGCGGCCACCGCCGCTGCCTCGCCGGCGAGCTCGTCGGCGCGGGCGGTGGCAGCGGCGGCGGCCAGCAGATCGGCGAGCGGGCCGACCTCACGGTCGACCGGCTCACCGCTGAGCAGCTGCTCAGCGGTGAACTGGTCGAGGTCCCTGGGGAGGTCCCCCGGGTCACGGTCGTCGGTCATCTCATCTCCTTCAGCGCCATCGGCGCCGGATGTGTCACACCTGTGACCGGCCGGGTTCGCCGAGCAGCGCCGCGAGCCGGTTCAGACCGCGGTACGCAGCGGTCCGGACCGCGCCCGGGCGCTTGCCGAGCACCTCGGCAGCGTGCTTGGCGTCCAGCCCGAGTACGACGCGGAGCAGCACCGCCTCGGCCTGGTCCCGGGGGAGCTCGGCGATCAGCTTCAGTGCGGACTCGGTGGTGATCGCGGTGGTCGCGTCGTACTCGGTGTCGTCCGGCCCGGCCAGCTCGGCGAGCAGGTCGTAGTCCTCCCCGGTCTGTGGCCGGCGCCGCTGCCGCCGGTGCATGTCCAGGGCGCGGTTGCGGGCGATCGTGGTGACCCAGCCGCGGAAGTCGCTCACGCTGCCGGTGAACCGGTTGAGGTCACGCGTCACCTGCAGCCAGGTCTCCGAGGCGACGTCGTCGGCGTCGTACGGCACCAGCACCCGCAGGTACCGCAGAAGCCCCGGTTGTACGGCGCGGTAGAGCGTCCGGAACCCGTGCTCGTCCCCGTGCCGGGCGGCTTTCAGCGCCGCTGTCAGATCGGGGTCGTCTCCGTGCACCCGGACATCGTCGGCCACCGAGAGGATTAACGCGAGTCCGGGGGTCGGTCAGTCGACCAGCGCAGGCTCCGGACGGTCCTTGTCCGCGGCTGTTTCGGCGCGGGCGGGGCCGTCGGTGCGGCTGAGCTGGCTGGGCCACCACATCCAGCGGCCCAGGTCAAGGTTCAGCGCGGTCACCAGCACGGACCGGACCACGATCGTGTCGAGCAGCACGCCGATCGCGACCGCGAAGCCGATCTCGGCGAACGCCACCACCGGCAGGGTCGCGAGCACCGCGAACGTGCCCGCCAGCACCAGGCCGGCCGAGGTGATCACGCCACCGGTGGCGGCCAGCCCGATCAGCGCACCGCGCCGGGTGCCGTGCTGCTTGGCCTCCTCGTGCACCCGGGTCATCAGGAAGATGTTGTAGTCGATCCCGAGCGCGACCAGGAACACGAACACGAACAGCGGGAACGACGAGTCGGTGCCGGCGAAGCCGAAGACGTGCTCGAACACCAGCGCGCTGATCCCCAGTGCGGCCAGGAACGACAGCACCACGGTGAGGACCAGCACCACCGGTGCGACCAGCGCCCGCAGCAGCAGTGCGAGGATCAGGAAGACGACGATCAGCACGATCGGGATGATCACCCGGTTGTCGCGTGACGAGGCCGCCTGCAGGTCGACGATCGACGCGGTGCCGCCGCCGACCTTGGCGTCCGCGCCCGGTACCGCGTGTACCGCGTCCCGGGCCCGGTCGACGGTCTGCTTCGCGGCGTCGCTGTCCGGCGCGTCGGCCAGGGTGCCTTCCATGTAGGCCAGGTCGTTCTTCACCACTGGCTGGGTGACCGAGCTGATCCCGTCGGTGCCGGCGAGTGCGGTCCGTACCGCGGGCGCCTGGTCCGCCTTGCTGACGACCGCGACCGGCTGGCCGGTCCCGGCCGGGAAGTGCGCGGCCAGGATGTCGCCGCCGACCACGGACTCCGGCGTACCGATGAAGCTGTCCCGGGTCTGCAGCCCGTTCGCGTTCAGCCCGGTGATGCCGACGGCGAGCGCGGCGAGGATGACCGAGGTGGTGACCCACACGGTGCGTGGCCGGGGCGCGATCCGGTTGCCGACCCGTGCCCAGAAGCCGGTCTCGGTGTGGTCGACGGAGCCGAACGTCGGCCGCATCGGCCAGAACACCCAGCGGCCGGCGATCACCAGCAGCGCCGGCAGCAGGGTGATCATCGCGAGCAGACCGACGGCGATCCCGATCGCGGCGACCGGGCCGAGGCCCTGGGTCGGGTTCATCTCGGCCGCCAGCAGGCAGAGCATGCCGAGTACGACGGTCGCGGCGCTGGCAACGATCGCGGGCCCGGCGCGGTGCAGCGCGAACGCCATCGCCTCGTGCCGGTCCTCGTGCCGTCTGAGCTCCTCGCGGTACCGGGCCACCAGGAGCAGGGCATAGTCCGTCCCGGCGCCGAACACCAGCACGGTGAGGATGCCCGCGCTCTGTGCGTTCACGGTCAGCGTGCCGCTGTCGGCGAGCAGGTAGATGACCGCCTGCGCCGCGGTCAGCGCGACGCCGGCCGAGATCAGCGGGAACAGGAACAACACCGGGCTGCGATAGGTGATCAGCAGGATCACCACGACGACCGCCACCGCGGAGTACAGCAGCCGGCCGTCGATGCCCTCGAACGCCTCCGCCGAGTCGGCCGCGAAACCGCCCGGGCCGGTGACGTGCATCGGCGGTCCGCCGACGGCGATCGCGCGGATCTCGTCGACCGCGGTACCGAGCTCCTCCCAGCCGCCTTCGCCGGCGTTGATCGGCACGATCACCTGCAGCGCCTTGCCGTCCTGCGACGGCACCGGCCCTATCACGTCACGGTCGACGCTGTCGATCGCGGCGAACCGCGGTACCTGCGCCTGGACCGCGGCCAGATCCTGCGGGGTGATCCCCTCAGAGCGTTCGTAGACCAGCACGGCCGGGATCTCGTCGCTGGACTGGAACTCCTCGGCGAGCAGCAGCGCCTGGGTCGACTCGGCGCTACCGGGAAGCCAGGCGGACGCGTCGTTGTCCTGGGCACCCGTGAGCTTGCTGGACAGCGGGAACGCCACCGCGACAGCGGCGATCCACAGCACCAGCACGACCCACTTCGCCCGCCTGCCGCACGGCAGCTTCGCCAGGCGTCCGACATCGCTCATGACCGCCCCCACCTCCCGAGTAGTACGCCGCGGTCGGCGTACCGTCTCAGCCTGCGGGCGGTTTGTGCAGTCCGTCAATCCAGTTTCGAGTGACTGTTCCGTCACACCGGGAGCGGTCGGTCAGCAGTTCGGCGGTCCGGTACGCCGCCTTGCGGATGCCCTTCCGCTCGTCGAAGAAGCCACCCACGATGCCGACGGCGGGTAGCTTGCCGAGCATCCGGGAGCCCAGGCTGCCGCGTGGCGGGTCCTCGGAACACCTCGTTTTTCGCGGGGTCGCGGCGTGTCATTGCTGTTCGAACACGTGTTCGGGCTAGTTTGTGTCCACAGGTACGCCGAGGGCCCGGGTTCTCCACAGGCCGGAAACCGGTCCGGGAACTGTCCGACGCGACCCATAACGTCTCTGGCGACAACGAGTCCTCCGGGCTGCTGCACAGTGGCCCCGAACAGATGGGTTAGATGGCATGGCTGCAGCAGGATCGGGTACCGCGACCGACCGGGAGAAGGCGCTCGAGACCGCACTCACGCAGATCGAGCGGCAGTGCGGCAAGGGCTCGGTCATGCGGCTCGGCGAGCAGGGCCGGGCGCCGATCGACGTGATCCCCACCGGGTCGATCGCGCTGGACGTGGCGCTCGGGATCGGCGGGCTGCCACGCGGCCGCGTCGTCGAGATCTACGGCCCGGAGTCCTCGGGTAAGACCACGGTCGCGCTGCACGCGGTGGCGAATGCCCAGCGGGCCGGCGGCATCGCGGCGTTCATCGACGCCGAGCACGCGCTGGACCCGGACTACGCGCAGAAGCTGGGTGTCGACACCGACGCACTGCTGGTCTCGCAGCCCGACTCCGGTGAGCAGGCGCTGGAGATCGCGGACATGCTGATCCGGTCCGGTGCGCTGGACATCATCGTGATCGACTCGGTCGCCGCACTGGTGCCGCGGGCCGAGATCGAGGGCGAGATGGGCGACAGCCACGTCGGTCTGCAGGCCCGGCTGATGAGCCAGGCGCTGCGCAAGATGACCGGTGCGATGAGCAACTCCGGCACCACCGCGATCTTCATCAACCAGCTCCGGGAGAAGATCGGCGTGATGTTCGGTTCGCCGGAGACCACGACCGGTGGCCGGGCGCTGAAGTTCTACTCCTCGGTGCGACTGGACGTGCGCCGGATCGAGTCGCTGAAGGACGGCTCGGACTTCGTCGGCAACCGGACCCGGGTCAAGGTCGTGAAGAACAAGGTGGCTCCGCCGTTCAAGCAGGCCGAGTTCGACATCCTGTACGGCCAGGGCATCAGCCGTGAGGGCAGCCTGCTCGACCTCGGCGTCGAGCAGGGCTTCGTGCGCAAGGCCGGCGCCTGGTTCACCTACGACAGCGACCAGCTCGGCCAGGGCCGGGAGAACGCGCGGAACTTCCTGCGTGACAACCCCGACCTCGCCGACGAGCTGGAGAAGAAGATCAAGGAGAAGATGGGCATCGGTGCCGCCGTCGACCAGCCGGTCGAGCCTGCTGAGGCCGATGTCGACTTCTGAGTCTCGCCAGCGTGGCGTGCAGACACGGTCGGGCCTGCGTCGGCGTCGCCGGTTCGGGCCCGACCGACCACCCGCTCCCGCGGACCCGGCGCTGGACGACGACGCCGATCCCGAGTCGGCCGCACGCGCGATCCTGCTCAACAAGCTGAGCGGGCAGCCGCGGACCCGGGCCGAGCTCGCCGACACCCTGGCCGAGCGCGGGATCCCGGACGAGGTCGCGGACCGGGTGCTGGAGCGGTTCGGCGAGGTCGGGCTGATCGACGATGCCGCGTTCGCCGCGGCCTGGGTGGAGTCCCGGCACCGCGGTCGCGGGCTGGCGCGCCGGGCACTCGCGCACGAGCTGCGGCACCGCGGGGTGGACGACGAGCTGGTCCAGGACGCGGTCGAGGAGCTGCACCCGGACCAGGAGTGGGAGACCGCCCGGATGCTGGTCCGGCGCAAGCTCGGCTCGATGCGGTCGCTGGACCGGCAGGCGGCGATGCGGCGGCTGCTCGGGATGCTGGCCCGGAAGGGGTATCCGGCCGGGCTTGCGATGACAGTCGTCCGCGAGGAGCTGGACGCGAGTGAGGAGGACCTCCCGATGGTGGAGGGCTCCGAGCTCGAGCCGTAGGTCCCTCTTCACCGACCCCGGCTACAGCGGCACGGGACCTGGTTGACGTCGGCCTGATGAGTGTGTGTGATCGATCGGGACGGCCGACCGTGTCGTCCTTGTGACTGTTGGCCTCTACCCGCTAGGAGTTGGACACATGAGCGGCTTCGACAAGGCGAAAGACTTCATCGAGAAGGCCATCAAGGACAACCCGGACAAGATCAAGGAAGGGATCGAGAAGGCCGGCGACCTGCTCGACAAGCAGACCGGCGGCAAGCACGCCGACAAGGTCGACATGGCCCAGGACAAGGCCGGCGACTTCGTCGAATCCCGCTCCGGCCAGGGCGACATCCCGGCAGATCCGGCCGACCCCACCGACCCGGTTGATCCGGTGGATCCGGTCGACCCGACGGATCCGGTGGACCCGGTTGATCCGGTGGACCCGACGGAGCCGATCCAGCCCTCCGACCCCACACAGCCGGCCGATCCGACGCGGCCGAGCGGCCCGGACCCGACCCGGCCGGCCGAGCCCGACGTGCCGACGCCACCCGGCCCGGTGGAGCCGCGCCCCGTCGAGCCCGGGATCCCGACCGAGCCGAACGATCCCAGCAGTCCGCCCTCGGACGGCGGACTCCCCGGCCCGCGCGGCTGAACCACATCGGCACTCTGCGCATTCGCCGGGGGAGGGCTCGGAGTGGGCGGATGGTGGCGCTGCGTGCGGCTCGCCGCGGGCTGCCTTGACCCTGTGGATACCCGCGCTTAGCCTCAGATTCAGGAAGGGATCACCCCGCCGTCAGGCGGCGTACATAGCAGAGGTGAGCGGCTCACGCCGTTCGTGAAAATCGACGAAGAACCCGGTCGGCGGGCCGGCGTACACGAGACGAAACCGACGCTCGACGGAGCATTCAGGAGCAGAAGACAAGCGGCCGTGTCGGCCGCTCGTACCAGGCGACCCGGCCAGGCCGGGGTGCTGTCGCACCACCGGACCGGGTCGGTGCCGGTCGGCGTACCGCCGTATCGCCCTTGCTGTGGCGATCCCTTCGACGACAGACAACGCCGCGCTCACAGGGCCGGCTCGAAGAGGGGAGAGGCGGATGCCCGGAGCCGCAGCTGCTGTCCTCATAGTGGTCGGACTTCTCATCGCGGGACTGCTCGCGTGGATCGGCCTGACCCTGTCCCGCCGCCGCACCGTTGATTCGACAGAGGCGGACGAGTCGCTGCGGCACCAGGCCGAGGCCGAGGCGTCGGTGCTGCGGGCCAAGGCGGAGGCGATCGAGCACCGCGCGAGTGAGGCTCGGGCCAAGGCCGAGGAGATCCGCGCCGGTGCGGAGGCCGAGGCGCAGTCGATCCGCGACGACCTGCGCGAGCAGCGGCTGGAGATGGAGCGTCGCGAGCACCGGCTGACCGAGCGCGAGTCGCGCCTGGACGAGCAGGCCCTGCAGCTCGAGACCCGGCAGGCCGAGCTCACGGAGCAGCTCGGTGAGCTCGACCGCAAGCAGGCCGAGATTCGCGACCTGGAAGCCGAACGGCAGCGCATCCTGGAAGGCGTCGCGAACCTCACCGCCGAGCAGGCCAAGACCGAGGTAGTGGCCGGGATCGAGGCCGAGGCGAAGCGGCACGCGCACACGATCGTCCGCGACATCGAACGGCAGGCGCAGGACGAGGGCGAGGTCCGGGCCCGCAAGATCATCACCGGTGCGGTGCAGCGGCTCGCGTCGGAGCAGACCAGCGAGTCGGTCGTCAGCGTCGTCCACCTGCCGAGTGACGACATGAAGGGCCGGATCATCGGCCGCGAGGGCCGCAACATCCGGTCCTTCGAGCAGACCACCGGGGTGAACCTGATCATCGATGACACCCCCGAGGCGGTGCTGCTGTCCTGCTTCGACCCGGTACGACGCGAGACCGCGCGGCTGACCCTGGACGGGCTGGTACTGGATGGCCGGATCCATCCGAGCCGGATCGAGGAGATGTACGAGCGCAGCAAGACCGAGGTGTCCGAGCTGTGCCTGCGTGCCGCCGAGGACGCGATGGCCGAGGTCGGCATCACCGACCTGCACCCGGAGCTGGTGAAGACGATGGGCCAGCTGCGGTACCGCACGTCGTACGGGCAGAACGTGCTCAAGCACCTGGTCGAGTCCGCGCACATCGCCGGGATGATGGCCGCCGAGCTCGGGCTCGATATACCGCTGTGCAAGCGCGGCGCGTTCCTGCACGACATCGGCAAGGCACTCACGCACGAGATGGAGGGCAGCCACGCGATCGTCGGCGCCGACCTGGCCCGCAAGTACGGCGAGAATGACGACGTGGTGCACTGCATCGAGGCGCACCACAACGAGGTCGAGGTCCGCACCGTCGAGGCGGTGCTGACCCAGGCCGCGGACGCGGTCAGCGGTGGCCGGCCGGGAGCGCGGCGCGAGTCGCTCGAGGCGTACGTGAAGCGGCTGGAGCGGCTGGAGGAGATCGCTCACCTGCACGACGGCGTCGAGAAGGTGTTCGCGATGCAGGCCGGCAGGGAGATCCGGGTGATGGTGCTTCCGGACGTGGTCGACGACATCGCAGCGCAGGTGATGGCTCGTGACATCGCGAAGCAGGTCGAGGAGGAGCTCACCTACCCGGGCCAGATCCGGGTCACCGTGGTCCGCGAGTCCCGGGCCACCGAGGTCGCCAAGTAGTGTGCCTCGTCCCCGGTCGGCTCCTACGTAGCCGACCGGGGAACCGGGTTAGCTGCTGTGGGCGGGGCCGGCCGGGGCCGCCATCGAGGCGGCTGCCGCAACCGCGGCCTGGTCGATCTGATCGGGCTTCAGCGGTCCGCCGGCGGCATGACCACGGCGCCGGGTGCGCTGCTCGACCTTGTTCGCGACGATGCTCAGCAGCGAGTTGATCACGATGAAGATGGCG
>Ga0075419_10000165_pt1 | contig 37930 bp, 45 predicted proteins | sample SoiMetdeltSBSDD3_FD_76900 | JGI IMG/M metagenome (GOLD analysis project Ga0075419, IMG submission 76900) | Bulk soil microbial communities from a Populus tree surrounding site in Tennessee, USA - Soil MetaG P. deltoides SBSDD3 | ecosystem: Environmental > Terrestrial > Soil > Tree plantation... | reverse complement strand
CGAACCATAGAATCTGAATGCTATGATTTTGATCCGTCAGCTGATGGAGCCGATGATGCGTTTGAAAAAAGAATTTTCCGATCTGCGTCTGTCGTTCGGACCTCTGACGTTCTATCAGAAATTCGAGCATATTTGCATCATGGTGCTGACCGCACTGATCGCTATCATCATTGTCTTAGCGATGTGGAATCTGACGTTGAAGATCCTGCTTAGCATTTTGTCGACCAGTTTTGATCCGACCGATTATGGTGTGTTCCAGGCCGTATTCGGCACGATCTTCATCGTCATCATTGCACTCGAGTTCAAACGCTCGCTGCTGGTGCTGGCCGAGCGAAGTGACAGTGTGGTGCAGGTACGTGCCGTCGTCCTGATCGCGCTGTTGGCAGTCGTACGCAAACTGATCATCCTCGATCTATCGAGCACCGATGCTTTTCATCTTCTGGCGCTGGCGGCAGCTATCCTCGCGCTCGGCGCGGTCTATTGGTTAGTCCGCGACCAGGGCCGGCGTGGCTTCGGTGTTTCGGGCTGAATTGCACGATGTCCGCTATTGGCCCAAAGCGGACATCCGTATCTGCATCGCACATGTCCGCTCTTGGGGGTAAAGCGGACATGGCCTGTTGCGGGAATTCGCTTTTGCGGTCGCTCTTGGGAGTACAGCGGACATGGCTTGTTGCGGCGCATATGTCGGCTTTTGACCAAAGCGGACATCGGGCGTCCCTTAACGGCCCTTACTTGAACCGCTACGATGTTCCTGGCCTGAGCCTTGGGGCGAGACAATGAGACGGCGCGAGTTCCTGACACTTCTCGGCGCTTACCAATGCGGTGGCTGGCCGCGGCTCGTTCGCGTGCTGCCGCCGCATTGCATAATTGGCCCGCTCGACCCCGGTGAGTGAACAGATGTCGACTTATCCTTTTGGCATCAGTCGTCGACAGGTCATCCGAGGCGCCGCCGCGGCGGCCGCTAGCACGCTCGGTGCACCGTCGGTCCAAGCCCAGAAAGCCCAGCAGACCCTTCGCTTCGCTGCGCAGGCCGATCTGAAAATCCTCGATCCTATCTCGACGACCGCCTACATCACGCGGAACCACGGCTATCTTGTCTACGACACCCTCTTCGGCACAGACGAGAACTCGGAGGTTAGACCGCAAATGGTCGATCGGACGAGTGTGTCGCCTGACGGTATGAAGTTCACCTTGACGCTGCGAGACGGGCTCAAATGGCATGACGGGCAGCCGGTCCTGTCGGAAGACTGTGTTGAGTCGCTGAAGCGCTGGGGAAAGAAGGATCGTTTTGGCCAGCTCCTCATGGCGCATACGGGGAAGATCGCACCCGTTGACAAGAAGACGTTCACGCTCGAGCTCGCCGAGCGCTTTGGTCCTGTGCTCGAGGCGCTGGGAAAGCCGTCGAGCAATGTGCCTTTCATGATGCCGGCGCGGATAGCGGCGACGTCTCCAGACGAGCAAATCAAAGAGGTCGTCGGCTCTGGACCGTTTAAATTCGCGAGGGACGAGTGGCATCCGGGCGAGCAGGTCGTGTACGTGCGGAACACCGATTACATCCCGCGCGACGAGACGCCGGGCGGATCGACTGGCTCCAAGAAAGCGTACCTCGATAAGGTAATTTGGCGGTACATCCCCGATCCTTGGGATGCTTCGGAAGAGCTCGCCGCGGGCAAGGTGGACTGGTGGGAGCAACCGCCGCTCGAGTTCATCCCCAAGGTTGAACAGGACCCGGATTTACAGACGTTCCTCATCGATCCCCTCGGGACGCAAGGCTGGCTCAGACCGAACTGCCTGCACCCGCCGTTCAACAACAGGAAGGCGCGCGAGGCATTGCTCCACGTGATGGACCAGGAGACATATCTTGCTTGGTCAATCGGACAGTCGCGATATTACCGGACCTGCTCTTCGGTATTTGCCTGTGGCAGCCCTTACGCGACGAATATCGGTACCGAGCCAATCATAGAGCACAACCTCACAAGGGCGAGGCAACTTGTGAAGGAGTCGGGCTACGACGGCCAGCCGATCGTGGTGCTCCACGTCACCGACATTCCGTTCCTCAACGCGGCAGCGATCGTCACGCGCCAGCGGTTGGAGTCGATCGGCTTCAAGGTCATCCTTAAAGCGATGGATTGGTCAACGAACTTGGTCGTACGGGCGCGCAAGGAGCCGCCTGATAAAGGCGGCTGGAGCCTGCTTCATACGTGGTGGTCTGCCGCGGATGTTGCTAATCCCGCCGTCCACTTCGGCATATCAGGCGCAGGTCCGCGCGCTTGGTTCGGCTGGCCGGACATCCCGCAGCTCGAAAAGCTCGTCATCGACTGGGTGCGCGCAACCGACCAGATGAAACGAAAGCAGCTCGCCGACGAGATCCAGAAGGTCGCCCTCAGCGAAATTACATACGTGCCGTGGGGAGAATGGGTTCAGCCAACGGCCTTCCGAAAGAACGTCCGGGACGTGCTCAAGTTCAGAGCGCCGGTGTTCTGGAACGTGAAGCTCGCTTAAGCCCGCTCCAGACGACTTGCTGCGTTGCATGAGTCCGCTTTTGGCCCATAGCGGACATTCCCCTATGTCGCGTTTGATGTCGCTTTCGGGGGTAAAGCGAACATCAGGCCCGTGCTTAACGAACCTCGCTTGGATCGTTACGATGCTCGGTGGTGAATTTGGGGTCCGGCAATGAAACGCCGTGAATTTACTTGTTTGCTTGGAGGGCTGATCGCAGTCCCTTTCGCCGCCCGAGCGCAACCGGCCGAGAAGACGCGGGTTATTGGTCTACTTATGGTGACTGCTGCGGGTGATCCGGAAGTGAGCAGGCGTCTTGCAGCGCTTCAGGGCGAACTGGGCCGGCTGGGCTGGATCGAAGGTCGAAATCTTACTTTCCAAACGCGGTGGACGGCGGGCGACCCGGACCGCATTCGACAAGCCGCTAACGAACTTGTGTCGCTCGCGCCCGATCTCATAGTCGTAAATGGCAGTGCCGGGATGGACGCGATGCGGCGTGCGACGCGTACCATACCGGTCTTGTTTGTGGTGGTTGTTGATCCGGTTGGCGGGGGTTATGCCGACAGCCTGGCGCGACCCGGCGGCAATGCGACCGGGTTTTCCCAATTCGAATATGGCATAGGTGGTAAGTGGCTCGAACTACTCAAGGAGCTTACGCCTGCCGTTAAGCGTGTGGGTATCATTCGGGATCCCACTATAACTTCGGGCCCCGGTCAGTTTGGCGCAATTCAATCAGTCGCACCATCGCTCGGTGTCGAAGCCACTCCGCTCAGTGTGGACTCTGCCGACGAAATCGAACGCGCCATCGCTGCGTTTTCGAGCGCCACGAACGGTGCCCTCATTGTAGCGGGGAGCGCATTGGCCGTAGTTCACCGCAATCTAATCATCGCGTTGGCAGCCAAATACAAACTTCCCGCTCTTTACTTTGGAAGCTACTTTGTTGCTGAGGGTGGTCTCATCTCATACGGCCCCGATCTCGTTGAACAGTATAGGCAAGCTGCCGGCTATGCCGACCGTATCCTCAAAGGGGAGAAACCGGCTGACCTGCCGGTGCAAGCGCCGACCAAGTACGAGCGAGCGATCAACCTCAAGACTGCGAAGGCGCTCGGCCTCACTGTGCCGCCGTCGCTCCTTACCCGAGCAGATAAGGTCATTGAATAAATGCTGGCGATGTCCGCTTTTGGCCCTTAGCGGCATCCCTAGTTGCACCGCGCATGTCCGCTTTCGGGGGTAAAGCGGACATCTTCGTTTTTCTATCGGCGATCCCGCTGCGCCAATGCCGACCGATGCGGCGGCGGGTCGCCCAGCCAACGCTCTGCCGCGGTCCGAGTATCGGAAGCGATGCCCTGGTCGCGCTCCTGGATGAGCTTCAAAACATCGTCCGGCGATATGCTGGGCGCGACTTTGGTAAAGGACGGTCGTTGTTTGGTGCCACGTGGCGACATGGCCGGGAAATCTAGCGGGATTCGATACTGAGTAAACGCAGGGTCGTGGCCACGCGATCTTGGCCCCGACCTGACGTCGCGTGCCGTGGTCTCCGTGACGTCGCGCGCGCCGGGCACCCGGTGCTCGATCTTCTTGGCATGTGTCGTGGCGGCCCTAGGAACGCCGTACATGCGTCCGCGGGGTTAAATCCTGTGGATTGTGCCAGCCGCCCCATCGGCGTCTTGGATCTTCCCATAGTCTTCCCGGCCAGGATTTTGGGAAGATGGTTTTTAAGATATGCCTAATTTTATTGAGCTTTAAGCACGTCAGCTGCTTTGATTCACCTTTGAAGCACATTGACGCTGCTGCAACGCATCCGCCGGCAGCACGACGAGTATGCTCAGGGCGGCAAGTGCGGCGAACCTCATGCTCTCCTCCTAGAAAGACCGGCTGTGAAGCGGCCGTTCTATGTTTTCTGATGAGCGTGCGTGGTATTCAGTCGCTTCAATGCTTCCCAGATATTCCTTGTAGATCCAGCGGCCGTCGTCACGACGGCGCAGAACTGTGCCCCACAGGAGACGATTCGTGATCGATCGTCTTGGGATGAGTACGGTCCATATGTGCCAAACTTCCTCATACGGAGGCCGCGGCTTCGGGCCGAGCATCCGAAGAACGACGTCATGCTTGCTTGCAGGTATGCGCAGCATTGCGGACCAACCGTTCGGGCCCGGACAATAGAAGTGGCGCACCTTCTTTCAATTCGATTTCAAATTAACCGTAAGCAAGAAACCTTAATGGCGGAGCTTGGCTCACGATCATCGCGCCCATCACGGGAGAAAATCCTGAAAACAGATGTGGACCTGCGCTGCAGCAATAAGAGATGGAACCGGCTCTAAGGTCGCGGCAATTTCTTCAACAAATTCGTCAGCGTGTTTTCGCCATCATCGACGGGTTCACTTCATCAACAGTAATAGCGCGAACAGGGTGCTGGTAACGCATACCACCCTCCGATACCACCGAGCGTGCCGGGTTTTGAAAGATGGTTTTCGCCTCGATGAGGAAACTGCTCAGCCGTCCCGGCGTTAAGAGCGTTGCAAGTTAATGTGCACATCCGTCCCTTCCGCTTGGATAGCGGAGAAAGGAGTAATGAGATGGCTCATGCCCTCACATACGTGACGAGCTCGGAAAGCTGGAAAAGCTGGAAGAGCCGAAAAAAATTGCCCTACCAAGGCGTCGTCAAACGGGACTGGGTCCCGACCGGCCGTATCGACTTCGCAACCAATCTCGACGGCAACGGAGCGGACGCCGATCAGCCAAGCGAATTTAAGCTGCTCGTGGAAGAGCGCAGGATCGTTGAAAGCATCGCCGGGAACGAAAATCTGGAGATTCAATGGAGGCTTGCTACGCTAAAGGAAGCAAAAGCCGTCGTCACCCAGTATCATAAATTTCTGACCGATCATTCGCTTATCAAGACCGTGTTCGACGAGACAATGTCGCTGCCGCCACCGAAAAAGGGGCAGGGAAATTCGTCGAACCAAAGTCTGGCTTCCTAGCAAAGGAATTCGCGAAAAAAGTCCCGGACTTCGCGCCGGGGCTTTTTGCATCATTGCGATGTGGAAAGCAATTGGGACAAACTGGACACGTTGAGGAGCTGTTTCGGTTTCAGCGCGCCCGCTCTCAAAGCCGCTCGCACTAAACGGAGCACCGATCATTTTCCGATAAAGCTAGCTGCCCTGTGTGCGACCGTTGGCGCACCGGCAAATTCTCGGACGCCCTGCTGATCAAGAACATTGAGGGGAATGTAGTGTGCCGCGACATCGGAGCTCTCGACCAGGATCGATGACCGATTGTCAAGGATGAGCCAGCGTCCCGCATGGCGCACCGCAACCACCGCATGCTGTCTGTGCACGGTCTTGTCCATGACGATGACGATGCGCAGATCCTCTCGGGCAAATCCGACATTGGTGAGCGCGACATATTTCAGCACTGAGTATTGCTTGCAATCGCCACTGCCTTGCGCAAGGGCGGCTAGGGGCGGTGTCCAGTTTTCCGTTTTTTGGTTGTTGAGGCCCTGTATCGCAAGATTGACTGCACGATTGATGTGCCCGATCCGGGCTATGCCGTTGTGCTGTTCGCCTTGATTAAGAATCTCGACAAATCTGGCTGCTGCACGCGACGAGCAGAGCTTCGCCTCGCCGCGGCATTGAGCAACAATCGCCTGCTCCATATCAATTTGAGACTGGAGATCGTTCCAATTCGTCGACAAAGGACCATTCGAAGTGGTCAGCGTGGGAAGGCCAAAGGCTCGTCCAGCTTTGTTTGCGCAGTGAGGCCCAAAAGCAAACACGCTGCCAAGATACGGAAAATTCGTTGTTCACAATATTTTCGACTTGTCATGACGACCTTGCAGATGCGGGTTTCACGTCACTTCGTGATAGTGAGCAACTTTGCGAACGACGCTAGCTTCCGGTCTTCATGAGCAAGAACGTCTTGTTCTTCGCTGCATCATACGCAGCTGTCCATAACAGCGGATTATTGAAGGATTGAGTAGAGGTATCGATTGGACTGTAGGTCAACTTTTTGACACCTATTAGAGCGGTATTTGGGTGGGCAGCGTGATTACGATCAGCCGGCGGTATTTGTCGAGTTTGGTGCGCTGCGGCAGCGTGTGAATGCCCACTCCCCAAGTCAATTCAATGTGTAACGGCAGCTACGAAAATGCCTTTGCGTTGGCATGCCCAAGCATTAGATCGGAAATCCATTGGTGTTCTATCCGCGCTATGCCTGGGAAACGGTCAGGAAACTCTCTGCATACCTGCGGTTGTTATCGCGAGCTCAAGGCGAAACTCGATGAATCGGTCGCCGCGACCGATCGCTGGACGTGCACGGGCGCCTCAGCAGCGGGACGAATTCGAACGGCTATCGCTCTATCATGGCACGAGCGGTGGCGAAGCCGCTCTCGCACGCAAAAGACGCGAGGACGCCATTCGCGTTACCGGGCGCGCGCTGAATTCGCGCCCTTTCCTAACCGCGCACACAACACCCCGTGAAATGCATTGACGGCGTGGAAGGAGACAAACGCATCGCAAATCAGGCGTGCGCGCACCGTGGGGCCTCTACGCTTGCAAAGAAGCCCGAAAATCTGGGACAAATCGGCCAGCCGAGAGTAAGTGCTGCCTGCACGCCCTACATGGGATCGTGGTAGCATCAAACGACGGTACGAAAGGGGGCAACTTGCTGGACTCTCTATCGGCGCATGCTCAAGGCCACCTGTCTTCCGTTCGTCGAGTAAGACAGCAGTGGGTTAGTTCTATTTGGCTATTTGTCCTTGTTGGAGTTGCCTACTTCCTTGCAGCTCGACTGAGTCTTCTCTTATTGACCAAGCCTGATGGCGTGGCCGTGTTCTGGCCGGCTTCAGGAATCGCCGCGGGTGCGTTGATCGCACTTGGGCCAGGCGCGCGGTTGCCAGTGGCGGCTGGCGCCGCAGTCGCAACAATCGTAGCCAACTTGTTGGGTGATCGGACTCTCATGGGCGCGATCGTCTTCGCGGTGTGCAATGCTGGCGAAGCGCTGCTCGCGGGTTGGCTGATCCAACGATATTTCGGTCCTGCCTTTAGTCTCGACCGTCTGAGTCATGTGCTGGGCTTGCTGGGTGCGGCGACCGTCGCGGCCGCGATCTCGGGAGTCGGCGGAACGGCAGGGTTTTTGTACTTCCACAGCTCGACCGCGCCGATTCTGGCAACTTGGCAACACTGGTTTGCTTCCGACGCGCTCGGAATCCTCACGGTCGCACCAGTCATGATCGAACTCGCTTCGGCAGCACGGGAGCCGCCGCGACGGAGCGAGCTCGTCGAAGGCATCGTAGCACTGGTGGCGCTGGGCTGGGTAAGCGGATTTGTCATTCTTCTGCCGCAGGGCCACTGGGGAATCATTGTTCCCATCGCCGCACTATTTCCCTTGTTATTGTGGATTTCCGCCCGCTGTCGCCCGATCTTCGCCGCTGCGGCCGCTTTCATCATCGCGTTTACATTGGTCTGGATGACTACATTTGGTATCGGTTATCTCGGCGAATCCGCTATCCCGATCGAGCAACGCATTTTGGGTGCCCAAGCGAGCATCCTTGCCATCTCGCTCTGCGCACTCGTTCTTGCTTCCCTTTTCGCGGAGCGACGTCATCACGAGGCCGCGCTCTTGGAAGGTCAGACACGGCTTCAGGAAGCGCTCACCGCCGGGGGAGTGATGGCCTTTGAATGGAATGCCCGAACCAACTTGTCGCAGCGGAGCGACAACGCTGCGCAGATTTTGGGCTTCGATCCAAAGCATGGATTTTCTGCAGCGGAATTCCTCGAACGGGTGCATCCCGACGACCGATCGCTATTCAAAACACTTGTTCATTCAGTCCGTCCCGAAAAGCCTTCCTACAGAATGACTTTTCGCTTCGGATGCCCCGATGGCCGGCAGATTTGGCTCGAGGAATCTTCCAGCGCGGAATTTGATTCGAACAGTCGCTGTATTCGGCTGAAAGGACTGACTCTTGATATTACGGAGCGCAAGCATTCGGACGAGCGTCAGGGGTTATTGATTGCTGAGCTCGATCATCGCGTGAAAAACCTTCTGGCGCGAGTGGCTGTAATCAGCGCATACACCCGTCAGGGCAGCACCTCGATCGACCAGTTTGTCGAGGTGCTCGACAAACGCATTCAATCAATGGCGAATGCGCATTCACTGCTCAGCCAGAATCGCTGGAGCGGTGTGAATCTCGCCGACCTTGTTCATAATCAGCTGGCGCCCTACGCGACGATGGCAAACACGATGATCGGTGGCCCCGACGTCACACTCACTCCAGCAACAACTCAGGCGGTGGCAATGGCCCTTCATGAGCTCGTCACGAATGCCGTTAAATACGGAGCGCTTTCGAGTCCAAATGGCCATGTCTCGGTGAATTGGGATCGCTACCAGCACAATGGCGGACCACATCAGGTGAAGATCGAATGGCATGAAACAGGCGGTCCGGTGGTGGTCGCTCCGCCCAAATTCGGCTATGGCACCAGTCTCATATGCGAATTGATTCCGCACGAACTCGGAGGAACGGTCAATCTTGCCTTCGCAACGGACGGCGTACGCTGCGAAATCAATGTCCCGAACGATCAGAGATGAGGAATAGACTTAGTGCGTATCGGCGACGGAGCGCAAAATCGCGATAAGCTTTTCCTCGCTGATAGGTTTCTCGAGGATATGTGCTTTCGCCGGAACCATCGGAAGATCTGAGTAGCCTGACGTGACGACAACAGGCACACCTTGATCGATAAGTCGGTCAATAAGGCCATATGACCGCTCGCCCTGCCGAAGATTGATGTCGACTACCGCGGCGTCCGGAACGTGCTCGGCAATTAGATGCTCGGCGTCCATCGTGGTGGCAACTGGTCCATCCACTTCGGCGTCGAAACTACGGAGCAGGCTTTTCAAGGCAATCCCGAGTTGCCAGGAATCCTCGACCAGGAGAATGCGCATTCCGCGCAGAGTCGATGGTTCACACGCGGACGCGTCGCCACCATTCACCACGGTCATCGGGGATCCCAACGCAACGAAGGCTGCCGTCCTTGAAGTGCAAACTATCGCACTGCATTTTCGAGTTAGCAACCCGTGCGTTTAACGAAGACGGCCGATTGCGCTCTGCTGCAGCGAAAAATGACGAGATCTTGACCCTACTCTGGCTTGAAGCCCCGAAAAGCCCATCCAGCGACCAATCCGAACAGCAACAGGGCAATCGGTGGGCCAAACAATAGTACCGGAATTGCCAGGAAATCCCCTGAGTTTCGGAAACCGCCCTGTATCCCGTAGAGGATCAAATAAACCACCCATCCCATAATCCATGCGGCCGACACGAGCAGCCAGATTCGCAAAAGTCCGCGGCGCCAATTGACCTGCATGGCTTTATTGACTTGCTCATCGGATTCGAGGCGAGGAATTCCAAAGCGGGGCATCGCCACTATTCCTGTGCGAAGGCCGTTACGTCCCTTCCCGGGCTTGCCGCCCGGCCACCAACGCAGGTCGACAGATCGTGTTCCGTCTTGTGTCCCAGTTTGGCACGCCGAATGACACTAAAGCGCCGCTAACCAGAGGCACCATTTGCGCGAACCGGATATGACAAAAAGTCCGGTCACCGACCAACAGGGAGAGTACCATGTCACGCGTGTCGTGTAAGACAGGTGCGCGCTACATTGTTATCGGACTGGCGCTTGGTGGCTTGGCGATTTCCTCAGTTTTCACTGCAAAAGCCGGTGATCTTGATCTGCGTGTATACGGCGCGCACCCGTATCCGGCGCCGGTTGAGCGCGATGCACTATGCCGTATTCTTCTCGAGCGCCGAGTTGATCCCTACGGACGCGAGATAGTTCACCGAATTCGAATATGCGATGAGGGCCCAATCTATCCCGGGCCGAACTGGTCTGTTGCACCTCAGGAATACGGTTACCCGTCGCGGAGATTCTACGAGCCCGCTCCCTCGTACTATTACTCGCACCCGCGTCCGCCGGCGCCGATCGGCCCGACTTTTTACAACTAGGGCAACGCCAATAGTCGGTATGGCGAGATCGATGTAACTCGCGTCCGCTTTTCGGATCGTCGCAAGCGGAGCGAGAGCGAACACACTTGTGTCGGCAATTCGCCCTGCTCGCCTCCCCCGGGATTGAGTGCCAATTTTAGCTGGCCAGTTTAACTGGGTACCGCCGCTGAAAACGTCATTGCAGGCAGCGCATTTTGCCTTCCTTCTGCCATTTTGACCGTACTTACCTCAGCCCCAGCTTTGAAGAGCATTGAGTCGGCGGACCAATTGCCGCCTGTTTATCTGTCAGAACACGAATCGCATTTCGGGGGACTTAAATGAGATCTCCAATCAAACCTGTGAGCATTGCAATCCTAATCAGCGTATTCACTTTCACATCCGCAAACGCAGGCGGGTGGGCTTCGATCCATAGATATGTAAAGCGGTCCGGTAACTGCGCGGGGCAGGAAGTTCTGGCGAGCTACTACTCATCAGGAAAGCGGACATCGAGTGGCGAACGATTCGACGCAAGCGGCAACACCGCTGCGGCGCGAACCTGGCCGCTCGGAACAACTCTGACCGTGACGAATCCTCGAAACGGCCGCACAATTGTGGTCAGGATCAATGACAGGGGACCTTGGGGAATTGCGTATCGCATGGGCGCACGCCTTGATCTCGCGAAAGGCGCTGCTCAACGCCTCGGTATGCGTGCATCACAATACGTTTGTGTTGCTTAACATCGCCATCGCGGCTTGAAATCTCTGCTTGCTATCCAAGCAAGCAGAAATGAGATCAATCGCGAACACCGGATTGGTTGTGTCAGCGCGCGCAATGAGTTGCGGAAAGTCGAAAGCCCGGATTACAGGGCTCGCCGCGCGGAACCGAAATCTATCGGAATTTGGAACAGGAATGCCCTCGATCCGCAACGGGGATCACCGTTCAAAATGCCTTCAATGTAGCGATTTCGCGTTTCAGGGTTTCGATCTCCTGACCGCCAAGATCAACATCGCCGACCGCAATCTGCGCATCGGCTTCCAACCGGGTCAAAAACTGCCGGAGGCGGACCAAGTCTGTATCGATGGACGTCTTAAGCATACCTCCAATGATAGCGGGTTGCCGGCGAGCGAAAAGTAGTTATCCACTTGAAACCCGCCGGCTGCTGCCCGTTGGAAACAGAAAGTTGTGAATTTCTGCCCCGATTGATGGCATGCATCCGCCATATACCGGTCAGCTCGCGTTGCTTGCCAGCACCGTGAGTTCGACAGGCGCGAGACCTGACGACCCGATTGCGCGCGCACCGGCTGGAGTAAGGTCGATGATCCGGCCCTTGATATAAGGCCCACGGTCATTGATCCGAACGATCACGGAACGACCATTGTCCACGTTTGTAACCTTTACCCTCGTTCCAAATGGAAGCGTTTTGTGCGCCGCTGTTAACGCATGGGCGTGCGCATATTCGCCGTTCGCCGTTTTCTCTCCGCTGTAGATCGAGGCAACTCCCGTTTCGGCCGCCATAACTTGCGCAGACGCTGTAAACATTCCAAGTGAAGCAAGAACACAAAGCACACGACAACGATTTCTCATTCTCTCCGCTCATAGGTTGTTGGGGATACGCACCGACCGAAACGACGCGGCGACCGGTCGAAGCGAATTGACTTCTATAAGCGGAGGTTCGCGAACGTCTTGTTGCGATCTGCCAAGAGATTGTTGACGCGTGCCAGGCTGTCAGGATTTTGCAAAATCTCCGGCCGCGCCGAAAAATGATCGAGTTGGCACGGTAGTCGGGTAGGCCAAAGACATCTTGTTACAAGAAAGAGATGCGCTACGGCAATACAACGACACTACGACTGATCTTTTTGAATATTTGATTGCTTGTTGCGCAGGACGAGACACGCCACACCGGTGCTTTTGATCTGCTTGCAAATGCCGTTCGCAGATATTCGGCTCTCGGCGCCAATTCTGGCTTGATAAAGCGGGCGCGTACCGCGGCTGCGCAGGAGCACGACGGTAATGATGGGGTCATGTTCGCCTATCAGTCCTGACAGTTTTTCCATGAGCCGCGCATAGGTTGTGAGCACCCGGTCACGCGAAAAACTTGCCACCAGCTCCACGCCCCAGGGCAGACCAATCGCGGCTGTTATGCGCTCTTCCAGTTCATAGAAAAACCGGCTCGGCCCCTGCTCCAGTGAGGCCACCAGTTCGAGACAGTCCACTTCGGGCGCGACCATCGAAACGCTCCCGGCCCGCGCCCAATCCGCGGCACTTCGTCCGGTGATCGCCTGCACATAACGCTGCGTCTCATCCGGAAGTGTGCGCGCGCCCTCAAGCCAGCCGCGAACGCGGCCGGGACCGGCATTGTAGGCCGCCGCTGCAAGCCCGAGATTGCCGAATTCGTCATGCAACTCACGCAGGTATTCAGCTGCCTTTGGCAATGCCAGAACAGGATCGAAGGGATTGGTCAGAGCGCGCTCGGCCGCGGTGCCTGCCATAAATTGGGCAATGCCTTGCGCATGTGCGCCGCTTCGCGTTCGCGGCCCGATTGCATGGGGGTCAAACCTACTTTCGCGCCAGATGACGCGAACCAGAAATGCTGTCGGTATCCCATTGGCCCGCGCAGCCGATTCCAGCATCAAGCAAAGCGAAGAGCGCGACGTCGTTGCCGCAGCTCGGGCTTCGCCCGCAAGCAGCAGCACAATCAAAACCGCCGCAAAAATCGAGCGGGCGCACCGCATGGCGATGGAAAAACCGACAAACGCAATTCGTTCCAGTCTAGGCCCCGATACTATACGCGGGTAGTGGCTGCCGGATTGCGTCATGCTCCCAATCCGGATTACGATTTTGGATGATCTTCCGTCAGCTGTTTGACCAAGTGTCCAGCACTTATTCCTATCTGCTCGCGAGTCGCCCGGGCGGTGAAGCACTGATCCTTGATCCTGTCCTGGAAAAGGTGGATCGCTATCTCAACCTTATCCATGAGCTCGATCTCAAGTTGGTGAAAGCCGTCGACACGCACTTACATGCCGACCATATCACCGGCTTGGGCGCGTTGCGCGACCACACCCATTGCATCACGGTGATGGGCGAACAGACGAAAGCTGATGTCGTTTCGATGCGCCTGTCAGATGGCGACAAGCTCACCATCGAGGGGCTCACGCTCGATGCGATCTACACGCCGGGCCACACTGACGATTCCTACTGCTTTGTCTTGCCTGACCGTGTATTTACCGGGGATACATTGCTCATCCGCGGTACCGGCCGTACTGATTTCCAGAATGGCGATGCGCGCCAGCAGTACGACTCGATATTCAATAGGCTGCTCAAGTTGCCGGATTCAACTCTGGTCTATCCGGCGCACGACTACAAGGGCGATACCGTCTCCACCATCGCCGAAGAAAAAGCCTTCAATCCGCGGCTGCAGGTCAAATCGATCGACGAATATGTTGAGCTAATGAGCAATCTCAAGCTTCCTAACCCAAAGATGATGGACATTGCAGTTCCTGCCAACATCAGGATTGGCCTCGCGCAAGAGAAGATCGCCCTTCGCGGCTGGGCGGTGACGGCGAGTGGCGCGATCGCGCTCGTGGGAAAGCCGAACGTCGTACTCATCGACTTACGTGAACGGTCGGAACGCGAACGCCATGGCGCAATCCCGGGGTCTCTGCACGTGCCCTACCCGGCCTTGCAGGAGAACATCAGCGAAGGTGGCATGCTGAGCGATCTTGCTAAAGCGAACGGTAAACGTCTTTTGTTTTATTGCGCGTTCGGTGAGCGGTCCGCCATGGCCGTGCAGGCGGCGCAGGACGCCGGTCTTACTTCGGCGTGCCATATCGAAGGTGGCATCGACGCCTGGAAAAGAGTTGGTGGAGCGCTGGCGCGCTAGGTTGGGCTGTGTCCAGTTCGATTTGCGAAGTGCTTTCGACCGGCGCGAGCTCTGTCACCGCTGCTTGGTTGAGGTCGTTGTTGTCGAACGAATGTTTCCCCACGGATCATTAGATTTTTTCTGATCGGGAATTTTTTCCATCGTTGACTTGTATGCATCATCGATGGCTTTTCGCTTCGCTTGCTCGTCCGGATCCAGAGATCGCTTAGCATCCGGATGCATACTTATCCCCGGTTTGAAATCCTGCGCAGACACCGGTCCGCTTGAAAGAATGATGATTGCGCCGGCTAAACAAATATATTTGCTGTAAGCCATGCCCAATTATGCGGCAAAGTTCGCGGTACTGCCAGAGGGTGAGTGTCGATAAATGCTCGAATCTAAGTGGGGCGCGATCGGCCTTTGTCGGTTGTATCGATGATACCGATAACTTCACCGGTAACGGGGTCAATCCGCCTCACCGGCGATGCCGCCCCTTGCGAGCCGAACAGTCGCTCGAAGGCGCGTTTGTATTCCGCCGTCGCCGCCGCCCGATAGCCTGGCGCCCGGCGCTTTGCTTCGGGCTTGCGGCGACGGGTTTTGCTGAGGAAGAGTGATGGCCGCATGTGTGTGATTTCCATCAAACCGCGGGAGCAACTTCAGCCATTGCAGAATTGCGCAATTGGACCGGGTCGCGTTCTCCGGCCGCGGCAATTTCAAGCACGCGCACTGTGAGCGTTGTCCGGCTACGCGCATATTGTGTAGCCTGCAAACAAGCCCACGTTTCGTCGAATGTTGTTTTTAAACTCTTCAGGATATCAGGATTAAACCTGGGCGCTTGACGCATTGCACACTTACCTGATTGTCCCCGAATTTGACTTTGTGCCAAACAATTTGGCTCGTCTGTCCGCTAGCTGACACATCCGCACGGAATATTTTCACCCGAGGTTGGAACCGATTGCGAATTGGCGCACTTGCTTGGTGACCGAGCGCGGACCCCCTAGCCCCCTTACCCCCCGAAGGTCCCGCAAGGTCAGATGGGCGAGAGGGCCGCGCGTTTTGCGCGGCCCTTGAGCATTTCGCAGAGAGTGCTAACCGTTCAGGCGGCGACGGTCAGTGCGGACCTTTTTTCTTTATTTTCGCTCCGCCCTGCACACGTTTGCCAGCCGCTTTGCCGGGCTGATTGACCTGGATTCGTTGACTGCTGACGACTCTGGTGGTCTTGCTTTTGTTCAAGTTCTGACCGGTCTGCTTTTTGGAGGTCTGGACTCCTTCGACGCGTTTGGCGGTCTGGATATTCTGGCCGCCTTTGCCGATCTGAATTCCCTGGAGGCTCTTGGTCTGGACACCTTGGATGCCCTGAATTGCTTTTCCAGTCTGGTTGCCTTGCAGGTTCTTGCTGCTGAGATTGCCAAACTGCTGCTGAAGCTTGGTGTTCTTGAACTGCACGCCGCCGTGATGAGACGGATCAAATTTCCAGTTCTGGAATTGGCCCCCGCCGCTGACGTTCACCTTGTTGAATTTGCTGTAGAGCACGGTGTTTGTCTGGATCGCCGCAAATCCGCCGTGCCCCCAATTGTAGTGGTACCACAATGCCGGGCCGACGAAGAGCGCTGCGCCGAAGCCGAATGCCGGCCCGACGGTCCACCAAGGGGGATGCCAGAAGAAGGGCACATATGCCGGTGGCCAGTAGCCCGGACCATAGACGACTACCGGATCATAGACGGGAACGTAAACATATTGGGGCTCGACCGGCTCGATAACGATATATTCGGGAGGGCCCACATACCCTGTGCTCGGTGGCGCCGCCACTCGCCTGACCACCTGCTCCTTGCTGGACTTGAGGTTGCCGGTCGTTTCGGCCTGCTTGCGCAACGCCTGGACCGCGTTCTGCACATCGTCGGGCTGCGCCAGAAATGCCTCGCCAAGCTGGCCGGTCCAATCCAACTTTTCGTTCATCATCGTGAGAACCTGGGGGACCGCCGTCAATCCTTTGACGCTTGCATCCCAAGGCTGCTTCTGCATGGCATCCTCGAGTGCGGGGCCTTTGACGTCCGAATTTTTTTCGGACCAGCGCGCGGCCATGGCCACTTCAAGCGGATAAGTTGAGGCGGTGAGCACCTGGGCCAGCAGGGCATCGGGATAGAGCGCTATGGGCGCAACAAGTTGCTGGAGTTGTTGTTGAGTCAGAGGTTGCTGCGCTTGGAGCGGCGGTTGTTGTGGCGGATTCGGACTCTGTGGAGCCTGCGCCGACAAAGATGATGGGGCGCCGGCCAACGTTATCGCAATCGCTGCTGCAAAGCCGAACTGACACAACTCTTTAGATCTGGCTGACATGAGGAAACCCCTTTCCAGCTTCCCACACCTCGAAAACAACATCTTACGCTGAATTCGAAAAATCGCCATGCGCTACTTTGGGTCCGAACCCTTCACATTTCGCACGCGCGCTTCCGCCAGCATGGGAAACGTGACAATGGAAATCTCCCAAAGATCCACCGCATAAAGTCGGCGAATGCGGGTCCTCGGGTCAATGCGTGCTTTTGCCGTACGGAATCCGATCGACAACCCGTCTATCGCTCCTGCACGCAGCAGTGACAGCAGTTCACGTCCGCGCGCGACCTCGGGTATGAGACGCCCGCGCGCAAAGAGTCCGCGGTGATCTTCGCGCAGCTCAAGCCAAATTCCGACGGGTTCGGAAGGATCGTGCTGAAACAGCATTGGAATGCGACGAATCCCACGAGTAGCGAGCGTCTCGGCAAACGCGCCGCGCATCACCATGTCACGGGCGTGGTCGATCTCGCCGAACAGGCTGGCGTAACCCTCCACGGTTCCGCCCGCATCGATAGTGGTGCGCGGCGCAAAAACGGACGCCACCGTCGGTTCGAACGTAGGTGCGAGCATTTCCTGATCTCGTTCTTAGGCAAGGCATGACCGTTTCCCGCGGCGCTTTGTCCGCGAGTCGACGACGGCATTGGCTTGCCGTTGGCATCATGGATGGCCAGCTCAAGACCTGGCCGGGTTGGGTTAGAGCAGGTGGTAGTAGCTAACGCTGGGTGCGGATGTCTTCCGGCGGGGATGTCTTGTCGCTTCGCTCGCGCGACACGCGACCGAGATGGTCGAGGAATTCGCGAAAAATATCGAGATGGTCTCGTCGTTCCTCGGTCTCTCTCCGGCCGGAACGGGGTCCACTGTTCCGGGTGATCATCAATGATCTCCAAAAAGCTCGTTGAAACGCGCGAGCTCGCGCACGAAATCGTCGAAGCGGCGACTGGCGGCAGCCAGCTCGCGCAGCGCGAACCAGGCAAGCGCGCTTGCTGACGTCGCCCATAGCAACAGGGCTAGATGCGCGAGGTCACCCCGTTCAGTAAAAATGCGAATCAAGTCGGTCATCAGAACAAGTCGGGTCTTAGGTAAACAAAGCGGGACGGCTGGTTCCATAAGCTGGTATGATTTCGACGCCATGAGTTCCTCGGACCAGGATGGCCCCTTTTTCCTGCCCCTACGTGGAGGCCCGAAGCACTCGCGAACGTCGGGAACAAGCGCTTTCAGCGACGCAAGCAAGCTGAGTCTCACGCGCGCGGCCAAAACGCGCGAAGGCGAATGGTCCGCCGATGAATACGATGTACTGGAAGGCAATCGACGGGTCGGCCGTATCGTGCTTACCGCGCAAGGGCCTCAAGGTATGCCATGGCTGTGGGAGATCACTGCACGACCGGAGAGTACGCAAAATCGCGGCTACGCCGTAAGTTGCGAGCAAGCGATGCGCGAATTCAAAGCGCGCTGGGCAAACCCAGCCAGATTCTAGATATCTGAATTATCGACAAAAAATGACGCCCGATTGCGGGGACCTGCAACCGGGCGTCATCCGGATCAGCTGTAATACGTGCCGACCCTCCTCAAGGGCACTATTTCTGCGCGGTCTGTTTCTCGAGAGACTGCGCCGTCTGCAGATGCTTGCAGGATTGTTAACGTCTCTTTCGCCAACTTCCCCGCCGCGTCGTCTTTGGACGCTTCTTTTTGGTATTCCTCGATGTCCTGCTGATGGTCTTTCACCATCGCGCTCGCAAAGGATTTGTCGAAAGATGTTCCCGAAAGCATCTTAAGTTTTGCATAGGTTGCTTTTTGGCTGATGCTGGACCCGGTCGGCGGCTTCACCCCGAGCTGGTCTGCCGCTTGCTCGGCCTTGGTTTTATGTTCGCCGTGGTCCTTCGCGAGCATCGCGCCGAACTGTTTCACCGCTTCGCTCTGACTTTTCTCCTGTGCAAGCTTGCCCATTTCGACTTCAGCGATATCGCCTTGAACTGCTGACGAGATGAATCTCTGACTGGCTTTGTCGACTTGTTTGGTCTGCGCCATCGCGCCAGTCGCGGCCAACGCCCCAACCAGTCCCATGGTCAACATCGCTGCTTTCCAGGTCATTGGAGTTCCGCCTTGAGTTCCGTATCCCTCGCCACCTGCCAGTAGAACGGCGGGCGGCCAATGTTTGTTCCTAATGCGGCGGACGGAACACGTCTCCGCCTTCGATTGCGCCGTAACCGACGGCGAGCCGCTTCTCGTTGACGCTAAGGAATTGCGCTTTGTTCACACGATCCCACAGCGCCACCCGGTCGGCGCTCAGCGCCTCAATCCGGTCAATGTCGGCGGCCAGTACGAGACCTTCACCAAAGACAGGCGCCAGCCAATGCGTGAGCGCGCAGGTGATCCGAGAGGCCAGCGGCAGAACGCTTTGACGCCAGAACACACGATTGGCTTCCTGGTAATTCGAATATGTATTGTCGCCAGGAATTGCCAGAAGCATTGGCGGCACCCCGAACGCCAGCGCAATCTCGCGAGCGGCGGCGTGTTTTGCTTCGAGGAAATCCATATCCCGCGGGCTTAACGACATCGGCCTCCAATCGAGCCCCCCTTCGAGTACGAGTGGCCGTCCCGCATTGCCGTGGCCTTGATAATGATCTGCAAATTCCTTCTTCAATCGCTCATATTGCAGCGTCGACAGAACAGCGCCCTCGCCGCCGTCGTAAACGAGCGCGCCGGAAGGACGGGCGGCGTTGTCGAGCAGCGCCTTGTTCCAGCAAGCCGCCGCGTTGTGGGTGTCGACGGCGATGGCGGCCGCTTCAAGCGGACTCAGACCATAGTGATCGTCGAGGGGATTGAAAAATGTGAGATGCAAAATCGGCGGCAAGGCTACGCTCTGATCGAAGCGCATTGTTGAACCGGCCACGCTGTATTCGTAGGCCCGTGGCCAACCGTCCGAGCCAGGCACCAATTTCATTCGGTCGGGCCGCAGTGCGTAAAGCTCGCGCACATGGGGGCGCTCGTCGCCAGGACCGACAGCCTCGATATAGGCATTGCCCGCAAGCAGAAGATGGGACGCAACGGCTTCCAACAATGAGGTGCCGTCCTGGCGCGGATTTGGGCGCGTGACAAGATTCAGCAGTGGATGAGTATCGCGCTCCTCGGCGCCTTCATAGAGAACAAATGACAACGTACCGATGCTCTCGGCGATGAGGCGCACAGCACGATACACGATAGCGTTGCGCGCATACCCTTCACGCGCGAGCGCCGAATAGTCCCGCGGTGTCCAACGTGCCCGACCACCGCTTTCGATCGCGATCAGCCGCGCTGTACGGGATGACTTGGTTTCGAACTGGCGCAGAAAGGATTTCAGGCGATTGAACATAATTTTTCCTGTCACCCGTGGATGCACGACCCAGATGCATCGACAAGGATTGATAGTTTTTCTTAGAAGCGAAGGTTCGTACCGATGTACAAAGCGCCGGATCCGGCGCTTAAAAAATCATCCTGGAAATGGCCTTGGCTAGCCCTAGCCCTTTACGACGAAGTACACGATCGCAAAGAGCACAATGACCGCTAGGGTGCCGACCAACAGCACGTACCGTACATTGTGGCCGGTCACCGCCGCGCGCGCCTCGGTGGTGCTTTCCGAAATTCGACCGTTTTCGACCTGAGGCATGTTCTCCTCCGCACTCGCCGGTGCTTCCAGGACCAACGCGGTGCGGCAACGGCTGTTCCGTTCATCTTCCGCCGGAAGGCGCAAATGTGGAGCGTGCGGAATGTCTACCGTTGGAGCGTTACGCTGTCAAGATTATTTTCCTAGGAATTTTTACACATAGCCCGCAGGGAATCTGCGCGGTAAATAAACTAATGTTGCAAAGCATGGCGGGGGGCTGAATCTTGAGTGAAAAACGGACGAAAAATTCCGGCGTGATGATTGTCGCATTCGCCGCAGTCGCCGCGTGGCAGATCTACGACATGGCAACGGCCACTGAAACACCCAGCCGGTCGCTTGCGATTCTGCAATATGCCTTGCTCGCGGGGCTGCTTATCGGGCTTGGTGGGGCCGTTCTCAACTTTATCCGATCGCAATGATCGCGGACGCTCTCGCGTTCAGCGTGGCGGGTCGGAATGGCAGCTGCGCGGGCCTTGGTCCCAGAGCCAGCCACACTTTGTGCAGCCGGCCAAGCCGAGGCTGACGGCAAACAGGCACATAACGGCTACCAGACGAGTCATGATAACCAGCATAGCCGATCACGCTCCGTGCCGCGACAGGTATCTACTCCGTCGGTGATGCGCATTACTTGCATGCCTCTATCACCCGATTGGATGATAGAGGCGTCGAGCTCAGTCTTTTTTCTATGGACGAAAGCCCTATATAAATATTTGAACATGAATGTAAGCTAAGTTCCAGCCTCGCGCGTCAAGTGCGAGGTACTTTTTGGCCTGTGGCGTCGCTGACGCCTCACGAAAGGCACCCAGATGTCAATCCGCCCCGTTAAGCGCATCGTGCAGTCGAAGCCCACTATTGAAGGTGCTGGCGTCAGGCTGCGTCGCGCATTTGGTTTCGGCGATACCGAAGAAACAGATCCATTCCTCCTCCTCGATGACTTCCGGAATGACCGGCCCAGCGACTATCTCGCCGGTTTCCCGTGGCATCCGCATCGCGGCATCGAGACGATCACATATGTACTGTCGGGCACCGTGGAGCATGGCGACAGCCTGGGCAACCGCGGTACACTCGGTTCGGGCGATGTGCAGTGGATGACAGCCGGGCGCGGCATCATGCATCAGGAAATGCCGCAGGGCGATGCGCAGGGGCGCATGCACGGCTTTCAGCTCTGGGCCAACCTGCCCTCCTCGCTCAAGATGACCGCGCCGCGATACCAGGACATCAAGGGCGCGGATATCCCCGAGGTCATTGACGATGACGGCACGCGTGTGCGGGTCGTATGCGGCGACTTCTGGGGCAAAAAAGGTCCGGTCGACGGGGTTGCTGCCGATCCACGATATCTCGACGTCTTTGTGCCCGCTCGTAAGCGCAAGACTCTGAAGGTCGAGGTCGAGCGGCATGCCTTTGCATACGTTTTCGAAGGCGATGGGACGTTTCATGCAGCATCGCAGCCTATCGGTGTACTCAGCGAGAAGCAGGTGGACGGCAACGAAATCGTGGTGCGGGAAAAGGCCGGGGACCGTTCGCTGGTGCTGTTCGATTCCGGCGACGAGATCACTGTGCAGGCAGGCGAGAACGGCATTCGTTTTCTGCTGGTATCCGGAAAACCGATCCAGGAACCAGTCGCCTGGTACGGACCAATCGTGATGAATACCCGAGCCGAACTGCAGCAGGCAGTGGCCGAGCTGCGTGAGGGGACTTTCATTGAGCGCTGACCGCGGCCCCTTTGCCCATGCAAGTTTTGCGAATAAGCAAAGTTTAGAGTCAAAAAGAAAACCCCGGCTGGCGCCGGGGTTTTTGTTTCTTATCCCTGCTCATGGGCAGGGGTGACGACGTCCATCGTTTCCAAGAAATGTTCCGCTTCGCGGATCGTACGACCTGTACCTGCGCGCGCAATAGTTCACGTCGGCATTGTCAGCACGCGCGTAAGCCCCACGATAATATTGAGGGCCGCCGTAGTACGCACCGCCACCGGTCGGCTGAGAGTAGTATGACTCGTCCACCACATAATACGGATCGGCATAGGAGGGACTTGCGTAGTAGTACGGCCCACCATAGTAGCCGCCGTAGTAATAAGGTGCGGCCAGCGCCCCACCGATAAGTGCACCCGCAGCAACTCCCGCGCCAACACCCCAGCCCCAACCTCGGCCCCACCCCCATCCTCCGCGCCAGCCCCAACGGACGTGTTCGATATTGCTAGAGGCTGCATTCTTGATAGCGAGAGCACCGCCGGAAGGCGCCGCCGATGCGATGCTGGCATATGACGGCACAACAAAGCTGATTAAGCCTGCCGCTATCAAATTCGTGATGGTCTTAGACATGGCTAATACCTCAGTTTTGATTGGTGTCAGTCGGCTATATCTTCTTGGGTCTTTCGGCTTTTTGCCGTACTCCATCCTAATCTAGACCAGTTGCTCGAGAGGCGAAGTGGACTTTGGTCCACTCCACCAGGGTATGGCGAGGCGATTGGCAATTTCGTGGTGATCCGCTCTGTGATTGAGGATTCGCGGCCCGGCGGGAGAATCGCATGGCTGGCATCTTCGCAAAAATCGTCACTCGGCGGGAATTGGCGTTGCGGGAGCCGTCGGCGCGCTGACCGCCTGTGAGGGAGCCGATGGGCCTTTGAGCGGACGCTCCTCCATCGCAATCAGGAAGGCCATCCCGAAGGAAAGCACCAAGCCGCAGGCAAGAAACACGAAACGGAAGGCATACGCGAGCTCGGGCGCAGAGGCTGTGCGCGCCAGCATTTCGATCGACATTCCGGCGACGCCGCCCAATCCACCAAGCACGATTGCACCGAGCAGGGCGACGATCAGCGCCGAAAACAGCGAGCGGAAAAAATTGGCTGCGCCCGTGGCAACTCCCATTTGAGAGCGCGTGACCGCGTTTTGCATGCAGACTGTCGACACGGGGAATACCGTGCCTAGCCCGGCGCCGATGACGAGCAGGAGCGACAGTACGATCCAAGTCGGCATCGAGGCCGGCCAGATGGCCAATGGCGCTAGCGAAAGGATTGATAGCGCGAGCCCGATCAGCGAGACGCGCTTGTAGTGCACCATATGCGTCATAAGTCGTCCGGTAATTGTAGAAAATGTGACTGTTGCCGCCATCAGCGGAATCAAAGCGAGGCCCGACTGGCTCGCTGACAGATGCAAAACGACCTCGAAATAAAGCGGCACAAAGATCGTCATGCCGACCAGCGTGCCCATATTGCACGCTCCGGCGAGAGTGGCACAGCGAACGACCGCGTTTCCCAATACAGCCAGTGGGAGAAATGGTTCGCGCGTGGTTACAAGACGCCAGGCGAACAAGCCCCACAGGATCGCGGACAAAAAGAGCAGCGCGCCAATCTGGGGCGAAATCCACTCGTAGCGTCTTCCTCCCCACGACAACGCCAGCAAAAGAGCGACCGACGCCGACATCATAAGCAGCGCACCGATCACATCGAGGCTGTGCTTGCGCGCATGAAATGGTACTCGGCGAAGCACACTGGATGTCATGCCGAGTGCAATAAGCCCGAGCGGCAGGTTGATCCAGAAAATGAGCGACCAGTCGACATGCTCGGTCAGAAATCCTCCCAGCACCGGGCCGCCGACCGAGGACGTGGCAAATACTGCGCCAATATAGCCTTGGTAACGGCCGCGCTCGCGAGGTGAAACGATGTCGGCGATGATGGTCTGCGCCAGCGCCATCAACCCGCCGCCGCCAAGGCCCTGGAAGGCGCGCGCCAACACCAGGGCCGTCATGCTTGGCGCCAAAGCACAGGCGACCGAACCGGCCACGAAAATTCCGACCGCGGTCAGCATCATGACACGGCGGCCATGAATGTCCGCGAGCTTGCCATAGAGGGGGGTTACGGCGGTGCCCGTGAGCAAATAGGCGGTCACAACCCAGGACAGGTCGTCGAGATTGCCGAAATGCCGGCCGATGGTGGGCAATGCGGTGGCAACAATAGTCTGGTCAAGGGCCCCCAGAAACATTGCGAGCATGATGCCAAGCACAATGGTCCTGATTTCCGGATGGCTCAGCACGGGCGGTTCAGGCAGCGCTTCGGCCTTTGTAGGTCGAGCCCTAGGCTTCGGCTTGGGGGATGTCATCGCGCGATCGTGGAAACTCGTGGCCAACAACCGCTCAATGCCCTGCCAGTTCAGGCAAAGCAAGACGCCCCCGCGCGGGGGTGCTATGTGCAATAGGTGGGCGCGCGTTTCACTGATTCTGCTGGTGCCATCAACGCAATTTGGATGATGAGGGCGATGAAACGTCGCTTACGAAACCTTATTGTCGTCGCAACAGCCGTTACCGCGGTCACAGCCTCTTTCGCGCGAGAGATGTTGCCTCCGGGTTTTGTTTATTTACGCGATGTGGATCCCAGCATCCATCAGGATATCCGGTACGCAACGGGCGATAACTTCACCGGTCGCCCGCTCCCGGGCTATGGCGCCGCCGAATGCATCTTGCGCCGAGAGGCAGCTGAGGCACTCAAGCGCGTACAAGCCGATCTCTCGCGTGAAAATCTGAGTTTGAAGGTTTACGACTGCTACCGACCGAACCGTGCCGTACGCGGAATGGCAGCCTGGGCTCATGATGCCGACGACAACGAGAATACGCGCCGCTTTTATCCGGCAGTGCACAAGCGGAATTTGTTCGCGCTCGGATATATCTCTGCGCAGTCGCGACATTCTACCGGGACTGCGGTTGATCTTACGCTGGTGAAAATGCCGGCCGCAGCCGCGGACCGCTTCGACCCGACCGCCCGCTATGGAGCCTGCAATGGACCGGTCGCCAAGCGTGCACCTGACAACAGCGTCGATATGGGAACCAGCTTCGATTGCTTCGACATTAGGAGCTATACCATCAGCGGCGCGATCACCCCTGAACAGCGACGTTGGCGGGCTACATTAAACTCCGCGATGCATCGGCACGGCTTTGCCAACTATTTCCGCGAATGGTGGCACTATTCATTTTATGGCGCGGCCGAACCTCGAGCCTATGATTTCGCGATAACGCCGCGCGGGCGGTGAAACTATGATTGTCTTGCAGCCTTTTGCTTAGCCCGCTTCGGCCACTTGCCGGGCCAGCTCACAATGTAGTCGGCAAGCTTCTCGTCCGGCACGTCCACCTCGCTCGCCGCGACACGCCCGCGTACGGAGATGCCCGCTCGATGGACGGTTTCAGGATCGCCGGAGACCAGCGGATGCCACCATGCGAGATCCTTGCCTTCAGCGACCAGACGGTAGGCGCAGGTTGGCGGTAGCCACCTCAGCCGCCGGACATTGCGCGGCGTGAGCCTCACGCAATCCCTTACCTTGGTGTGACGATGGGGATAGTCGCGACAGCGGCACGCTGCGCAGTCGAGCAGCTTGCAACTCACGTTGGTGAACAGGGTATCGTTCGTATCCTCATCGATCAGCTTATTCAGGCAGCAGCGGCCGCAACCGTCGCATAGGCTCTCCCACTCGGCGCGCGTCATTTCGGACATGGGTTTGCGGCGCCAGAAAGGTGTGTCCGGATCGGGCATATCGGAAATCCTTGGACGGACCTTGTACCCGCCAGGCTGGGGGTTCGTCATGCTTCTTCAACCTCTCCTACCGCAAGAGGTTCTTCAACTTCTGCCACAAGAAGAGGTCCAAAAAAGGGGGAATGCCTCCATGAGGCAGCCAAAGGAGCTTGGGAAAGGTCTACCCTGGGCCATTTTTAACCGCAATTTTCATTCACCTTGGCCACAGCCGGGGGGAACCGCAGCATTGGCTGTGGGTTGGCCGATCGGCTAATATTCATGTATCCGTCCTTCCCGGACTCAATTCCACGAGCGGCAAAACCTTGCGCGACCTATTTCCCGAGGATTGGAAGCCCAGCATCAAACGATTCCTGCTCGGGCTGGACGCATGGGTTGACTTCAGCGTGTTCCGCAGCGCGTCCGGCCTGCGTGAAAGTTATGAGCGCTTTTCCACCTTCATGGACCGTTTCCACGTGTCCGGCTGGCGGCGCGGGCTCAATGAGCTGGTATCCGAGGGGGCTACCCTCGGCACTGTCGGACTCGTGGTGATGTTGGCACTGGCGGTGCCCGCGTTCCGCGAGACGTCCGATGACGATTGGTTGAAGAAATCCGAGTTGGCGGTGACTTTCCTTGACCGGTACGGCAATGAGGTCGGCTCGCGCGGCATCAAACATAATGATGCGATACCGCTTGACCAGTTTCCCGATCATTTGATCAAGGCCGTGCTCTCCACAGAGGATCGGCGCTTTTACGAACACTTCGGGATCGATCTTCCGGGCACGGCACGAGCACTGGTGGCCAATACGCGCGCCGGTGGCGTCGTGCAGGGCGGCTCTTCCATTACCCAGCAGCTCGCGAAGAACCTGTTCCTCAACAACGAGAGAACCATTGAGCGCAAAGTCAAGGAAGCATTCCTCGCCATGTGGCTTGAAGCGCGGCTGACAAAAAACGAGATTCTCAAGCTTTACCTCGACCGCGCTTACATGGGCGGCGGCGCGTTCGGCGTCGACGCCGCCGCGCAATACTACTTTAACAAGTCGGCGCGGGACGTGAACCTCGCAGAGGCCGCAATGCTCGCCGGCCTATTCAAGGCGCCGACCAAGTTTGCACCCCACATCAATCTGCCGGCGGCGCGCGCACGCGCCAACGTTGTGCTCGACAACCTCGTCGAGGCCAACATGATGACCGAAGGACAGGTCTTCGGCGCCCGGCGCCACCCTGCAACGCCCGTCGACCGCCGAGACGACCGCGCGCCAAATTACTACCTTGACTGGGCCTTCGACGAAATGCGGAAGCTGGTCGACACTTTTCCAAAATCGATGACCGAGCGCGTTTTCGTGGTGCGCACCGCCCTCGACACCAGCCTACAGAACAATGCCGATGCGGCTGTCGAGTCATCGCTGCGGCAATATGGCCAGGAATACCACGCGAAACAGTCTGCCGCGGTACTAATGGACGTCGATGGCGCAGTGCGTGCGCTAGTTGGCGGCCGCGACTATGGCGCGAGCCAATTCAATCGCGCGACGGATGCGATGCGCCAGCCCGGTTCTTCGTTCAAGCCCTACGTCTACGCGGCCGCGCTCATGAACGGCATGAAGCCGACATCGATCGTGGTCGACGGACCGGTCTGCATTGGCAACTGGTGTCCACAAAACTACAGCCATGGCTACGCGGGCTCGATGACCCTGCAACAAGCGCTCACACAGTCGATCAACACCATCGCGGTGAAGCTGTCGATCTCGATCGGCAACGGGAATGCGAAGGTCGGGCGAGGAAAGATCGTCAAGCTCGCCCACGAGATGGGACTGCGCACGCCGTTGCCGGATACACCATCGCTGCCAATCGGCGCGGACGAAGTCACGGTGCTGGATCACACCGCCGCCTATGCCGCCTTCCCCAATTTGGGCAAAGCTGTAACGCCGCACGCGATCCTCGAAGTCCGGACCGGGGCCGGAGACCTCGTCTGGCGCTTCGACCGCGATGGGCCTAAGCCGCGGCAGGTCATGCCGCCCGGCGTCGCCGCCGACATGATCAAGATGATGAACAACGTAGTCGAGAACGGCACGGGCCGCCGTGCCCGCCTGGACGGGGTTGCGGCTGCCGGAAAAACCGGCACGACCAATGCGTACCGCGATGCCTGGTTTATGGGTTATACGGGCAATTTCGTCTGCGGCGTCTGGTTCGGCAATGACGACTATCAGGTTATGAATCGCATGACCGGCGGCTCGCTGCCTGCGATGACTTGGCACAAGATCATGGCTTATGCGCACCAGGGAATTGAGGTTAAACAGCTTCCGGGCCTTGGGGCACCGCAGGTCCGTCAGCAGCCCGCCGTGGCTGAAACGAAATCGAAATCGAGCGAGCCCGCGCCGCCTCCCCGCCCTGCACTTTTGACCAAGCGCGGCGCCGATATCCTCGTGCGCGTGGAGCGCCTGTTGGACGATGCCAATCGTGCGCTGGGGCCGGTACCTTCAACGGTTTCAACTGTCAAAGGCAGGCAGGCTGAGGCGCCGCGTGGAGGCGCTCTTGCCTCGTCATTGGAAGGTCGTCCGTTCGGAAATCGTAACTGATTGGCGTCGCAGACTGGCGTATCCTCAGACAGATATGTTTTTTACCTAACGGATCGCTCGTGCGACTGCTTCTCGGAACACTGTTTGGTCTTGCCGTGGCCGCCTGGGTCGGATTGGGCTTGACCTACTACTCGCTGACCCACGGGACTGCCTTTGGCGGTTTGTCAATTGAAAGCTGGACCGCCTGGCCCAAAAGCGGAACAACCGATGCCGATCCGTACGTGCGCGCATCGATCGCGCGCACCGGACGGCTGCCTACTGCGATGGGCGACGGCGTATCGTTCACGCTGAGTTCCGACGACGACGGCAAGGCTCTTGACGGTCGCTGCGAAGTCGTTGTCTCCGGTATTACGCCCACCGCGCGCTTCTGGACGTTGACGCTCTATAACCCCGATGGGGCGCTGGTCGCTAATTCGACAAATCGCTACGGCTTCACCAGCCAGGAAATCGTTCGACGCTCCGATGGCAGCTTCGACATCGTCGTAGCGCCCCGGGCCAATCCCGGCAACTGGTTGCCGACCGGCGGCGTTGAGCGCTACGAACTTGTGTTACGCCTCTACGACACGGCGGTGGGAGTTTCGACAAAAGCTGGTCGTGAGGTCCCGATGCCAGAGGTCGCGATAAGGAGTTGCCCATGATCGTTCGTTGGGCGCTCCTGATTTTGGGCGGCGTTTTGCTCGGCGGAATCGTCCACCTTGCGACCGTCATCATACTTCCACGTACGGCAACGCAAGATGCCTATGCACGGCTCAGCCTCATTGCGCCGGTCAACACCGTCGTCGCCCTGCCTGCGCCCACGCCCGAGAAAGCCGTGATGCCGTTCATGGATCCCGCCTTTGCCAGCGCGGTGTGCCGTTACGATCTTTCGCAGGGGCCTTTAAAGCTTACTGTACCGGTGAGTTCGGGATATACGTCTGTGTCGTTTTACACACGCTATGACGTCGCCTATTACGCAATCAATGACCGCGCAGCCGGCCGCCGGATCATCGAGCTCGACCTGATGACGACGGCCCAGCATGACCAGGTGCCGGAAGACGAGGAAGTCACTGCGGCCGACCGGTTGATTGTAGAGTCGCCGACATTGACCGGGCTGATCGCGATCCGCGCATTGGCACCCGAGCCTGGCCTGATGCGCGTTGCAGAAAGTACTGTGGCTGCTTCAAAATGTTCGACTCAGCAGCCTGAGCCTCCGCGCCCGCCGGCACGACCGCTCGAGCCTGCGCGCCCGCGCAAGTAACGGCGTTAGCGAGCCGACGCGAGACTCGGCTCGCGCGCCCATGTTGGCGGCAGCATGTCGTACCTGGAAATCTGAACCTGCAATTGGTTGAGCAGACGTTCAGCGTCGACCGCCTGAATCTGAGGAGTCATAATCACCAGGTGCTCAAGTGCGAACCGATATGACGCCACCCGGTTCGCGAGGCTTATGCGAACGATATCCAGGACGTTAATGTTCTCCCGGACACGACGCAGGGCATTTGCCCGCTCTGCCTTGTTCAGCGGTGAAACATAAGCCAGACTCTTCTGGCGTTTCTGATCGATGTCGATGACGCGTCCGGCAGTTTCGAAAAATTGCGAAAGACGCGTGGTATCGTTGCGAATGTCGTCAATGAGCCGCGCATATACTGCAGACGGCGATCGGCGACACTCCTCCATTAAACGATCGAAATACTTCCGATAATCTGCCAGATCGAATTTGATCAGCCCATATTCGCCCGCGACGGAATACCATTGTTGACGGTCGTAGGGTGGCTCGATCAGGGGATAAGCATTGTCGCGTAGTGCGCGTTCGTCATCAGTGTATTCGAAGGTTGATGGTTTGCTTTTGGCTGGAGGCGCATCGCGACCGATCCAGTCGTGGATGCCATCTGTTACTAGTGTTTGATTGACCCGGCCGAAGTCGCTATTGGCACAACCGGAAATCAGCCCAAAGGCGGCGAGCAGAAATATGTGCCGCCTAATGTGGATGCGACTCAACGGCAGCCCCGGAACATTCATCGGAATCGTTGACGCGGATTTTGCTTAACGCGCTGCACGACGGCGCCGGCGGCGGCCCGCACTATTGCCGGTATCAGGTTCAAAGCCGTTCGATCCATCCGAACCACGCTCGATGCGGATCACAGGCAGAATGATCACTGTCGCAGGTTCGGTATTGGCGTCGACATATTTGCCGCGCGGGCTCACCTCGTCGGGAAATCGGATGACCTCGCCCATTGCAAGTTCCCCCTGCCCCGACCGCGTGCCTCCTCGAGGCCAGCGGTTCGGCGCCTTTCTGCAATTAAAGAACTTGCAAGGTTAATGCTCCGTTTACGTGAACTCACTGATTTCATTTGGTCCGGTGCGCAGCGCTGGTTTCTAAGCAACTCAGCGCATCAATGAAGCCCTAATCCAGCGTCCAGGAGCTGATCTGTGAATTTGGGATCAAAATGTCCGCTTTACACCCGAAAGCAGACATTTGGCAGCGCGATTTGGATGTCCGCTAGGGCCAATAGGGGACATTGGTTGCCACGGCCAGATTCCATTGTGACGCGTCCCGCCACAATGACTCGCCTCAACTTTTTTTTGAGCGGCTGCCGATACCGAATTTGGCGAGCAGTGTCGTGGCAAGCTGCTCGACCGTATAGGGCTTCGGTAAGAAGGCGGATTTCTCGACAAATAGTGCAGTCATGCCATCGGTCACTGCCTGACCCGACGTGTACAGCACCTGCAATTCGGGACGAGCTTCAACCGCTTTTTTGGCCAGTTTCAGACCGCCCTCTAAGTCACCCTGAATTTTCAGGTCGGCGAACAATAGATCAACTGGCTCTTCACCCTCGATCAAAGCTAGCGCTTGTTCGACTGTGGCTGCCGACAACGTCTTATTGCCCTCCGCTTGAAGGAACGATTCCGCGAGAACACGTACCTGCTCTTCGTCCTCCACGATAAGGATAACCGCCATTGCAGCCACCGTTTCGATATGGCCTAGGGCTTTGACTTTATTTTTGGACGGTCTCCATTTTCAAGAGGCAGCTCAAACTCGATAATCAGCGCTGCGTTGCGCTCCGCTTGCTCAGCAAGCCGCAGAAAAGCCGCGGCCAAGCTTTCAAACTCTGCTCGCATTGGGGAATCAATTTCACCATCTGCTCGGGCGAGCAGTTCAAGGGCTTTTGCCCGATAACCATCCCCCGTGGTCATCGGGTACCTGCTAAGAGCATGTCTTTTTACACATTAACCGAACAACCCCTAATGTCACGATTGGTTCCTACTAGTCGCTTTGTTCCATTCAGCGTCTGCGCGCCCCCAAAAGCGGTAACCAGGTGGGCAGTTCCACCTTAATTGCCCTGCAATTCTTGTCCTGACTGAAACAGGTTCGGAAGCAGACGGATATGTTGTCCTACGCGCCCCGTGTCCCAAAATTCTTCAACCTCGCGAAACAGTGCCATCAACTCTTGGACGACATCCTCGGGAGTGCGAAGACGTGACCATGAAATGACTCGTTGAAGGATTGGCCGATCCTGACGGAACCAGCCGCGGGTCGTCCAGTGAGGTCCAGGAATCAGCCGCCCCCATTGAGAGGCGTGTGAAGGGAATACGTCGGAAGGCGGCACATGTTGACCACGAAAATCGGCTCCATCGGCACCGCACTTTCCAAAATTGACCGCAAAGCGGGGCCCACCGTACTTGTCCCATTGGATGTCGCAAACTCGAAGCTCCAAAACGTCGATCTTGCGAAAAGTAAAAAATTGCGGCGCGTGTCTCATATCTGTCGTGAAGCCCTGGCCTGCCAGATACGGAAAGAAGGCGCGCTTTAGCTCTTGGCGAAGTGGTGTGGTTCTTCCCATAGGACAAAGCTATCAGCGTTCTGGAAGACGTGCATTCGGCCACGTGCGCCAGTCAGCTTTGTCCCCGAAAGAAGACATTCAAGCGTGTCAGTCGAGTGTCCGCTAAAGGACCAGAAGCGCACATGCGAGTGACTTTGCGAGCACTGCTCTGGAGGGACACTGGATTGGACCACAGTCCAACTGGACTGGGGAGAATCCCGTTCTGGTAACCTTGCAATTCCGATGCGCAGCCAATGAGGGTCAAATGAATACTAGGACGATCACCGTGAGAAGAACGGTGCTTGCCGCGATTGCCTTCATGGTCGCGTCAACGGCGGCAATCGCGCAAGCGCAACCCGCCCGCATGACGGATCAGGACGTCAGCGACGCGTATATCTACCTGCTTGGCCGCCTGCTGGTGACGCGTCAGCAGCAGCTCGATTTCCAGGAAGGGTTCAAGTGGAACGAGCTGGTGCATCGCAGGCCCGGCGCTGTCGATTGGCCCAATCCCAATCTTGACGTGGCCTACTCCGAAGCGTGGGTCGCGGTCGACGAGAGCAGTTGCACCATCGTCAGCGTTCCGAAGATCGAGGGCCGCTACTACACGGTCCACTTCCTCAACGGCTGGGGCGAGACGATTGCCAACATCAACGAGCGCCTCTTTCCGAAGCGGCCGTTCGGGGAATTCGCAATGTGCCTCAGGGGCGCGAACGTTGCGGTTCCTGCGGGAACAACCCGCATTGATCTCCCGGTGAAATATTCCCGCGTGCTGGCCCGGGTCGAGCTCGGCTCCGATCCGGACGCCGCCATCGCCTTGCAACACCAATTCAAGTTCCGGGCAACGGGCACACCAAAGCTTCCGGACATTCCCAAGACGCCGATCTTCGAGCTGGAGGCGCTGCCGGGCGTCGAAGCCTTCGAGGCCGCCGAGATTGCACTCGACGGTGAGCCGGACCTCAGTGTCGGGCTGGAAGCGTTGCAGGAGAAAGCCCGCGCCGTCGGCAAGGCCGTGAAGGATCCCGCCGAGCGCGCCCGCGTCGATCAGGTGATCCGCACCCGCGCCTTCGCCGCGATCGGCAAGGCCGGGGCCATCATCGGCCACGGAACGACGCTGAACGGCTGGGCTCGTCCAGGTGTCGTCGGGGAATACGGCCTCGATTATGTGACGCGAACGTTGGTCAACAACGGGGGCATCTGGGCCAACATCAAGCCGGAGGTGCTCTACTATCGGGGAAACCACGAACAGGTCGGGGCCGATCTCAGCGGTGACAACGTCTATACGCTGACCTTCCCCAAGGATCAGTTGCCCGCGCAGTACGCAACGTTTTTCTGGTCGGTAATTGCCGTGGACGGCGTCCGATTCCGTGTCCTGCCCAATCCGCTCAACCGGTTTCTGCTCAACAACCAGTCGAAGCTGCAATACGGCGCGGACGGCTCGCTCACGCTTTACTTCGCTGATCAGAAGCCCGCTGACGCGCCCGACGGCAACTGGCTGCCGACGCCGAAAGGATCAAAGTATCGCCTCACGTTCCGGTTCTACCGGCCGACGGAAGGCGTCGCGAACGGCACTTATTACCCGCCTCCATTGATCAAGCGCTGACGCGATAGGATGCATCGGACACTCTCCTCCACTGTCGCAGATGTCCGCTTTGGGTCATAAGGGGACATATGCGCCGCAAAAAGTCATGTCCGCTTTGCCTCCGAAAGCAGGTCGTTTTTTCTAGCCCATCGTCAGGCGAACCAAAGGACAGTTGCCATGGACACCGCGGCGAACTGGGCGATTGCACGACACTATTTCTCAGAAATGGCGGACAAAAGAAGCGATAACTTACTCGAGGAATTGTGGACGGAAGATCGCGTTGTCCATCGACCGGAGGATCGGCTTGGGGCCGCTTAGTTCTCGGTTAATTGGTCATTGGCGCGGGGGCGTACCGATTTCAGTCAAATCAAAGGCTTGCGGTTTGAGGCTGGCGCATCACGGCGTACCGGGGTCAGCAGAATCAATAGGTTAAGTATTGGTTTGCTTAACGCTCCGCTAACGTCGCGCGACTAATCTGGGCCATCCTGCAGTGGCGTGGCGTTAGTTGTTATGGTGAAGCCTTCCTTGTCCAGTCCCTTGGACAGCCTAGTTGATCTGGCGTGCTGGGATGGTGTCGACATCCGTCCCACCCTGCTGCGCGTACTGACCGACCTCTACGTACAGAAACCCGTCCATAGCCCTGAGGAAGAAACGCAATTCGTCGAACTGGCGCTGGGACTTGTCGACGCAGTGGATCCGCAAACTCGGGCCACCGTGGCGGCCACCTTGGCAGCCTATCCCGCCGCTCCCGATGTCGTCGTTGGTATGTTGAACACCCCAATCTCCCCGCGTGTCGCAGCAGGCAGCCAAGCTGGCCAGGATGATTTGATCGATCTGTTCTTTTCGGCTTCTCCAGAAGAGCGACGACTCATACTTGTCAATCTGGAGTTCGTATCCGCGAACACGGCTCGCCGCCCTTTCCCGGTTGCTGGCGAACTGCTCCGCCGACTTGAAGGTGCTGCCCTGAAGAGCGACCCGGGCGAGTTCAGCCGCGTATTGGAACGTGCCCTCGGAATTAGCCGCGAACTGGCCGACAAAATCGCGCGCGACCGTTCCGGAGAGACAGTCGTGGTGGCGGCGAAGGCGATCGGACTAAAGACAGAGGCGCTCCAGCGCATTCTGTTATGTCTGAATCCTGTCATCGGACAATCGACCCGCCAAGTTTACAAGCTATCAAGCTTGTTTGATGAGATCAGCCCTGCGTCAGCTGAATACATGCTCGCCATCTGGCGAACGAGTACGCGGCGTCATTCGATCCACGCCTCTGTCTACTGGAACGACGAACGGAGTGGCCCGCGCTCCTCAACAAAAGCATCTTCACATCGCGGTCACCCAAAGAGCGAGGAACCTCGACTGCGCTATAAAGCAACGAACGTCAGATCGAATCCTTGACGACGTTGTCCAGAAAGCTTCGGCCCGAACGATCTTCAACTTCAACAATCCAAAGATCCGGATCGAATCGAATCTCTTTCACAAGACGCGCCTCGATTTCGGCATCGATCGTCGGTTGCCCGTGACCAATGGCAGCCGTGAAAATCCGCTCGGCGGGCCTTGCCTCTCCAAATTCAGACTGAGGCGCAGGTCCATACAGGACCCCGGTTCCGTCGAGCCGGTTGATCTTGATAAATATTGCGCCGGCCTCCTCGGCTCCACGCCGCCGCACTGCCGCGAATACCCCCTCGACGGCACAACGACGAAGATAAGCCGCGACCCAAATGCCGGACTTCAATCGCATCAGCTTAAGTAACACGATTGATTGTCGGGTCGCTATTCACTCCAGCGGACGACCTGTCATGGCGGAAAGCTCGCGTATCACGCGATCGGAAATTTGCCCGGTGACCGGAAGCCGGTGATCCCGTTCAAATTTCTCGATTGCAGCCCGGGTGTCTGAATCAAAAATGCCGGTCGGCTTTATCTGCCCATAACCGAAATCAGCGAGTGCCCGTTGTACAGCCGTCACGCGCTTTGATGGCGCAATGAGTTTCGCGATCGGGTCGGGCGCTGCGTTCGGTGACATCGCTGTATTTGCAGCCCGAGCATTGGAGGTGGCAATCGTGCGCAGAAGGCCATCGGTGGGTTCGACATTTATTTTCAGTCCGGCGGCTTGGATAAAATCGCGCACGGCGGCATCGGTTTTCGCGCCCCAGATCCCGTCGGCTGGTCCGTCGTAGAACCCCTTGCGCGAAAGTTCGCGTTGAATGTTTGCGATGAGCTTGGCTTGATTGCCAGCCTCTACCGCCGCCTGCGATTGAACGGGCTGCAAGCGCGGTGGAAGCGCGACCTCGCGCTGCAGCAGTGGCCGAGTGGGGGAAATAGGCGCAGGGTGCGGGCCCTTCTGCAGAAACAGAGCATTGGCAATGATCGCAAAGGCGGCAAGTGTCGCCATGACGAGAGCAACAAATTCGCGCGGGTGGCGACCAATTGCAGCCGCGACCCTGCTTGCGGCATCGAACGTATTTGCTTGTCTGCGAACCGACCGTCTAGGCACTTTTTTGACCCGATTAGTAACTGGGACGCCGACTTGAGCGTTCCGCACGCCGCAGACAGCGATTTGAACCGGAAGCTGGCGAGCGCGACAACATCACCGAGCAGCCGTGGCCGCGATGAATGCGCGCCAGCTGGAAGAGTTCAGCGCATCCCCCTTGTGCCGAGGGGTGCACCAATTCGACACAATTCCAAACCGGCGTGAGAAAACTCACGGTCCCGTCTCACGTCTTGCAGAACAGACGCGCCCCTAGTTCGCGCAAACCTTAGGTCAAAGGCGCTTAAACGAAAGCTAAGACCCGATTGTCCGAAAGGCCAATTGCGAGTTGCTGCACAGGTCCATAGTTGATGTCGCCGGCATTTACGCCGCATGGTGAAATTTCGGTTGCCGTGAGCCAGCGAAATGGTCGAAGCCGCAACTTATTACCACCGCGGTAACCATATTTGCACCGCGCAGACCACCATCAATGTTGGCGAACTGCGCATATTTTTATTTGTCGTCCAATTGGGAATATTACAATTTGAGGAAAAATTTCATCGATTTTGCGCTAAAACTTGTACGCATTTCCAACAACAGTTTCAGCGATGTCTGCTAAGCTGAGTTCAAGGGGCGCGGATAAGTTGCCGGGGACCACGGGTAGGGTCATGTTCTTCCTTTTGCGGATCGCATTTTGGCTTGCCGTCGTATGCATTCTGCTGCCGAGCGGCACCAAATCGACGTCGCCGGATGCGCAGATCGACGCCTCGGAGGCGGTTACACTGGCAGGCGCCGCAGTCTCCGATATGCGTGGCTTCTGCGAGCGGCAGCCTGATGCCTGCGTCACCGGCGGCAAGGTGATGGTCGCGCTGGGTCAAAAGGCCGAGGCTGGTGCCCGCACAATCTATGAGTTCATCAGCAAACTCCGCGAAAAGGCGACCTCGGGTGAAAAGGCGGGTTCGGTTCAGGGCACTTTGACTCCCGCCGATTTGGCGCCTGCCTGGCATGCGCCAGTCCCCCTGCCGCCACGTCGAGAGATCCGGGAAGGCCGCCCGGCCGCATAAATATGAGATTGCAGAAGTTTTGCATTCCCTGCCGGTGGCGGGCACTTTGGGCTTTGCCGTCTGTAGGCTTATATAAGATGTATGATGACGGCGATTGAAGAGATTGTTGAAAATTTCGGGCTGCTCGATGAATGGGACGATCGATACCGTTACGTCATCGAGCTCGGCCGCACCTTGACGCCTTTGCCCGACGGAGCTCACGTCGATGCGAACAAGGTCCAGGGCTGCGCCAGCCAAGTTTGGCTTGTTACGAATGTAAAGCCAAATGGAGCTTCGGGCCCGATTCTCACGTTCCAAGGCGACAGTGATGCTCACATTGTACGCGGATTGATCGCGATTCTTTTTTCGCTCTACTCGGGCAAAAGCGCGCGAGACATTTTGGCGATCGATTCTTTGGAGCTGTTTGACCGCATTGGCCTGAGGGAGAATCTCACACCGCAGCGCTCAAACGGGTTGCGCTCGATGGTCGAACGCATCCGCGCCGAGGCCAAGGCGGCTTTGGCCGAAGCTGCATAGTTAGCCGCCATCGGCCGACCAAGCTCTCAATTGCGATCGTGCCGGCCCGCGTGCGCGCGCAGCATAACCGTAGTGTCGGGCGAGCCGATCAAGGGCAAGTTGTAGCACCACCTTACCTGAACGTGACGGCCAGGCACGTTCACGCTCGATGGCT
>Ga0075419_10000164_pt1 | contig 37965 bp, 37 predicted proteins | sample SoiMetdeltSBSDD3_FD_76900 | JGI IMG/M metagenome (GOLD analysis project Ga0075419, IMG submission 76900) | Bulk soil microbial communities from a Populus tree surrounding site in Tennessee, USA - Soil MetaG P. deltoides SBSDD3 | ecosystem: Environmental > Terrestrial > Soil > Tree plantation... | reverse complement strand
TCATCTGGTTGACACCCGCCGACCGGAAGATGTGACCGATGGACGAGAACCAGTGGCTGGCCGAGCGCTTCGACGAGCAGCGGGCGCACCTGCGGGCGGTCGCCTACCGCATGCTCGGCTCGCTGGCCGAGGCCGACGACGCGGTCCAGGACACGTGGGTGCGGGTCAGCCGCGCCGGCACCGACGGCGTCGAGAACCTGGGTGGCTGGATGACCACCGTCCTGGCCCGCGTGTGCCTCAACGTGCTGCGGGCCCGCCGGACCCACCGCGAGCAGGCGGCAGGCGTCCACGTGCCCGATCCCGTCGTCAGCCCCGAGGGCGCGCTGGGACCGGACGAGGAAGCCGAGCTGGCCGACTCGGTCGGCCTGGCGCTCCTGGTCGTGCTCGACACGATGGGGCCGGCCGAGCGGCTGGCCTTCGTGCTCCACGACATGTTCGGGCTGCCGTTCGAGGACATCGCCGGGCTGGTCGGCCGGTCGCCTGCAGCGGCCCGCCAGCTGGCCAGCCGAGCCCGGCGGCGGGTCAAGGGGGCGGACCTGCGCCCGCCCGACGCCGACCTCGCCCGCCAGCGGGAGGTGGTCGACGCGTTCTTCGCCGCGGCCCGGGGCGGCGACTTCGACGCCCTGGTCGCGGTGCTGGACCCCGACGTCGTGCTGCGGGCCGACTTCGGCGACTGGCGCCCGGGCGAGTCCCGGGTGCTCCGCGGCGCGCAGACCGTGGCGGGTCAGGCGATCTCGTTCGCCATGCCGCACGCCCAGCTACACCCGGCGCTGGTGAACGGCGCCGCCGGCGTGGTCGTCACCGTCGGCGGGCGGCCGTTCTCGATCATGGGCTTCACGGTCGTCGACGGCCGGATCGTGGAGATCGACGCCATCAGCGGGCCCGAGCGGGTCCGGCGGATCGCCGCCGACCTCCTGGGCTGACGCCTCGGACTACGGGGCCGCGGCCTCCAGCGCCGCCGCGACCCGGAACATGATCGCCTCGCCGAGGGCCGGCGCCATGACGTGCACCCCGACCGGCAGCCCGTCGTCCCCGGTGCCGTACGGCACCGAGATGGCCGGGTGGCCGGCCAGGTTGGAGGGAATCGTGCAGACGTCGTTCAGGTACATGGTCAGCGGGTCCGCCGTCTTGGCCCCCAGCGGGAACGCCGTCGACGGCGACGTGGGGCTGAGCAGCACGTCGAAGTCCTCGTACGCGGCCGCGAAGTCGCGCAGGATGAGCGTCCGCACCCTCTGGGCCTTGCCGTAGAAGGCGTCGTAGTACCCCGCCGAGAGGGCGTAGGTCCCGAGCATGATCCGGCGCTTGACCTCGGCACCGAACCCCTCGGTCCGGGTCCGGTCGTACATCTCGCCGGTGGTGGGAGCGTCGACCCGCAGGCCGAAGCGGACGCCGTCGTAGCGGGCCAGGTTGCTCGACGCCTCGGCCGGCGCGATGAGGTAGTAGGCCGACAGCCCGTAGACGGCGGCGGGCACCGAGGCCTCGTCGACCTTGGCCCCCGCGTGCTCCAGCGCCTCAGCGGCCTGGCGGACCCGGGCGACCACGTCGGGCTCGATGCCCTCGGCCTCGCACAGCTCGGTGACGAGCCCCACCCGCAGGCCGGCCACACCCTCGCCGAGCCCGGCGCTGACCGGCGGCACCGGCTCGGGGATGGACGTGGCGTCCATCGGGTCGTGGCCGGCGATGACCTCGTACAGGGCGGCCGCGTCGCTCACCGTGCGAGCCAGCGGGCCGATCTGGTCGAGCGAGCTGGCGAAGGCCACGAGCCCGTAGCGGGACACCGCGCCGTAGGTCGGTTTCATGCCCACCACCCCGCACAGCGCCGCGGGCTGGCGGATCGACCCGCCCGTGTCGGACCCGACGCCGAGCGGGGCGAACCCGGCCGCCACCGCGGCCGCCGACCCGCCCGAGGACCCGCCCGGGACCCGGGACGTGTCGTGGGGGTTGCGGGTGGGACCGAACGCCGAGTTCTCGGTGGAGCTACCCATGGCGAACTCGTCGAGGTTCGTCTTGCCCACGATCACCGCGCCGGCGTCGACCAGCCGGCGGACCACCGTGGCGTCGTACGGCGGGCGCCAGCCCTCGAGAATGCGGGACGAGCAGGTCGTGGCCACGCCCTCGGTGGCCAGGTTGTCCTTGAGCGCCACCGGCACGCCGGTCAGCGGGCCAGGGTCCTCGCCGGCGGCGACGCGGCGGTCGAGCGCCAGGGCGGCGTCGCGGGCCTGGTCGGCGGTGACCAGGTTGAAGGCGTGGATCTCGCCGTCCCGCGCGGCGATGGTGGCCAGGTGCTCCTCGACCACCTCGACGGCCCGCCGGGCCCCCGAGCGCACGGCGGCGGCGATGCCGAGCGCAGTGCCGGGGTAGGGCTCGCTCATCGGTGCGCCCTTCGGGCGCCCGATGACCGATCGGCCTTTCGGGCCGGGCAGCTCACCGTGCTCATGGTTCGCTCGCTTCGCTCGCTCACGGTGCCTCCCCGAGCACCGGCGGCACCCGGAACCGGCCGTCCTCGACCACGGGCGCGGCGTCCAGCACGGCGTCGCGCTCGAGGCAGGGGCGCTCCTCGTCGGGGCGCAGCACGTTCTGGAGCGGGTACGGGTGCGCCGTCGGCGGCACGTCGGCCACGTCGAGGGCCTCGACGTCACGGGCGTGGTCGAGGACCTTGGCCAGCTGCTCGGTGAACATGTCGAGCTCGGCGTCGGTGAGGGTCAACCGCGCCAGGGAGGCCACGTGCGCGACGTCGTCGCGGGTGATCTGCGCCATAGGGAGACAATGCTAGGCGGGGAACGTCCGGCGCCCGTCGGGCGTCCCCTCCACGATGGCCACCGCGCCCCCGGACACGCCCGACGCCGTCGACCGCTGGGACGACGACCTGGTGCGGCTGTACGAGCAGCACTACGACGACCTGGTCCGGCTCGCCTACCTGGTGTCGGGGCAGGCGGACCGGGCCGAGGAGGGGTGCAGGACGCGTTCGTCCGGACCCAGCGCCACTGGGCCCGGGTCCGCGACCCGCTCCCCTACCTCCGCACCGCCGTGGTCAACGGGTGCCGCTCGCTCGGGCGGCGCCAGGTCCTGGAGCGGGCCCGCAGGCCCCGCCCGCCCGACCCCGCCGAGCTGGGCGCCGACGAGCTGTGGGACGCCCTGGCCGCGCTCACCGACCGCCAGCGGGCGGCGGTCGTGCTGCGGTTCTGGTGCGACCTGCCCGACGCCGAGATCGCCACCGCACTCGGCTGCCGCGAGCCGACGGTCCGGACCTCGGTCCACCGGGCGCTCGCCAAGCTGCGCAAGGAGATCGACCGATGACCAGCCCCCCCGTCCTGGACGACGCGGCGTTCGAGGCCGAGCTCCGCGCCATGCTCGCCCGGCGCGCGGGGGACGTCCGGCCGGCACGGCCCCCGGTGCCGGCTGCCCGTCCCACTGGGCCCCGAGCCACTCGCCCCCGCGGCTGGGCCCTCCTCGCCGCGGCCGCGGCGGTCGTGGTCGTCGCCGGCGCGGCCATCGCCCGGGCCGGCGGCGACGGCGCCGACCGGACGACGACCGGTCCCTCGTCCCCGGGCGGGGAGGGCGTCCCGGACGCGGGCGTCGTGTGGCCGGTGGTCGGCGAGGAGGCGCTGGCGCAGCTCGTCGCCGACCCGGGCGACCTGGCGTCCACGCTGGCCGCGCCGGACTCGGCCGCGGCCGCCTACCTCGCGGAGTACGCACCGGGGGCGACGCCCGGCGAGGCGGTGACCGACGACGGCCGGGAAGCCGTCGTGCCGTGGTCGTCGGGTGACGACTACCGGGGCCGGGTCGAGCTGCGCGACGCCGGTGGCCCCGCGGCGCCGTTGTGGGTGGTGGCCGGCGCCACGACCGACGGGCTGAGCGTCGTCGACGTGCGCGCCGAGAACGGCGGGCTGTTCTTCGCCGTCGATTGCACGTTCGATCTCGGCGGTGCCGGCCTCGCCATCCGGGCCCGCGTGGACGGCCTGGACGCGGCGGTCCAGGCGCCGGGCGGCGGGGCGGGCGGCCCCCTGGCGCTCTTCGTGCCCGCCCCGGGCGGCGCGGACGTCGACATCGTCGTCCGCGCCGGAGACGAGCCGTACCGGGTCGTGACCCACGTCGGGTTCCGCCTCCCGGAAGGCGCGGCGCCAGAGCCCGAGGTGACGCCGCCCACGCCCGACCTCGCGCCGACCGGTGGCACCGCCCCGTCCGAGCCCACCGAGGCCGCGGCCGAGACGCTGGCCGGTACGTACGAGGGCCACGAGACGTTCGTGCGGGTCACCGGCGGCGCGTGCGACCTCGACCACGTGCTCGACCTCACCCTCACGCCGGCCGCCGGCGAGCCGTGGACGCTGCACGCCACCTACTGCGGAGTGCTGGACGGCGAGCAACGGTGGCGGGGGAGGGCCCGGTCGTGATCACCACGGCCGCCGGCGACACCCTGACCGGCTGGCTCGACAGCGCGGCCGACCTGCCGACCGATGGCGAGCCCTTCACCGTCGAGGTCACCGGGGGCACCGGTGCCTACGACGGCGCCGGCGGGACGTGCAGGTTCGACAACCACCTGGTCGCGACGGGGCCGGGGTCACAGGACCAGTTCGGCGACTGGTCCTGCTCGGTCACCCCGTGACGCGGCGGGCGAAGGCGACCGCCCGCTCTTCGATCAGGTCCTTGTCGTAGTCCAGTGTGGCGACGTGGTAGCTGCGTTCGAGCGTGATCCGCTCGACCGGACCGGTGACGGCGCCGGCGACGATCTCGCTGTTGAGCGGGTCGACCACGTGGTCCTGGGGGCTCGTGAGGATCAATGCCGGGCAGGCAATCTTCGGCAGGTCGGCCCGGACGTGCGCCGCGGCGGCGCCCAGGCTGATCAGGGGCTCCAGCGGGGTGGCGTCGTAGGCCTTCTCCCGCGCCTCGGGGTCGGCCACGTCGTTGCCGATGGCCGGGATGCGGTCGACGCCGCCGTCCACCATCTCCTGGAGGGGGCCGAGCATCTCCGCCGGCACGTCCACTGCCGGGTTGACCAGCACGATGCCGGCGACCTCGGGGTAGCGCTCGGCCAACCAGCACGTCAGCGTGCCGCCCATCGACAGGCCCGCCACGACCACCTTGTCGACGCGGTCGGCCAGCGACCGGTAGGCCGCCTCGGCGGCGCCGGACCAGTCGTCCCACCGGGTGGTCACCATGTCGTCGACCGCGGTGCCGTGGCCCGGAAGCAGCGGCAGCTCCACGGCGAACCCCCTGGCCGCGAACGCCTTGGCCAGGCCCCGGAGGCCCTGCGGGTTCCCGGTGAAGCCGTGCAAGACCAGCGCCCCGTGGGGGCCACCGTCCGCCGACCACGGCTCGCAACCGGCGATGATCTCTTTGCCGTCAGATGTCTGCACGGCGGCTGAGCCTAGCTCCGAGCAATTGACCCCCGGGTCAAGTGTCGCCACACTGTCGGTGGAGTCACCATGAACGATCGCCAGCTCACCACCCAGGGCGCCGAGCGCAAGCAGCAGCTGCTCGACGCCGCCGCGCGGCTCTTCGCCGAGCAGGGCTACGCCGCCACGCGGGTCGTCGACATCGTCGAGGCGGCCGGCGTGGCCAAGGGCCTCTTCTACTGGTACTTCGAGAACAAGGAAGCCCTGTTCCGCGAGCTGGCGACCGAGATCCGCCGGCGGCTGCGCCGCCAGCAGGCCGCGGCGATGGACGAGGACGCGCCCGCCCTCGTTCGCATCCTCCAGGCCACGGTGGCCAGCCTGGTGTTCATGGCCGAGAACGCGCCGTTCTTCTCGCTGCTCGAGGTCGAGGGCCGCAACGTGTCCGACGTCCTGCGCCAGGGCACCGAGCAGCACCTCCAGGACGTGTCGGTGCTCATCGTCGACGGCCAGCGCGACGGCACAGTCACCCAGGACGAGCCGGCCGAGCTGCTCGCCCTGGCGGTGGTCGGCACGGTGGGCCAGTTCAGCCACTTCCACCGCACCGGCCGCATCGACCTGTCGCTCGCCGAGCTGTCCGGCTACGTCGCCCGGCTGGTGGCCCGGATGCTCACCTCCGACGAGAACGTGGCTCGCACCTCGCTCGTGGCGCTGCGCCAGCGCTACTCGGCGGCCCCGGCCGTCTGATCCCGGGTCAGGGGCCCGCCCGGTGTGACCCCCGGGTGACGCCCCGCTAGCCTCAGCCGGTCCGTTCCCTCCACGAGGTGTTCCATCCCATGATCCGCCGTCATCGCGTCGTCGCGCTCGCCGTCATCGCCGGGCTCACCCTGTCGGCCTGCGCCAGCAACGACGCCAAGCGCAGCGACGTCGTCGACGCCATGACCGACGCCGGCCTCGACCAGGACCAGGCCGACTGCGTGGGCGACGGCTTCGAGGACGAGTTCGGCAACGACCAGGACCTGTTCAACGACGTCGCGTCCGCCTCCGACCCCGAGGACCTGCCCGGCGACACCGAGCAGACCGTGAAGAGCATCCTCGACGACTGCGTCGGTTCGGGCACGGGCGGCGAGGGCACCTCCGACGCCAGCGACACGACCGAGAGCACCGAGTCGACCACCACCACCACCGGGGGCTGACGCCCACCGGACCATTGCATCGGCGCTGCAAACGCCGCGCTAGCATGCGGCCGCTTCGCCGGCGACCAGGGAGGATCCCGTGCCCTACAAGTTCCTGTCCGACGAGTGGATCGAGGAAGCCCGCAAGGTCCGGGCGGAGGTCGACTCCCCCGCCGCGGCTCCGGCGCCCGTCAAGATGAACCTCGTGATCACCGACGTGCCGTTCGGCGACGGGTCGGTCGACGCCCACATGGACACGACGAGCGGCGAGCTGGTCCTCGACACCGGCCACGTCGACGGGCCGGACGTGACGGCGACGCTCGACTACGAGACGGCCAAGGCGATGATGGTCGACTCGAACCCCCAGGCCGCCATGCAGGCGTTCATGGCGGGCAAGATCAAGCTGCAGGGGGACATGACCAAGGCGATGGCCCTGCAGAGCGGGCCGCCGAACCCCGAGCTGACCAAGCGCATCCAGGAGATCACCGAGTAGGGCGCTCGGCCCGACACCAGAACGGCAGGGGCGCCCTGCGGGGCGCCCTTTGTCGTTGCCATGCCGGCCGTCTGAGCTGCCAAAACGTGAAGTGTGCCGAGCCTGCTGGGGCGGCAGCCTCATCGCGGCGGCTGGGGAACACCGCGTCCGGCATACCGCCCCAACGGGCCCGGCACGCTCCGTAGTTTAGTCGCTGCTCACAGCTATGTCAGCTTTCGCCATACAGCCGACACAGAAAAACCTCAGCCCGAGGTCAAGTGTTCGGCCGCATGGGGAGAGGCCGATGGCCCGGAGGGGGCTCCGGGTCATGGGAAGAGTCGCCTACAAGAGGGTCCCTGGTCAAGACCCAACTTGAGAATTTTCTGTCAGTCGCCGCGGGGTCTCGTGATGAGGGTGACGGCCGTGCCGAGGTCGACTTCGCTGCCGGCGCCGGGAGCGGTGAAGAGCACCCGGCCCCGGTTCGGTCCGAGGACATTGCCGACGGTCAGGCCGGCCCGCTCGACCTCGGCCCGCGCCTCCTCGATGGTCATGCCCGTCACCTGCGGCACCGCCACCTGGTCGACGGCCACGGTCACCCGCACCGATGCCCCGGGCTCGACCTCCGTGCCCTCCCCGGGGTCCAGGCCGATGACGGTGCCCGGCTCCTGGTCGCCCTCGGGCCGCTGGCCCACGACCTGCACCGACAGGCCGAGGTCCTCCAGCACCGCGACGGCGTCCTGGTAGTCGTCGCCGATCAGGTCGGGGATCTCCATGTCGTCGTCGGTCGCGATCTGGAGCTTGACCGTCGTGCCCTTGGGCAGGCCCTCGGCCGGCGGCGCGGCGCCCGGGTAGTCGGCGAAGCCGATGACCGTGCCCTCCTCGGCGTCGCCGGCCTCGGCGGGCACGAACGAGACCCCGAGCTCGACGGCCTGGAGTGCGGCCCGGGCGTCGTCCTCGGTCATTCCGAGCAGGTTCGGCGGCACCGGCACCAGGGTGGGCCCGTCGGACACGGTGAGGGTCAAGGTGCTGCCCTCCTTGAGCCTCTCGCCGGCGGCGGGCTTCGACGCCAGGACCTGACCCGGCTGAGTGCCGTCCTGGCGGACCCGCTCGGCCTCGACCTCCCAGTCGAAGTCCTCGACGGCGTTGACGGCGTCGTCGAACTGGGCGCCGACCAGGGTGGCCGGGACCGTGTGCGACGGGACCTGGGCCTGCATGTACAAGGCCGCGCCCACGACGCCGAACACCACGGCGGCCGCCACCACCAGGGCGCTGAGCATCAGCCGGCGGACGCTGCGGTCGCCGGCCGACAGGCCACGGCGGGGCTCGAGGTTGCCGGTGTCCCAGGGCCGGGGGCCCGGCGGCGGGCCGGGGGGCGGCGGGACGGTCGTCGGCCCACCCATGACGCTGGTGGCCTCGGACCCGGTGAACTCGCCCGGCACCCGGGGTCGGTCGGCGACGGCCGTCGCACCGGATCCGGGTGGTGAGGCGACGGCCGCGCCGGCGGTCGCGCCCGCGACGGCGGCTCCGGCGACGACAGTCGTGGCCGCGCCCGGGTCCGCCGGCGGCGGGGTCCGGCGGGCGGAGGGTCCGAGCAGCGTGGTGTCGCGCTCGTCCTCCTCGGCGGCCTCGGGGACGTCGGTGCCCGTGAGCGGCAGCGGCTCGGGCCGCTTGAGCTGGGTGGCCGCCGCCACCAGGCCCTTGCCGAGGTCGGCGGCGTCGAGGCGCTGCCCGGGGTCGAGCCGCCCTGCGTTCCGCACGACGGACGCCAGCGGGCCGAGCGAATCGGGCACCTCCATGTCCCGGTCGAGGCGGGCCATGAGCGTGCCGATGGTCGTGTCGGTGGTGAAGGGAACCTGGCCGGTGACCGCCTCGGTCAGCACCAGCGCCAGCGAGTAGACGTCGCTGCGCCCGTCGACCGACTCGCCCCGAGCCTGCTCGGGCGACGCGTAGCGGGCCGTGCCCAGCACCGCGCCGGCCGGCTCGGTCCAGCCCGCCTCGGCGATGGCGCGGGCCAGGCCGAAGTCGGCGATCCGCAGCCGGGCGTCCTCGCCGAACAGCAGGTTGGCGGGCTTGATGTCGCGGTGGACGAAGCCCTGGCGGTGGGCGTAGTCGAGCGCCCGGGCCGCCTCCAGGCCGATGACCAGCGCCTGCGCGGAGCTGAGCCGGTGGCCCCGGTCGAGCATCGACCGCAGGCTGCCGCCGCCCAGGTACTCGGTGACGAGGTACGGCACCTCGTCGTCGCTCCAGTCGAAGACCGCCAGCAGGTGCGGGTGGGACAGCGCCGCGGTGGCCTGAGCCTCCGCCCGGAAGCGGCGGAGGAACGACTCGTCGTCGGCCAGGCCGGGATGCAGCACCTTCACCGCCACTTGGCGCCGCAGTCGGACGTCATCCGCCAGGTACACCTGGGCCGACGCCCCCGAGCCGAGTGGGGACAAGAGCCTGTATCGCCCGCCCAGCACACGACCGATCTGATCGGTCATGCGGGTCATGGCCACGCGGACAATCTACTGCGTCGCCGCACGACGACCCGATCGCGGACCGCGGCAACCCCCGGATTCGGCACGCGCGCCCGGCCGTGCGAGGATGCCGGTCGCCATGGCGCAGACCTCGCCGTACAGCACCCGGTTCAAGATCGCGGCCGCTGCCGCGGTGGCGCTGGCCGGCGTGCTTTTGTTCGTCGCCTTCACCTCGCTCGGCGACGACGAGGACCCGGTGCTGTCCGAGGGCGACCAGCAGGTGGTCGAGAACCTGATCCCCCGCCGCGACGCGCAGGTGCCGCAGCAGTCGAGCGTGGGCATCGACCTCGTCACCGGGTGGGCGGGGACGCTGGCGATCAACGGGGTCGAGATCCCGGAGGACGAGCTGACCGTCACCCCCGAGATCGGTCTCATCATGTACACCCCCGGCGACGGGAAGACGGTCGACGCGTTGCAGTCCGGCCAGAACTGCGTGAACGCCATCATCTGGCGAATCTCGGACGGGCGGGGCGTCAACGACCGCACCATCCCGTGGTGCTTCGAGGTGGTATGACCCGGGTCTAGGAAGGCAGCTCGCCGGTCTCGAGCAGCGCCAGGAACGCGGCCTCGTCCAGCACGGGCACGCCCAGCTCCTCGGCCTTCGTGACCTTCGCAGCGCCGGGCGACTCGCCCACCACGACGGCCGTGGTCTTGCCGGAGACGCTGCCCGGCGACTTGCCGCCGCGGTCCTTGATGGCGGCCTCGGCCTCCTCCCGGCTGAAGCCGTCCAGCGTGCCGGTCACGACGACGCTCATGCCGGCCAGCACCTTGGGCCGGCTGTCGTCGCCCTGCGGGCCCCGGAGGTTCAGGCCGGCGGCCCGCAGCCGCTCGATCAGCTCGCGGTTGGCGGGGTCTGCGAACCAGGTGTGCAGCGAGGTGGCGATGACCGCCCCGACCCCGTCGGCCGCGGCCAGGGCCTCCTCGGACGCCGCCATGATGCGGTCGAGGTCGCCGAACGCCGCCGCCAGAGCCTCCGCCCCCGCGGGACCGAGGTGGCGGATGTTGAGCCCCACCAGCAGCCGGGCCAGCGTCCGGGACCGGGACGCCTCGACCGAGGCTCGCAGGTTGGCGGCCGAGAGGGCGCCCATGCGCTCCAGGGCCTCCACCTTGTCCCAGTCGAGCGAGTACAGGTCGGCCACGCTGGCCACCATCCCGGCCTCGATCAGCTGCGCGATGCGCTTGCCCCCGAGGGCGTCGATGTCGAGCGCCCCCCGGCTGGCGAAGTGCTCGATCGCCCCCTGGCGCTGGATCGGGCACTCGGGGTGGATGCAGCGGTGCTCGGCCTCGCCCTCCGGGCGCACCAGCGTCGAGCCGATCGGGCACGGGCAGGTGGTGGGGAAGACCCACGGCTCGCTGCCCTCCGGCCGGTCGGCCAGGACAGGACCGAGCACCTCGGGGATGACGTCGCCGGCCCGCCGCACCATGACGCGGTCGCCCGGGCGGACGTCCTTGATGCGGACCTGGTCCTCGTTGTGAAGCGTGGCCTGGCCGACGGTGACGCCGCCGACGAACACCGGCTCCAGCACCGCGTACGGCGTGGCCCGCCCGGTCCGGCCGATCGACACGAGGATGTCGTCGAGCCGGGTCGTGCGCTCCTCGGGCGGGAACTTGTACGCCAGCGCCCAGCGAGGCGCCTTCGACGTCGAGCCCAGCAGCGTGCGGCGGGCCAGGTCGTCGACCTTCACCACCGCGCCGTCGATCTCGTAGTCGAGGTCGTGGCGGTGCTGCTGCCAGTGCAGGCTGTAGTCGAGCACCTCGTCGGGCCCGTTGACCCGGCGGATCTCCGGGTTGACCGGGAAGCCGAGCGACGCCAGCCAGTCCAGCGTCTCGTGGTGGCTGGTGAACTCCGGGCCGCCGACCAGCTCGCCCAGCTGGTACGACCACAGGGCCAGCTCACGCTCGGCGGTGATGCGGGGGTCCTTCTGGCGCAGCGCGCCGGCCGCGGCGTTGCGGGGATTGACGAACGGCCGGAGCTCCGCCGCCTCCTGCCGCTCGTTGAGCCGCGCGAACGCCGACAGCGCCATGTAGACCTCGCCCCGGACCTCCACCACGTCGGGGGCGCCCTTCCCCAACGCCTTGGGGACCTGGTCGATCGTGGCGACATTGGCGGTGACGTCCTCGCCGGTGCGGCCGTCGCCCCGGGTTGCGGCCCGCACGAAGCGCCCGCCCTCGTATCGGATCGAGATGGCCAGTCCGTCGATCTTCAGCTCGCACACGTAGCCGACCTCGTCCGAGCCCTCGTCGTCGGACGCGGCCGGGGCGCCGGCCAGGCGCCGGTGGAGCCGCTCGACCCAGGCCCGCAGCTCGGACTCCTCGAAGGCGTTGTCGAGGCTCATCATCGGCACGCCGTGCTCGACCGGGGCGAACAGCGTGACCTGCGGCGCCCCGCCCACCTTCTGGGTGGGCGAGTCGGGGGTGATGAGCTCGGGGTACTCCTCCTCGATGGACCGCAGCTCCCGCACCAGCTCGTCGAACTCGGCGTCGCTGATGACCGGGTCGTCGAGCTCGTGGTAGCGCCGGTTGTTCTCGGCGATCTCGGTGCGCAGCTGCTCGGCCCGCCGCTCGATGTCCTGGTCGGCCATGCCCGGACTGTACCGAGTGGAGGTGTCAGGCCCCGAGCGTCAGTCCGAGCTCGAGCGCCTTGGCCTCGACCCGCTGGGCCAGGACGCCGGTGAGGTCGACGACGTGGGCCGCCTGGGCGACGTCCATGCCCACCAGGCCGCACGCGGGGGTGATGAGCGCCTGCTCGACCAGCCGGCGGGGCTCGCAGCCGACCTCGGCCAGGCCGTCCCACTCGCCGACCAGGCGGCGCCAGAGGATGTCCGGGGTCTCGCCCAGCGGGCGGTCGGTGGGCACCGCGCCCCAGGCGAGCCAGCCGCCCCGCTCCAGGTAGTCGGCGAACGCGCCAGGGTGCTCGGTGGCGCCGGAGCCGACCGGCAGCGACAGCATCTGGGGGCCGGCCTGGAGGACGACCGGCCAGTCGGCCCGGCCGCAGCAGTGCAGGCCTGCAATGGCCCGCTCCTCGATGGCGGCCAGCGCCGAGGACACCAGGTCGACCGTGTCGTCGACGCCGAGGGGGAACCCGGGGTCGAGCGCGGCGGTGAGGCCGGGCTCGTCCAGGAACACGAGCGGCGTGGCGCCCGGCGCGGCCCGGCGGGCGGCCCGGAGCACCGCCGCGGTGCGGGCGTCGACCGCCTTTCCCGCCACCGCGAAGGCCCGGTCCCCGGGGACGCCGACGGCGTGGAGGGCCAGGCCGAGCGTCACGGGGCCCGTGAGCTGGATCTTGAACGGGGCGACCCGCCCGGCGATCGCGTGCAGGAACGCCCGCAGAGCCACGAAAGGCTCGCCCTGGATGCCGCCGTCCGGCGGGAGGTCGGGGTCGACCGCGCCCTCGTCCACCAGCAGCGACCCGTCCGGAAGGACCTGGACCCCCGCGATCCCCCACGCCGCCTGCGGGATCATGCCCTCGACCGCGGACCGCCGCGGCAGCGAGGGCGCCGCGGGCAGGCGGGGCTGGCTGTCGAGCACGAACGCGACGGCCTCGGCGGCGTCGTCGTGCGGCAGGCTGCCGATCGTGGACGCGAGCCCGATGGGGAGGAGAACCTCCCTCATGGCCCCGCCACCCGCGGTTCCACCCTGTTGGTCAAAGGACCCCCCACTCGGCCGGTCAGGACTCTGAAATAGCGACCGGGCGACGCCATCGGCAAATCTCCGGGGCCGTGGACCCCCGCGCCGCCCCCGCTTCCGCCGCCCCGGCCGGCCCGAGCCTGGGCGCGCGGATGAGCGCGCTGGCCCGCTCGCCGTGGCCGGTTCGCGTCGTCTGGCTGGCGCTGCCCCTGGTGGCGGGCCCGGCGATCGCCGGCGCGCTGGCGGACGCGTCGTCGCCCGTACGGTGGGTGGCGGGCGCGGGCGCCTGGGCCGGCTGGGTCGTGGCGCTGGTCGCCGCTCTCGTCCCGTCGACCGTGAGCCTGACCGTGCTGCGGGTGGCAGCGCCGGCCGCGCTGGCGGCGACGGTGAGCGCCGTCGTGGCCGGGACCGGGCCGACCGCCGGCATCGTGTCGGTGGCGGCGGGCGTGGTGGTGACACTGGTCGTCCTGGCCCCGGAGACGGCCGAGGTGTTCGTCGACGGGTCGTCGTACGGCGACGAGCGCCGGCTGCCCCTCCGCACGCCGGCTCCGCTCCTGGCGGGGCCGGTCGAGTTGGCGTGGCTCGCGGTGGTGGCACCGGGGGTCGGCGCAGTGCTGCTGGCGGCCGGCCAGTGGGTGGCAGGTGCGCTGGTCGTGGCGGCCGGCGTGCCGCTGGCCGTGCTCGGCGCCCGGTCGCTGCACTCGCTGGCCAGGCGGTGGCTGGTGTTCGTGCCCGCCGGCCTGGTCGTCCACGACGCGCTGGCCCTGGCCGAGCCGGTCCTGTTCCGGCGCCAGACGATCCGGTCGCTGGCCGCGGCCGCGGCCGGCACGACCGCGTTCGACCTCACCGCCGGCGCCGCCGGCCTCGCCGTGGAGCTGGCCCTGACCGCCCCGGTCGCCCTGGTCCCCGCGGCCCGCCGCGGCACGCCGGCCGAGCTGACCGAGGCCGAGGCCGTCTTTTTCACCCCCAGCCGCCCGGGCCGCGTCCTCGCCGAGGCCCGCCGCCGGCGGATCAGGTGAGCGAGGACAGGACCAGGTCGACCAGGCGCGTGGCGAAGGCCTCGTCGCCGCGCTCGCCAGTGACGAGGACGCGGTAGAAGACGGACCCGCCGAGGATGTCGAGCAGGAGCTCGACGTCGGTGTCCGGGGGCAGCTCGCCGCGCTCGACGCCGCGGACGATGGCCTGGCGGGGGCGGTCGCGGCGGTCGCGGACGAAGCGGCTGAGGACCTGGCGCATCTCCGGGTTGACCGCGGCCTCGGCGACGACGCCCGGCAGGATGCGGCCGGCCGGGGTGTCCTTGAGCTTGGTGCCGAACTGGGCCATGAGCGCGACCAGGTCGTCGCGGACCGAGCCCGTGTCGACGATCGCCGGCTCCAGGCCCATGCGGTGCGCCGTCTCCAGCAGCAGGCTGGCGCGGGACGACCACCTCCGGTAGATCGTGGCCTTGCCGCAGCCGGCCCGCGCCGCCACCTCGTCGACGGTGAAGCCGGCCGGGCCCTTGTCCGCCAGGACCTCGACCGACGCCTGGATGATCGCCTCGTCGGCCCGGGCGTCGCGGGGACGACCGGGCCGGCGCTCGACGGTCGCCTCGCCGGGGGCGGCGGTCATCGCACCTCGGCCGAGTCCGGGGCCGGCGCCGGTTCGCCGTCCGGGGCGGCGCCGTCGCCGTTGCCGGCGGGGGCGTCGGCCGGCGCGGCCGCGGCATCGGCGGGCGCCCGACCCGGGGCGGCGCCGTCGCCGGCGGTGGCCGGCTCGGGCACGTCGTCGTGGGCCCGGGCCGGCAGGTACAGGGCCACGATGAGGGCCCCGAGCGCCAGCGCCGCGGCGCCGACCACGAAGGCGATGCTCATGCCGTCGGCGAAGCCCTTGGACGCGGCGTCGGCCAACGCCCGGCCGGGGGGGCCGCCGATCTCGGCCGCGGCCCGCATCGCGGCCCCGACCTGGTCGGTGATCGCGTCCCGCACCTCGGTCGGGATGGGGGCGCCGGCGATGGCGTCGCTCACCTGCGGCCGGTAGGTCGAGGCCATGATCGAGCCGAGGACGGCCACCCCCAGTGCCCCGCCGACCTCCCGGGTCGTGTCGTTGACGGCCGAGCCGACGCCCGCCTTGGCCAGCGGCAGGGAGCCCATGATCGACTCGGTGGCGGGCGGCATCACCAGCGCCAGGCCGACGGCCAGCACGACCAGCGACACCAGGACCTCGGGGTACGAGGCGCCCGGGGTCAGCCGGCTCGCTATGAGCAGGCCGATGGCGCCGATGGTGAGGCCGGTGGCCACGACGATCTTGCTGCCCACCCGCTCGACGATCTTGGCCGACGTCGGGGCCACCACCATCTGCACGGCGGCCATCGGCACCAGCCGGACCCCCGCCTCCAACGCCGTGTAGCCGAGCACCGACTGCAGGAACTGCGTCAGCAGGAAGAGGGACCCGAACATGGCGAAGAACGTGAGCCCGAGCGCCCCGCTCGCCGCACTGAACCGGGGGTTGCGGAAGAAGTTGAGGTCCAGCATCGGCGTGGGGGTGCGGCGCTCCCAGAGCATGAAGGCGCCGAGCAGCACGGCCGACAGGGCGAAGGCGCCGAGCACGGCGGGGTCGGTCCAGCCCTGGGGGCCCTCGATGATCGCCCACACCAGGGCAACGAGGCCGGTGATCGACAGCACCGCGCCCGGCACGTCGACCGGCGGCGCCGACGGGTCCCGGGAGGTCGGCACGTACAGCTGGCCGAGCACCACGGCGACGATCACCACCGGCACGTTGACCAGGAACACCGAGCCCCACCAGAAGTGCTCGAGCAGGAAGCCGCCGGTCACCGGGCCGATGGCGACGGCCGCGCCGGCCGTCGCGGCCCAGATGGCGATGGCCTGGGCCCGCTCCTTCCGGTCGGTGAAGACGTTGGTGATGATCGACAGCGTCGCCGGCATGACCAGCGCACCGCCGACGCCCATGACCGAGCGGGCGGCGATGAGGTGGTTCGCGCTCGTGGCGAAGGACGACAGGATCGAGGCTCCGCCCATGATCAACAGGCCGAGGGCGAGCGCCCCCCGCCGGCCGAACCGGTCGCCCAGCGAGCCCATCGTGAGCAGCAGGCCGGCGAAGACCAAGATGTAGGCGTCAACGATCCACTGGAGCTGGCTCGTCGTGGCGTTGAGGTCCTGCTGGATGGTGGGGAGCGCCACGTTGACGATCGTGTTGTCCATCACGATCAGCAGCAGGCTGAGGCACATCACGCCCAGGACGACCCAGCGGCGGGAGTCGGCCTGACCGGCCTCGGGAGCGAGGGTCTCGGCGTCGGTCATGCCCCCACCCTGCGCCTCGCTATTACGGTACGCAAGAGTTTCGGAACGATTCAGTCCGTGACCTATGTCACGCCGCTGTCAGGTCGCCAGGCCCCCGCCCACGACCTCGTCGCCGTCGTACAGGACGACCGCCTGGCCCGCGGCCACCCGGCGCTCGGGGCGGTCGAAGCGGATCACCGCTCCCCCGCCGGGAGCCGGCTCGACCGTCGCCGGACGGACCGCCCCGTGCGCGCTGCACTGGGCGCCCACCTGCTCCGCCCGCGGGCCGCCGGCCCAGGTCACGCCGCCGAGGGTGACCGACTCGGCGAGCAGCTCGGCCTGTGGGCCGACCCGCACGGTGGCGCCCGGGACGTCGACGGCCACCGCGTAACGGGGCTCGCCGCCGCCCGGCAGGCCCAGGCCCCGGCGCTGCCCGACGGTCACGAGCTCCACGGCCGGGACCTCGCCGACCGCCCGCCCGTCGCCGGCGACCACGACGCCCCGGCGCAGCGGGATGCGGTGCCCCAGGAAGTCGTGGCGCCCGCGGGCCGCGGTCACGAAGCACACGTCCTGGCTGTCCGGCTTGGCCGCCGTGCGCAGCCCCAGCGCCGCGGCCTCGGCCCGCACTTCGGCCTTCGACGTCTCCCCCACGGGAAGCAGCGTCCGGGCCAGCGTCGACTGGTCGAGCATGTAGAGGACGTAGCTCTGGTCCTTGGCCCGGTCGGCCCCCCGGGCCAGGCGCCGCGTCCCGCCGGGCCGCTCGACGATGCGGGCGTGGTGGCCGGTGGCGACGGCGTCGAACCCGACGGCCCATGCCCGCCGGGTCAGCCGGTCGAACTTGAGGTGGCGGTTGCACTCGACGCACGGATTGGGGGTGGCGCCCCGCCGGTGGGCGTCGACGTACGGGCCGACCACGTGGCGCTCGAAGTCGTCGGTGAAGGTCCACGTGTGGTGGGCGATGCCGAGCTGCTGGGCGACCCGGCGGGCGTCGTCGACGTCGCTGACCGAGCAGCACCCGGTGTCCGACTCGCCGCCCCACAGCTTCATCGTGACGCCCACGACGTCGTGACCCGCCGCCACCAGGCGGGCGGCGGCCACGGACGAGTCCACGCCCCCGGACATGGCGACGAGGACCCTCACGCCGCCGCCCCCCGCAGCCGGGCGGCCGCGGCCGGGATCACGGCCAGGGCATGGTCGACGTCGGCCTCTGTGCTCGACCAGCCGAGCGAGAGCCGCAGTGCGCCGGCGCCCCGTGACGGCGGGACGCCCATCGCCGCCAGCACGTGCGACGCCTCGTGGGCGCCGCTGGCGCAGGCCGATGCGGCCGACGCGCACACGCCGGCGTCGTCGAGCAGGAACAGCAGCGCCTCGGACTCGATGCCGGGGATGCACAGGTGGACCAGGCCGGGCAGGCGGGCCGCCCGGTCGGGCACGGTCTCGGTCGCCCCCGGCACGGTCGCCACCAGGCCGGACGCCAGCCGGTCGGCCAGGGCACGGACCCGGGCGGCGGTCGCCTCCCGGCTGGCCAGCACGGCCGCCAGGGCCGCCGCGAACCCGGCGATGCCGGCGACGTTGTGGGTGCCGCTGCGCAACTCGCGCTCCTGCCCGCCGCCCAGCGCCCGGGCCCGCAGCGGGGTCCCCTGCCGCACCACCAGCGCGCCCACCCCCTGGGGGCCACCGACCTTGTGCGAGCTGAGGCTGACCAGGGCGGACCCGGCCAGGAGCGGCGGCAGGTCGAGCCAGGTCGCGGCCTGGACCGCATCGGCGTGGACGGCCGCGTGCGGCGCTCGCTCGCGCACGACTTCGGCGACGTCGGGCAGCGGCTGCACGGTCCCGACCTGGTTGTTGGCGGCCATGACCGACACCAGCGTCGTGTCCGGATCGAGCGCACCGGCGAGGGCGTCGAGGTCGAGCCGGCCGGCGGCGTCCACGCCCACGGTGCGCCCGCCGGCCGCGGCCACCGGGACCAGCACGGCCTCGTGCTCGACGGCGCTGCACAGCACCGGCCCGGGCCGGGCGGCGTGGACGCCGAGGACGGCCAGGTTGTCGGCCTCGGTGCCGCCGCCGGTGAACACCACGTCCCCCGGCCGGCATCCGACCGCAGCGGCCACGACGTCGCGGGCCTCGTCCACCGCCTGGCGGGCGGCGCGGGCCACCCGATGGGCGCCGGACGGGTTGCCGAAGCGGTCGCCCAGCCACGGGGCCATGGCCGCCGCCGCCTCCGGGCGCAGGGGCGTGGTGGCGGCGTGGTCGAGGTAGGTGAGCCGGTCCGGCACCCCCTCAGTGCATCAGGTCAGTGGGTGCGCTGCCAGGCCGCGGCCACGCACACCAGGAACAGGTAGGGGTGGAGCCAGCCGGGCGGCGAGTGGCCCATCCGGACCGCCACCGGGTTGGCCAGCCGTACCGCCAGGTGCTCCCGGGCCGCCGTCGTGAGGTCGGGGACCCGCAGCAGGTAGGTGCGGATGAGCTCGTAGGTGTCCTCGTCGATGGCGGTGACGTCGAGCGAGGCCACGTAGCCCTCGTAGCCGGGCGGGGCCGGGAACCACGCCGGGACCACGAGCCCCTTGGCCGTCCGCTCCCGCACCACCAGCGTGCCGGCCGCCATGTCGCCTAGGCGCTGGTCCTTCGGCGACAGGAGCGCCGACACGACGGCCACGAACCCCACCGGGACGAGGAAGAAGTCGACCAGGCCGACCGCGGCCCGCAGGAACGCCTGCTGGAACCGCTCGGACGTGCCGTCGGCGCTCACGACCCGCAGGCCGAGCGCCGCCTTTCCGGGCGTGCGGCCCCGCCAGAGCGACTCGAACAGGCAGAACCAGGCGACGAAGACGCCGAACCCGCTCACCGCCACCAGGAGAGCGCCGCCGGCGGCGTCGAGCCCGCCGACGGACGCGACCACCAGGGCGATGATGCCCACCGTCAACGCCAGCGCCAGCACGTCGAGGAAGAAGGCGAGCGTGCGGGACGCGACGCCGGCCCGCTCGAAGTCGAGCAGGACGGCTTCGGGGGTCACGATGCCCTGCGTACCGGGCGTCCCCGACGTCATGGTCACCGCGGGCAACCTACTGCGGGCAACGGGTTACAGCGTCCCTTGACCTCTCGGCGGCTTGCCGCGCTCGAGCCGACGTGACCTACCCGCGCAGCTCCTTAGTAGCGTCTCGGGCACCCGTGGACATCGACCGCTTCATCGCCCGCAACGCGGCCACCTGGGATCGCCTCGACGACCTCAGCAAGCGCGCCGGCCGGGGTGTCCGCCGGCTGCAGCCGGCTGAGGTGGACGAGCTGGTGGACCTCTACCAGCGGGTCTCCTCGCACCTGTCCCATGCCCGGGTCGCGTACGACGACCGGGCACTGACCGGCCGGCTCACCCGGCTGGTGAGCCAGGCCAACGGGGTCATCTACGCCAGCCGGACCCGCACCCGGCGGGCCGTCGCCGACTTCTTCGCCTGGCGCTTCCCGGCCGCGGTCTACCAGAGCGGGCGGTTCGTGGCCGTCGCCGCGCTGCTGCTGCTGGGGCCGGCGGTGGCGTTCGGGGCCTGGCTGGGGATCAGCGAGGAGGCGCTCGACGCCACCGCCTCGGAGGCGGTGCGCGAGGCGTACCTCGACGAGGACTTCGAGTCCTACTACTCGTCGGACCCGGCGGCCGAGTTCGCCAGCCAGGTCACGATCAACAACGTCCAGGTGGCGGTGACGGCGTTCGCGTTCGGGGTGTTGCTGTGCGTGCCGACCGCGCTGCTCCTCGCGTACAACGGCGCCAACCTCGGCGTGGCGGCCGGGATGTTCGCGGATGCCGGGGAGCTGCCCAAGTTCTTCGGGCTGATCCTGCCGCACGGCCTCCTGGAGCTGAGCGCCGTGATCGTGGCCGGCGCGGCCGGGCTGCGGCTGGGGTGGGCCGTCATCTCCCCCGGCGACCGCACCCGCGGCCAGGCGCTCGGCGAGGAGGCCCGCCAGGCCGGTGTCATCGCCCTCGGCCTCATCCTGGCGTTCGTCGTGGCCGGGCTCATCGAGGGCTTCGTCACCGGCCGGGGGCTGCCGACGGCGGTGCGGGTCGGTATCGGCGTACTGGCCGAGGCCGTGTTCGTGGGCTGGATCGTGATCCAGGGTCGGGCGGCCTCGTCCCGCGGCGTCACCGGCGCCATGGGCGAGCTCGATCGGGGCTGGGACGAGCTGGCCGCGGCGAGGGAGCGCGCCTGGGCCCGGTGACCCAGGGCGATTTGGCGGCGTATACGGCGAGATCTCGCCGTATACGCCGCCAAATCGCTGGGATCACAGCCGGCCGGTGGCTTTGACCCGCAGGTACGTGTCGGCCAGGCCCGCGGCCAGCTCGCCGGGACGGGCGTCGATGACGGTGGCGCCCAGGCCCCGCAGGCGGGTGACCGTGCGGCGCCGGGCCTCGAGCGCTCCGAGGGCCGCGGCCCGTCGGTAGACCGCGGTGGCGTCGCCGCCCGGCGCGGTCGACCACCGGACCACGTCCGGGTCGCTCACGCCGGCCACGACGACCACGTGCTCCCGCAGGATCAGCGGCAGGGCGGGCACCAGCCATTCGTCCACCGCCGGCGCCACCAGGTCGGTCAGCACCACCAGCAGGGTCCGGCGGCGGAACCGGGCCAGCGTCTGGCTGAACGCACCGGCGTAGTCGCTCTCGGCCAGGACCGGCTCCAGGTCGTAGAGCGCCTCGATCACCCGCCCCAACTGGGCCCGCCCGGACCCCGGCGGCACCGCCGTCCGCACCTCCCGGTCGAACGCCACGACCCCGCAGCGGTCACCCAGCCCGGTCGACACGGCAGTCAGCATCATCACCGCGTCCACCGCGTGCTCGACCCGGGGGACGCCGTCGACCCGGCCGGCCATGACCCGGCCGTTGTCCAGCAGGACCAGCACGGTCTGGTTCCGCTCGGCCCGGTAGGTGCGCACGATCGGGCGGCGCAGCCGGGCGGTAGCGCCCCAGTCGACCCGGCGGAACTCGTCGTCGACCGTGTACTCCCGCAGCTGGTCGAACTCGGTGCCCGCGCCCCGGCCCTGGGCCGACCGCAGCCCCACCTCCAGGATGCGGGCCCTGCGGATGCGCAGCTCGGCCTCGTCCTTCGACCGGAACGAGGGATACACCCGGATCACGCCCGGCACGGTCAGCGTGGCCTGGCGGGCGGCCAGGCCCAGCGGTCCCGCCACCCGCACCGCCAGGTCCCGCACCGCGAAGCGGCCCCGGCGGGCCGGCCGGATCGGGGTGGCGGCCGTCAGCGTCCCGCCCGCCGGCACCCGCGCCCTCGCCCGGCGGGTCGAGGCCCGCAGCGAGGGGGCCAGCTCGTCGGCCAGCGAGATCCACAGCGCCCGCCGGAGGGGGTTCCGCACGGTCCACGCGATCTCGGCCTGGGTCCCCAGCGTCACGGCGGGGGGCAGCGAGCGGCGGACCTCCAGCTTCCGCGGCGACGGCGCCAGCGCAGCGTCGATCAGGGCCAGCGCCAGCAGGCCGAGGTTGACCGCCACCAGCGGCCCCAGCACCCCGCCGCCGGGCAGCGCCGCCACGCCGATCGACGCCACGGCGGCGGCGAGCGCCAGGCGCCGGGTGGGCAGCACCCCGCGCCGCCGGAGTGCGGGACGGTCGCTCATTGGCGCACCCTTCGGGATGCGCGCAATGACCGATCGGCCCTTCGGGCCGAGTACCGCATTGTGCTGATGGTTCGCTCGCTTCGCTCGCTCAACGGGGCACCGGCACCGCGGCCAGGATGCTGTCGAGGACGCCGTCGACCGTGGTCCCCTCGAGCTCCAGCTCGGGCCGCAGCTGGACCCGGTGCCGCAGGCACGGCTTGACCACGGCCTTGACCTCGTCCGGGGTCACGTAGGGCCGGCCCGCCAGCCAGGCCCACGCCTTGGCCGCGTGCAGGACCATGGCCGCGCCGCGCGGCGAGACGCCGAGCGTGACCGCGGGCGCCGACCGGGTGGCCCGGACCAACGCCACGATGTAGGCCAACACGGCCGGGTCGACCCGGACCGCGTGGATCTGGCGGCGGGCGGCCGCGATGTCGTCGGCCCCCGCCACCGGCTTGACGCCGGCCGCCACGATGTCGTGGGGGTCGAGTCCGCGGTCGTGGCGGGCGAGCACCTCCTGCTCCTGCTCGGCGCTGGGGTAGGCCACGGCCAGCTTGAACAGGAACCGGTCTAGCTGCGCCTCGGGAAGCGGGTAGGTGCCCTCGTACTCGATCGGGTTCTGGGTCGCCACCACCAGGAACGGCTCGGGCAGCGGGTGGGCGACGCCCTCCATCGTGACCTGGCGCTCCTCCATGGACTCCAGCAGCGCGGCCTGGGTCTTGGGCGGTGTCCGGTTGATCTCGTCGGCCAGCAGCACGTTGGTGAACACCGGGCCGGGCCGGAACCGGAACCGGGCCTCCCCCGCGCCGTCCCCGTCGAGGATCAACTGGCCGGTGACGTCCGACGGCATGAGGTCGGGCGTGAACTGGACCCGCTTGACGTCGAGGTCGACTGCTGCGGCCAGCGCCTTGACGATGAGCGTCTTGGCCACGCCCGGCACGCCCTCGAGCAGCACGTGGCCCCGGGCGAGCAGCGCCGCCACCAGCCCCGACAGGGTGCCGTCCTGGCCGACGACGACCTTGGCCACCTCGTCCCGCACGGCCAGGATGGCGGTGCGGGGATCGCGGTCCGCCGGCGCGTCGGTGGGCTCGGCGTCAGACATGGGCGAGGACCTCCTCACGGATGCGGTCGATGGTGCGGGCCAGCTCCAGCAGGGCGCCGTCGTCGTCCACCGGCCGGGGTTCGAGCGCGGCCCGCAGCCGCGCCTCGTCGATGCCGGTGCGGGCGGCGGCCACGGCCACCATCACGTCGACCGGCGCACCGGCGGGCACGCCCAGCCGGTCGGACATGAACCGCCACAGGTCGGCGCGCAGCCGGTCGGCGGCGTGCCGGGGCGAGCGGGTGCGGTCGAGCAGGTTGCCGACGGCCGCCACGAGCTCGGAGCCGGCGACCGCCACCGGCTGGCGCTCCTGCACCGGGCGGCCCAGCCGCCAGGCCCGCCACAGGGCGTAGACGGCGAACGCCAGGGCCAGCTGGACCAGGGCCCGCTTGACCCCCGGCGAGATCAGATCGATGAGCGAGTCCTCGCCGCCGCCGGTCCCGCCCAGGAACCCGGGCTCGAGCACCAGCAGGCGGGTGCCGGCCTCGGGAGCAAGCAGGGCGGTCGCGACCGGGGCGTTCTCCCCCTCGTCGAGGGCGGCGTTGACCAGGATCCCGGCCCCGCCGAGCGCCACGACCGTGCCGGCGCCCTCGTCGGTGGCGACCACGTAGGCGGCGCCCGTCGGGTCGTCGATGCAGGTCGCCGAGCCCACGGGGGCCTGGTAGAGCACGCCGCCGTTGTGGGGGTCGACGCCGGAGACCGCGATTCCCTCCAGCGCCCCGATGTCGCAGCGCCCGTCGACGCCGCCGGGGCTGCCCAGCTCGCTCGTCCGGTCGAAGCGGTCGACCTCGGGCGGCACGAAGCCGGACAGCGGGTCGGTCACGACCAGCCGGCCGCCGCCGTCCACCCAGCGCTGGATCTCGTCGACCTGGGTCTCGTCGAGCAGGTCCTGGAACAGCAGCACGACGTCGGGTCCGCCCTCGCCCGCCAGGTCCGGGAGCGTGTCGGCGACGTCGACCTCCGCCCCCAGCTCGCCCGCCAGCGCCACCAGCGCGCTGGTGCCCAGCCGGTCGTCCGACCCGGGCGACAGCGGCGGCCCGGTGTCGTCGCCCCCCAGCAAGAGGATGCCGAGCAGAGCCACCAGCGCGATCGCCCCGCCGACGAGCCAGGCATGGGCCGCCCCGGACGACTGCGTGGCCGTGCTCACCGCACCCCCACGGGCCCGGTCGCCCGGGCCCGGGCCTCGTCGGCCAGGGGCACGAACCGGTCGCGGTCGCCCGGACCGACGGGGACGCCGCCGTACCAGGCGGCCTCGAACAGGTCGGTGGCGGACGCGAACGCGGGCCCGGCGGCAGGTGCCTCAGCCCGTACCTCGGCCACCAGCTCACCGGTGGTCCGCCCGACCAGGTCGCCGAGCACGCCACGCGCCGCCAGGTCGCCGACCAGGACGCGGTACCGGGCCCGCAGCGCGTCCCGCCAGCGACCCTCGGCTTCGGCCCGCTCGACCTCTGCCGGCCAGTCGACCGCCTCCTCGTCGGCCGACACGACGACCCGGCCCTCGCTGCCGCGGCGCCGGCCGGGCCCCACCGCGCCGAGCCACCCCGACCGGGTGCGGTAGAGCAGGTACGCGAGGCCGGCGAGCAGCAGCCCGAGGATCACGTAGCCGACCCATATCGGCAGCCCGCCGATGGCCAGGCTGCTGCTGAGCCCCGCCAGGCGGTCGCCGATCCAATCGCCGATGCGCTCGAAGAGCGTCCGGTCGTCCGACCACTGGTACTCGGGGCGGGACAGGATCTCGTCGGCGAGTTGCCGGGCCCGCTCCGGGTCGTGGGTGGGCTCCGGCAGGTCGAAGGGCGGCAGCACCGTCAGGTGGCCGCCCGGTCCAGCACCGGGACGGCTGACATCTCGATGTCGAAGCCCTCGGTCCGGACTCGCAGATCCAGGTAGAGCAGGACGGTCGCGGCCGCCACGAACGGCAGCACGATCAGCTCGGAGGCGATGCCGCCGAGCGCGAGCAGCGGCCAGCCCCGCTCCAGCCCGATCCAGGCGGCCAGGACCTGGGGAAGCGCGCTCAGCGCCAGGCCCAGCAGCTCGCTGACCAGTGCCATGACCAGGGCGATGCCCATGGCCGGGAAGTAGCGGGGCCGGACCAGGCGCACCGATCGGCCCATGGCGGCGAGCGGGCCCTCCTTCTCGACCGCGATCACCGGCGCGACCACGAGGAACAGGGTCATCACGAACGGGATGCCGATGTAGCAGAGCGCCCCGCCGACCGCCTCGGCCAACTTGACCAGCACGAACGAGGCCAGCAGCGGCCACGCCCGCCGGCCGACCACGCCGAACAGCTCGCCGGCCGCTGGGTCGCGACCCATCGTCCACTGGGTCACCAGGTGGGCGATGGCGGTGGCGACGCACACCAGCGCGGTGCTGGCCACGATCAGGACCAGGATCAGCGTCACGATCTGCCAGTCCCCGGTCGACTCCTCCTCCAGGACCGTCGGGTCGTTGGAGAACGCCGAGGCGACGTCGAACCCGCCCCCGCCCACGTTCCGCTGCAGGAAGGCGGCGATCAGCTGGGCCGGCACGACGAACGCCGCGGTCACCGCCAGGATGCGCTTGGGCCGGGCCTTGAACACCGCGAAGCCGCCGTCGAGGATGTCGGCCAGCGTGCGGGGGTGGAGCGGGATGTGGGGGATGTCGGAGCCCACCGGCAACGCCGGGACGCGGTCGGCGGGCATCGCCGACGACCAGCCGGCGCCGGCCGGCAGCACCTCCGGCGCGTCCCGAACCGGCTGCTCGACGGCCGAGCCGGGCACGGCCCAGCCGTGCCCCCCGCCGCTCCCCGTGCCGGCCTGGTCGTCCACGGCCGACATCATCGCCCAAGATGACCCCATGGAGGGATACGGGCCGAACACCTACGGCGACCGCTTCGCCGACGTCTACGACGGCTGGTACCACGACGTCACCGACGCCGACGCGACCGTGGCGCGTGTGGCTGCGGTGGCCGCGCAGGCCGCCTCGGGCCCCGCCGGCGGGCCGGTTCTCGAGCTCGGGGCGGGCAGCGGGCGGCTGGCCGTGCCGCTCGCCGAGGCCGGCCTCGACGTGTGGGCCATCGACGCCTCGGCCGCCATGCTCGACCGGCTCCGGGCCAAGCCCGGCGGCGACCGGGTCCACACCGTGGTGGGCGACATGGCCGAGCTCGACCTCGGGCCGGACGCGCCGCAGGGGTTCGTCGTCGTCCTGTGCGCGTTCAACACGCTGTTCAACCTGACCGACACGGACGCGCAGGTCCGCTGCCTGTCCCGCGTGGCCGAGGTCCTGTCGCCCGGGGGGCGGCTGCTGGTCGAGGCGTTCGTGCCCCCGCCGCCCGGCGACGCCGGAGGCCCGGTGGCCGCGGTCGAGCCCCGCCACATCGGCCTTGACGAGGTGGTGCTGACCGTCAGCCGCCTCGACCCCGCCAGTCGGACGGTCGTCGGGCAGCACGTCCAGATCCGGGAGGAGGGGATCCGCCTCCGGCCGTGGGTCCTGCACTATGCCGGTCCGGATGAGCTGGACGGCCTGGCGAGCGAGGCCGGGCTGCGGCGGGTCGAGCGCCACGGTGGGTGGCGCGGCGAGCCGTTCACGGCTGCGTCCGAGGTCCACGTCACCAGCTACGCACGCCGGTCGTGAAGATCCCGAAGAGAACACGCTCCGTGCCCCGAGGCCGAAGCGATACGTTGACGCGGTGTCCACACACATGGCTGTCCGCCGCCGCCCCCCGCCGCCGTGTCCATGAGCCAGCTCCGTCTCAACCCGCTCACCGGTCGGTGGGTTGCGATCGCCGCCGACCGGCAGGAACGTCCCGGGGACCTCGTGTCTCGCCAGCTCCCCGTGGAGTCCGACCCCGACCGCCCGTGCCCGTTCTGTCCGGGCAACGAGGAGGCGACCCCGCCCGCCCTCGAGACCTACGGCAAGCACGGCGAGTGGGTCGTGCGGGTCGTGCCCAACCGCTACGCCGCGTTCGACGGCGACGAGCCGCTGCGCGTCCAGAACATGGGGCCGGTGTTCACCCAGGCTGTGGCGAGCGGCATCCACGAGGTGCTGGTGTTCTCGCCCGAGCACACCGCCGGCTGGGCCGACCTCGACGACGCCCAGGCCGCGGTCACGATGGCGGCCGTCCGCGACCGGATGGAGGACCACTCCCACCGGCCGACCATCCGCTACACGCAGGTGATCGTGAACCACGGCCGCGAGGCCGGCGCCAGCCTGGCCCACCCCCACGGCCAGCTGCTCGGCCTGCCGTTCGTCCCCGGCGAGATCGCCGAGGAAGAGGCCGGGTTCCGGCGATTCGAGGGATCGTGCCTGCTGTGCACGACCCTGGAGGCCGAGGAGGCGGCCGGGCACCGGGTCGTGTACGCCGACGAGCGGGTGCTGGTCGTGTGCCCGTTCTGGTCGGGGACGCCCTACGAGATGCTCGTGCTGCCCCGGGCCCACGCCGTCCACGTGACCGACGCGTCGCCGGCCGACGTGGCCGCGGTGGGGCGGGCGATCCGCACCGCGCTGGCCAAGTTGCGGGGCGCGCTGGGCTCGGTGGCCTACAACCTGGTGTTCCACACCGCGCCGCACCGCCACGCGGGGCCGTTCCACTGGCACGTCCACGTGCTGCCTCGGGTGACCAGCGTGGCCGGGTTCGAGCAGGGCACCGGCGTGATGATCGACATCGTGGCCCCCGAGCTGGCGGCCAAGCACCTCAACGTCGTGGGTTGAGCCCGGCCGCTCAGCGCTCCCGGACGGCGAGGTCGTAGGCCCGGCGGCGGGGCACGTCGAGCCGGGCCGCCACGGCCCTGGCCGCGTCCCGGGCGGTGGCGCCGTTGTTCAGCTCCTCGCGCAGCGCGGCCCGGACGTCGTCGTCGCCCGGGGGCGCGGCGGCGGGCGCGCCGGCCAGCACGATCGCGACCTCGCCCGGCGGCCGGCGCTCGGCGGCCCAGGCGGCGGCGCCCTCCAGGGTCCCCCGCCAGACCTCCTCGTGGAGCTTCGTGAGCTCGCGGGCGACGACCACCCGCCGGGTGCCGCCGCAGGCGGCGGCCAGGTCGGACAGCGTCCGGGCCAGGCGGTGGGGCGCCTCGTACAGGACCGTGGTGCGGGGCTCGGCGGCGACGGCCGCCAGCCGCTCGGTCCGGCCGCTGCCCTTGCGGGGCAGGAAGCCCTCGAACGCGAACCGCCCGGCCGGCAGCCCGCTCACCACCAGCGCGGCCAGCGAGGCCGAGGGACCGGGGACGACCTCGACCGGATAGCCGGCGGCAACGGCCGCGGCGACCAGGCGCTCGCCCGGATCGGAGATGCCGGGCATGCCGGCGTCGGCCACCAGCGCCACCCGCTGGCCCCGGGACAGCCGGCCCAGCACGCGGGGGATCTCGCGGCTCTCGGTGTGCTCGTTGACCACGACGAACGGCCGGCGCTCGATCCCGGCCAGCGACAGCAGCTTGCCGGTGCGGCGGGTGTCCTCGCAGCACACGGCGTCGGCGGCGGCCAGCGCCTCGGCGGCCCGGGGGCTGAGGTCGCGCAGGTTGCCGATCGGGGTGCCCACCAGTACCAGCGAGCCCGGCCCGCTCACGGCCTAGCCCTTGACCTCGAGCTGGTCGCCCTCCCGCAGGTTCCACCGGGCGAACGCGCCCGCCTCGGCCTCGATCACGGCCCGGGCCCGCCACATCGGGCGGGACACGCGGTGGCGCGCCAGGGTCACGGTCCGGAGCACCCGCAGGTCGGCGTCGCAGAACGCCACGTCGATGGGGAACCGCATGCCCACGGTGTGCACGCTACGGGCGGGGGCCAGCAGCATCGCCCCCTCGATGCCGTCCCGGCCGAGCAGCCCGCGCGCTCGGGCCCGCCGCCCCTCGGTCGTCTCGAGGCTCGCCAACACCTCGCCGTCTCTCAGTAACCACGCCACGGTGCACAATGATGCCGACAACCGGCGGGACAACACACTCGGACGGTCAGATCGCCTGCTCGGCGTCGTAGGCCGAGACCACCCGCTTCGGCGCCTTGCGGCGCCAGGCGTCCTCCAGCAGCTCCCGCACCTCGCTCGGGTCGGCGGCCGGCAGGTTGACCTGGACCCAGTCCCGGACGGGCCGCTTGCCCCAGATGATCTCGGCGAACGCCTCGGGGTCACCCTCGACGAGGGCGTGGCACTCGTCGGGGTCGACGTTGATCCGCAGCGTGTCCCCGCCCGGCGGGATGGTGGCGAAGATCTTCCCCCGCACCCGCCACGACGACAGGTCGAAGTGCGGTTGCTCGGTCGTCTCGGGCAATCCCATCGCGAACCGCCGCGCCCGGTCGAGTTCCCTGCTCATCGCCCGCCAGTATCCCTCATTGGCGCACCCCATCGGGATGCGCGCACTGAGCGATCGGCCCTTCGGGCCGAGTACCCCACTGTGCCCATGGTTCGCTCGCTTCGCTCGCTCAGACGAGGCCGACCATGCGGCCCACCGCCTCGCGTACCTCGGTCGAGGCGAGGGCGTCGATGCGGGTGATGGCCGGGCCGTCGATGGTGAGCAGGACCAGCGCCAGTACCCGGCCGCCGCGGGCGACGACGATCCCCGTGCCGGCGTCGGTGGGCACCGACACCAGCGTCGGGGACGCGGGCGGGCCGAGGTAGCGCAGGACCCCAGGGGCCACCGCGGCCGCACCGACGACCGGCGCGATCCCCACGTCGGACCAGCCGGACACGTCCGGATCCAGCACCGCCAGCAGGCCGTCGAGGTCGCCGGTCGCGGCCGCCCGGACGAATCGCTCGGTCAGCTCCCGCTGCTCGGCCGGCTCGACGGTGAACCGTCCGGCCGCCGACTCGGCCCGCACGGTGCGCCGGGCCCGGCTGGCCAGCTGGCGGCAGGCCTGCGGGGTTCGCCCGACGATCGTCGCGATCTCGTCGAACGGGTACCCGAACACGTCGTGCAGCACGAACGCCGTGCGCTCGGCCGGCGTGAGCCGCTCGAGCACCACCCGGAAGGCCAGGCCGACGTGGTCGTCCAGCGTCACCCGGTCGGCGGGGTCCACGGCGTCGTGGCCGCGGCGCGCGTCGAGGTCGTCGGCCGGGTCGGCCGGGCGCCGCCGGCGGGCGCGCAGCCGGTCCAGGCACAGCCGGCTCGCCACCACCACCAGCCACCCGCCGGCGTCGTCGATCCGGCCGGGGTCGGCCCGGGACAACCGCAGGTACGCCTCCTGGGTGACGTCCTCGGCTTCGCCGAGGTCGCCGAGCATCCGGAACGCCACGTCCAGGACGTGCTGGCGGTGCTCTCGCCAGGCGGCGGCGACGGCGTCCGGGCTCACGCCTGCTTCCCCACTGCCTCGCGCCAGATCAGCTTCACCATGCTCGGGTGCGGCGGGCCGCTGACCACGCTCACCACCTCCCGCTCGTGCCCGCGGTCCACCGCCAGCCGCAGCAGCGCGTCCGCCAGGTCGGCGCGGGAGGTGAACCGCCCGGGGAGGAAGCCGGGCGCCACGTCGTAGTCGCCGACGCCGTCGCGGTGGAACAGCCCGGAGGGACGCACGACGGTCCAGTCGAGCTCGGTCTCCCGCACGAGCGCCTCCATGCGCCGCATGTCCTCGTACACGGTCCGGCCGACCACGCCGACCACGAACGGCTGCACCATCCGGTTGAACACGAACCCGCCGGGCTGGCGGTGCGGCTCCACCGCACTGGAGGTCACGCACACCAGCCGGGTCAGGTCGTGGGACCGCATGGCGTCCACGATGTTGGCGACGCCCTCGGAGTAGGTCCGGACCGGCGTGCGCCCGAACGGCACGCCGAGCGTCGAGACAACGGCGTCGCCGCCCTTCACGGCCCGCTCGACCGCCGCGGGGTCGAGCACGTCGCCGCCGACGACGTCGAGCCGGCCGGGGAGGTCGGGGAGGCCGGGGAAGGAGTCCGGTCGCCGTGTGAAGGCGACGACGTCGTGCCCCGCGCCGAGGGCCTGGCGCGTGAGCCGCCGGCCGGTGGGTCCGTTGGCACCGAAGATCGTGAGTCGCATGACCCGAAGGACGCCGCGACGGTGCGGAGTGTGACATTGGCGTTCACGCGGAACACCGGTGCGGGTGGCCGATCACTTCCCCATGGGCCACCACCCGGCCCAGGGGTTCCCAGGGCTCCACGCCGCGCTGTGCACCCGGCCGTCGAGCCCGACCATGAAAACGTCGAGGAAGTCCTGGCGGCGAGCGGTGCCAGTGACGAACGAACCGTGGGCTGCCCGCCCGCCCATGAGATTCCACCAGCCGTGCCACCCGTCGGCGAATGCGGGCTCCCAGGCCGCCGCGTAGATGATGTTGTCGGTGCCGACCACGAAGATGTCGAGCTTGTCCGCACTGCGCGACACCGCAGTGACCGGTCCGCCGGGGGCGGCCATGCCGCCCAGGATGTGCCACCAGCCGTGCCAGCCGTCGCTGAAGGCCGGCTCCCAGGCCGCCGACAGCACGCGCCCACCGACGTCGGTGGCGAAGATGTCGAGCTTGTCCGCACTGCGTGACACCGCACCCACATAGGCGCCCTGCGGAAACGTCTCGCCGCCGATCCGCCGCCAGCCGTGCCAGCCGTCGCCGAAGGCCGGCTCCCAGGCGGCCGTGTAGCACCCGCCGTCGGTGCCGACCACGAAGGCGTCGAGGTGGTCGGGGCTGCGGACCGCGGTCGACACCGGAGCACCGGGCCGGGCCCGCCCGCCGTTGAGGTGCCACCAGCCGTGCCAGCCGTCGCTGAAGCCCGGCTCCCAGGCCGCGGTCAGCACCCGGCCGGCCGTGTCGGTGGCGAAGATGTCGAGCTTGTCGTGGCTGCGGGAGACTGCGGTGACCATGGCCCCCTGGGGGAACGTGGCGGAGCCGATCCGCCACCAGCCCTGCCACCCGCTCGCCGGCGTCCACGCGCAGGTCCACACGCCGCCGTCTGTGCCGACGACGAAGACGTCGAGGAAGTCCTGCCGCCGGGATACGACGGTCACCGGGGCGCCCGGCGCCGCCCGGCCGCCAAGCAGACCCCACCAGCCCTCCCACCAGGAGACCATGGCCGGCTCCCAGGCTGCAGTCAGGGTGGCGCCGCTGCCGTCGGCCACGAACACGTCGAGGTGGTCCTGGCTGCGGCTCACCACGTGACAAGCCGACGGCTGCGTCGTACGGAGCGACGTCAAGCCCCAGCCCAGATGCCGGGTGGTGGCCCCGCACATCTGCCACTCGTTGGCCCGCATGAGGCAACCGACTCCCGCGGCGCCTGCACAATTCTCACAGTTCGAGTTGGGCTCGCCGAACCTGCCCCAGGCCCCGCCACAGCTGCAGCCGCTCGACGCGTACTCATCCGGGCAGCCGAAGATGTGGCCCGTCTCATGGGCCAGCACCCGGTCGATGTTGACTGGACCCCAGCCGTCGTTGGCGAAGTCCATGACCACCCGCGGTCCCCCGATGCTCGCGTAGGCGAAGTGGTCGAGCGGATAGCCCTTCACGAAGAAGACGCAGTAGGCCCACCGGGTGTGGCGGTCGTTGCGGAGCCAGTTGACGTAGTCCCAGACGCCGTTCCAGTTCTGTTGGAAGCCGAGCCGCCCGACCGCCGGGTCGCGCCATCTGCCCTCGTAGTCGAACGCAGCAGCGTCGGGCTGGGTGGTGATGCTGACGATGCGGACGTCGTAGTTGAACGTCACCCCGGCCCAGGGGTCGAAGCCGCCGAGCCACCCCAGGCCGGCCTGGACCTCGGCCACCACGGTTGTCTGCTCGGCGGCGCTGAACTGAGTCGGTGCCGTCGGACCGTTGACGATGACAACGCCGACGGCCACCGAGCCCTGGAGGAAGTCGCTTGTGCCCGGGGCGCCCGCGACCTCGGCGCCCAGCTCCTCCGCCTGCGCCGCCCCGGGCACGAGGGTGACATAGGGCGCGTCGGTCGGGGGTGGGGGGGCCACAGGTGCGCCGGCGCAGCCGGGCATGTCCCACACTTCGCCGTCGCGGGGCCGGTTGGCCTTGAGGGCGATGTAGTCGTCGGTGGCTCGGAGTTGGAGGGCTTCGACGCCGAGCCGCTCGATCGGGTTGAGGCCCTCCAGCAGCTCGGCCGAGACGTCGGGCACCTGAGTGCCCGGGCTGTCTCCGCTCCCCCGCAGGATCTCGACACGGTCGCCGAACCGATGGAGGACACGTGCCTCTCTTGCTTCCGGCGGGGCGGCGGGAGCCCCTGGCTCCGCCAGGTCGAGGCTCGTGTCCTCGCTGTGGATCACGAGGATTTCCTCGAAGGGTAGGTCGCCGGCCATGGTGCTCCTCTGGGTCGAGCCCCTGCCTCTGTCGACTATGGAGCCGGTGGCTCCCGATCTGATACAGGCGGCGGCGCCGCGGGCCGGCGGGATCCCCGCCTAGACGGACGGGCCGGGCGGCTCGAAATCGGGATCATCCCATGCCCGGCCCTCCCCGATGCGGTCCGGCTTGGCTAGCGGCTGCTGCTTCCAGGCGGCGACGAACAGCCGCGCCGCCTCGTCGAGCTCGTCGATCGCGGTCTCGTCGCCGACGGACCGGGTGCCCCCGTCGGGAGTCCGGGCGAGGGCCAACCGAGCGTCCCGACCGATCTCGGCCAGGTCCGCCTCGCCGCCGCGCAGCACGACGACACGGGGCGGCGCCTCGGCCACCACGGTCCGCCGCAGGGCATCGTCGCCGGGCGCGTACCCGATGACCAGGACCTCGTCCAACGCCATGGCTCACTTCTAGCACCGCGGGCACGCCGACCTATCAGCGCTCGCCGTCGCCGCTCGCATCACCCCGGCCAGCAACGTCCCCGGATGTATCAGGTCGGGCTCGGTTGCCTCATTGCAGGCGGGCGACCAGGAGGTGCCCGAGATGACCGACGTCAAGAGTGCGCCTCGGCAGTGGATCTACCGGAACCTCACGCCGTGGCGGATCCACGCGTGCTTCACCGGCGACGGGGCGCTCCTGCCGCGCGGGCCTGCCGGCGAGGCCCGGGCAGCGCAGGACAGCGTGGTCAAGGTGCTCTCCATCCCCGCGCTGGGCGAGGTCACGCTGCCGGACCAGGACGCCCGCCTGCTGTACACGCTCCCGATGCGCCGCCTGGGACAGGTCGAGGTGAGACCGGCGCCGACCGAGCTCTGGGGCAGCCTGCCTCAGGCCGTGATGATCTTCGGATGGCTCGTCGTCGGCCTCGTCTTCGGGGCGTGGGCGCTGTTCTTCGGAGGAGGCAGCGCGCTTCCGTGGGCGTGGGTCGTGGCGGCCGTCGTCGCTGTTCCCGTCGTCGCGTTGCTCGTCGCCACGGTCCGTGAGGTCGTGCTCCACCGTCGCTTCACTCGCTACCGCCGGGCGCAGGACCCGGGCACGAACGGATGCGGCGGCGACGGCCGGCAATCTCTGGAGGGCGTCGAGCGGGGCAGCAGGATCCGGACGTTCGTCGACGGGGTGCCGCGCCACGCGGCGGAGGTGACCGTCCTGATCGGCGCGGTGGTCGTCAGCGTGATCGGGCTCGGGGTGGCGATCCACCTCACGTCTCAGCTGAAGGACCTCCTGCCCATCGACTACGGCGCGCTCGTTCGGCTCGACAACCCGTTCGTGGACGTGACCGACCTGGCCCTGCGCAGTCCGGCGTTCTGGCAGCTCCTCGTCGGCCACGTGGCCCAGTGGGTGCTCGTGTCCATCGCGGCGCTCGCTCCGGCGGCCATGTACTTCCAGTTCGATCGCCAGCGCTTGGAATCCGTGCAGAGGCGCTGGGTCCACGAGGTGTTTCGGCTGGATCCGACGGTGCGGACGGTGCGGGACATCGAGGCGAAGTACGGATCGCAGATCGAGTCCTCGTTCGGCCACATCGGACCCGACTCCAGCTTGCGATTGGGCGGCGGGCGGCGCTCGCCCGTCATCGTGGCGACGATCCTGCTCGTGGTCGGCTGGTTCCTCATCATCTCGACCACCCACGTCCCCGCGCTCGTCGAGGTGGAGACCACGGCCACTGGTGTCGACGGCTCCGAGCTCGTCTGGCCATCGTCGGAGTTCCCCGTGTCGGCCTTTTTCCGGCCCGAGCTGTCGCTGGTCGGCTACGCGTTCCTGGGCGCGTACGTGTTCACGTTGTTCCATGTCCTTCGCGGCTACCAACGCCGCGACCTCCATCCCAAGACCTACAACACCGTGGTCGTCCGCATCCTGGCGGCCTACGCGCTGGGGCTGGTCGTGAGCGTGGTGTACGACGGTCCCGCCGCCGAGGTGTTGATGTTCTTCGTCGGCTTCATGCCCCAGAGCGCTCTGGTGTGGCTCCGGGAGCAGCTGGCGCGGGACGAGGGGGTCTGGAGCATCCTGCCCCTTCACGAACCGGCGCCGCTGACGGACCTCGAGGGGATCGATCTCTACGACCGCACCCGGTTGGCCGAGGAGGGCGTCAACAACGTCGAGGCGCTCGCCCACGCAGACATCGTCGAGCTCATGAGCAGCACCCGGATCAGCGCTGCACAGCTCGTCGACTGGACCGATCAGGCGATTCTCTACCTCCGGGTGGGCGGCGACGCCTGTGCCAAGGAACGCCATGAGACCGGCGTGGTCCGACGCATCGCCGGCTCGGACCAGCCGAGCGACTCGGAGTCGGTGCCTGCCGTCCGTCGCAACCTGGGTCACCTGCGGTCATTCGGGATCCGCACGGCGACCGACCTGCTGCAGGCGTACAACCAGGCGATCCGGCGGGGCCGGGACGACGACGGCACGGCGAGGGAGGTCGCCGCGCTGCGGGACGCGCTGGAGCTGCGCAACCCTCGACACCCCAAAGTGCGCTCCATCCAGACCATCATCGACACGCTCCCCGACGAGGAGTGGTTCGTGCAGGTCCGCAACTGGCGCTGTACCGAGTTCGGCGCGGTCGATGCCTGGTACCGGTATCTGGACGGACACGACTGGACGACGCGACGATCCCCGCCCCCGCAGCGTGTGACCTACGCCCTGCGCCCGTTCCACAGCGTGCCCATGGCGAACGCGTCGAAGGACAACCTCGGTACCGGTAACGGGCAGCGAGAAGCCGAGCCGACGCAGGGCTCTGCCACAGTCTGACGGTCACGGCTTCAGGAGGTCGCCCGCGGCCGGCGAACAACACGACGAGCGGGCCGTTGTGCACCGCCACATGCCAGCCAACCGCACCACGCCGTGGAGCATGATGCGAACCGTGAGCAGACATGTGACGCTGACCCGAGCGCCGGATGGCAGCGAGTACGAGATCGTGGTCGAGCAGGCACCCCGACCTGGACTTTGGAAACACGGACCGTGGAGGCTCTGGAACAGCATCACGCGGAACCAGATTCGCGAAGCGTGGGCTGCGTCGACGCCCCGTACGAGGAGGTTAGCCAGCCAGTGCAATGGACAAGTGATACTGAGTTTGTCCTGGATGACACGGTCTTCCGCGCCTTATGGTGGTCCGAATTCGTGTCGACAAGCGACCACTTCTTGCTTGCCAAAGAGCGGAAGCAAGTCGACTATTACTGTGGGCTAGTTGCAGACCTGCGTCCCCGGAACGTCGTGGAACTTGGCATCTACCAAGGCGGGAGCACCGCGTTCTTCGCCGCCCTGTCGAAGCCGCGTAGGATGGTCGGGATTGAACTAGAGGAGAATCCCGCCCCGGCGTTGCAGCAGTATATCTCCGAGAAGGGACTCGATGGTGTGGTCAGCGCTCACTACGGCGTTGACCAGAGTGATGCCGCCGCCGTACGCCGCATTGTCGAGACGGCGTTCGAGGGCGAGGAGATTGACCTGGTTGTCGATGATGCGTCGCATCGGCTGATTCCCAGCCGAATGTCCTTCAACACGTTGTTCCCGTACGTTCGACCGGGAGGAATCTATGTCATCGAGGATTGGGCGCTTCTCCACATAGGATGGTGCGAGCCGGGCGAACAGACGCTTTCCTTGCTTGGTTTCGAGCTTCTCATGGCTGTTGGTGGTCGAGGTGGCGTGATCGAGAGCGTCGAAGTCAACCAGTATGTAATCGCCGTCAAGCGCGGCAGCGCGGAAATCGATCCCGAGACCTTCGATATTGGGCGTTGCTACAACGACGAGTCCCGCAAGCTCGTTCCAGGTCTGTGACCTGACGGGACTCGATGCGATCCGGCAAAGCGCAGCAGGTCGTCGATGCCGAGCCCGTGAGCGGAGCTTTCGTTGTGGCGGTGCCGGAGGTCCGGGCGTCCACGGAGCTCGTGAGCCTCGCGTTACGCCGCTGGGACAACGCCCCGGGCCGCCGGTTGCTTCCGACTCCGCTTGTCACACGTTGAAGCGGAACTTCGACCGCCGGCTGCCGACGTGGGCGGCGAAGCCGGAGGACGCCGCTGGCCTGCGGATCGCAGGCGGCCATGTCTCAGCGTGTCCCGCCCGGATCGCGGCTGCTGAGGACTGGCTGAGGACCGGGCCGTGCGCAACTCTCGGGTCAGACGGCGTGTCAACCTGTCGTTGTGGCAAGCGACAGCAGGGTCCTCCGACTCACCTATGACCGGGAGGCCGACGCGGCGTACGTCTACTTGCTGGCCCCGACCGCGGTGCAGCCCAGCGTGGCGAGGACCATGAGCGTCGACGAGAACATCAACCTGGACTTCGACGATGAAGGACGGCTTGTCGGCATCGAGGTACTGGGCGCTCGGAACCTTCGCCCGGAGCTCCTTGCCGAGGCAGCTGGCACGCCCTAGCTGACTGACCATCCCGGGGTCGTTGGGGCACCCTCTGGACTGGGGGATGCGTGCGACCTGAAGTCCCGAGCTTGGCCCGGCTGAGGACGGCGCCGAAGGCGCCGCCCGCAGGCCGGGCCTCTTCGCGCCCGGCGCCAGCCGGGCGGGTCGGTTGTTGAGGCTGTGGGCGAAGTGGGCGAGGTCCTCGGCGGGGTGGACGCTGTGACTCGATCTGCAGGTCCATCAAGTGCCGTGCAAAGGCTAGGCCCTTGACCACGCCAGTCAACGCGCCGGTGTTAATGTTGGGCGTAAGGACGGAGAAGTCGC
>Ga0075419_10000162_pt1 | contig 38042 bp, 39 predicted proteins | sample SoiMetdeltSBSDD3_FD_76900 | JGI IMG/M metagenome (GOLD analysis project Ga0075419, IMG submission 76900) | Bulk soil microbial communities from a Populus tree surrounding site in Tennessee, USA - Soil MetaG P. deltoides SBSDD3 | ecosystem: Environmental > Terrestrial > Soil > Tree plantation... | reverse complement strand
GCGGCCCGAGCTCGTCGACTGGGCCGCGCAGGCCCGCCGCCTCTGGGACGAGTGGAGCGCCGCCGCCGGTGAGCGACTCGTCGGTGACGAGGGCACGGTCATCAGCGGTGATGTCGCTGCCTATGCGGCCGCGATGTCCGCCGCCGGTGCACCACATCACTACCTGGACGACGAGCCGAGCCTGCCGAGCCACCGACCCGACGGACCGCTTCTCTTCGATCCCGGCGGTGGTGCCATCCAGGCTGCGGCCACCGGACGCTTTCTCCTCAGCCGAGTCGGCGATGCCATCACGGTGGACCCGGTTGCAGCGATCACCGCCGCGGGCGACGGCGCGCGCATAGTCACCGCATCCGGTCACGGAGACGTGTTCGACTCAGTCGTCATCACGGCAGGCGCCGGCACTGCGGCCCTGGCGGCGGGCGTCGGCATCGACGTCCCGACGACGCGCGTCCACCACGCCCGGTTCACGTTCCGCCTGCGCGACAAGGACCGCACGCCGCCGTGCTGGATCGAACGGGCGGGCACGTGGCGCGAGGGGTTCACCAGCTACGGCCACGTGGTGAGTCCAGGGCACTGGGCCGTCGGTGGACACCCTCCGGACGATGAGGTCCGCTGGGATCGCGGCGCTGCCTGGGCTGTGCAGCGCTCTCGCGAGATCGTCATGCAGTACGCGGCCGACTACCTCACCGGCGTCGAGCCGACGCCCGTCGGCACGGTCTACTGCGACTACACACCCGGGCTCGGTGACGGCCTCTCAGCTACCCTCGCCGGGCGCGTCCTCGCGCTGTGGGGCGACAACCTCTTCAAGCTGGCTCCGGTCATCGGCCGTGTCGCCGCGCGTGCAGCGGTCGAGCCGGCCATCCCAGACGAGTTGATCGCTGTCGGACACCGGAGTGCGTAGCCGACGGGGCGGGCTAGCGTGGCGGGCATGACGATCCACGGGGAGCACCCGTTCCTACCGCCGGAGTCCGAGCGGAGTCCGGTACGACGGTTCCGCAGTCGGCTGCCGGCACCGGTGACCCTGTGGACCAGCCGGAACGACGGTGAACGGGCCGGGCTGACGGTGTCCAGCGTGCTGGTCGCGGACGGCGAGCCCGGCTACGTGATCGGCATCATCGACCCCGACTCAGACCTGTGGGAAACGCTCGAATACTCCGGCCGGGCGGTGGTCGGGCTGCTCGACGAACGGCACCGCGGACTCGCCGACGCCTTCGGGTACGTCGCGCCCGCGCCGGGTGGCCCGTTCACCCTCGGCGAGTGGACGGAGACCGAGTGGGGCCCGGCCCTGTCCGGTATCACGTGGGCGGGCTGCGTACTGGCGGACCCGGACCCGCCGTCCGCTGGCTGGGGGCTGCAGGTCCGGCTGGAGATCCAGCATGTCGAGCTGGCCGCGGACGACGCCCGGCCGGTGGTCCATCGCAAGGGCCGGTACACCGCGCTCTAGAGTCGGCCGCATGCGCGCCACCACGATCCACGCCCCCTTCGACGTCCGGCTCAGCGACGTACCCGACCCCCGCCTGATCGACCCGACCGACGCGATCGTGCGTACGACGGCGTCCTGCGTCTGCGGCTCGGATCTGTGGAGCTACCGCGGCGAGAACCGGATCACCCCGGGCCGGCGGATCGGGCACGAGCTGGTCGGCATCGTCGAGGAGATCGGCCCGGACGTCCGGACCGTGCAGCCGGGCGACTTCGTCGTCGTACCGTTCATGGTCAGCGACGGCACCTGCGCGCACTGCCGGGCCGGGATCCAGTCGGCCTGTGTGAACGCGGGCTTCATCTCCGGCGACGGCATCGACGGCGGCCAGGGCGAGTACGTCCGGGTGCCGCTCGCGGACGGCAGCCTGGTGGCCACGCCCGAGGTGCCGGACGAGTCGCTGGTCCCTTCGCTGCTCACGCTGTCGGATGTGATGGGCACCGGCTGGCACGCGGCGAAGGCGGCGCGAGTGCCGGTAGGCGGCACCGTGGTAGTGGTCGGCGACGGCGCGGTCGGGCTGTGCGGCGTACTGGCCGCGTCCCGGATGGGCGCCGAGCGGGTGGTGGCGATGTCGCGGCACGCGCCGCGGCAGGCGATCGCTCGCCAGTTCGGTGCGACACACATCGTCGCGGAGCGCGGCGACGACGCCCACAAGGCGATCGAGGACCTGACCGACGGCGTCGGGGCGGACGCGGTGCTGGAGTGCGTCGGCACCGGCCAGGCGATGAACACCGCACTGGCCGTCGCCCGGCCCGGCGCGACGGTCGGGTTCGTCGGCGTACCGCATGGTGTCGAGCTGCCGATCGGGAAGATGTTCGGCCGCAACGTCGGCATCGCCGGCGGGCTGGCGCCGGCCCGCGCGTACCTGCCCGACCTGATGAAGGACGTGCTGGACGGCACGATCAACCCGGGCCTGGTCTTCGACCTGGAACTCCCGCTGTCCGAGGTCGCGGAGGCGTACCGGGCGATGCACGAGCGGCGCGCCATCAAGACCCTGCTCCGGCCCTAGGCGCCGCCCCACAGCGCCTGACTACGCGTCGTACTCCGCGACGTCTCGGCCATCTGGGATCCACCAGCCCGGTCGTACGTCGCTGACCTAATTCGCTGACCTAAAGTCACTGACCAACGTCGCCGACCTCTTCCCGTGCTGACGGGGGGTGTGGGTATGATCGCGCTCTCACGAAATCGCCTCGGGTTGGGGTCACGGCTGGGCAACGCGCCCGTGCTGATCGTTGACACCCAACGTGTCGGACGAACAGAGTGGGCCCAGATGGGGGCCATCGTTGTCAGCCAGTCGGCGACTTGATCGGAAGGTGCATCATGCGCGGTGAGTTGGGCCGTTACAGGAGAACGGCGATCGCGGTGGCCGGAGTGGCCGGTCTGCTCGCGGTCGGCGCTTGCGGGGACAGCGACGACAGTGGTGACGGCGGGGGCGGGACGACCGAGAAGAACGTCCAGGTCTTCACCTGGTGGGCGGACGGCGGTGAGAAGGCCGGTCTGGACGGCATGGTCGCGCAGTTCCAGAAGGACTGCTCGCAGTACACATTCGACAACGCCGCGGTCGCCGGTGGCGCCGGTGCGAACGCCAAGCAGGTACTGGCGAACAACCTGCAGGCGGGCGACCCGCCGAGCACGTTCCAGGCCCACGCGGGCAAGGAGCTGAAGGACTACATCGACGCCGGCCAGGTCGACGACGTCAGCGGTCTGTACGACGAGTTCGGCCTCAAGCAGGCGTTCCCGCAGAACCTGGTCGACCAGCTGACAGTCGACGGCAAGATCTACTCGATCCCGGCGAACGTCCACCGCGCCAACGTGGTGTGGGCGAACCCGGCCGTCCTCAAGAAGGCGAACCTGCCGGACACGGCTCCGGCGAACGTGGACGCCTGGATCGCCGACATGGAGAAGCTCAAGGCTGCCGGTGTGAAGGCCCCGCTGGCCACCTCGAAGGGCTTCGCGCAGGAGCAGTTGATGGAGGCCGTGCTGCTGGCCGAGCTGGGCGTCGACAAGTTCAACGGCCTGTTCGACGGCTCAACAGACGTGGCCGGCGCCGACGTCACCGCCGCGCTGGAGAAGTACAAGAAGCTGCTGAGCTTCACCAACGTCGACCGCGAGTCGATCGACTGGCCGGACGCGCTGGGCTACGTGAACAAGGGCCAGTCGGCGTACACGCTGATGGGCGACTGGGTCGCCGCGCAGCAGCTCGCCGACAAGGTGCCGGAGACGTCGTACGTGTACTGGCCGGCGCCGGGCACCAAGGGCGTCTTCCAGTGGCTGGCGGACTCGTTCACGCAGCCGACCAACGGGAAGAACCCCGAGGGCAACAAGTGCTGGTTGAAGACGGTCGGCAGCGCCGAGGGTCAGAAGGCGTTCAACACCAAGAAGGGCTCGATCCCGGCCCGCTCGGACGCGAACCCGGCCGACTACCCGAAGTACCAGCAGGCCGCGATGGCCGACTGGAAGGCGGACAAGCTAGCAGGCTCGTGTGCGCACGGCTCGGCTTGCACGCTCGGTCAGAACGAGTCGATCCAGTCCGCGATCAGCCAGTTCAGCGCGAAACAGGACGTAGCGACGTTCCAGCAGGCACTCGCCAGCGCGCTGAAGTCCTGATTCCGGGCTAGCGTTCTCCTATGCATGGGAGGATCCGCACCTGGGGCCCCGGTCTGCTCGTACTGACGCCGACGATCGCACTCATCGGCTACTTCGTGTACGTGCTGATCGGGGCCACGGTGAACACCTCGCTCACCGACCAACACAACGCTCGCCGTGGTGACCACGCGTACGTCGGGCTCGAGAACTACGTGAACCTGTTCGGCGAGGTCCGCTTCATCAATTCGATGAAGAACCTCGGCGTACTGACACTGATGTTCATCGTCGGAACGCTGTTCTTCGGCGTCCTGTGGGCGTTGCTGCTGGAGAAAGGTGTCCGGGGCGAGGGGATCTTCCGTTCGGTGTTCCTGTTCCCGATGGCGATCTCGATGATCGCCTCGGGTGTGGTCTGGGGCTGGCTGATGAACCCGTCGCAGGGTGACGACGCCCGCGGCATCAACCGGCTCTTCGGCATCATGCAACTGGAATTCCTGCAGAACTCGTGGTGGACCAGCGGGAACCGCTGGGCGACCATGTCCGCGATCGCGCTGCCGGCGATCTGGCAGCTGTCGGGCTACATCATGGCGCTGTTCCTCGCCGGGTTCCGGGGGATCCCCCCGGAGCTCCGCGAGGCGGCCCGGGTGGACGGGGCGTCGGAGTTCAAGCTGTACCGGCACGTGCTGTTCCCGCAGCTGTCACCGATCGCGCTGTCCGCGCTGATCATCCTCGGCCACATGTCGCTGAAGCTGTTCGACCTGATCTACGCGATCGCCGGTCCGAGCCAGTTCCGCACCGAGGTGCCGTCGATATACATGTGGAACGTCTTGTTGCGCAGCGACCTGGCCAAGGCATCCGCGATCGCGATCGTGCTGCTGGTCGCGGTCGCCATCCTGGTCGTCCCGTACGTCGCCTACACCGTCCGGCAGGAGAGTGAGGACTCGTGACCACGGCGACTGCCGACGCCCCGGCCTCCGAGATCATCCGCACGAAGCCGCGCCGGTCGGCGATCAGCGAGGGCACCACCCGGACCAGCCGCACGATCAAGTTCCTGCTGCTGCTCCTGATCACGCTGTTCGTGCTGATGCCGGTGTACGTCGTGATCGTCACCAGCTTCAAGACGTCGGCGGACACCACCGCGGCGGCGCAATGGAACCTGCCCACCACCTGGACGATCGAGCCGTGGCAGAAGGCCTGGGACACCCTGCAGCCGTACATGGTCCGGTCGCTGACGCTGGCGATCCCGGGCGCGATCATCTCGTCGTTGATCGGGTCGGCGAACGGGTTCGTGCTGGCCCGCTGGCGGTTCCCGTTCGCGAACCTGGTGTTCGCGTTCATCCTGTTCGGGATGTTCATCCCCTACCAGGCCGTGATGCTGCCGCTGCGCAACACCTTCCGCGCCCTCGACGTCCCGCAGGGCGTGCCGACGCTGCTGCTGGCGCACTGCATCTACGGCATCCCGATCTGCACGCTGATCTTCCGCAACTACTACGCGACGATCGTGCCGAACGAGATCATCGAGTCCGCCCGGGTGGATGGCGCCGGCCTCGTCGCGACGTACATCCGGATCATCCTGCCGATCTCGATGGCCGGCTTCGTGGTGACGCTGATCTGGCAGTTCACCTCGATCTGGAACGACTTCCTGTTCGCGCTGTTCCTCACCCAGCAACGCAACGGCCCGGTCACCCTTGGTCTGGCGGCGCTGGCCGGCGGGCAGAAGGTGGACTACGCCGCGAGCATGGCCGGTGCGCTGATCGCCAGCCTGCCCACGCTGATCGTCTACATCATCCTGGGCCGCTGGTTCATCGGCGGCCTGATGGCCGGCGCCCTCAAAGGCTAGAACCGTTCATCGGGCCCTTGTGACCCGGCGTGTCGTCATTCATCGGGCCCTGGTGACCACCGAGTGACGATGATGGCCTCATGACAGAGGCACTGGTCATCGCAGGAGTCCTGCTCGGGCTGTGGGCGCTGAGCTGCCTGGCGATGGTGCTGTTCGCGCACCGGCTGCCGCCCGGGCTGCTGCGGGACCTCGCCGAGTTCCTGCCCGCCTGCGTGACCACCGCGCGCACCCTGCGGAAGGACCCGGCGGTGCCGCGCCGGGCGAAGGTAGCGCTGCTGGTCGCGGTGCTCTGGGTGCTGTCGCCGATCGACCTGCTGCCCGAGTTCCTGCCGGTGATCGGCCCGCTGGACGACGTGGTCGCCGTCGTACTCCTGCTCCGGTACGCCGCGCGCAGCGTCCCCCGCGATACCTTGCTCGGCGCCTGGCCCGCCAACCCGCGGTTACTCGAGCGCCTCCTCGGAGCGGCGAACCGAGGCAGTGAGCGACGGCCGCCGGCGTATTCCGGGCAGCGAATAACCAATCCGGCGGATCACGTATCAGGTCGGCCACCCGCTTGCGCAGATACGGAGAATGGCGGCATGCGTGTGCGGGCTCCCGAACTCACAGGTCGCGGCTGGCTGAACACCGGCGGCGAAGAGCTCGGCCTGGCGGACTTCCGCGGCCGGTTCCTGCTGCTGGACTTCTGGACGTTCTGCTGCATCAACTGCCTGCACGTGCTCGACGAGCTCCGGCCGCTGGAGGACAAGTACGGCGACGCGCTGGTCGTGGTCGGGGTGCACTCGCCGAAGTTCGCGCACGAGGCGGACCCGGACGCGCTCAGGGCTGCCGTCGAGCGGTACGAGGTCGGGCACCCGGTGCTGGACGACCCGGAGCTGGTCACCTGGCAGGCGTACACGGCGCGGGCCTGGCCGACGCTGGTGCTGGTCGACCCGGACGGGTACATCGCGGCGCAGTTCTCCGGTGAGGGCCACGCGCACGCCCTCGACGCGCTACTGGCCGAGCTGGTCCCGCAGCACGAGCGGGCCGGCACCCTGACCCGTGGCCGCTCGCCCTACGTCGCGCGGGTCCCGGAACCCACCGACCTGCGCTTCCCGGCGAAGGCGATCCGCCTTCCGGACAAGGGTTTCCTGGTCGCCGACGCCGGCCACCACAGCCTGGTCGAGCTGGCCCCCGACGCCAGCACCGTGGTACGACGGATCGGCACCGGGGAGCGCGGCTTCACCGACGACCCGGCGACGTTCTCCGAGCCCAACGGCCTCGCCCTGCTCCCGCCCGGGATCGCCCAGCAGGTCGGGTACGACGTGGTGGTCGCGGACACCGTGAACCACGCCCTGCGCGGGGTGGAGCTTGCCTCAGGCAACGTTCGCACGCTGGCCGGTACCGGTACCCAGTGGATGGACGGCGACGGCGTCCGCAACCTGAGCTCCCCGTGGGACGTCGCCTGGTGGCGGGACCGGGTCTGGGTCGCGATGGCGGGGCTGCACCAGCTCTGGACCTTCGACCCGGTCACCGGAAGGGTCGAGGTCGCGGCCGGCACCACGAACGAGGGACTGCGCGACGGTGCGCCCGAGGACGCCTGGTTCGCCCAGACGTCCGGACTTGCCGCGACCGAGGACCGGCTCTGGCTGGCCGACTCGGAGGTGTCCGCACTGCGCTGGTTGGACGACCAGGGCGTGCACACCGCGGTCGGCACCGGTCTGTTCGACTTCGGGCTGCGGGACGGCAAGGCCGACGAGGCGCTGTTGCAGCATCCGCTCGGCGTCACCGTACTGCCGGACGGCTCGGTCGCGGTCGCCGACACCTACAACGGGGCGGTACGACGCTTCGACCCGCGGACCGAGACCGTGCAGACGATGGCCACCGGTCTGGCCGAACCGAGCGGAGCCGTTGTCGACGGCAACAACCTGCTGGTGGTCGAGTCCGCCGCGCACCGGCTGAGCCGGGTTCCGCTCGGCGCGCAGGCGGTCGCGGATGAGTTCAGCCGGCAGACCCAGCGCCCGCCGACCGAGCTGACCGCCGGCCCGGTCACGGTTCGGGTGGTCTTCGAACCGCCGCCCGGCCAGAAGCTCGACGACCGTTACGGCCCGTCGACCCGGCTGCGGATCTCCGCGACCCCCGAGGCACTGATCCGGTCGGGCGCCGGTGACTCCACCGACCTGACCCGGCAGTTGGTGCTCGACCAGCGGGTCGGCGACGGCGTCCTGCACATCGCCGTACAGGCGGCTTCCTGCGACGATGGTGACGCCGAGTTCCCCGCCTGCCATCTGCACCGGCAGGACTGGGGCGTGCCGGTCCGGATCACCGCAACGGGTCCGGACCGGCTCGACCTGGTGCTCTCCGGTCAGTGATGCCGGTACGGGCGCAGCTACGCCGGCGTCGACGGCTACACCTGGAACCTGTTCTTCATGGAGGCGGAAGCCCCGGCGTGAACCGACCGTAAGGCGGGCCCAGACCTCCCGTACGGAGGTCGGGCCCGCTCGATCTGCACTCAGGTGATGCGGCGGCGCCTGATGACGCGCTTGTTCCGCTGCAGCTCGGCAACGCCGGGCGGCTCGGCGATCTGCTCGGTCACCTCGACGTCGGGCAGTTGTTCGCCGCGGTACTGCTGCTCGACCTCCGGGTCGATCAGCGCACCCCGGTTACGGCGCTTGGTGACCAACATGGCCAGCGCGATGCCGAGCGCGCCGGCGGCCATCAGGATGTAGCCGACCGCGGTCAGGTCGACGGCGTTCCATCGGTCGGCGACGCCCCAGGCCAAGATCGCGCCAAGGGTCAACAGAAAGATTCCGGCCGGAATGCTCATGATCGCCTCCTTCGGGAGACCAAGTACCCGACATTCCCCACGGTAACCGCGGTCGCCCGGGAACGCTCGCCCCGGCCGCGCGTCTGTCAGCCGTTGCTGACCTCGACGTCGCCACTCGCCGTGTCCAGCTTCAGCAGGTGGGTGCCGTCCGGACTGCTCGCGACCTGGACGTCCGTGTCGCCGCTGCGGGTGTCCGCCTCGACGTTGTAGCTGCCCTCCGGCACCCGCACGCTGATGTCGCCGCTCCTGCCGTCGGCGGTGACCTGGGCCGGCGCATCCAGGTCCAGCTCGATGTCGCCCGACGCGGTCCTGGCCTGCACGTGCTGCCCGCCGGCCAGCCGCCCGGCCTTGATCTCGCCGGACTTCGTCTCGAGGTCGACCGGCCCGGCCGCGCCGTCCACGGTCAGGTCGCCGGACGCGATGTCGATGGTGACCGCGCCGGCGGCGTCGGTCGCGGTGACGTTCCCGGAACCGGACTCGACGTCGATGTCACCGAGGCTTTCGAGTACGACGTCGCCGGAGCCGGTCTCGCCGGTGACCTTGGTCCCGCGGGGCACCGTGACGACGAAGTCCGCGGTGCACTGCCAGCCGCAGTCGCCGTCCAGGACGAGCTTGCCGTCGGTGACGTTGTACGACTCGCCGGTCTTCATCAGCCAGTACTCGCGGTGCTCGCGGACCGTCGTACGGTCGACGTCCCCTGTCTCGATCCGCACATCGCCGGACTTCATGTCCAGCTCGACCATGCCGATCTGCGCGTCGACGGTATGCGTCTCGTTCGAGTCCCGGTCGCCGAAGCCCCAGACGGCCAGCGCGAGCCCGGTCAGTACGAGTCCCGCTCCAACGCTTCTGCCGTCCGGCATGGCCCCTCACCCTCTCCGCCAGCGTTCCACCGCGAGGCTAGGCGGCGCTCCGCACCGGGTGGATCCGGGACACCACCGACCACGGCCCTGAGCAGCCCCGGAGAAACCACAACGTCCGCCGAAGGCGAGCTAGGGTCGCTCGCCTTCGGCGGACGCAGGGGGCAGGTCAGAAAGCGGACTCGGGCAGGTCCATCACGTCGAGGTCGGTGAGCTCAGCCTTGACCCGCTCGGCCGCGACGGACGGCATCGTCGAGCGGACGAACCACTGGGCCGCGGCAACCTTGCCGAGGTAGAAGTCCTTGTCCGCGGCCGGCACGTCGCCGCCCAGCTTCGCCAGCGCCACCTCGGCCTGCCGCAGCATCAGCCAGGAGCAGACCACGTCGCCGAGCACGTACAGCAGCCGGGAGGTGTTCAGCCCGGCCTTGTACACGTTGCGGACGTCACCGTTCTCGGCCTGCGGGTTGCTCGCCATGAGCGCCTGGCCCATCACGCCAAGGATCGCCTGCGCGTCCTCCATCCCCTTCGCCAGCAGCGCGCGCTCCTCCTTGAGCCGGCCGTTGCCGGCCTCGGAGGCGACGAACTCGGTGATCATGCCGGCGATGTGGCCGAGTGCCTGGCCCTGGTCCTTGATGATCTTGCGGAAGAACAGGTCCTGGCCCTGGATCGCGGTGGTGCCCTCGTAGAGCGTGTCGATCTTGGCGTCCCGGACGTACTGCTCGATCGGGTAGTCCTGCAGGAAGCCGGACCCGCCGAACGTCTGCAGCGACTCGGTGCCGAGCAGCGTCCACGACTTCTCCGAGCCGTAGCCCTTGACCAGCGGCAGCAGCAGGTCGTTGACCCGCTCCGCCTCGGCGTCGTGCTCACCGGCGTACCGGGCCTGCTCCGCGCGGTCCTGGTACGTCGCGGTGAACAGCACCAGCGCGCGCAGCGCCTCGGCGTACGCCTTCTGGGTCATCAGCGAGCGCCGTACGTCGGGGTGGTGGGTGATCGTCACCCGCGGTGCGTTCTTGTCCGTGGCCTGGGTCAGGTCCGGGCCCTGCACCCGCTCCTTGGCGTACTCGAGCGCGTTCAGGTAGCCGGTGGACAGGGTGGCGATCGCCTTGGTGCCGACCATCATCCGGGCGTACTCGATCACCTGGAACATCTGCGCGATGCCGTTGTGCACCTCGCCGAGCAGCCAGCCCTTCGCCGGTACGCCGTCACCGAAGGTGACCTCGCAGGTGGTGGACACCTTGATGCCCATCTTCTTCTCGACCCCGGTGACGAAGGCGCCGTTGCGCTCACCGGTCAGCTCACCGGTCTCCAGGTCGAAGTGGTGCTTCGGTACGACGAACAGGCTCAGGCCCTTGGTACCCGGGCCGCCGGCGCCCTCGACGCCCTGCGGACGGGCGAGCACCAGGTGCACGATGTTCTCGGTCATGTCGTGCTCGCCGGATGTGATGAACCGCTTGACCCCCTCGATGTGCCAGGAGCCGTCCTCCTGCGGAATCGCCTTCGCCCGGCCCGCGCCGACGTCGGAGCCGGCATCCGGCTCGGTCAGCACCATGGTGGCGCCCCAGCCGCGGTCGATCATGATCTGCGCGATCCGCTTGTCCCGCTCCGTCCCGTTGCGCCACAGCACGTGCGCGAAGTTCGGGCCTGCGGCGTACATGTGCACCGGCGGGTTCGCGCCCAGTACCAGCTCGGCGGCCGCCCAGCGCAGTGACGGCGGGGTCGGCTGGCCACCCAGCTCAGCCGGTAGCTCGAGCCGGAACCACTCGGCGTCCATGTACGCCTGGTAGCTCCTCTTGAACGCCTCGGGCATCGTCACGCTGTGCGTCTCGGGGTTGTACACCGGCGGAGTCCGGTCTGCTTCGGCGAATGACTCGGCCAGCTCGTGCTTGGCCAGCCGGTCGATCTCGTGCAGCACCTCACGGGCGGTGTCGACGTCCATCTCGGCGTACGGGCCCTGGCCCAGTACGTCGCCTCGCCCCAGGACCTCGAGCAGGTTGAACTCGATGTCGCGAAGGTTCGACTTGTAATGGCTCACGTGCATTCCCCTGACTCGGCTGTCGGACCCGCCGGGTGACCGGCGCGGAACTTTACTCACCAGTAACTTAAGTATATACCGGCGAGTAGCTCAGGCCAATGGGGATCTCCGGTCTGTCCGGATCAGGCGCGGCGAGCAGTACGGTCAGCAGGTGTAAAGGCTGTTCGGGTGCACCTTGGTGGTTGTCGTCGTTCGCGTACGACGTGGTCAGGCCCTCGCGCGGGTCCATCGAGTCATGGGCGGACTCCTCCGGTGGTGGATTCTTGTCGGGTTATACCCATATTCCGGTGAGAATCTTGCTCGCTGCTGACCAGTGCGTGAGGAGCCGGCGACGGTACGTCGAAGTGTGTTCCGAGCCCTTGACCCGTGCGCACCCGGTGGCGCAACCTGCTTGGGATTGGGGGCAATCGGCGAGCAACGCTCGCCTCTCAGGGGAGAAGCCGGTCGCACGTCGTACGCGGCCGTTCGGGTCAGTCGGTAGCGATGCACTGCTTGCCGCCGCGCCCCGTCGCGCCCATTTACGCGAAGGGGAGGACCACATGGGCAGCATCACCATCGACCAGCTCCGGGAACGTGTCCGGGGAACGGTCACCACGGCCGACGACCCGTCGTACGACGACGCACGGACCGTGATGAACGTGATGGTCGACAAGCGACCTCGAGCCATCGTGCGGTGTGTCAACGCCGGCGACGTGATGGCCACCGTCGACTACGCCCGGGAGAACGGACTCGACCTGGCCGTGCGCGGTGGCGCGCACAGCGTGCCGGGGTTCGGGACCGTGGACGACGGCGTGGTCGCCGACCTGTCCGGGCTGCGCGGTGTCCGCGTCGACCCGGTCACGCAGACCGCGCGGGCCGAGGGCGGTGCGCGCTGGGGTGACCTGAACGCGGCGACGTACCCGTTCGGGCTCGCGACCACCGGCGGCATCATCTCCACTACGGGCGTGGGCGGGCTGACGCTCGGCGGCGGCATCGGTCACCTGGCTCGCGGCATGGGCCTGTCGTGCGACAACCTGGTCTCGGCCGACGTCGTGACCGCGGACGGCCAGCTGGTCGTCGCCGATGCCCAGCAGAACGCGGACCTGTACTGGGCGCTGCGCGGCGGTGGTGGCAACTTCGGTGCCGTCACGTCGTTCGAGTTCTCGCTCGGCCCGGTCAAGGACGTCTACGGCGGGCCGATGTTCTTCGAGCTGCAGCACGCGGACGCCGTACTGCGGTTCTACCGGGAGTTCATCAAGGATGCGCCCGAGCAGCTCGGGTTGTTCCCGGGCTTCCACCTGGCACCGCCGCTGCCGTTCATCCCGGCCGAGCGGCACGGTGACCCGTTCATGCTGATGGTCGCGTGCTGGTCCGGTCCGGTGGAGGAGGGCGAGCAGGTGCTCAAGCCGTTGCGCGAGGCCGCGCCGGTGTTCGCCGAGCACGTCGGGCCGATGCCGTACCCGGCGCTGAACAGCGCCTTCGACGCCCTGCACGGGCCAGGACTGCAGCACTACTGGAAGGCGAACTTCGTCACCGAGCTGACCGACGAGGCCATCGCCGCGCATCTTCAATACGGGCCGAAGGCACCCGCGGTGAACACGGCGGTGCACATCTACCCGATCAACGGCGCCTGCCACCGGGTGGCGCCGAGCGACACCGCGTTCGCGTACCGGGATGCCTCGTTCGCGGCCGTGATCGCGGGGATGTGGCCGGACCCGGCCGACAACGAGTCGTCGATCCAGTGGGTGCGGGACTACTACGACGCGACCGCGCCGCACTCCGAGGAGGGTGGCTACATCAACTTCATGGCCGACGACGACCAGTCGCGGATCCGCGCCAACTACAAGGACAACTACGACCGCCTGGTCGAGGTGAAGCGCTCGTACGACCCCGGCAACCTGTTCCACCTGAACCAGAACATCGCCCCCTAGTTCTCCCCTAGTCCCGGGAGGGATCACCTACTGGTGACGTTGCACAGCTCCTGACCTGTGCAGCGTCACCGGATGGTGTGTGGCACCCGTCCCACGGGGCTTGTTCGCCCTGGCGATCAGGGCTCAGGCCGGCGCGTGGGCGGTATGGATCGTGCGGGCGGAGAGGTCGACCAGGTCGTCGCGGCGGCCGAGCCAGTGCTCGCCGTCCGGGTCGAGCAGCGCGTCCCAGGTGGCGAGGTCGCCGGGTGTGACGAACCCGGTGGGGCGGAGCCGGTCGACCCAATGCGTGAGCCGCCCGGCGATCCGCTCGCGGTCGGCCGCCGGCAGCGGCGTCGGTACCTCGGTCAGCACGGTGTGGCCGGTGATACCGATCAGGCCTGCGCGGCGCAACGCCTCGCTCCAGCCGTATGGCATCCGGACCGAGCCGGGTAGCTCGGCGCGCATCCGGGCGAACCAGCGGTCGTTCGCGGCGTCCAGCCGGATCTCCAGGCCCGGCTCGCCGATGCCGACGTCCCAGGGCAGGTGCCGGGTCGGCAGCCCGCCCTCGGCCAGCGCGAGCCGGCCGCCGGGGCCGAGCAGACCCGCCAGCGTGTCGACGCAGGCCTGCTGGTCACCGGCGTGATGGACCGCGTGTGCGGCCCAGACCAGATCGGCCGGGCCGCCGATCACCTTCCGCAGCGTGTCCAGCCCGTCGTCCAGTGAGCCGAGCTCGCACCGGGCCGCGCCGGCCAGGTTCTCGCGGGCATGCCCGAGCACGTCGGGGTCGTGGTCGACGGCAACCACCGTGGCATCCGCCGGAAGCGCGGCGGCGAACGCCTTGGCCATGCCGCCGCCACCACAGCCGATGTCGGCCGCCAGCCGGTCGGTCTCGCGGACCAGTGCGCCCGCGACGCGGGTGTTCCAGTCGGCGTCGTGCTCGGCGTTGCGGCGCAGATGAGCGGACTCGGCCGACCAGTCGATGGTGAAGACGTCAGCCACGGTCGACGGCCAGCTCGCCCAGCTCGGACCAGTCGTCCTGCGGGACGGTGAAGTTCACGATCCGCGGCGTCTCCGCGAGATGCGGCGGCAGCGTCTGCTGGGCGTTCTTGAAGTGCGCCGAGCCGACGTGCGCGGCACCCGCGTCACCGTCGCGGAACGCCTCGACCAGGACGTACTCGTTCGGGTCGTCGACGCTGCGGGACCAGTCGAACCACAGGCAGCCGTCCTCGGCGCGGGTCGCCCGGGTGAAGTCGGAGGTTATCTCCGGCCACCGGTCGGCGTGCTCGGGCAGGACACGGAACTTCGCGGTGATGAAGATCATCGGGCTCCTCCGGCTGACGGCGCTACCGACCCCGATGCTAGTGCGGCCCCGGCCGGTGGTCTCACCGGAGGCTCGTCGGTGGTGCCGCTCCATCGGTGACGGACTGTGACCCGTGTCACAACAAAACGAATGATCGTTCTTGATTCTCTTGAATGACGGTGTCACTCTCGAAATCAGGGCGAAGGAGCATTCGTTTTGAGGGGGTGCGATGGCGCAGGACGTGCTGGATCAGCCGCGGCTCACCGTCGAGGTGGTTCCGAAGGAACCCCGGCAGCACACCCGGATCGTGAAGATCCTGCGCGAGGCGCTCCTCCTCGGTGTCCTGTTCGCGTTCTACAGCGCCGGCCGGTACGTCGCCGCCCGGCACAGCGGCGCCGCCTTCACGAACGCGGAGCTGGTGGTCGGCATCGAGCGGGCGTTGGGCCTGCCCCGCGAGGTCGACCTGCAGCGGGCGACGCTGAGCGTGCCGGAACTGCCGCAGGCCGCGAACGGCTACTACGCGCTGGTGCATTTCCCGCTCACCATCGCCGTACTGCTCTGGCTCTCGCTGCGCCGGCCGGCCGCCTACCCGCGGATGCGCTGGGCGATGGTCGCGCTGACCGGGATGGCCGCGATCGGCCACCTGGCCTTTCCGCTGGCGCCTCCGCGGATGCTGCCGCAGCTCGGCTTCGTCGACACCGGCGTCCGGTACGGCCAGTCGGTGTACGGCGCGAAGACCGACGGCGGGATCGCGAACCAGTTCGCGGCGATGCCGAGCCTGCACGTCGGCTGGGCCGCGATGATCGCGGTCGTGATGATCCTGGTGACCCGCAGCCGGTGGCGCTGGCTGTGGGTGCTGCACCCGGTGGTCACGTTCGCGGTGGTCGTGGTGACGGCCAACCACTACTGGCTGGATGGGCTTGTCGCGCTCATCCTGCTGGTCTGCTGCCTCCCGTTGCTCGGCTCGGCGGTACGCCGCCCCGCTGGTGACACTTCTGTGCCGTCCGGCGCTGACCAGAGTGTGGGGATCCACCGGATGTGATTCGGGGAGTACCAGGAGGGGCGAGATGATCCGGATCGGCCTGCGGATGCGTGAGGACGTGAACAGCGGACCCGCGACGCAGACCGCCGTACCGGCGATGGGCAGCGTTGCACCCGACGACACCAGCCGTACCGGTTCCGACGGTCTCTGCGAAGGATGTGGCGCCGCCTGGCCGTGCGTCACCTGTGGGGACCCCGGCCGCGCGAGCTGAGCTCAGTCGCTCACTGTCACCAGGTCCATGAACAGCCGCCGGTTGTGCGGCCGGTCGAAGCGTGACCAGCGGTCGCCGAACTCCGCGCGGGAGATGGCCTGCCGGCGTTCCAGCTGCTCCTCCAGCCGGCCCATCGACAGCAGCGTCGCCGTCGGTACGCCGCGGGCGCCGAGCTCCTCGGCGTGGTGCAGCACCAGCAGCCGTTGCGACTCGGCGTCCTGGAAGTCGCCGAGGTTGGACTGCAGCTTCTTCAGCTCCGCGACGATCTCGCCGTGCGCGCCGGCGTCGTACAGGCCGGCGAAGAACTCGAGCAGGTAGCGCAGCTCCTTGCACCGCTTCCGCAGGTCGTGCAGCGTCTCGGGCGGCGACTCCGCGGAGATCGCGCCGCCGCGCTTCTCGACCCGGCGCCAGGCCCGCTTGAGCAGCCGGTCCGCAAGCGGTCCGACCGGTCCAGCCGCAGGTACCCCGGGGCGACGGACCCCGTCCCAGGTCTCGGTGAGCCGCTGGAACCGCGCCGAGCGCAGTGTCCGGTTCAGCCGGCCGTGCGCCTGCCGGTGGTGCCGGACCAGCAGGGCGCGGAACGGTTCCAGCGTCTCGGGCTCCGGGACGTGCGTGACCAGCTCGTCGAACCCGAGCAGGTACACGTCCAGGTCGCGGCTGGTCGAGGTGGCGTCACCGAGCCACTTCAGCTCGATCGTCAGCCGGTTGCGCACCCGGTCCGGCAGCACGTCCTGCGACACGCCGACCAGCGAACGGGCCCGGCGGACCGAGACCCGCAGGTCGTGCAGGAACTCGGTGTCGAGCTGGAGCAGCGTGCCGTCCACGTTGACCCGCATGATGTCGACGAGCTGGCCCAGCAGGTCGCCGTAGGCGACGTCCGCGGGGGTGTCCCGTACGCTGACCGGCTCCGGCTTCGACCGGTAGTCGGCCGACCTCAGCGCGTCCGCGGGCGCCGGGCCGGACATGCCGAAGACGCTGTCGTCGACGAGTTGACCGGGCACGACTCAACCCTACTGTTGGGTTCGTGAGCGCGATCGACCCGAACCAGCTGACCGTTCTCGACGGCGGGATGTCGAACGCGCTCACCGACCGCGGCCACGACCTGTCCGACGCGCTCTGGTCCGCTCGGCTGCTGCGGGACGCCCCGGACGAGATCGCCGCCGTGCACCGCGCGTACTTCGCCGCCGGCGCGCAGGTCGCGACCACCGCGAGCTACCAGGCCAGCGTCGCCGGCTTCGAGTCGTACGGCGCCTCCCGCGTCGAGGCCGAACGGCTGATCCGGTCGAGCGTGACGATCGCCCGCTCGGTCCGCGACGAGCTGGCCGGGCCGCGCCGCTGGGTGGCGGCGTCGGTCGGCCCGTACGGCGCGGTGCTGGCGGACGGATCCGAGTACCGCGGCCGGTACGGCGTGACCCCTGCCGCGCTTCGCGACTTCCACCGGCCGCGGCTGGAGCTGCTGGCCGGCGCCGGGCCGGACTTGCTCGCCGTGGAGACGATCCCGGACCTGGGCGAGGCCGAGGTACTGGCCGGGCTGCTGACCGAGTACCAGCTGCCCGCGTGGCTGTCGTACTCGATCGCCGGTGACCGGACCCGGGCCGGGCAGCCGCTCCGGGACGCGTTCGCGGTCGCCGCGTCCTGCCCGGCAATCGTTGCCGTCGGCATCAACTGTTGTGCGCCGGGCGACGTGCTGGCCGCGGTCCGGCTGGCCGCCGAGGTGACCGGCCTGCCGGTGGTCGCGTACCCGAACAGCGGCGAGTCCTGGGACGCCGGCCGCCGGGACTGGTCCGGCTCGACCGCGTACGACGTCACGCTGGCCACATCCTGGGTCGCCGCCGGCGCCCGCCTGATAGGCGGCTGCTGCCGCGTCGGCCCGCCCGACATCCGTGCCCTCGCCCTCCGGCTCACCGCGGCGGGTTGACCTTCGGGTTGGTTGAGGCCGGAGGATCGGCGCGTGGCTGCTTCTGAGGATCTGCTGACGATCAGCGTGTTCGGGCGACGGGTTGGGCTGACGCCGAGCGCGCTGCGGTTCTACGACGACTGCGGGGTGCTCCGGCCGGCGTGGGTGGACGAGTCCACCGGGTACCGGTACTACGCCAGCGGGCAGGAGGCGCGCGGCCGGCTCCTGCGGGACCTGAGGGCGGTCGACCTGCCGCTGGCCCAGGTACGGACCGTGCTGGACGGGCCGCCGCAGGACTCGGCGCGGATCTTGCGGGCACACGTGCGCACCGCGGCCGACAAGGCGGACGCCACCCGGGCGGCCGCAGCGCGGATCCTGGACGGCCTGCCGCCCGCGGAGCTGACCTGCACGGTCGTGCTCGGCGGACCCGAGCTGGCAAGCGCCGTACGGCAGGTGACGCCGGCGGCGGCCGGACCGGACGGTGAGCTGCCGGTACTGGCCGGCGTGCTGCTCGAGGTCGATGCGGACGAGGTCGCGGTGGTGGCGACGGACCAGTACCGGCTGGCGCTGCGGAAGCTGCAGCCGTCCGGGTTCAGCGGTGCCGCCCGGCCGGTAGTCGTACCAGCGGTCGCGCTCGCTGAGCTGACCGGCTGGTTCGCGGCCGGCGACCAGGTGGAGCTGACGGCCGGGCCGGACGGCCTGGCTGCGCGGCGGGACGGCGAGGTGCGCGAGATCGCGGCCGTCGCAGGGGAGTACCCGGCGTATCGGTTGATCCTGGACGAGCTGCCACCGGTCGTGGCGCGGACGATCGTGAGCCGGACCGAACTGCTGGCCGCGTTGTCCACAGCTCGTCGCGAACCGGCCGACGATCCGCGGGGGACTGTGACTCTGGCGCTCGGGGGGAGCAGGGTCGTGGTCGGGGACCAGGACGGGCTCGACGCGATCTGCTCGGGGGAGGCGGTGCGAGTCGGGTTCGGAGCGGCGCTGCTGGCCGCCGCGCTGGACGCGAGCGTCGGGCCTGACGTGCTGCTGGAGATCGCGGCGCCGGACCGGCCGGTGGTGGTGCGGTCCGCGGACCAGGGCACGTTCACCACGCTGGTGATGCCTTTCCGCCTGGACGGGTGAGGCTGTCCTACGGCTGGTCTCGTTGCTGGCGGCAACGGTCGTCGCGATCGGCATCCTGGGCGCGTTCTGCATGCCGTGGGCGGGGGGCGTACCCGCGCCGCGGCCGGCGTCGTACTGGTGCTGAACCCGCGTCTCAGGCTGACAGGGTCCGGGTGACATCCCAACCCCGGGTGAGATTTGACCGCAACCGAGTTGTTTCGTGCGAAAGTTAGTCATGAGCGAGCTTCGGGTGGTACATACGGCCGACCTCGACTCCGGCACACTCGACGCGGCCCGGGCCCTACTGGTCGACGTGTTCGGCGGCGACTTCTCCGAGCACGACTGGGATCACTGCCTCGGCGGCATGCACGCGCTGGTCTGGGAGGGCACCGACCTGATCGGCCACGCATGCGTGGTGCAGCGCCGGCTGCTGCACGACGGGCGGGCGCTGCGCACCGGGTACGTCGAAGGAATGGGCGTGCGGGCCGACCGCCGCCGGCGCGGGTACGCGGCCGCGATGATGACCGCTCTGGAGCAGGTGGTCCGCAACGCCTACGAGCTCGGCGGGCTGTCGGTGACCGAGGACTCCGAGCAGTTCTATGCGTCCCGTGGCTGGCAGCGCTGGCATGGCCCGTCGTACGCGCTGACACCGGAAGGGATCGTCCGGACGGAGGACGAGGACGGCGGGATCTATGTGCTGCCGTTGCACGTCCAGGTCGACCCGGACGGCGCAATCATCTGCGACTGGCGCGACGGTGACGTCTGGTAGCGGTCAGCGGGCCGACGCCGCCAGCCGGGTGGTGGTCTCCAGCGTCCAGTGGCTGAGCTGCCGGCCGTGCTCGTCCGGGTCGGCGGTGAGCACCCGGCGGGCGAAGTCCTCGACCTCGGCGACGTAGGCGTTCCCGTCCGGCTCGATCGTCTCGGTGCTGCCGTCGGCGCCGGTGACCACGAGCATGGCGCCGCCGCGGTCCGGGCGGAACGGGCGGCGGATCGCGATGCTGCCCGCGGCGCCGATCAGCAGCGCGGAGTCGCCGGCCGGAGCATCGAACCCGCAGCTGAACGTCCCCGCCACGTCGCCGTACCGGAGCACGCCGGCGGTGGTCGTGTCGACACCGCCGCGTTCGATGCTGATGGCAACGACCTGGTCGGGCGGCGCGCCGACCAGCAGGTTCATCAGGTCGACCGGGTAGCAGCCGACGTCGCGCAGGGCGCCACCGCCGAGGTCGGGGTCGAGCCGGATGTTCGGGCCCGCGGCCGGGTCGAGCAGGAAGTGGAAGCGCGCGTCGACACTCACCAGCCGGCCGATCCGGCCGCTCGCCAGCAGTTCGCGCACGACGGCGAGCTGCGGGTGGTGCCGGTACATGAACGCCTCGGCCAGCAGCACGCCCTGCTGGTCGCAGGCGGCCTCCGCCTCGGCGAGCCCGTCCGGGCCGAGCGCGATCGGCTTCTCGCACAGCACATGCTTGCCGGCCGCCGCGGCCTTGACAGTCCACTCGACGTGCAGCGAGTTCGGCAGCGGGATGTAGACCGCGTCCACGTCCGGGTCCGCGAGCAATGCCTCGTGCGAGTCGTACGCCGCGGGGATGCCGAGCCGCCCGGCGTACTCGGCGGCCGCGCCGCTGCCACTGCTCACCGCCACGACCTGCCCGTTCGACGACTGTGCGATCGCCGGGATCACCTGCTGCTCCGCGATCCGCGCCGTCCCCAGCACTCCCCACTTGAGCACCATCACAGCTCCTTCAACGGTGACGTCCGCCGAAGTGACGCGAACCTGACGTCACTTCGGCGGACGCAACGTCGCTTCTACTGGTACAGGACGGCCTGGATCTTCGGGTCGTCGATGTTGGTCTTGTCGTACCAGAAGTAGCCGGTGTCGATCACCTTCGGGACCTCCTCGCCGCGGATCACCTTCATCGCGGCGGACACGGTCTGCTCACCGATGCCGACCGGGTTCTGCGTGATCGCGCCGGCCATGGTGCCGTTCTTGATCGCGTCGATCTGCGCCTTGCCGGAGTCGAACCCGACGATCTTGACGCCCTTCTTGCCGGCTTCCTCGACACCCTTCACGACGCCGATCGCCGAGCCCTCGTTCGCCCCGTAGATCCCGGTGACGTCGGGGTTCGAGGCCAGGATCGACTTGGTGATGTCGGCGGACTTGGCCTGGTCGCCACCGCCGTACTGCGGCGGGAGCACCGTGATGCCGGGCGCGTTCGCCTTCATCCACTCCAGGAAGCCGTCCCGGCGCTCCTGCCCGGTCTTGCTGGTCTGGTCGTGCACGACCAGCGCCACCTTGCCCTTGCCGCCGAGCAGATCGGACATGTGCTTCGCGGCCTCGGCGGCCGCGGCCTTGTTGTCGGTCGCGGCGGTGGTCACCGGGATGTCACCCTCGACGCCGGAGTCGAACGCGATCACCGGGATGTTGCGCGACTTGGCGTCCTCCAGCAGCGGTGCGGCGGCCTTGCTGTCCAGCGCGGCGAAGGCGAGTGCCTTCGGGTTCTTCGCGATCGCGTTGGTCAGCATCGTGACCTGCGCCTCGATGTCCTGCTCGGTGGGCGGGCCCTCGAAGGTGATCCGGGCGCCCTCTTTCGTGGCCTGCTGCTCCGCACCCTTCTTCACGGCCTGCCAGAACTGGTGCTGGAAGCCCTTCGAGACGATCGCGATGTACGGCTGCTCCTCGCCGCCGCTCGCATCGCTGCCTTCGTCGTCACCGCAGGCGGCCAGCGCCAGGGTCATCGTCGCGGCTGTCAGTGCGGCCGCGAACCGCCTTCTGTTCATGGTCGATGCTCCTTCGTTGGGGTCTTCAGGCTTCCTTCTTGCGCACCATGTCGGCGTAGACCGCGACCAGGATCACCAGGCCGAGGATGACGTTCTGCCATTCCTGCGGGATGGACAGGATCTGCAGGCCGTTGTTCAGCACCGAGATGATCAGCGCGCCGATCACGGTGCCGACGATCGAGCCCTTGCCGCCGGACAGCGACGTTCCGCCGATCACCACTGCGGCGATCGCCTGCAGCTCGTAGCCCATCCCGGTCGCCGGCTGGGCCGAGCCGAGCCGGGCGGAGATCATGATCCCGGCCAGGCCGATGAAGAGTCCGGCGAACGTGTAGACGATGATCTTCCACTTCCGGACGTTCACCCCGGACAGCGCGGTGGCCTCCTCGTTGCTGCCGATCGAGTACGTGTACCGGCCGAGGATGGTCTTGTTCAGCAGCACCCCGGCGATCACCGCGATCACCGCGAGCACCACCACCGCGTTGGGGAAGTTCGGGATCAGCTCGCCGCGGGAGATCTTCGAGTACGCCGGGGTGTCGTTGAAGTAGATCGGCGTGCTGTGCGCCAGCACCAGCGCAAGGCCCTGCGCGACCAGCATCATCGCCAGCGTCGCGATGAACGGCGGGATCTTCAGGATCGAGATGTTGAACCCGTTGACCAGCCCGATCAGCCCGCCGAACAGGATCGTGCCGAGTACGCCGAGCGGCCACGGCAGGCCCCAGTTCACGATCATCACGCCGGACATCACCGCACACAGCGCCATCCCGGTGCCGATGCTCAGGTCGATGCCGCCGGTGATGATCACGAACGTGGTGCCCAGTGCGAGGGTGCCGATCACCACGGTCGAGTACAAAATCGCCAGCACGTTCCCGTAGGTGAGGAAGTTCGGGCTGCCCGCGATCGAGAACACGATGAAGATCACCAGCAGACTGCCGAAGGCGAGCAGTTGCTGCAGCTTGTCGCGGACGCCGACAGGTAGCGCGGCGAGCGACGTGCGGGTCTCGGATGCGGTGGTCATCGAATCTCTTCCTCTCCGACTGACTGTTCGAGGCCGAGCTCGGCGGCGTCCTCAGGGTTGGTGTCCGGCCGCAGCGTGGCCAGGTGCATGACCGACTCCTGGGTGGCTTCGTCAGCGGTGAGCATGCCGGTGAGCCGGCCCTCGCTCATCACCGCGACCCGGTGTGCCATCCGCAGCACCTCCGGCAGCTCCGACGAGATCATGATGATCGACTTGCCCTGTGCGGTGAGATCGTTGAGCAACGTGTAGATCTCTTCCTTGGCGCCCACGTCGATGCCGCGGGTCGGCTCGTCGAAGATCAGGATGTCGCAGTTCTTCAGCAGCCACTTGGCGATCACCACCTTCTGCTGGTTGCCGCCGGACAGATTCCGCGCCGTCTGCAGGATCGACGGGGTCTTGATCCGCAGCGACTCGACCAGCCGCTGCGACCCGGCCCGCATCTTGCGGTCCTGCATGAACCCGTACGCCGAGAACTGCTCGGCCAGCGAGCCGATCGTGATATTCGCGTTCACGTCCTGCTCGAGCAGCAGGCCGAACTGCTTGCGGTCCTCGGACAGGTAGCCGATCCGGTGCCGCGCGGCGTCGGCCGGGTTGTCGATCCGGACCCGGCGGCCGCGCAGGACGATGGTCCCGCCATCGATCGGGTCCGCGCCGACGATCGCCCGGGCGGTCTCGGTCCGGCCCGCGCCCATCAGCCCGGCGAAGCCGAGGATCTCGCCCTCGCGCAGCTCGAACGTGACGTCCTTCAGCAGTGTCTTGGTGCTCAGCCCCTCGACCGACAGCACCACCTCGCGGTCGGCGCGTACGTCGACCGGCCGGGCGTCACTGGCGATGGTCCGGCCGACCATCAGCGTGATGACCTCCTTCATCGAGGTCGAGGCGATGTCGACGGTGTCGACGTACTGGCCGTCGCGCAGCACGGTGATCCGGTCCGCGATCGCCTTCAGCTCGTCCATCCGGTGCGAGATGTAGATGACACCGGTCTGCGGGCTCCGGAACCGCCGGATCAGCTCGTGCAGGGTCGCCACCTCGGCCTCGTTCAGCGCGGCCGTCGGCTCGTCCATGATCAGCACCCGCGGGTCGTACGACAGCGCCTTGGCGATCTCCACCATCTGCTGCTTCGCCACCGTCAGCCCACCGACCAGGGCTCGTGGGTCCAGCGGCAGCTCGAGCCGCTCGATCAGCTTGGCCGCCTGCTTGTTCAGCCGGCGCTCGTTCAGGAAGAACCCGCCGTCGCGGGGCTCACGACCGATGAAGATGTTCTGCGCGACGGTCAAGTCCGGCATCAGGTTGAACTCCTGATGGATGATGCTGATGCCCAGCTCCTGGGCGTGCCGCGGGTTGGCCGGCTCGAACCGGTTGCCGTCCAGGAAGAACTCGCCGGTCTCGATCGGATAGATGCCGGACAGCAACTTCATCAGGGTGGACTTGCCGGCGCCGTTCTCGCCGACCAGCGCCAGCACCTCGTCGTACCGCAGGTCGAGCCGTACGTCGGCCAGCGCCCGGACGCCCGGGAAGGTCTTGCTCACCCCGCGCAGCTCGAGCAGTGTCGGTCCAGTGGTCCGTCCGGTCATGACGTCCCCACGAAACCCTTGCGGATGATCGCGTTGGCGTATCCGCGCTCCTCGCCGGTGCGCACGACGAGGTACGCCGCCGCGGCCGCGTCGTAGAACTTCTGCCGTTCCAGGTACTCGACGGCGGCCGGCTCGGCATCGGCCGCCGCTACCAGATCATCCTGTACCGGCAGCGGCGGACCGCCGTCGCTCATCAGCGCGACGGACAGACCGTCGTCGAGCGGTACGACGGTGCGGATCGCGCGGACCACCTCCGGTGTGGTCAGGCCGGGCAGCTCGACCAGCCGGGTGGCCAGCCGGTGCGCCGGGAAGTTCGCGTCGCCGATCACGACCGAGTCCGAGTGGCCCATCGCATCCAGATGGGCGAGCAGCGGCCCGGTGAGGATCGGGTCTATTCCTTTCAGCGCCACGGTCGCTCCTGGAGAAATCGATTTCTGCGGAGCATAGGTACCTCGCGTGGACACAGTCAACGGCGGGTGGCTTGGCTGCCGCAACGCAACATAGATCCGATGTCTACCACAGAATCTGGCCTGAAGACGAGAGTTCGGGGCCAGAAAGCCGGTAACAGATCGGGTCGATATCACGCCGTGACTGCTGGTCGACGCCAGAAGAGCGACAGCGGCAGCGTCATCACGACGGAGACCATGACCATCGAGGTGACCGGTACATACACCCGCACGCCGAACCGCAGGTCGCCCGGCAGCGGGCCGAACCAGGACAGAGCGCCGCTCTGGGCGAGCAGCCCGATCACGAGGACGATCGCGCCGATGATGGCCAGCGTCGGACCCCGGTTGCGATCCATCGAGTGAGTATTCGCCGGCTGTCGGTGGGCTTCGGGCACCGGCCGGGCGGTGGAGCGGGTGACGGGAATCGAACCCGCATTCCGAGCTTGGGAAGCTCGTGTTCTGCCATTGAACTACACCCGCGCGCTCGCGGTGACGCGAGCAGCGGAGTGGATACTACCCGGTTCTTGCCGGACCGCGTCCAGGGGTCCAGCGATCCGGACGGCTCGCATCGCACACATGCCATCGCGCGTGTAACGTCTGCCGGCCGACTGCTCGCAACTGCAGACAAAGACTGCCGGTCGAACCGGATCGGAGCGGCGAGGCAACAATCGGGTTGCCTGCGGCAACGTTTTGAAATGTACTCGCCAGGAAGGGGTGCGTTCGTGCGCGATGCACGCCACTATGGTCCCGGGGCAGCACACGAGGAGAAGGGGCAGGCTGGTGGCTACGGACAACGCGGCGCTGGAGAATCTCGAGCGAGAGTTGGTCACGCTGGCAAGGAGGCTTCGGGGGCTGCAGCGGACTCTCGCCGAAGAGGTTCATCCCGATCTCGAGCCGGCGCAGTACGCGCTGCTCAACCACGTCGAGGAGATGTCGCCGGTGCGGATGGCCGACCTGGTCGCTGTGCTCGAGGTGGACAAGGGCCCGGTCAGCCGGTCGTGCGCACGGCTCGAGGAGCTCGGTCTGCTGAAGCGGTCGGCGGACAAGCAGGACGCCAGGGCAACCCTGCTCAGCCTGACCGCCGCGGGCAAGCGCAAGCTGGCGGCCGCGCGGAAGAAGCGGAACAAGTGGATCGGTGACCTGCTCTCGGACTGGTCTCCGAACCAGGTGAAGACATTCGCGGGTCAGGTGTCGAGGTTCAACAAGGTGTTCGAGTCCGGTAGCAAGGGGAGCTGAGCAGGGACACTGCGGTAGGTTGCGACCGTGCTCCTCTCCGACCGCGACATCCTGGCCGAGATCGAGGAGAAGCGCGTCCAGCTCGAGCCGTTCGACGCCGACATGGTCCAGCCGTCCAGCGTCGACATTCGGCTGGACCGCTTCTTCCGGGTGTTCGAGAACCACCGCTACCCGCACATCGACCCGGCCGAGAACCAGCCGGACCTGACCCGGGCGGTGCAGCCGGACGGCGACGAGCCGTTCATCCTGCACCCGGGCGAGTTCGTGCTGGGGTCGACGTACGAGGTCGTCACCTTGCCGGACGACATCGCGGCCCGGCTAGAGGGCAAGAGCTCGCTGGGCCGGCTCGGACTGCTGACGCACTCGACGGCCGGGTTCATCGACCCGGGGTTCTCCGGACACGTGACGCTGGAGCTTTCCAACGTCGCGACACTGCCGATCAAGCTGTGGCCGGGGATGAAGATCGGCCAGCTGTGCTTCTTCCGGCTGTCGTCACCGGCCGAGCACCCGTACGGCTCGGCCAAGTACGGCTCCCGCTACCAGGGCCAGCGCGGCCCGACCCCGTCCCGGTCGTTCAAGAGCTTCCACCGCACGGACGTCTGAGCGGTTCGAGGCTCAGCCCTCCTCCTCGTCCAGGCCGACCTTCTCGTTCGCGATGAAGACCTGGATCAGCGCCTTGTCGCTCTCCGGCGGCGAGTACACCCGCTGGATGATCCTTCGGCCGTCGAGGTAGGTGATCGCGCCGCCACCCGGCTTCGCGTGCGCGTCGACCCAGGTCTGGATCGCCTGCGTGTCGCCACCCTCGAGGGCCGGGAACAGCTTGTCCGTGATGTTCTTCAGCGCGGTCCGCGCGGGCTCGAAGCTTGCCCGCTCACCCTTGAAGTCGTAACCGCCGGAGATGTGGAGCTGGGCGAGTCGGCGGGGCTCGCCGAGACGGTCCCGGAGTCCGATGGCGAGGGCGCCGAGCCCGCCTGGTCCTCGCCGCAGGCGGTCAGACCCGCCAGCAGGGCGATGGACGCGGACGCAGACAGAACCTGCCGAAGCATGAGACCCCCGGGGAGAGCTGAGTGTGATGTCCCCGGGACCCTATCGGCGTCAGGGGGCACACCGGCCGGAACGACAGCGGGCCAGGACCGGTGCCCGAGGCAACCAAGTCCTGGCCCGCTGGGTGCGGCGCGGCTCACCGCCCGCTCATCGACAGGGCGGGACGTCGCCCTCGCACCGACGGCTCCACCCGGTCGGCGAGCCGGTGCAGTCCGGCCGCGATCCGGTGCCGCGCGGTGCCCGACCGGCGCCGGCTGTCAGTACGGTGCAGCGCGTCCCGCTCGGACTCGCGGATCCGGTCCTCGAGCCGGTACCGGGCGATCTCCAGGCGTTCGTTCATCATCGGTCTGTCTCCGTTCTGCTCGCTGAGGTCCACCGTCGTCGTGGTGGCTGGTGCCGTGCTTGATCGCAGTTGCTCAGACCCGAACCACGGTGATGTCGCCGCTGACGGTGCGCGCTCGCAGTGCGAGGCTCGACTGCGCCTCGGCCGGTCTGTCGCTCGGGTCCAGGTCGCACCGGATGTCGCCGGTGACGGTCTTCAGGTCCAGGTATGTCCGGGTGCCGGCCGGGACGCCGACGTGGACGTCGCCGCGGGCCGACTCGGCGACGACGCTAGGGCCGTCGGCCGCCTCGACCGTGACGTCACCCGATCCCGAGGTGGCGACCGAGTGGTTCCGCACCCGCTCGATGGTGATGTCGCCCGATCCGACCTTGACCTTCACCGGGCCGACCGCCTCACCGATCCGGACGTCACCGGAGCCGGTGGAGCAGACCGCGGCCTGCTCGTGGATGCCGATCCGGATCTCACCGGAGCCGGTGATGGCGCTGAGCCCCTCGCGGACCGACTCGATCGAGATGTCGCCGCTGCCGGTCTTGGCGTCCAGCCTGCCCTCGACCCGGGCGAGGTCGAGATCGCCCGAGCCGGTGGTGATCCGGGCGGTGCCGGTCGGTGTGTCGATCAGGACGTCGGCCGAACCGGTGCCGATCCGCAGCTCCAGCGCCAGCGGGGTCTCGACCCGCAGCCGCAGCTCGGGGGTACGTCGATGGCTCGGGCTCGGCGTCTCGACCACCAGCTCGTCACCGCGGACGTCGAACGTCGTACGGCCCAGGTACTCGACGACGCCGGGGTCGCCCGGGTCGCCTTCCAGGTAGGCGTGCGTGCTGCCGTCCCCGGACCCGGTGACCACGACCCGGCCGGAGCCGAGCGTGATCCGGCCCTTCCGTATGCCGTCGTGGTGAACCTCGCGGCTCTGCGCCTGGGGATCGATGACCTCGGTCATTCCGCCCACCCCGTAACGCGCTTGCCACGACCGCGGCCGCCCCTGCGCTTGTCCCGGCTCTGCCGGCCCTCCCAGCCTTCCCAGGCCTCAGGGGCCTTCGGGCCGAACACGCCCTCGGGGCCGAACGGGCCGTCTGGACCGAACACACCGTCCGCGCCGAACGGGCCGTCGGCACCGAACACGCCCTCGGATCCGAACGGACCGCGCGGTGGCCGCGGCGGGCGGGGCGGACGCGGGCCACGGTGGTGACCGGACAGGCCGCTGAGCACCGTGCGCATCAGCCAGGCGTTCGCGGACAGGCCTTCGGCGGCGGCGGCCTCGTCGACCTTCGCCTTCACCGAGACCGGCAGCCGCAGCGTGATCCGGGCGGTCGGCTCGTCGGCGTCGGCGGCGACCTGCTGCTCGTCGGCAGGTCCGGTGTGTTCGTCCTCGTCGTCGTGGTCGTCGGCACCGGCCAGATGGCCGGGAGCGGGGGTGACGACGAACTCGGGCCGGGTGCCGGCCATCCGCAGCTCGACGGACCCGGGGGACAGGTCACGACTGATCTCGGCGGCGGCGTCGGACAGGGCTGCGATGAGCGCCAGGCGTCCGGCGTCATCCAGCGTGGCTCCCAGCCGTTCGGCCACGGAGCGGGTCTGGTCGTCGGCCAGCGCGGTCGCGTTCTGCACGCCTCGCCGTATCGACTCGAGGTAGGTTTCAAGATCCATGACGCCAATACTGACGTCATGATGACGTCATTGTCAAGCATCGTGACGTCGTTTCTTCGTCCGGGTGACGTTGCGGTGCTGTCATGGCGCCGCTCAACGGTCTCGGAGAGCCTCACGGCTTCTGGCCTCGTGCGGGGCTGTGATCGGGTTGTCCCGAACACGCGAACGGCATCGATGCGAGAGGGGTCAGGAATGGCTGAGTCGAGAGGTGTGCTGGTCACGGGTGCGTCGCGAGGCGTGGGTGCCGCGACCGCGCGGGCCTTCGCCGCCGCCGGTGACCGGGTCGTGCTGCACTGCCGCGCTGCCGCCGACCGGGCTGAGCAGGTGCGCGCGGGCCTTCCCGGCGATGGTCACACCGTGCTGACCGGTGATCTCGGCGACGCCGCTGCCGTGCAGCGGATCGCGAGTGCTGCGGCGGATGCGCTGGGCCGGGTCGACGTACTGGTGAACAATGCCGCCCTGTTCGCCGAGGACCCGGTCGCCGGGTCGCGGCGAATCGGGCATCCGATCGCGGACACGTCGTACGAGGACTGGGTGAGTGCTTGGCGGCGCACCCTCGGCGTCAACCTCGAGGGTGCCGCGAACCTCACCTGGTGCGTGGTCCGGCAGATGCTCGACCGGGAACCCTCCGACGGCGTACGCCGGGGCGCGGTGGTGAACGTCGGGTCGCGCGGCGCCTACCGCGGTGAGCCGGAGGTGCCCGCGTACGGGGCCAGCAAGGCCGGTCTGCACGCCCTCGGACAGTCACTGGCGGTCGCGCTGGCGCCGCACGACATCACCGTGACGTCGATCGCCCCCGGGTTCATCGCCACCGACATGGCCGCGCAGCACCTGGACGGGCCGCGCGGCGCCGCGATCCTGGCGCAGAGCCCCTTCAACCGGGTCGCCACCGCCGACGAGGTCGCCGCCGCGATCGTCTGGCTCGCGTCCGTCCCGGCCGGCTGGGCCTCCGGCGCGGTCCTCGACTTCAACGGTGCGTCGTACCTGCGTTGACAGCAGCAGTCAGGCCCGGGTCAAGCCTGGGGGAGCCGTTGGCCTGCTTGGTGGTCAGGCCGTCGGACAGCATCACGTGGCAGAACTGCCAGCCGACCGCGATCCGGTCCGAGCCGGTTGTCACGCCTCGGCGGTCTGAGGCGCTCAGGTCGACGGCCGTCTGTGTGGTTGAGGTGCCGGTCAGGTCCCAGCTGTGCGGGACACGGTCTGGGACGCGGGCGGCGGCTTGATCGCGGCCGCGTTTGGATCGGGCATCATGGTGGCGACGACCTTCACCTTGCTGAGCTCGGACGTCACCCTGCGGATCATGTTCTTCCCGTCGAGCCACACGTCGTAGACGAGGACGGCCGGCAGCCCGCGGACCATCGGCTGTCCCTTCGCCGCGAGCGCGTGAGCGCCTGCTGCTCGTGGGTCGACCGGACTCAAGTTTCAGCACCCGACCTCTCACCCTCGCGGGGTGGGCGACAAGGGCCTGAAACTTGGGTCCAGTCGACCCTATGAAGAAGCCGGCCTACGAAGTCCCTCGCTTGACTCCGGCGAGCAGCAGCTGGGCCACGTCGGCGACCTGGACGTCTGCGCGGGCGGAGCCGTCAGCCTGCTTGGCGGTCAGCCCGTCGGACAGCATCACGTGGCAGAATGGGCAGCCCACCGCGATCCGATCCGCACCCGTCGCGACCGCTTCTTCGGTCCGGTTGTCGTTCACCCGGGTGCCGATCCGCTCCTCCATCCACATCTGCGCGCCACCGGCACCGCAGCAGAACGACTTGGTCTTGTTCCGCGGCATCTCGGCGTACGTCGTACCGGGGATCGACGCGAGCAGCTCGCGCGGCGGCTCGTACACCTCGTTGTGCCGGCCGAGGTAGCACGGGTCGTGGTAGGTGATCTTCTGCCCGTTGAGCGAGCTGTCCGTGGGTGCGACGGGGGTGAGCCGGCCCTCCCGGACGAGCCGGTTCAGCAGCTGGGTGTGGTGGACGACGTCCAGCTCGGCGCCGACCTGGGAGTACTCGTTCTTCAGCGTGTTGAAGCAGTGCGCGCAAGTCGCGACGACCTTGGTCGCCTTGGCCTCATTGAGCACCTCGGCGTTCTGCTGCGCCAGCATCTGGAAGACGAACTCGTTGCCGGCACGTCGGGCCGGGTCGCCGGTGCAGGTCTCGCCGTCACCGAGCACGGCGAAGTCGACGCCGGCCAGGTGCAGCAGCTCGGCGACCGCCTGGGTGGTCCGCTTCGCCCGGTCCTCGTAGGCGCCGGCACAGCCGACCCAGAACAGGTACTCGACCTCCTCGAGCGAGTCGACGTCAGCACCGACCTGCTTGACCTCGAACGGCAGGTCCTTGGCCCAGTCCATCCGGCCGGACGGGTTCATGTTCCACGGGTTGCCCTTGTTCTCCAGGCCCTTGAACAGCTGGTTCAGCTCGGACGGGAACGAGGACTCGATCATCACCTGGTACTGCCGCATGTCCATGATGTGGTCGACGTGCTCGATGTCGACCGGGCACTGCTCGACGCACGCGCCGCACGACGTACAGGCCCAGAGCGCGTTCTCGTCGATCACCGCGACGTCGGCCTTGCCGACCAGCGGCTTGTCCACCTCCGCGGTGACGCTCTCCGGCAGGTTGGCCCGCTCGTCGTCCGACGAGGCCAGGATGTACGGCGCCTTGGCGAACGCGTGGTCGCGTAGGTCCAGCACGATCATCTTCGGGGACAGCGGCTTGCCGGTGTTCCAGGCCGGGCACTGCGACTGGCAGCGGCCGCACTCGGTGCAGGAGCCGAAGTCGAGCAGCCCCTTCCAGGTGAAGTCCTCGATCTTGCCGCGACCGAACACGTCGGTGTCCGGGTCGGCCTCCTCGAAGTCCAGCGGCTTACCGTTGCTCATCATCGGCTGCATCGCACCGAGCGCCTTCGGGCGGCGGCCGAACAGGATGTTCAGCGGCGCGATGAAGATGTGCAGGTGCTTGGAGTAGACGACGATGATCAGGAAGACCAGCATCACGCCGATGTGCAGCAGCAGCGCGATGGACTCCAGCACCTCGTTGGTGTCCTGGCCGAGCGGGTCGAGCAGCTTGGCGACGGCCTCGGACACGAACGCGCCCGACTCGTACGGGAAGGTGCCGGTGTTGATCGCCGTACCGCGGAAGAGGAACAGCGTCCACAGCACGTTGAAGATCATGAACAGGATCAGCCAGGCGCCGCCGAGGTGCGAGCCCTTGAACCGCGACTCGCGGCCGAGCCGCTCCGGCGAGTTGCGCAGCCGGATCACCGCGAACGTGACGATGCCGAGCAGCGCGAGCACCGCGATCAGGTCCTGCGCGAAGCCGAGCACCGGCCAGGTGCCGATCAGCGGGATGTGGAAGTCGTCGTCGAACAGCGCGCCGTACGCCTCCAGGTAGACCGACGCGAGGACCAGGAACGCCCAGAACACGAACGCGTGCGCGACACCGGGGATCGTCCACTTGAGCAGCTTCTTCTGGCCGAAGACCTCGACCAGCTGGGTCTTGACAGCCTCACCGACCCGCTGCCGGACCTGCTCGACCCGGCCCGGGGCGGGCTGTCCGCTGGTTGCGAGCCGGTAGAGCCACAGCACCCGGCGGACCGCGATCGGCAGTGCGATCGCCGTCATCCCCAACCCGAGAATCAGTCTGAGCGCCAACGGAAGTCACTCCCAAGTCGCGCCCGAGCGGGCGCCGCGTCCGGTCCAGCGAGGGGTGCTACCTGATACCACTGGCTCGCTGGTTCTGGTCGCCTGCGATCCTACGGCTGGTGTTACTGGGGAGTCACGTCGGTGTCGCGCTCGTCACCCACGTGACCCCCACCACCCCATAACGCAAGGCTGTTGGTGGGTCAGTTGGTGTTCACTCCTCAACTGCTGCGCTGCTGACGGCGTACCGGAGCAGCACCAGGCTCGAGTCGTCCCAGGTGCGGGTGTCGAGCAGCCGCAGCGCGGCCGGAACCTCGAACGCCGGCACGCCGGCGCCGAGCGCGCCCGGCCCGATCATCAGATGCAGCTCGTCGACCAGACCGGCCGCGAGCAGGTCGTTCCACAGCACATGGCTGCCGAACACCAGGATGTCGTCGCCATCCTCGCGCTTAAGCTCTTCGACAGCCTTGTGCGCGTCCGCACGCCGGACCACCCGGGTGTTCTTCCACTCCGCGGCCTCGTCCTCGGTCAGCGTGTCCGATACGACGACCTTCTCGGCTGCGGTGTTCAGCCGGGAGATCTCCCGCTCCAGCTCCGGCGCCTCCGGGTCGTCCTGCACCGGCGGCCAGTAGCCCTTGAACCCGTCGTATGACGTCCGGCCGAGCAGCAACGTGCCGGCGGACCGCAGCCGCTCGGCGTTGTACTCCGAGAAGCCCTGGTCAAACGGCATCACCATCACGTCGCCGCCGGTGCCGGTGAAATAGCCGTCCAGCGAGACGATGTTGCAGACGATCAGCTTGCGCATCTCAGTACTCCTTGTCCTGGCGTACGCCGTCGCACGCTCTCATACGTTGAGAGACAGCACGGCTGCCGGACTCATCGGTCGCCGGGAGGTTCCTCGGGAAATTCCTCGGGCAGCCCGAAGGTCCGGATGACGTCCGGGTCCAGAAAGGCGGAGATCGCCGCGATCCGGCCGTCGCGCACGGTCAGCAGGTTGACCGCGCCAAGCCGCAGCGGTCCGCCGCCAGGCGGGCCCTGGTAGCAGACGAACGCCGGCTGGCCGTTCGCACTGGTGCGCACCAGCCGCCAGGGTGTGGCGAACATCCGCTCGGTGAAGAACCGCTCGATGCTGTCCCGGCCGTCGAACCAGGCCGGCAGCGGCGGCATCGTGAACCGGGCGTCCTCGGTCAGTAGTTCCAACAGTGCCGGGATGTCTGCTCGTTCCCAGGCCGCCACGAACGCCTCGACCAGCTCGCGCCGGCCGTCCTCGCCGAGGGCGTCCAGCTCGACCTGCTGCGGTGTGTCCGGGACCCGCTCGGCGACCGCCTGCCGGGCCCGCTGCAGCGCGCTGTTCACCGAGGCGGTGCTGGTGTCCAGGATCTCCGCGGTCTCCGCGGCGGAGAACTGCAGCACCTCGCGAAGGATCAGCACGGCCCGTTGCGTGCCCGGCAGGTGCTGCAGTGCCGCCACGAACGCGAGCTCGACGCCCTCCCGGCGCTGGTAGCTGGTCGCCGGGTCGTCCGTCTCGGGCGCCGGCGGGTCGTCCGGCCAGGGCTCCAGCCATACCGGCCCCTCTACCCACGTGCCCAGATCCTCGGTCTGCTCCAACGCCGGGCCGTGCTCCGGCGACAGGATCCGGCGCGGCCGGCGGGAGATCAGCCGCAGGCAGGCGTTGGTGCAGATCCGGTACAGCCAGGCCCGCAGCGAGCTGCGTCCCTCGAACCCGCGCAGCCCGCGCCACGCGCCGAGCAGCGACTCCTGCAGCGCGTCCTCCGCGTCCTGTACCGAGCCGAGCATCCGGTAGCAGTGCGCGAGCAGCTCGCGCCGATGGTTCGCCACCAGCAGCTCGAACGCGCCTTCGTCACCGGTGCGGGCCGACTGCAGCAACGCGACGTCGTCCACGCGCCGCATTCTGCCAGCCCGACGCCTTCACCGGGCGGGGAGAGCGTCCGCCGAAGGCGAGCCGGCCGGACGTCACTTCGGCGGACGCAGGGGTTTCAGTCGGCGCGTGGGGCGACGGAGTCGCGCATCATCGGGGTCGGGGCGACGGTGGTACGCCGGACCCGGCGGTTGTCGTCGACGGCGGAGGTGACTCGGGCGACCACGTCGTTGACCAGCTCGTCCAGCGGCCACTGGAACGACGAGAGTGCCGGGGTGAGCAGCTGCGAGCTCGGCTGGTCGTCGTACCCGAGCAACGACAGCTGCGAGGGGATCTCGATGCCGAGCGCGCGGGCGGCGGCGTAGACGCCGTACGCCATCGAGTCGGCGAGCGCGAGGATGCCGGTCGGCGGCTGCCGGGACGTGAGCAGAGCGGTCGCGACCTCGGTGGCGCCGGCCAGGTCGTGCGGGCACTGGACCAGGCTGACCTTGATCTTGAGCTGCCGCGCCACCCGCTGCGCGATCGCCTCGGCCGGACGCTCGACCGGCAGCCGGCGGGTCGGGCTCAGCACCGCGACCGAGGTGTGCCCGGCGTCGGCCAGCGTGCGCAGCGCGGTCGTCACCCCGGCCTCGTTGTCGAACACCACCTCCGAGGTCGGCTTCGCGCCCGGCAGCCCGTCGCCGACCGCGATCACCGGCACCTCCTTGGTGATCCGGGCCCAGTCCTTGGCGGCCGGGTCGATCGGGATCACCACGATCGCGTCCGCCCGGTGGTCGACCAGGTGCTGGGCCAGTGTGAGCTGGCGGTCCGGGTCGCCGGCGCAGTCGATGATCCAGGCGTTGCGGTCCGGCGCGAGCAGCTCGCGGCCGAGCGCGGCGGCGAGGCGCTGCTGCCAGAGGTCCTCAAGCGACGCACACAGCACCCCCACCGAGCCGCTGCGCCCCGAGGCCAGCGCCCGGGCGATCGGGTCTGCCGCGTACCCGAGCCGGTCCGCGGCCTCCTGCACCCGGCGCTGGGTCTCCTCGGTGCCGTGCAGGCCGCGCAGCGCATACGACACGGTGGCCATCGACAGGCCGGTGTCGGAGGCGATGTCCTTCAGCGTTGGCCGCTTGGCCGGGCCGGGCATGGGCCCAACCTAGCGGCCACCGTGGACAGATCCCTTGACAACCACGCCATTGAAGCGCTTCACTCTAGACATGATTGAAGCGCTTCACCTGTTCGGGTGGGCGCCGGTCACCTCGCCAACGATGACCAGATCCCGGACGGGCGGTCTTAAGTCCACTGACTTGGTCTACTTTCGTCGCATGTCCGGAGGGATCGACGTCCACCAGCACCTGTGGCCTGCCGCGTTCGTCGACGCGCTGCGGGCCAGGTCGCAGGCGCCGTACCTGCGTGGCTGGACGTTGTACACCGATCACGAGCCGCCGTACGCCGTCGACCCGGCCGCGCACGAGCTGGGCAAACGGCTGGCCCGGGAGACCGACGACGGCACCGAGCTGGCCGGCCTGGCGCTGTCCAGCCCGCTCGGCATCGAGTGGCTCGGCGACACCGCGCTGCTCGACGCCTGGCACGGCGGCGCGGCGGAGCTGCCGGCGCCGTTCGCGGCCTGGGCCGCCGTACACCTGCGCGACCCCGACGTCACCGGTCTCGGTGAGCTGCTCGACCAGGGATTCCTCGGTATCCAGCTACCCACGGACGCGGTGACGGGGCCGGACGGCTGGGACGCGCTCGGTACGGTGCTGCGGCTTGCCGAGGAACGCAACCGCCCGGTGCTGGTGCATCCCGGCGCGGCCGCTCCCGGCGAGCACCGGCCCGGCTGGTGGGCGCCGGTGGTCGACTACACCGCACAGCTGCAGGCCGCCTGGTGGGCATGGCATGCGGTCGGCGGGCGCACGTCGTACCCGCGACTGCGGGTCTGCTTCGTCGCGGCCGCCGGGCTCGCGCCCGTGCACCACGAACGGCTCGCCGCCCGCGGCGGCCGGCTCGGCACCATCGACCCGAACCTGTTCGTCGACACCTCCGGCTACGGCCCGCAGGGCATCGACGCGGTGGCACGGGTGCTCGGCATCGACCAGGTCGTGCACGGTACCGACCGGCCGTACGCCGACGCTACGGATCTTCGTCAGGGCGACGCCGCGACCGTGGCGATCCGCCGAACCAATCCGCACCGGCTGTTGTTCGGTGCCGTCCCGAGGGGAGTGAGATGACTGCTCAGCCGATCGATGTACCAGTCGTACCGGCGCGCAAGGCAAACCGGCTCGTGGAGCTGAACGAGTGTCTGACGCTCGACACCCTCCCGGGCCGGGACCTGGACGCCGCGGAGCTTTCGGAGCTGACCGCGTCGCTCGCGGCCCAGCCGCAAGTGTGGGAGGACGACGTCGCCTTCAGCGACGAGGAGCGCGTGTTCGTGTCGCTGCACCGCGACGCGCACGTGGACGTCTGGTTGATCTGCTGGACTCCGGTGAACGACACCGGCTGGCACGACCACGACGTCTCGTCCGGCGCCGTCGCGGTTGCCCGCGGCACTCTGGTCGAGCACAACCTTGCCATCGGCAAGGACTCGGTGGATACCGAGGTGGCGGCCGGTTCGGTGTTCGGGTTCGGGCCGGACCACATCCACCGGCTCACCGGCCGGGACCCGGGCAGCGTGTCGGTGCACGCGTACAGCCCGCCGCTGTGGCGGATGGGCCAGTACTCGATCGCCGACGGCGTACTTCGGCGGGTCTCCGTCTCGTACGCCGACGAGCTTCGCCCGCTGGACTGACAACGGGTTGCGCGGGTGGCGAGGATAGGGCCATGACCTCGCTGACCCACATCCCCGTCCCCGACGGCGTTGCCGCCGCCAACGGTTACAGCCACGTGGTGATCGGGACCGGCCGGTTCGTCGCGATCGCAGGGCAGATCGCGCTCGACGAGAACGGTGAGCTGGTCGGTCCCGGCGATCCGGCCGCGCAGGCCCAGCAGGTGTTCGACAACCTCGGCCGTTGTCTGGCGGCCGCAGGCGCGACCTTCGACGACGTGGTCAAGCTGACCTTCTTCGTCACCGACGTCGGGATCCTGCCCGCCGTCCGCGAAGCCCGCGACGCGGTCATCGACACCGGCAAGCCGCCCGCGAGCACCGCGGTCCAGGTCGCCTCGCTGGTCCGGCCCGAGCTCCTGCTCGAGGTCGAGGCCTACGCCGTGCTACCGAGTGACGCCAGGTAGACCAGGGTGCCGACGACGCCGAGCGCGGTGCTGACGATGCACCAGATCTTGGCGTTGTTCGAGGCCTTGGTCGCCCCGGCCAGGTCGCCGGCGCTCAGCTTGGTGTTGACCTGGGTGGAGTAGACCATCGCGACGATCCCGGTCGGGATGCACAGCAGGATCGAGATGATCGCCCACACCAGGTAGTTCTGCACCCGGGGACGCGGCTGGAACTGCTGC